>Ga0213868_10000007_pt1 | contig 164747 bp, 160 predicted proteins | sample PICome_9_FD_160087 | JGI IMG/M metagenome (GOLD analysis project Ga0213868, IMG submission 160087) | Coastal seawater microbial communities near Pivers Island, North Carolina, United States - PICO127 | ecosystem: Environmental > Aquatic > Marine > Coastal | place: USA: North Carolina... | reverse complement strand
GTATAAGTTTATTGCTTGCTGTAAGTTTTAATAAGATGATTCCAGAGCGCTATAAATTAATATTCATGTCCTTTTTGGCGGTCTTTATTTGCTATATCGATAGAGTCAATATCTCCGTTGCAATTATCCCAATGCAAAAACAATTCGGGTGGTCTGAGTCTGAGGTTGGTCTGATTCTTGGATCTTTTTATTTTGGCTATGTCTTTACAATGATGATTGGTGGCTATCTTGCTGATAGATTTGGTGGGAAAGTTGTGCTGGCATATGGTGTTCTGCTGTGGTCAATTTTTACGGTTATTACACCTTTCTTTGCATACAGTGGATTTTGGTTATTAATCTTAATAAGAGTTTTAATGGGTTTGGGCGAGGGGATTACTTTTCCATCATGGCATGCTCTATATGCTAGGTGGATTCCATTTAACGAAAGAACAAGGGCAATTGCTTTTACTAATAGTGGCATGTCATTTGGAACTGTATTTGGCTATGTAGCAACAGCAATCATAATCAAATATTATTCTTGGGAATTAGTTTTTTACTCATTTGGGGCTTTAGGTATTATTTGGTTCTTTTTTTGGCAAAAGAAAATATATGCATATCCAAATAACAATCCACTTATAAGTGGAAATGAACTTAGACTTATAAAAGAAGAAGCTCCTGCCAAAGAACCAGCTAAAAGCCTTCCAATATTAAAATTGCTTACTAATAAACCATTTTTGGCAATTGTAATAGCTACATTTTGTCACAATTGGACTTTTTTTACTTTCATCTCCTATTTACCTAAGTATGTTACCAGCCCAGTATCAAGTGGTGGTTTAGGAGTAGATCTCGAGTCGAATTTATTCATAATTATGGTTCTAGTGCCTAGTATTATCTCAGTAGTATCATTACTTTTTGGAGGCTATCTTGCAGATACATTTATAAAAAGGGGTGTAAAGATAATTGTTGTTAGGAAGTTGGCAAATACTCTAGGGTTTTTTGGGGCTGCATTGTGTTTGTATTTAATAGTTTTCCAGGAAAATATTATTAATATGATCATTTTATTATGTGTAACTAATTTATTTTCTGGTATTGGTGCAGGCGGCTTCGGCGTTAATCATGCAGACTTAGGGCCAAAATATACTGGTTCTTTATATGGTATAGCTGGAAGTATAGGTATGATAGCAGCAATAATTAGTCCTATAATCACTGGATTACTACTTGAGAATTTAGAGTCTTGGGCAATCATATTTCAATTATGTTCCCTTGTTTTAGTTATAGGCGGAACAACCTATTTGCTTTTTGCTAGCGCAGAAAAGCAATTTGAATAATTCTTATTGAACCATTGCCTGAATAAAGTTAAATATCTCTTGTGGATCTCTATCTCTTGCAGTAGTCCACTCGGTAGTTGAAGAGTTATTTATAAGCTTTCGTTCTAAATCAAAAACTAATACTCTAGGTACCCCTTTCTCAGGTGGTATGCCAAATAATTCCAGAAGATTCATATTAATATCATATCTTCCAACATCTATATGGAGTATTTTAAATTTTTTATCAATAAATTTTTTTATTGTAGGCATTTGCAATGTACCGTCAAAAATTCTACAGTCAGGACACCAGTTCCCACCGAATATAATTATTGGCTGCATTGAGCCATCAATAGTATTTTCAATAAATAACTTAACTTCTTCTGAGCTATATTCCTTGCCATCATAGGGAAGTGGAAGAGGGAGTTTAAGGACATCTCTATCTGTTAAAAGTATATTGGCATTAGAGTTTATAGACATCATAAGTATTAAAACCGAACAATAAAATTTTTTAAACATTGGTTGTAGTAGAATAGATCATTAATAGTTTACATTTATTGTAAGAGAATTAGAGGAAAATATATATGCTAGTTTGGTTTGTCAGATCATTTTTACTTCTCATGGGCGTTACTTATTTTGGTATAGGTTTATGGGCCATCTTAGATCCAATTTTAAGAGCTCTAGAGCTTGGATATCCATCGTTTTTAGAGGCTATTGGTCTAACTGTTACTTCAGAGATAGGCTATTCAGAAATTGCTGGTATATATGGAGGATTAAATATTGTTATCGGGATAATGTGCTTGATTGGGATATTTAACAAAAATATCTCGCTATTTATCATAAAATTTTTGACTATGCTTGTTGGTTCGATTGCTTTGGGAAGAATTATCTTCTCACTATTTCCTACAACACCAGGATTCTATAATGATTTCTTTATATTTGAAGTTATAGCCTTTTCGATAGGAATATTCTTAATAAAAAAATATAAATAAAACTCAAATCAGATTACTTACCATAAGTATGTAATAAAAATATCCTGATACAAAAACAACACCAATAAACTTAATTAGGCCTATACTTATATACTTAGATGAATATAGTGCGGCAACAACAATAAATAGAATGGTTGCAATAAGCATGGCCATATAGTCCCTAGAAAGTATCATTTTATTAAGTTCTATATTTGAAAAAAATCCAATGATTGGAACTACAAGTGTAATATTTAAGACATTTGAACCAATAACATTTCCGACAACCATATCATTTTTTTTCTTTAAAATAGCAGAAATAGTCGCAGCTAGTTCTGGTAAGCTTGTGCCGATAGCTATTATAGTAAGACCAATTATTAGCTCTGATACGTTGAGCATTAGGGCTATTTCTTTAGCATGAATAACGGCATACCTTGATCCTAGCACTAGACACAACAAGCCAATTCCAAGCATAAGGTTGGTTTTAAAAGCATCAATTTCTTGGTTTTCATTATCTATTTTAATATTATCCGATGCTCTAAATTTATAAGTTATATAAATAAATATTAAAAATATTAAAAGAAATATAAAACTTTCAAATGGAGTTATATACAAATCAAACAAAGCCATCCCTAAAAATAACGCAGACAGAAAGAAGGCTATAAATTGGACAGATGACGTTTTTGCTGGCCTCATTGCTACACCAACACATGAAACGCCAAATATAAGAGCTATATTTGATATGTTTGAGCCAATTACCGTCCCAAGTGCTAACTCCTCTGTCTTACTAAGAACAGAAGATATACCAACAAATATTTCTGGAGCAGACGTTCCTAATGCAACAATTGTTAGGCCAATGGTTAATTCACTTAATCCAGATTTTTTGGCAATCAATGCAGAATTATCAACAAATTTATCTGCACCCCAAACAAGAACAGCAATCGAAATTATTAAACCAAACAAATTTAGTAAAAGCATAATGCATTTTACATCACTTAATTGTTTATATATATTGTCAAGAATTAAAAAAATTGAATCTAAGAGGATAATTATGAATATAAATGAGCTTTTTAATGTAGAAGGTAAAACAGCAGTAGTTACGGGGGGCTCCAGAGGAATTGGAGAAATGATCACAGCCGGACTTCTTGCAAATGGAGTTAAGGTATACATAACAGCTCGTAAAATCGGTCCTCTTCTCGCTAAGGCTGAAGAACTATCTAATAAATATAACGGAGAATGTATAGCCTTAGGCTGTGACCTTAGCACTCTTGAAGGGGTTACTAGTTTTGCTAATCAAATAAAAGAAAAAGAAGAGGGAATTGATTTTCTTATAAACAATGCTGGCGCTGCATGGGCAGAGCCATTTGATACTTTTTCTGAGGCTGGATGGGATAAGGTTATGGACTTAAATACAAAAAGTTTATTTTTCCTATCTCAGCAAATGAAACCTCTTCTTACTAAAAACGCATCTTTAGAAGATCCATCCAGAATTATAAACATTGGTTCTATAGATGGATTAAATACACCAGCATTTGAAACATTTTCTTATTCAACATCTAAAGCAGCCGTTCATCACCTTACAAGGCATCTTGCTCATAGGCTTGTAAGAGAAAATATTCTTGTAAATGCAATTGCTCCAGGTCCTTATCCTAGCAATATGTTAGGTGCTGCAGTTGCACATGACTATTCTGAAATAGCAAAAAGAAATCCTAGAAAAAGAGTTGGTACTCCTGAAGATATTGCAGGTTTAGTTATTTTTATGTGCTCAAGAGCAGGTGCTTATACAGTTGGTGAGACAGTCACGTCTGATGGTGGAATTGTAAAAACTTCAAGCCATAATTTGAGCTAGAAGAGAGTTCTTATTTTAGAGCATCCTCAAAGGCTCTAATAATAAGATCTTTCATCCATTCATGACCTCCATCGCCTTCATCATTTTTATGCCAAGATAAAAAGTATTCCATTTGAGGAAGTTCTGCTGGAATTTCGACAAATGGAAGGTCATTATTTTTAGCAAAACTATGAGTAGCCATTATAACTGCATCAGTTTCTCGAATTATTTCTGGTGCAATTAGAAAATGCTGACACCTAAGAGCTATTTCTCTTCTATGTCCAGTTTTTTCTAATTCCAAGTCAATCATATGCAAACCTTTTCTTCGATTAGAGACATTTATAAACTTTTGTGACAAAAGATCATCAACCGTTAAGTTTTTAATTCTTTCTATAGGATGTCCATCTCTGTGAATTACTACAAAATGATCTTGAAAAACTTTATATGAATTTATTTCATCAGAGTCTGGGATAACAGGATCTACAACAAAGTCTAGGTTATTTGTTGCCAACGCATGAACTTGATCAACTCTACGGTAGTTATAACTACCTATTGAAATATTGGGTGCATTTTTATATATCTCTTTCATCATAAAGGGAAGTACTCTTCCTTCTGTAATGTCACCCAGGGAGAGTTTAAAGTTTCTCTCTGTTATAGAGCAATCAAAAGAGTCTGGTTGGTTTACACTCTGTTGCATTAAAGAGAGTGCGCTTTGAATATCAGAAATGATATTTTCTGTTTTCTGCGTAGGAACCATCCCAGAACCGGTTCTAACAAACAACTCATCATCAAACTTTTCTCTTAACCTGGATAGTGCATTGCTAACAGCAGGCTGTGTAATGCCAACGACCTCTGCAGCCTTTGTAAGACTACCTTCTGTATATATAGCATTAAGAATAACAAAAAGGTTGAGATCAAATGAGCTAATTTTCATGTTTTAAAATACATATGATGTGTTGATTTTTACTGCTACTGAGTTAATGTATATATAGTATAATAACTGTTAAAAGCAACTATTCATAGGGCTTATAACGTATTCAAAATAATCAATATAATAGAGGGTATACAACATGATTGAACTCAGACCACAAGCAATAGATTTAATTCAAAGAGTCCAAAAATTTATTGATGATGAGATAGCCCATAATGAAGATTTATACCATAAGCAGTCAAAAGACGATAATGGAAAATGGGTTGTGCCACCAATAATGGAGGAAATGAAAGGGAAAGCAAAAGCTGCTGGTTTGTGGAACCTATTTTTGCCTGAAAGTGAAAATGGCGCAGGCTTAACTAATTATGAATATGCTCACCTTGCTGAGGCCATGGGAGCATATGGTATATCTTCAGAAGTTTTTAATTGCTCAGCACCAGATACCGGTAACATGGAGGTGCTTGAAAGATATGGAAATGAAGAGCACAAAGAAAAATACCTTAAACCTTTACTAGAGGGCAACATCCGTTCAGCGTTTGGGATGACAGAGCCTGGAGTTGCATCATCAGATGCAACAAATATTGCTTCAACAGCAGTTCTGGATGGTGATGAATATGTAATAAACGGAGAAAAGTGGTGGACTTCTGGTGCCGGTGATCCTAGATGTGAAATTATTATTTTTATGTGTGTAACCAATCCTGATAATCACAGACATCAAAGACAATCACAGATTCTTGTTCCAATGAATTCAGAAGGAATTGAGATAAAGAAAATGATGCATGTATTTGGATATGATGACGCGCCACATGGACATGCGCATATTAAATTTACCAATGTAAGAGTGCCTAAAGAAAACTTGCTTCTTGGAGAGGGTAGAGGCTTTGAAATTGCTCAAGGAAGACTTGGTCCAGGTAGAATTCATCATTGCATGAGGGCAATTGGCTTGGCTGAAAGAGCATTAAAAATGATGTGTCAAAAAGGAATGGAAAGAGTTGCATTCGGAAAACCTCTAGTTCAGCTTGGAGGTAATATGGACATTATTGCCAATTCTAGAATTGAAATTGATCAAGCAAGATTACTCACATTAAGAGCCGCACATATGATGGATACAGTTGGAAATAAAGTGGCTGCAAGTGAAATTGCTCAAATTAAAGTTGTTGCTCCAAATGTATGTTGTGACGTTATAGATAGAGCAATTCAAATACATGGCGGGGCCGGAGTTTCCCAAGTCTATCCACTTGCAGCTATGTATGCTCATATGAGAACTCTTAGATTGGCCGATGGTCCAGATGAGGTTCATAGAAGGGCAGTAGCAAGGCAAGAATTAGGAAAATATAAATTAAATGAGGATGGACAAGTAGTATCCTCATTTGTATCTAGATCATAGGAGTGAATGATTATAATTTAGTATTTTACGATACCGAAACTACAGGCATTCAAAAAGACTTTAGTCAGATTTTACAATGCGGTTCAGTCTATACAGATATAAATTTAAATCGACTAGAAGAACAGAATATTGGCTGCGCCCCATTGCCTTGGACCATTCCTGCTCCAAGAGCAATGCTAACAAATAAAAAAATAGATTTATTTAACTCAAATACTTCGCATTATCAAATGATGTCTGAAATCCAAAGGCAATGGAGACAATGGTCTCTTGCTAAGCCATCTATCTTTGTTTCATATAATGGTCATTCCTTTGATGAAGAGCTTGTAAGAAGACAGTTTTGGTATAACTTGCTTGAGCCATATACCACCAATACAAATGGAAATGGCAGATTGGATTTAATGCTCATGTTTCATAATATTGCATCATTTTTTTCAGACGAAATTTCCATACCTTTATTTGATGGCGGTCCTGGAATCTCATACAAATTAGAACATCTAGCGAAAGAACATGGTATTGATGCAGATGATGCGCATGATGCTATAGCAGATTGCAATTTAATGATAAGTCTGTGTGAAATTATTAAAACAAAACTTCCAGATTTATTTAAATCTTTTATAAATTCTTCAACAAAGCAAGGCATTAAAAACTTACTTTATTCAGATGATTTTCTTGCGTTAGGCGAAATACATAGAAGACATACCTTTCAATATCCAGTTGTCTTATGTGGAAGCGATCCATCTAGGCCAAATGAGATTGTTTTATTTGATCTGAGCTATGATCCAGAAGATATTTTAGATCTTGATTATTCTGAAATAAACAAGCTCATTCAATCCAAAGGAAGAGACGGGCCTCTAAAAAAATATAAAATCAATAAAACCATTCCCGTTTGTTCAAGCAAACTTATTAATAATAAAGAGGTCTTTGATATTAGTTTTGATGAGCTTCAAAGGAGAGCAGAAATTATTAAAAAAGATAAAGATTTTCAATCAAAAATTTCTCAAGCCATGGAGGATAGAATGATGACCTTCCCTGAACCAGAGCATATAGAGGCCTCAATTTACTCTGGCGGATTTCCATCACAAAAAGATAAAGATCTCATGCAAGAATTTCATTTATCTGAAGATATAAATCACTTGATAAAGATATCTAGAAATTTTGAAGATGAAAGATTTTCTATTTTTGCTGAAAGAATAATATGTAGCCAATATGGACTAGATGTCCCAGAAGACGTTAAAAGTCGTTATATGGAGCTAATCAAAGAAAGGGCTACAAGTGATGGTAAATGGGGTTCGGTTCAAAAGTCTGTTGGTGAGATTGATGTGATGCTTGAAGATGAAACATCTCCAGAAAAGATAGAAATTCTTAATGTTACAAAGAAAAAACTCCTATCGATGAGACAGAATATAGAGTAAACAGACGAATTAGTTTATTTAAATATATATAGAAGATATTTATAAAATATGTATAATTCTGCTCACTCATTACAATGAGTATAAAAGCATGCGTCCATAGCTCAGTTGGTTAGAGTACCTGCTCGACACGCAGGGGGTCGCTAGTTCGAATCTAGCTGGACGCACCAATTGGAGATAATCATGAATGATAAATTAAATCTAAAGCAATACATAAGAACGGTAGAAGACTTCCCAATACCTGGCATTAAATTTAGAGATATCACAAGCCTAATAGAGACCCCGGAAGGGCTTATCAAAACATGTGATGCATTTACAACATCTACAAAGTCTTTTGGAGCTACAGTTGTAGCAAGTATTGAAAGTAGAGGTTTTATTTTTGCTGGACCTATTTCAAAAGAGTTAAGCTTGCCATTCGTTCTTGCAAGAAAACCTGGAAAATTACCAAATAAAACTTATAAAAAGGATTTTGATTTGGAGTATGGAAGCACAAGCATTGAGATACAAACTAACACCAATATAAATAGTAAAGATAAGGTTGTTATTGTTGATGATTTAGTCGCTACAGGAGGCACAGCAATAGCATGCGCAGAATTAATTCATGAAAATTTTAATGTTTTAAAAGAAAATATACTAATTTTGTCAGTCATAGACCTTCCTCAGCTGGGCGGATCAAAAAAAATTATTGATGAGGGATATAAATTAGAGATATTAGTTTCATACTAATATTTTTTTACCATTAGGAAGAATATATGAATATAAAACATTTATTTAAGTGCTCATTAATCATTTTTTTTAGCTTATTAACTAATGCTAATACATATTTCCCAGACAACAATTGGTCCACCGCATCTCCAGAAAATTTTGGCATTAAGCCATCCAAAGTTAAGAATTTAATTGATCTATCTTTTGCAGATGAATCTACATTAGGTGTTGTTCTTATTAAAAACGGAAAGATTATTGGTGAGCAGTATGCAGATGGATATGATTATTTGTCTCATGGAACCTCATGGTCAATGGCAAAAAGTTATTATGCTGCTTTAATCGGAGTTTCTATTGATCGTGGAGAAATAAAATCTTTAGACGATCCTGTAAAAGAATATTTAGATTATTTCGATGACGAAAGAGGCTTGATTACAATTCGAGATTTGTTAAATATGTCTAGCGGTCTTGAGTTTCCAGATCATGAGCATGAAAAAATGTTTTTTCAAAAAGATCATTTATCCTATGCAAAAGGTATTGGTGTTGAAAAACCATCAGGCAAAAAATTCGAATATAACAATGTTAACTCAATGATTATTGGTGATATTTTACTAAAAGCAACTGGTAAAAGAGCTGATATACTCCTTGGTGAACGGATTCTAAAGCCGATTGGTGTTACTGATTATAAGTTATGGAAGGATGAGGCGGGAAATGTAATGGCCTATTGTTGCGTTGATATGTCTATAAGAGATTATTCAAGAATTGGTCTGCTTTTTAGCAGAAATGGTTATTGGAATGGTAAGCAAATTATTCCTAAAGACTTTATAGATGAAACTTTCCAGGTTGTATGGGAGACCCCAAACAGATTTTCAAATCATAAGAGATACTATTCATTGCATTGGTGGGTATCTAAATTTGATCAAGAGGGAAAAATATTTAATACAAGTGGAAAATTTGGTCAATATACTTTTGTTGATAGAGCTAATGATGTAATTTTTACTAGAGTAACTAAGTATGATCAGAATAATCATGGTGATGTGCAAAAATGGGGACCCTTGCAATACTTTAGATGGTTAGGCGTAACCCAGGCTATAAAGACCGCGAGAGTTCTTTTGAATTTTAATTTAATTGAAAACGGCACTGATGTGATAACACCTACAACAGATTCAAAGGGAGAATCTAATGAGTTTTACAATAACTATCAGAAAGTAGTTGAGGGTATTGCAGATTTAAGTAGAGGCTAATCTTTCTTTTTTTAAATTATATGAGTGGATGTCTTTTTTCCATTCCTCAAGATAATACCCATCATTACCATGCTTACTTAGGTAGGCATAAAAAACTCGGCCGTTTTCATCAACAAAGCCTTGTTCGAATGGCTTACCAGTCAGTTTATTAGGCCTTTTATATCTATTATCTAAGTCCATACAAATAAAATCATAGGTATTGAAACTAGCACAATTAGTAAGTCAAGCGGCAACCCAAGTCTCCAGTAGTCAGTGAATTTATAATTTCCAGGTCCCATAATAACTGTATTGCATTGATGCCCAATTGGAGTTAGAAAGGCACAACTTGCGCCAACTGCAACAACCATAAGGAATGGTTCAATATTATAACCAAGTTGAGTTGCTATTCCTGCTGAGATTGGCGCCATAATTACAGCAGTAGCAGCATTATTAATAATATCTGTTGTCGCCATAGTAACAACTAGAATTAGTAACAGTAACGAGAATTGGCTCATATTAATTGCATATAATGATATTTGATTAGAAATGACTTCACTAAGACCGGTTGTTTGAAGAGCGCCTCCTATAGGGATCATTGCTGCCAACATAATTACTATTGGCCAATCAATATCTCTATAAAAATTACCATCAATAATCTTTATTCGTAAAAATGCAAGAACGCATAAAAGGAATGCAGCTGCCGTAGTTAGATAATTAAAAGCTACTAGGCATATTGAAATCCCAAAAAAAATCATACCTTTTAAAAGTCTGCTTCTACTCGGAATTGTTTGAAGCTCTCTTTGTCTTAATGGCATTAACCCTAAATGCTTTATCTTATTTGTAACATCCTCTTCTTCAAGATCTTTTACGCCCAATAACAGAACATCACCAGCTCTGAAAGTTTCTCTTGTTAACCTAGTTCGATACTTTGATCCTTTTCTCCAAAGCCCAAGAAGATTTAATTCTTCATATGCAATTTTGTAAAAGAAATCATGCTTTCTTCCTATCAGCCTAGATCCAGGAGTAATCATTACTTCAATTTCTTCTAAATCATCTTCTTTAAAAAAATGGAGTTCTTCAGGAATAGAAAAATCGAATGTTTCCAAAAGTGCTGCTAGGTCATTTGGAGGAGTTTTTATAACTAAAATTTGATTTGCCCTTACCCTAGTATTGTTTTTGACTTTGCTAACCGCACCAGATTCATTAACCACCCCAATAACATCAACATCTTCTCCAGCCTGTCTTTTAAATGCTGCAAGCGTCATCCCAATGGAATTACTATTGTCGTTTACGACAACTTCGAAAAGGTATCCTTTTAGATTAATTAATGAGGCATTATTACTTGCATCATCTCTAAGCAAAATAAAATTTCTACCTATAAAGGTTATAAATATTATTCCAATTAAAGTTATGGAAAGACCTACATATGAAAAATCAAAAAAACTAAATGGAGTGCTTGATATGGTTGCCTTGTATTCTGAGATGATAATATTTGGGGGAGTTCCAATTGTGGTATTCATTCCTCCTAAAATACATGCGAATGCTAGAGGCATGAGAAATCTTGAGGGATGCCAGTCCATCTTTTGACACACATTTAAAGTTATAGGCAAAAGTATTGCCAGTGCCCCAATATTATTTATAAACGATGACAAGAAAGCAGCAATTAAAAGTAAAAAAATTAAAAACTGTAATTCTGAAAACTTTTTTGTTCCAATTAGCTTTCCAACAAGTCCAGTTAAACCAGAATTTTTTAAACCTTGGCTAATGACCAAAACTAAAGCAACTGTCAGCACGGCTGGATGAGAAAAACCAAGGAAAGCATCAGAGGGCGGTATAACTCCAACAGCTATAAGAAGCATTAATGCAGCTATTGTGAGTGCATCATATCTAAGTTTGCTCCATATAAATGATATCAAAAGACCAACAAGGGTAAGAGATAAAATAAACTGATCGCTCATAAAAGTTTTTTATTGGGGCATGCTTTCAACATAAAGCGATGTAGAAGGGTAGGCAAATTCTGAACCATTTTTTTCTACAATACCCATTATATTAAAAATCAGCTCCTCTTTGATACGATTGAAATCAGCAAAACCAACTGGATCAGAGTATGCAACAATTTTAACATCTATTGAGCTTGCACCAAGTTCAACCACCCTAACAACAGGAGCAAGATCAGGATTAGAAACAAAATTATCACTTTCTAAAATATGATTTTTAATATCACTTCTAATCTTTTCAAGCTTTTCAACAGAAGTTGAATAGATTAGATTGATAGTCCAATTTATTCTTCTATTTATCATCTCTCCATGATTAATAACTTTAACATCTGATAAATCTTTATTAGGTATAACCATTGGCGCAGTATCGAAAGTTCTTATTACCGTTGACCTAAAGCCTATAGTTTCAACAATACCATGCAATTCACCAACTACCTCAATTCTATCTCCAGGTTGAAATCTGTGTTCTCCAATAATCAAAATACCAGCAATTAAATTTTTAAAGAAATCTTGAGCTCCTAGAGCTACAGCAACAGAAAAAAGCCCCAAACCAGCGACTAACGGCCCAATTTGAATTCCAAATATGTCTAAAATTATTGCTATTCCTATCACCCAAACAATAAATCTTGAAGCTCTTTCAAGCCACATTTGCATTGATGCAGTTAACCATGAGCTTGTTGATAAAGCCTCGAAAATTGGCCTTACCGCATTTGATAAAGCACTAAATATTGTAAATATGACAAAAGCTCTAACTATATTTGTTGCAATATCTCCAGCCAGTCCTGATATTGGTAAAATTAATGTACATATGTATAAAGCTATTGTTATTGGTACAAGCCCTATGGGTTTTTTTAAAGCATGAAGAATTTCATCATCAATCTTAGATTCTGTACTTTCAGCAAGCTTGCTTAGAGAGTTTATGATTAAAGAAATAACTAGACCTCTTAATAAAAAAGCGGCAAACAAGACAAATAAAGATGTAATTATTGAACCAAGATCAATACCAAGAAAACCCGTACTCCATACATCTTTAATTAAAATTATTAAGTCATTCATAAGTTTAAGAAAAATTAACTTAGGTTATTCTATAACTAAACCGCATTAATGGGTATAGAGATTATTTTTTAAAATTATCCTTTATTAAAAATGGAATATAAATTAAACAAAATGTTACTAATGCAATTGGTGTTGTTATAAGAAGGTGATACGGGGGCTCCGGAAAGAAATCCATTGGATTTGCGCCTTCAGGTTTTTTCATAAGATACCAAAAATTTGCTGGCTCGCCCAATGAAATATTTATTAGATATATGATCGGAAGTAAGATAAATAATGTAATTAAAGAAACCAAGCCAACGTCTCTCAAAACAGGTCTATTCCCTAATGCTACAGTTGCATACATTATTCCTAAAATAATCATCCCATGCCCAATATAAAAATATATATATTCAATATCATACTTTTCTATATCAGGTGTTAGCATGGCAATCGAGGCTCCAGCCATTCCCCAAAAAAATGCAATTTTATAGCAAATTTTTGGACCGCCAAGCAGGAACCATGCAACAAATATCTCTGAGAGATCGCACATATGTAAAGGCAGTGTTTCAACCCAATGATATGGATTTTCAAGCAAAAACAAATCTTTTATAGGCGAGCTAATAACATGCGCAATAATAATAAATGCTATAGCTTTTGATACTTTATCTAGAGATTTTTGATCAGCCCCCTTCATTTTTATTGGAACAATTATGCAGATAAGAACTACAACAAAAAGAGTGAGTAAATGCAAGTTAGAAAAAAGTACAAATGTATTGTTAGCCATAATAGTCCTCAATAATCCCCTAAAGTATTATAGATTAAATGCTTTAATTCTTTAAATTTTCTAATAAAAGATTTTCAGTAAGAATTGCTGGAAGTATGGATGGGTTTTTCATTCCAGGCTCCCAAAAAATATATAAAGGAACACCATTTCTTCCATACTTAGTTAATGATTGCAGAATATCAGAATCTTTATTTGTCCAATCAGCAACAACATAAGTAATGTTGTTAGACTTTAAATATTCTTTAACTTTCGGCCTAGAAAGTGCTATCTTATCGTTAACCTGACAGGTTATACACCATGCAGCAGTATAATTTATTAAATAAGCCTGCTCTGTTTTCTGGAAATCACTTTCAATACCTATATACCAAATTTTTTCAGCACTACTTTTTTTTAACTGACTGTATTCTTTATCATAATTTGAAAAACTACTTATCTGCAAAATAATATAAAAAATAGATATAAAAAAAGTAAAACCAATAATTAATCTACTTTTAAATGTTTTATAAACCCAGAATAATAATGAAACAATAAGCATACACAGTAGTAATACAATTAATTGGTCTGAGCTTGATTGAAAGCTAAAAACCCATATAAGCCATAATGAAGTTGCGAACATAGGAAAAGCAAAAAACTCTTTAAGTAACTCCATCCATTTTCCAGGTCTTGGCATGATTGATATTAATTTTGGATTAGCGCTCAGAGCAAGATAGGGAAATGCAAATCCAAATCCTAGAGATGCAAATATAGGCAATGTAGTTCCTGATGGTTGAACTAAGGCATAGCCTATAGCAGCACCCATAAACGGTGCTGTGCAAGGCGATGCTACAACCACAGCCAAGATTCCTGTAAGGAATGAATTTATATAACCAGAGTATGACTTTTTATTAAGATCAGATCTCGTAAGCGATGTGCCTATATTAAAATCTAATAAGAGAACTAACCCAATAATAAACATAACTATTGCTAGCAATGAAACTATAATAGGAGATTGAAGTTGAAAGCCCCATCCTAGATAATTTCCAGACTCTCTTAAACCAATTAGAATTAAAGCAATCAATAGAAATGATGCAAGAACGCCTATAGAAAAACTTAATGAATGCATTCGTATTTTTGAAGATGATTCACCACCCATTGAGACAAAACTTAATACTTTTAAAGATATTACTGGAAAAACACAAGGCATTAAATTAAGAATTAATCCACCTATGAAAGCGAAAATTATTGCCTGGAAGAGATTAATTTGAGTAAACAGCCCCTCGTTAGGTTGGTTTATTACATCTGAATCAATTAAAAATACCTCACCATCCATTGCAATGACTCCTGAAATCTTTCTAAGGATATTCTTTTCATCCAAAAGCCTTATTTTCAATACATAATTATTGTCTTCTTCAATTAATTTTTGGTCTTCTGCATGGTTGATGGTATTTTCTATATCTGAAAAGAAATATATTTTTTCTATTCTTTTATCTGTTTTAGAGAACTTTATCTCTAGTTCATCATTGATTTGATTGATTAAAGTTGGGAGAGTAACTTTTGGAACTTCTTTAATATATTGGTCTAGAAGAGAATCATATTGAATTTCATTAAGAGTTGAAGATATAAAAGCCTTTTCAGGAATGCAGACATCTGCACATATTAAAAAATCTATAACTAATTCTAGTTTCTTATTTTGCGATCCTAATTCAAAGCCTGTGACCTTAAATGGAAAAATAACTTGATCATTGTAGCCATAAGTCATTAATGGAGGATATGGAATTAGCTCTGGGCTAGGCCAATTAATATTTCCAAGCTTTATTCCTTCTGGTAGGTTCCATTTAATCTCTAGAGGGCCTCCAGAATCTCCTGGATTTTTCCAATATGTATGCCAATTTTTCTGAAGATCGAATTTTATTCCAATATATAAATCTTCGCTTTGGAGATTTTTGGAATTCTTAATGAGAGATACTTCTGCATGACCTGTGTTTACTGTAATAGGTTCAGCAGTAAGTAGTGGAAATAATACAAATAAAAATAAAATTTTTTTCATAGACAATCTTATCACTAATAAACGAAAGAAAAGGGCGGCAAAAAACCACCCTTTAACTAACAAATTTACTTATTTTTTATTAAGCATCTTTTTTGAAGGCTTAATATCAATAATTTTTGGTTTCTTTTCTTCAGGAATAATTTTTTCAAGGTTAATTATTAGCAAGCCATTTTCTAGCTCAGCACCTTGAACAATAACATCTTCTGCAAGAGTGAATTGTTGTTTAAAAGCTCTTTGCGCAATTCCTCTATAAACCAAGGTCTCATTGGTATCGTTACTTTCAGGACCTTCATAACTAATTGTAAGAATACCATTTGTTAGCTCTATCAAAATATCGTCTTTTGATAAGCCTGCAACAGCAATTTCTATTTCAAAAAGATTACCTTCTCTTTTGATGTTATAAGGTGGATAGCTTGAAGATCTTTCAGAAGATTCTGAAAGTCTTTGAAATCTATCAAATAATGGCTCAAAGCCAAGTACTCTCGTTGTAAAAAACGGATCAGTAAAGTTAAGTATCATAATAGTCCTCCTTTTAGCGACTATGAATATGCATCCTTAATAGGCATGCAGTTAAAATATGAAGACCCAAATGGCATCTCCAAGTTATAGATATGATTAATTATGAATAATTCAATACTATAAATAAAATAATATCTATATTGTGATAATCTGTAACTTGAACTTTTTAAATGTAAAATTGTCAAAATTATATGAAAATCCTTATTTTATTGCTTACTTTAATATCTTTTAACACCCTGTCAGCAGATTCTGAAGAGGTTGAAATAAGCCCTAATGATGTATGGGTGCTGGATGCTAAAAGTAATAGGTTTATCGGCAGCGGAGAGGTCTTATTTCAAATGCCTCAAGATGCTCTTCATACATATCGTGGAAGAGAATATGGAGATTGGAATGAATTTGCCTTTATCGATTCAAGAAAATTAATAAAACTTAAAACAGGATATAAAGTCGAGATTCTAGAGCCATACTTTAATGAAGATATTTTTAAAGTTAAGTTGCTTGATGGTTCTTATAAAAATAAGATATATTTTGTAATTACAGATGATTTATTAAGAAAGTATAAAAAATTGGAGTTAAACAATGAAAAATAATATTTTAGTTATAGTTACTGCTGGAATTTTGGTTACAAGCTGTGTCAATATCTCACAACAGCCCAATGTTGTATCTAGGAGCGATGTTCAAAAACAGCAAATGATTACTCTTGGTACAATTATCGATATCACCAATGTTACCATTGAGGGCGATAGAAGATTAGGCGCTGTGACAGGAGCGGCAATAGGAGGGGTTGCAGGTAAAAATGTTACTGATTCAGAAACTGAATCAGATATAGCTTCAGTTATTGGAGCTCTTGCAGGAAGCGCAATTGGGGCTAACTTAGGCTCATCTATGACTAAGAAAAATGGAGTTGAGCTTCTAATTGAAACTAATTCAGGAAGATTAGTCTCAATAATTCAAGAAGTGAGTGATATAAGGTTTGAAAAAAATCAGAAGGTAAGAATTATAAAAAGAAATGGAAAATCAAGAGTATTGCCAACAGAGTAGATGCCCCAAGATAACTTTTCGGATATTTATAATAAAGCTTTAGATATTTTATCTAGAAGAGAGCATTCCAAAAAAGAAGTATTTCAAAAATTGAAAAGCAAGTTTTCAGAATTAGATTTAATTAATGATGTTATCTCCAAACTTCTCGATAACAACTTAATAGATGATAAAAGATTTGCAGAGCATTATGTAGCTGCTAGAAAAAGAAAAGGCTTTGGATCTAAAAAAATTGGATATGAGCTGATGACAAAAGGTATCGATGAATCTATTTCAACATTAGTTATCAATGAATCTGGTGATTGGGATTCTTTAGCAAGTAATGTTTTTCATAAAAAATTTAAAAGCGGTATATCTGATGATTTTAAGATTAAAGCAAAGCAAAAAAATTTTTTAATAAATAGAGGCTTCTCATTTGAAGAAATTGAATCAGTTTTTAACTAGGTCATGTTATGATCAGCCCATATGTCTTATGAGGTTTTAGCAAGAAAGTATAGACCATCTAACTTTGATGAGGTTGTTGGTCAATCACATATAATTAAAGCACTTTCCAATAGTATTTCTCAAAATAAAATTCATCAAGCCTATATCTTTTCTGGTACTAGAGGTGTAGGTAAAACAACTTTGGCAAGAATTTTGTCTAAATGTCTCAATTGTTTATCTGAATCTGTGCCTGTTGCATCTCCCTGCAATAATTGTAATTCTTGCAATGAAATTAAAGACGGTAGGCATTTAGATTTTCTTGAAATTGATGCTGCATCAAAAACAGGCGTTGATGATATGAGAGATTTGCTTGAGACTGTTCAATATAAGCCATCAACAGGAAGATATAAGATATATTTAATAGACGAAGTACATATGCTTTCTACGAGCAGCTTCAATGCCCTCTTGAAAACTTTAGAAGAACCTCCTTCTCATGTGGTATTTATATTTGCTACCACAGACCCTGACAAAATTCCAAAAACTGTTCAATCAAGATGTTTGCAGTTAAATTTAAAAACAATAGGAAAAAAAGCTCTTGAAGAACACCTCCTAAATGTGGTTGAGTCAGAGGGTATAGAAAACGATATAACATCATTAAGTTTAATCTCTGAATCTGCTCAGGGCTCAGTAAGAGATGCATTAACACTTTTAGATCAATCAATAGCACATGGTAACGGGATTCTTGATGAGAAAAGTGTTAAAAATCTTTTAGGTACTATTGATGGTTCATTGATAAGTGATCTAATTTTATTCATCTTAGAAGGCAATGCTGAAAGGGCATTTGGAGTATTTTACAAAATAGAAGAGCTCAATCCAGAATATGAAAATGTGCTCAAACATATAATCTCTTTTATTCATAAAATTTCTATTGAGCAATTTCTTCAAAATTCTAATAATGATGATATTAAAGAAATAGCTAGCACATCAGACAAAGAATTTATTCAATTGATTTATGAGATTGCTGTAAGTGCATATTCAAAATTCAGTATTCATCCTGACCCTAAAGAGGCTCTAGAAATATGCCTTCTTCGAATGTTAGCCTTTAATCCTATAGCAAACATTCATGAAAATTCCTCTTCAGTTAAAGATAACGTAATTGAAAAAAAAAAATTAATTGATAAGGAAGGCAGCAAATCAAAAGACTTAACTAAAAAGAAAATTGAAACTCCTTCAAAAGAAATAATAATAGATAATTTAACTCCTTCCAAGATTGAATCAAATGAACAATGGATTGAGTTTTTTAATACCTTAAAGATGAGCGTTTTTGCAAAAAACTATTTTGGTCACCTTGTGTTTTCTAAAATGGATAGCAATAAAATTTTTCTTGAAGGAGATATTGAAAAAAATAGCATTCCATCCAATGTCAAAAAAGAATTTGAAGAACTATGCTCTAAAATATTTGATATGGATATTAAAATTAGCTTAAATCAATCTAATGTAAAAGGAGGACCTCTTTTTATCAAGGAGCAAGAGGATGTTTTGAGACAAACTCAAGCAGAATCAAAGATTAAAAGCGATGACTCGATAAAAGATTTTATGAATAAATTTGATGCTTCGTTAAAAGAAAAATCAATCAAGCCACTTAATTGAAATGCATAAAGATCTACTCAATGATTTAATAAACTCCCTAACAATTCTTCCAGGTGTAGGTAAAAAATCTGCTCAGAGAATGGCTTTATATTTATTAGATAAAAATAAAGATGGAGCATCTCTTCTATCAAAAACTCTTCAGGATGCAGTAAATTCAATTGATAGATGTAAAAGATGTAGAATGTTAACCTCGAATGACTATTGCAAAGTCTGCTCAGACTCTTCTCGAGATCAATCAAGTATATGCATTATCGAGAATCCATCTGACATGCTTGCCATTGAATCTACTGGGGGCTTCAGGGGAAAGTATTTTGTTTTACTCGGTAGACTGTCCCCAATTGATGGAGTTGGCCCAGAGGATTTGGGAATAGATCAGTTACTAAATTTAATAAAAAACGAAGAAATTACAGAAGTTATTTTAGCAACAAGCTCAACTGTCGAAGGAGATGCTACTGCTATTTTTATCAAAGACCATATAAAAGATGTTAGAGTTTCAAGAATTTCATATGGAATACCAATCGGTGGGGAGCTAGAATATGTTGACGGAAATACAATTGCCAGAGCTATACAAGGGAGAATTGAGATAAATGTCGATTAAATCAGATAAGTGGATTAAAAAGATGTCCTTATCGGAGGAAATGATTCAACCATTTTCTGAAAACCAAATTAGAGTTGATGATAAAGGAAATAAGCTTATTTCTTATGGTGTATCAAGTTTTGGTTATGATGTAAGGTGCTCAAATGAATTTAAAGTTTTTACTAATATTCATTCAGCTATTGTGGATCCAAAAAAATTTGATGCGAATAGTTTTGTTGATGTCACATCTGATGTCTGTGTTATCCCTCCAAATTCATTTGCTCTTGCAAGAACAATTGAGTACTTCAAAATACCAAGAAAGGTTTTAACTATATGTTTGGGTAAATCTACATATGCTAGGTGTGGAATTATTGTCAACGTAACTCCATTAGAGCCTGAATGGGAAGGTCACGTCACCTTAGAGTTCTCTAATACAACAAATTTGCCTGCTAAAATTTATGCAGGTGAGGGTGTTGCTCAGATGATATTCTTAGAGTCTGATGAGGATTGTGAAGTAAGTTACAAGGATAGGGGTGGTAAATATCAAGGGCAAACTGGAGTAACGCTACCCAAGACTTAATATTTTTTCCAAAGTAAGCATATTAGTTCTTTTTGGACCCACATCCTTAATCTCAATAAACATATAATCTAGTTCTTTGGCCATAAGGTAAGTTGTTTTTCTATCTCCATTATCCCTAATTCTTGTAAGTTCTATACAAGAATAAAGCTCATCGCCAATATAACACTCTTTATTTTCTGAAGTAATTGAATACAAATTTGGTTCAACTGAACCATTTTCGATTTCTAAGAGATCTAGGCTAAATTTATCTTTACCCTGCATAACATTAATTCTTATCTGGATCTGAGCATTAAGAGGATCAAGTACGTTAACTTCAGGCATCTCAACATCCCACTCATCTCTTCCGCTTGAACGCATTTTTTTTGCATTACTATCAATATATATTTCTTGATCTCGATTAACAAAACCTGGCTTAACCTCAATAATATAGCTTTCAGTTTTGACAGAGTTATCTTGTATATAAAAGTTTGTTTCAAAATAAAGTCTAGCTAGAGCACTCTTGGCCTTAAAGGTTAACGATGAATTTCCTTCTGTATCTATATTAAGTTTTCTTATCCCCTTTAAATTAACCTCTGATGACTTAAATCTATACTCAGCTTCATAATTTTCAACAGCATGCAAACTCAAAGAAAGAAGCAATGTAGAAAAAACTAAATATTTAAATCTCATAATCTTTTTTAATTATGTCATCCTTTACGTCAATATCTTTATATATGATCTTATTTAAAGCGATATCAAAATAAATTTTTTCATCGCATATATATTTTATGACAAGTGGATATATCAAATGTTCAACTTTATGAATTCTTTTAATAAGAGTGCTAACTTCATCATTGTTTATAACTATTCTACCCTGAGCTATTAAAGGACCTCCGTCAAGAACTGGGGAGACATAATGAACAGAAACGCCATGACACTTATCTTTATTATTTATGGCTTTCTGATGAGTATCCAAACCCGGGTAAAGTGGCAGTAAGGAGGGGTGTATATTTAAAATCTTGCCTTTAAAGTAATTTGGAATTATTGGAGTGAGAATTCTCATAAATCCAGCCATTATAATGAGGTCTGGGTTGAGTGATGAAAGTCTTTTCAGAAGAGCTTTGTCATACATGTCTCTAGTTTTATATAATCTGTGGTCTAAAACAAAAGTATTAATATTTGCATTTTTAGCTCTCGTTAAACCAAATGCCCCATTTTCATTTGATATAACCTCAACGATCTCCCCTTTAATATTTTTTGAATTGATATTATCAATTATAGATTGAAGGTTTGAACCGCTGCCTGAAATGAGCACAATAATTTTTTTCATCTTATTGTTACAAAAATTCCACCTCTAACTCAGCTCTCTTTACAATATTTCCTATTTCAAATGCTTTAAAATTGCTATTTCTAATCTGTTGAAGAGCCCGTTCTTTCTGGCTTTTATTCATAATAACAACCAAACCAATTCCACAATTAAAGATTCTCATCATATCTTGATCACTAATTGCACCATTCTCTTGCAACCATTTAAATTCCATGGGTAGCTCCCAGGATGACTTATAAACTTTTGCTGAAAGTTCTTTAGGAATAGATCTTGGAAGATTCTCAGCTAGCCCTCCGCCAGTTATGTGACAAAGTGCATTTATTGTACAAGACGATAGTAGTTCTTTAACGAGCTTTGGATAAAGGTATGTTGGTTTTAAAAAAAGTTCTATTAGTTTATCTTTTTCTTTTTTGGAACACTCAGCCTCATTTAAGATTTTTCTAATTAAAGAATACCCATTAGAGTGAGCTCCACTGGACTCAATGCCAATTAAGATATCACCTTCATTTACAGCACTTCCATCAATAATTTTATCTTCTTCAACACAACCAACAGAAAATCCTGCTAAATCAAAATTATTATCAATATAGTGGCCAGGCATTTCAGCTGTCTCTCCTCCTAAAAGAGCGCAACTTGATTCTTTACATGCCTTTGCAATACTGCCAATAATAATAGATGCCTCATTCACATCAAGCTTTGATGTTGCAAAATAATCTAAGAAGAAAAGGGGTGAAGCACCGCATGTAATCAAATCATTTACACACATAGCCACAAGATCTTGGCCTATATTCTCGAGCTTATTGTATTCTTGTGCTAAGGCAACCTTTGTACCAACGCCGTCAGTGCATGCAACTAATATTGGATCTTTATATTCCTTTCCAAGTCTATACATTCCTGCAAAACCACCTATACCCCCAAGCACATTTTTTCCTTGTGTGGAAGAGACATCCTGCTTTATTAACTCAATTAAACTATTTCCAGCTGAGATATCTACACCGGCTGATTTGTATGGATCATTATCTATATTTTCTTTTGTCATTTAGAATACCAGTTGTGAGGAATTATTTTAGCAACAATTTTAACTATATATTTATATTAATGATTATCTTTTCTAATCTTTCCTTTGGGAAGGAGTTTAGGGAACTTTTTGAAATTAATCACAGAATTGAAAATGGCATAAGTACAGAAAAGTCTTTAAATAAGTCATTTGATAAAATGATCTATAGATTAAGCGGTTCAAAATCACCTTCCAATATTTGGAAAATAATAAATTCAGGGTCAGCTCGAAAAGATTTTATTGAAAGTTATTCTGTTCATGAGATGAACGGTGTTTCATATTTAAAAACTAAATTTAATCAAAATTTACTAGAAGAAACTTTCAAGAAATTAGATTTACCTATAATAGGAAAATCCAGACCAACTTTTATTGTTGTGGCAAAAATAGATAACGGCGTTGACGATCCATACTTTATAAGTGATGTAGCTAAAAATAGTTTAGATGGTGGCATACAAGCTAACCTCAAAAATATTGCATCTGAAAGAGGGGTTTTTATTGATCTTCCTTCAATTGATCTTATAGATTTAAAAAAACTTTCAGAGTTTAACTATTTAATTAATCCCACTGAATACCTTATATCAAAATACAAGCACGATAGAATATTTAATATTGCAATAACAAAAGTAGATCTAGAAAAATGGACCATTACAGGAGATTTGAATTTAGATATTGAAGCTAAGGAATACCAATCTAATCTTACAACTGCTTTATCAAAATATATTGAAGAGAATATTTCAGATCATCTAAGCACATTAAAATTCTCGTTTAAAAGCAAAGAAAAATTTCAACTTAATATAGATAAAATAGACAATTTTGATGATTATCAAGAGGTAATTTTTAGTCTTAAAGAGATAATGGGTATCGAAAAAATAAATATAAATAGATTCAATCAAAATATATTAATATGTGATGTTTATTTCTATGGAGAAGATGATAGATTTATAACAGCACTTACCAATAAATCAAATTTTGTAATTTCTGAAATAAATCAAGAAAAGCAAAAAATATATATAGAATATAAAGGATGAGTAAATATTTTATATTTATACCTAACTTTTTATCAATTATTAGGATAGGTTTAGTCTATCCAATTCTATTGAATATTCATCTTGGTGAATTCTTGCAAAGCCTCCTGTTCTTTATGATTGCTTCAGTCACTGATGCTTTGGATGGGTTTCTTGCAAGAAAAATGTCATGGCAGACTGATTTAGGAAAGATACTAGACCCAGTAGCTGATAAGTTATTATTATCTGGCTCAATATTTGTTCTTTGGCTGAGTGATTTAATACCTTTTTATGTTTTTGTAATTTTATTAGCAAGAGATGTAATTATATTGCTAGGTGCTTCTATTCATATGTCAGTTGTCGAGTCAGGTACTCCTCTCCCAAATTTAACCGGAAAAATAACAACCGTCCTTCAGGTAATTTATATAATTTTTATTCTAATTGCTCAGAGCATCTCTTTATCTATTAATTTAGATTTATTTGGATTTGCAATAGCTTTATTGACATCAGTAAGCTTGATTATCTATTCTAAAACTTGGTTTATAAATCTTAAAATTTATCATAATGAATAAACCAAGACAGTTAACTTTTCCATGGGAGAAAATTTTTAAATCCTCATTGGATGGATTTTATTGCGACGAGCTTAATAAAACATTATTAGATGAATTAATGGAAATATCAGATGAAGATATTTTTATTTATGCATCAAAAAATACTGGTAAAACATATCTACTTCAAGCTCTATCTAATTATTATAGTGAAAAAAACCTATCCTCGTTATACATCCCTTTAAAAGAAGTAAAAAAATATGACACATCAATTATTGAAGGCATATCTCAGATGGATGTTGTCTTGATGGATGGTTTGGATGAAATCATAGGAGATGATAAGTGGGAAATTTCTATATTTAATTTAATTAATGAATCTATTCCATCAGGCTGCAGGTTAATTTTCTCTATATCTATTGATAAGAAAATTAATAAGTTCAATCTTCCTGACTTAGATTCAAGAATAAGAAAGCTACATTCTAAAGAATTACATCCGGTTCAAGATCAAAACTTAAAAGATGCTCTGTTGCAAATAGCACAATTTAGGCTAATTAATTTAGGAGAGAGGGAGCTTAACTACCTATTAGGCTATACAAAAAGAAACCTCTCAGATTTGGTATCCATACTTGAGAGGCTTGACAGCCTCTCAATGGAATTAAAGCGGAAAATTACCATACCTTTAATTAAAGATCTTCTATAGACTCGCACTCAAAACAATACATCATGACATTAGTAGTATTAGGTTCAATGAGTTTCATATGTTTAGGCAAGCTATTTATTAGCATTTTAGCCCTAGGGTCTATATCTAATTTAATATTCACATTTTCTAGCAATTCTAAAATGAATGCATCAAATGGATCCATTTCTTTTCTATAAGTTTTTACAGAATAGTCTTCAATATTAGCTAAGTCGGCAGCATTTTCTATAGCGTCATCAAGATCACCAATTTTGTCAACGAGGCCTATTTCCAATGCTTTTGTACCAGACCATATTCTTCCACCAGCAAATGGTAGGAGCTGGTCATAATTCATTCCTCTATTGGAGGCAACTTTGCTAACAAACTTATAATATGTATTGTCTATACTTGCTTGAATTGCATTTTTAACATCTTTTGGCATGGACTGTCTTTCATCCCATTCTGCAGCTTTTGTATTACTTACTCCATCAACAGCTATCCCAGCCCAATCATAAATACCATCAAGGGTCGGTATTATTCCATAAACTCCAATTGATCCTGTTAAGGTATCTTCTTCAGCCCATATTTGATCAGAATTTGTAGTAACCCAAACACCTCCTGAAGCAGCAACATCTCCCATTGAAGATACAACAGGCCTTCCAGTATCCTTAAACTCATCTAATGCATTAGTAATTAACTCACTGGCCCAAACACTACCACCAGGGCTATTTACCCTTAGAACCAAAGCTTGCACATCATCATCTTTAGTAGCTAACTGGATGTTTTCTACAATAGTATCAGAACCAGCTATTCCATATGTAGCTTCACCAGTTGTAATTGCACCTTCTACATTTATTACAGCAATTTTATTATCTGAATCCCTCGTTTCCTCTTTAAATGTATCTAAATATTCATAAATTGAAATGCTATCAGGAAAGGCATACTTATCATCATCGCTATTTGGAAATTCTTCAAACATATAGTTTTTAATCTCTTCCCTTGTAACAACCCTATCCACCAATCCAATCTCAAGGGCAACTTCAGCAGCTTCAGGATTTTCTAATGCTAAATACCATGCATTGTCTCCATAATTTTGCATAGTTCCTTCGGAAAGCTGTCTGCCATCCTCAATCATGTCAGTCATTTTCTTCCATGCGGGATTGGCAAATTCATTCCAAGCCAACTTATCATTTTCACTCATAGAGTCTCTTGTATAAGGTTCTGGACCTGATTTAAAATCACCAGCAGTAAATACGTTGTAGTTAAGTTTTAAATTTTTATATAAATCTACGTAGTATTCTCTTTTTCTTGAGAAGCCAAAAGCATTAACGCCGCCCATTTCATTCACCAGAACCTCATTAGCTTGCGAGCTAATCAAATATGCAGCATTACCATAAACTTCAGCATATGCTATTACTCGCCTACCATTTTCCCTTAGCTTCTTTACAGCATCTGCTAGCTTAAATGCAGAAGCATAAAACATTCCTAATTCAGATACATTTATATAGACAGCAGCTAGCTCTTCATCATTTGCAGCATGGCCCAATACATCTAATAAATCCTGGAGTTCGTGCTGTTCCGTAGATGAGCCGCCCCCAATAATCTCATCAAGAGAGATTGAGTCAGTGCCAAAGACCTCAGTATCAACAACAACTCCAATAGGTTTAAACCATAAAACTTTATCTTTTGCAGAAACCTCATCAGAATCACTACCGAAGCTAGTAAAAATACCACCCATAAAGGAAATTGTAATGATTATTAAAACAATCGCTGTAATGCCATTTACAAGAATCTTTCTAGTCATTGATAGAAAGTCATCTGCTTGTTTCCAAATTGATCTCTTTGAACTCATTCTTATACCTCTTTAATTTATGTTAGTTTTATTGAAATATAAATTTCTAGTGAATAATAGTTTAATGGAATTTATATGTAAAGCTTACTTTACACTATTTATAATTCTTGGTCCAAATAAACAGTGAGTAAATAGAGCTGAAATGAAAAAAATCTCGCATATATCTAGATAGAAAGTTTGCATACCAAAAACTCTCAAGGAGGCCAAAAGAAAATATATAAGCAATATAAAACAAAATATTTGATAGCCTTTTACAGACTCTACAGATGCAGTAAATATGAATAAACACATCGGTAAACTCCAAAAAAATAAAGTAGAAATATTTATTCTTCCCTCAATAAAAATTAGGGACTTTATAAAAACCAAAAGTAAAATTAAAAAAATAGTTACAGCCTTATAGTTATTTATATAGCTCATAATTATTTAAATTTTTTTTATTAATTCAGCCAACCTCATTCCAGATTTATGAGCTACATGATATTCATCTGGAGTTAAGTCAGAACTTTGATTGAAGCCTTCCACGTGAGATGGTCCATAAGGCGTTCCGCCAGATTTTGTTTTATGAAGTTCTTCTATTGAATAAGGCGTTCCGGTTACGACCATTCCATGGTGCAGCATGAAAGTTAGAATATTAAATAATGTCATTTCTTGACCACCATGCATTGATCCAGTAGATGTAAAAGCAAGCCCCAGTTTTTTATCTAAAGCATTTGTTGACCATATATCTCCTGTGGAATCTAAGAAATATTTAAGCGGTGAAGCCATTGATCCAAATCTTGTAGGTGAACCAATCGCAATACCAGAGCAATTCACTAAATCTTCTTTTGTGCAGTAGATTTCATTTTCAAAAGGAATATTCGGCTGAACTTTCTCGCTATTAGAAGAAACTTTTGGAACCGTTCTTATTTTTGTAGTAACGCCTGCCTCTTCAGCACCATCAGCTATAGCATGTGCCAAGTTTTTTACAGAGCCTGATGCCGAGTAAAAAAGTATTAGTAAATATTTCTTATTCATATATGAACTTTAGTTTAAAATGATAATTATGAAAAACATGATTATATATTCTATATTTACCTTATGCCTTATTGGATGTCAAAAAAATGACATCCAGATTCATAATGGCGAAGATACGTCTTTAGCAAAACTAAGCGGAACATTAGTTGTTATTAATTACTGGGCTGATTGGTGCCCACCATGCTTAAAAGAGATGCCTGAACTTGTTAGCTTTTCAAATCAAAATGATGATATTAAGGTTTATGCATATAATTTTGATCAATTAGAGATAGAAGATCTAGACCCTCAAATAAAACGTTTTGGGGTTGATATTCCATCAATCATTTCATACCCTGGAGAAATCTGGAGCATTGAATCTCCACTAACACTCCCCGCAACATACTTTATAAATGAGCAAGGAATAGTAATTAAATCTTTATTTAAGCCTCAAACAGCAGATTCCCTGAATGAGATTTTACTAGAAGTTCGAGGTCTTTAATAAGATTCTTTGATCTAGCAAGAGCTCAGGGTTTATTCTCTGCTTATTCAAGTAAACACTCCAATGAAGATGTGGCCCAGTAACTCTCCCAGTTGAACCAACATTTCCAATTGTCATACCTTTCTTTATATTATCTCCTGTTGCTACATTTATGCTGTTTAAATGACTATAGGATGATATTAGGCCCATACCATGATCTAACATAATATAGTTACCGCTATAAAAATAATCTCCAGTTTGAATAACTTTCCCATTTGATGGGGCATAAACAGGCGTTCCTTCCGGAGCTGCAATATCTAATGCGAGGTGGGGAGATCTTGGCATATCATTAATAAATCTTTTTTTTCCATATCTGCTAGAGACAATTCCGTTAACTGGAATTATAAAATCAAAATCAGGATTCAAGTTTTCCGAATGAGTATTAAGCGCATTATTAATAATTCTTGATTCGCTCAAAGTCCTATTCTTATCAACCTCATTAAGCAAAACCTTAGATTGATCTTTTATAGTGATTCGAGATTCTCCATAATCAAACGGAATAACTCGTATGTATTTATTACCAAATTTAAAATTTCTTACTTGATTTACATACGGCAGCCCAATCACTGCATAATTTATATCCTTGGCGGTCAATGATGCAAATTTTGCTTCATTCAAATCCTCATCAACAGGCAAAACAATGACTTCTCCCGATATTCCTTCTAGATGATCGCTTGGAAAACCATGCAAGCTAAAAATTAAACCCAGGATAAATAAAACTTTTAACTTACTCATTTATTTTATTAACTTTAATTTCTACTGTCCCGCTATTAAATCTTGCAAGCAGGTCTTCATTTAGTTCAATATCTGATGAGGATTTTATTACATTCCCTTTTTTATTTTTAATAATAGAATAACCTCTACTTAAAATCGCTAACGGGTTAAGAATATTAAGATTCTCATTTATATTTTTTATATCTTTATTTTTGTCTGATAATAATTTTCTCATATTTTCTTTATTCGAGTTGTTTAAGGAATCAATCTTTGCAGTCAAATTTCTAATAATTTTAATTGGATTATTTTGTGTCAATATTCTTTTTTGATATGAGATTTTTTGCTTGCCATTAGCAAAATGACTAAAGATTGATTTTCTAAGATTGATTTCAATGTTATCTATCTTCTGAATTTTTTCTCTTAATAATGAAGAAGGGCTTTTAAGCAAACTTTTAACTATTAAAACTTTTTTAGATTTATCATTTATGAGCACCTTAAAGGCTCTTATTAAATTGTCTCTATATATGTTTATAAGCTCATTCATTCGATGGTAACTCTCTGTAACAATTTCAGCAGCGGCGGTGGGGGTGGGTGCCCTCATGTCAGACACAAAATCAGTTATTGTAAAATCTATTTCATGCCCAACACCAGATATAACTGGCACTTTAAAGCTATAAATTTTTCTAGCCAGCAATTCATTATTAAAACACCATAGATCCTCTATCGAACCACCACCTCTTGTAATAATTACAACATCAATTTCATTAACCCCTTTCTTATTAAACTTTTCAATCCTATCAATTGCATGAATAATAGTTTGTGGAGCATCGTCTCCTTGAACAACAGCCTCACTTATAGTTATTTTTACAAACGGCGATCTTCTTTTAATTGAAGATAAAACATCTTGGTATGCAGCAGTAGAAGATGAGGTGATTACGCATACATGCTTTGGGAATTTGGGAATAGATTGTTTTAATGTAGTATCAAACATTCCCTCTGCATCTAGTTTTTCTTTAAGACTCTCAAACTGCTGCATGAGATCACCTGCGCCAGCTAATCGCATTGATCTAGCTATAAGCTGATAATCTCCTCTAGCTGCATAAATGCTAACCTGGCCATTTAAAATACATTTATCACCATTTTTTGGGACAAACTTCAATCGTGAATTAGCATTTCTAAACATTGCACACCTAATAGCACCCTCATCGTCTTTAAGAGAAAAATATATGTGGCCAGATGAAGGGCGTGATAAGTTGGATATTTCTCCAATTACAGAAACATCATTAAAGTTTGATTCTAAAAGTCTTTTAGCTGCATTATTTAATTCTCCAACTGAGATAATTTCTTTTTTCTGTTCTAAAATGTCTGCATTCATAAAAATGATTATACTTTATGCTATTAAATAAAAACCGAGCTAATTATTTTTTAATTTTAGCGTTTGGTGCGACTCTTATTGGATTTGCTCCTATCTTTGTAAAATGGAGTGAGATGACACCATCATGGATCCTCTTTTACAGGATGTTATTCACTTTACCGTTTTTAATTTTACTTAATTTAATTTTAAATAAAAAAATATCATTCAAAGTTAAGAACAAAAAGACTATCTTTTTTACCGCACTAGCCTCTGCAGGATTTACTATTGATTTAATTTTATGGCATTGGAGCATGGGTATAACCTCAATATCTAATGCAACTATAATAATTAATTCTGCTCCAATCTTTGTAGCATTACTATCTTATGCCGTTTTCAAAGAAGGCCTTACCCAAGGATTTCTAATCTCATTTATTATTACTTATATAGGCATATCCGGACTTATTTATTTTTCAAGTAATTATTCCAATGGAAAGATTCTAGGCGATTTAATGTGTCTTTTGGCAGCATTCTTTTATGCAATCTACTTATTCGTTATCTCTAGACTAGGAAAAGAAGATTCAATCAATATTATTTTTTATACAACACTTTTCTGTTGCTTATTCTCTCTTCCATTTGCATTAATTGAATCTCCTCCATCTTTGCCATCCTCTTCTTTTGAATGGATAAACCTAATGCTGCTAGCAGTTTTATGTCAATTTGGCGGTCAATTTTTAATCACTCATGGTATTTCAAATATTTCAGCATCAGATGGTTCAATTGGGCTTCTTCTTCAACCTTTGACTGCTACAATTTTAGCAGCATTGATCTTTGATGAGCTTTTGAATTTTAGCCAGCTAATGTTTGTTGGAATAGCTTTTTTCGGTATTTATTTAGCTCGCCTAAATATCTCAAAAGTCTAATCTTTAAGAATATTTGAATTAGAACAACTGATACAAAAAAACAATAGACAAAATAAATAAGCTTTCTATAATGCTCTATATCTTAAACATTCATTAGGATGTTTTGAGTAAAGTGGGGTGATTAGCTCAGTTTGGTAGAGCATCTCGTTTACACCGAGAGGGTCGGCAGTTCGAACCTGTCATCACCCACCATTTGAGTTGAACTTATATTTATAAATATATATTATTCACTCATAAAGTGGTCCGGTAGTTAAACGGTTATAATTCCGCCCTGTCACGGCGGTGTTCGGGGTTCGATTCCCCGTCGGACCGCCATTTTAATATGAATATAGTAGTCTTAAGTCTTTTAATCTTATGTTACTCATTGGTTCTGGGGATTATATTTGCCCAAGTTCTACTAACTGCACCAGTTGTTTTTAAAGTTTTAGATGATGAAAGCGCATCGAAATTCCTAAGAAAAATATTTCCTAGATATTATTTACTTCTTTTACTCATATCACTTATATCGAGTTTGATCTCTTACTTATGGTTTGAAGCATTAGATTTATATATATCAATATCTATCTCGTGTCTGGCATTTATAGGCTACGCAATCATACCTGTAACAAATTTTGCTAGAGATCGGGGTTGGGATAATTTGTTTAGATGGATGCATAATTTAAGTGTTGCAAACACTATATTTATCTTATTAATATCACTTACCCAGATCATAAGAATCATAAATACATAATCTCTCTAAGGTTGAATTATTAATAAAAGTTCATAACTAGAACTTATTAAGGATAAAAAAATGTCAAAAACAAAAACAAGAATCTTTCAAACTGAAACTAAGCAGCTATTAAAGCTAATGATACATTCACTTTATTCCAATAAAGAGATATTTATTAGAGAGCTCGTATCAAATGCATCTGATGCTCTTGATAAACTTAGATTCGAATCTGTAGAAGATCAAAATCTTTCAAAATTAAATAAAGATCTAAGAATTAACATAAGAGTAAATTCAGAAGAAAACCAGATAATTATTTCTGATAATGGCATTGGTATGGATGAAGATGAAATTGTTAAAAATATTGGAACCATAGCAAGGTCTGGAACTGCAAACTTCCTTGAAAATATAAGTGGTGATAAAAAGAAAGATTCTAATCTTATCGGTCAGTTTGGAGTTGGGTTCTATTCTGTTTTCATGGTTGCTGACAAAGTTCAAGTTTGCTCGAAATCTGTTCATAACCAATCTGATAAAGGAGTTATGTGGGAAAGTACTGGTGAAGAGAAATATAAGCTAAAAGAAATTGAAAAAGAAACCAATGGCACAGACGTAATAATATATTTAAATGAAGAATCAAAAGAATTTTCTGAGTCAGGCAGAGTAAGGTTTCTGTTAGAAAAATACTCACAATATATTAACTTTCCTCTTAATATTATCGACAATGATGCCGATCCACAAAGAGTCAACGAGGCAGAGGCGCTTTGGTTAAAACCTAAGAGATCTATTAAGGATCAGGAGTATAAAGATTTCTATAAATTTATCTCATTCGATCAAGATGATCCATTGATGTGGATTCATAACAAAGTAGAAGGTAAAAATGAATATTCAAATCTCTTGTATATCCCAAATAAACCACCTTTTGATCTTTGGAATAGAGAATCGCCTAGAGGCGTCAAGCTATACATTCAAAGGGTTTTTATAATGGACGATGCCAGCCACTTTTTACCTCTTTATTTAAGGTTTGTCAGAGGTATTATAGATACCAGTGATCTTCCGTTAAATGTCTCAAGGGAAATTCTTCAAGATCATCATCTTGTAGATACAATAAGAAAGGGCGTAACAAAGCGCATAATTGATAGTTTAAATAAGCTTAAAAAAGATGATTTTGAAAATTATAAAAAATTCTGGATTGAATATGGTCTTGTATTGAAAGAAGGCCCAGCCGAAGACTTAGAAAATAAAGAGTTGATCGCTAGCTTAATGCTTTTTTCAAGTACTGAAAATAATAGCATTGAAAAAGATGTTGATTTTGATACCTATCTTGAGAGAGCTGATGAGTCTCAAGACAAAATCTTTTACTGTGTTGCTGATACTTTTGAGGCAGCAATAAACTCCCCTCATATCGAGGGCTTAAAAGCTCAGAATAAAGAAGTATTATTGCTTACAGACAGAATAGATGAATGGTTGATGGCAAGCCTTATGGAATATAAGGGAAAAGAGCTTGTTAATGTTGCCAAAGATATTGATAGTAGTGAAGATAAGCCAGAAGTTTCAGATTCTGATAAAGGATTTGTTGAAAAAATAAAGAAAATTTTAGATGATAGGGTAGCTGATGTTGCGGTAAGTTCGCGATTGGTTGATTCAGCCTCTTGTCTAAGACTTCCTAACAATGAACCAGGTCTTCAGCTAAGAAAAATACTGGAGGCATCTGGCCAAGATTTAGGTGATTACAAACCTATTTTTGAAATAAATCTAAACCATAAACTTCTAAAAAAACTAAAAGATCTTAAGGGCAAACAATTCAACTCCTTTGTTGATTTTTTATATGATTATGCAGTTATTGCAGAAGGAGGGTCCCCAAAAGATCCATCTAAATACCTTCGTCAACTCGATAAGTATTTATCATAATGATAAATACTGAGAGGGGAATTGCTGTACTTGGTGGTGGCAGTTTCGGAACTGTTATAGCAAATATAGCGGCATCAAATGGAAATAAAGTTTCATTATGGGTAAGAGATTCTGAGCAAGCACTTAGAATTAACTCAGAAGGCGCCAACACTTCATACCATCCCGAATTAAAGCTTTCTGAAAATATTAATGCATCTGACAATCTTGAAAGTGTTGTGAAAAATGCTTCTACTATTTTTATTGCTACTCCAAGCTCAATTTTTGAAACTATTGTAATAAGGATCAAGCCATTAATTTTAGATAATGTTCAAATAATATCTTGTACCAAAGGAATAAAAAATGATCCTTTTAAAACCATGACAGATCTTATTAAAGAACATTTATGTTTTCAAACATTGAATAGTGTTGGCGTTTTAAGTGGTCCAAATTTAGCTAAAGAGATAGCTGAAATGAAGGTAACTGGAACTGTTATCGCTTCAAAGGATGATTTAGTAATTAATAATACTAAGAAAATACTATCATCTGAAACATTTAAGATTTACTCCAGTAATGATATTTATGGTGTTGAATTAGCCGGAGCCTTAAAGAACATTTATGCAATTATCTGCGGTATGGCTGATCATCTTAATGTTGGCGAAAATGCTCTTGGACTAATCTTAACAAGAAGCATGGCAGAGATGAGTAGGTTTGCAGTTGCAAAGGGAGCAGACCCAATCACCTTTCTTGGTTTGGCTGGCATGGGAGATCTAGTCGCTACATGCACCTCATCTCTATCAAGAAATTTTCAATTAGGAAGAAGTTTAGGTGAAGGGTTAAAGTTAACTAAGGCTAAAGAAAATGTAGGTCAGGTTGCTGAAGGGATTAGAACGTTAGATGTAGTCAAAGCCGAGTCAGTTAGATTAAATATTAATATGCCTCTTGTAGACTCACTTAACGAAATTATTCATAATGGTGTTGATCCAAAAGTTTTAATTGATGATTTGGTCAATAACTCTAATGAAATTGATGTAGAATTTGTTAATAAGGATTAAATAAAATGAGCAATATAGAAATAGACAAAAATGAAATTCTCAAAACTAGTAAATGGGTAAGGTTTTTATTCATGGCCTTATACGCATTTGCAATAGGTTTTGTGGTCAATATATCAATAGGACTAGCATTCATTCAATTTCTTTTTTTCTTAGTAACCTCTAAACCAAATAGCTCTATAGCAAATTTTAATAAACATTTAATAGAGTTCTTTAATGATTCTTTAGCATTTATATTATTTTCTACTGAGGAAAAGCCTTTCCCATTTAAAAAAGAAGATAATGAAAATACAGATGATATTATCGAGGCTGATTTGGAGGATGTTGAATCTACTGATTCTTCAGAGATTCCATCAGATGATATTCAGGAAAATAGAGAAGATTAATTTTTCTCAAAAAGTTTTTGTGCTGACTTAAGGGTCTGAAGTATTAATGTATTTATAGTCATTGGACCAACTCCTCCTGGTACTGGTGTATAGGCTGAAGCAACATTCTCAATTCCATCTAAATCTATATCACCACAATTCTCTGGATGGTATCCAGCATCAATAACTATAGCTTTAGGCTTAAGCCAGTCTTGTTTGATAAATTTAGGTATGCCGACCGCGCCAACCACTAGATCAGCATTTTTAATAATTGATTCAATGTTCCTAGTTCTAGAATGACAAATAGTTACAGTTGCATTTTTATTAAGAAGCATCATTGCCATTGGCTTGCCAAGAATAGGACTTCTTCCAACCACAACTGCATTCAATCCTTCTATATTTATTTCATATTCATCGAGTAAACGCATAATCCCAGCTGGAGTACAAGATCCATATACATTAAGCCCCATAGACATATTTCCAAAACCAAGACATGTAACTCCATCAACATCTTTATCTAAAGAAATAGCATCAAAGCATGACCTTTCATCAATCTGGCTTGGTACCGGATGTTGAAGCAATATACCATTTACATCAACATCATCATTTAATTGTTTTATTTTTAATAAAAGCTCTTCAGTTGTTGTTTCTGAGGACAATTCAACTGCTATAGAATTAATTCCTACTCTTGCACATGTATTTCTCTTCATTTTTACATATGTTTCTGATGCAGGATCGCTACCAACTAAAATTGTAGCAAGAGTAGGTGTAACTCCTTTAGATTTAAGGTCCTCAACTTGTTTTTTTATCTCAATTTCAGTTTTTAAAGCAAGTTTTTTGCCATCTAATATTTTTGCGATCATAAAATAATTATCGCATTTTTAAATATTTATTCACATCATCATTGCTTATTTATTCCATAAACTTTAATATTTGCATCCTCGGGGTATAGCGCAGTCTGGTAGCGCACTCGCTTTGGGAGCGAGTGGTCGTAAGTTCGAATCTTACTACCCCGACCAAGTGCGCCTGTAGCTCAGCTGGATAGAGCAACTGCCTTCTAAGCAGTGGGTCAGGAGTTCGAATCTCTTCAGGCGCGCCATTTTCTTATATATAATATAAATATGTTTAAAGTAGCAGCACTTTATAAATTTTCTTCAATAGAAAACCCTGAGCAATTGCAAAGTGAAATTAGAGAATATCTAAATCAAGTTGGAGTTAAGGGTACGATCCTTGTCGGACATGAGGGTATTAATGGAACAATTTCAAGTGAAGAAAATTCCTTAAACTCAGCCATTAAATTTTTACAATCTTTAGAGGATTTTAATTTAATGGACATAAAATATTCATCATCAGATATCAATCCTTTTATCAGGCTTAAAGTAAAGTTAAAGAAAGAAATTGTTACAATTGGTGACGATTCTATTGATCCTAATAAAGTTGTAGGTACATATGTTAATCCCAGTGAGTGGAATGAACTCATAAAGGATAAGGATACTATTTTAATAGACACTAGAAATGATTACGAGTTTTCAATTGGCTCCTTTAAAAATGCAATTAATCCAGAGACTCAAAAATTTAGAGAATTTCCTAAATGGGTTGATGAAAAAAAATTTTCGGAAAATGATAAAAAATTAAAAAAAGTAGCAATGTTCTGTACCGGTGGTATCAGATGCGAAAAAGCATCATCTTTCATGAAAGAATCAGGTTTTAATGAGGTATATCATCTTAAAGGAGGTATCTTAAAATACTTAGAAGAAATCCCAAAAGAAAATAGCCTTTGGAATGGTGAATGTTTTGTTTTTGATGACAGAGTTTCTGTGAATCATGATCTTAAGCCTGGATCATATGATATGTGTCATGGATGCAGAATGCCAATAACCCAATTTGATAAAAAATCAGATAAATATATTAAAGGAGTTGCTTGTCCAAGCTGCTTTGATTCAACAACCCAAGATCAAAAAGATAGATACATGAGTCGTCAAAAACAAGTTGATCTTGCCAAAAGTAGAAATCAAAAACATATAGGACCAAAAGCAGAAGTTCATTTAAGAAAATGAACAAACCAATCTTATATTCTTTTAGAAGATGTCCATATGCTATGAGAGCTAGAATGGCATTATTTCTTGCGAACATCGAATGTGAATATAGAGAAGTTATATTAAATAATAAGCCCAAACAAATGCTAGAGATTTCTCCAAAAGGAACAGTCCCAGTTATGGAACTTGAAAATAAAGTTATTGATGAAAGTTTAGAAATTATTGACTGGGTGCTTGATAGTAATTCTATTTTTAAAGATATATTAGATGGAAATGAAATTAAAGTTAGCTCAATTTTAATTAATAAATTTGATAATGAATTTAAATATAATCTTGATAGATATAAATATGCACAAAGATATGAGAATAAAAATCCATTATTTCATAGAGAAAATTGTATGCACATTCTTAGGGATCTAGATCTTGCTATAAAAGGGGATTGGTTTTATGGGAACCACATTCAAAAAATAGATATATGTATTTTGCCATTTATAAGGCAATTCAGAATTGCTGATACAAATTGGTTCGATAGCTTAGATGAAATTAAAAATGTTAAAAAATATTTAAATTTTTTTTTAGAATCAACACTCCTGTCTAGTGTAATGTACAAGTACAAACCGTGGAAAGAGGGTGATAGAGCGTTAAGTTTTCCTATAACCCAATAGAGTCATATGACATAGCAATTTTCTCGATTGCTACTTTATATGCAGCAGTTCTAAAATCAGGACTCTTCATTTTTTGATATTCTTTTTTAACTTCCTGAAATCCGTCAATCATCATGTCGTCTAACCCAGATCTAATTAGATCTATTTCATCAATACCATCATTAAAATTTGATTTAAATTTTGCTGGCATTGTTTTTCCAGTCATCGTCTCAATTGCTTCAATTAAGGTATTGAATTGGATATTATTTTTTCTTTTTTCAAGTCTTCCAAATCTTATATGTCTTATATTTTTGACCCATTCAAAATAACTAACAGCCACACCCCCTGAGTTTGCTAGAATATCAGGGATAATAAAGATTTTGTTTTTAGATAATATCGAGTGAGCATCATAAGAAATAGGCCCATTTGCAGCCTCAATAACAAGCTTTGCTTTAATATTAGATGCATTTTTTCTAGTTATAACATTTTCTCTTGCGGCGGGAATCAGGACATCACAATTTCTTTTAAGCAATAAGCTTGAATCCTTGATAAAGGTAGCCTTAGGATATTTCATAAAAGATCCATTTTTTACAAAATACTTCTTAGCATGCTCAACATTAATTCCATCTTCATTGTAAATTCCGCCGTTATATTCTGCTATTCCTAAAAGTTTCATCCCATCATCTTCTGTTAGAAATTTAGAAGCATTGAAGCCAACATTTCCAAGTCCTTGTAAAATAAAACTTTTACCTTTAATACCCTCTGAAATATTTATTGATTCCATTAAATCTGTATTTCTAAAAAATTCTCTTAAAATATACTGCACACCTCTTCCTGTTGCCTCCTCTCTTCCAATAAGGCCATTTTTATTAGCAGGTTTTCCTGTTACACAAGCAGATGCATTAATGTCAGTAGGTGACATTTTTCTATACTCATCAGCTATCCATGCCATTTCTCTAGATGAAGTGCCTATGTCGGGAGCAGGAACATTCTGAGATGGGCTAATTAAATCTCTTTTTATTAACTCTTGAGCAAATCTTCTAGTTATCTTTTCAATTTCTTTTTGAGTCCAGTCTTTAGGATTAATTTTTAATCCACCTTTTGAACCCCCAAAAGGAACATTAATAATTGCATTTTTATATGACATAAGCGCAGCCAAAGCTTCAACTTCTTCAACATGGGTAGATATATCAAATCTAATACCTCCCTTTGTAGGCTCCATGTGTTCAGAATGAACAGATCTCCACCCCTCAAATGTATATATATCATCACGCAATCGCACACCAAATCTGACGGTATAAGTTGAGTTACATGTAATTATTTTTTCAGCTAAGCCTTTTGAAAGAGTTGTTAATTTTAAAGCCTTGTTTACGAACTTATTAGTATCATTTAAAAAATTATTCATAAAAAACCCCCAATTAGAAAAATTATAGTTTTTTTAATCTATAATGTCTCGTTTCTTGGCGGGCGTAGCTCAGTTGGTTAGAGCGCTGGATTGTGGCTCCGGAGGCCGTGGGTTCGAACCCCATCGCTCGCCCCAATATATATAGGTATTAATATGTCTAGTAAATTAAAAAAATTAAAGGATTTAGAACGCACTTTAACTGTCACCATTCCATTGGAAGACTACAAAGATAAATTCCAATCAAAGATTAATAACATTAAAGGTAGTGCTAAATTAGACGGCTTTAGAAAAGGCAAAGTTCCTAATGATGTTTTAGAGCAAAAATATGGTGCTTCTATTCACGCAGATGTAGTTAATGATCTTATACAATCCTCTTATCCAGTAGCTTTGTCTGAAAATAATTTAAGACCAGCCTCGGCTCCATCAGTTAAGCTTGAGTCTGAAGATCCATCAAAGCCACTTGTTTATTCAGCAACATTTGAGGTTTTTCCTGATATTAAACCCAAGGTTTCAAGTTGGTCAAAATATGAAAAATTTACAATAAACATTTCAGATGATGATGTGGATCTTGCAATTAAAGATATTTGTAAAAGGTATGGAGACTGGGCCGATGTTAAGAGAGAATCAGCATTAGAAGATCAAGTAATAATTGATTTTACAGGGTCAATTGATGGAGAAGAATTTGAAGGAAACTCTGCTAAAGACTTTAAGCTTGTTCTAGGATCAAATTCCATGATACCTGGTTTTGAAGACGAGTTGATTGGAAAAAAACCATCTGAGTTTAAAATCAAAGCCAGCTTTCCTGAAGATTATTTTAAGAAAGATCTTGCAGGTAAGGATGCTTCTTTTGAAATAAACCTGAAAACTATTCAAGAACTATCACCAGCAAAAATAGGAAAAGAACTCTTTACCAAGTTGGAAATGGATATTGATAATGAAGAAAAATTTAATGAAGAAATCCTATCTAGAATGGAGAAAGAGGTTAAAACACAAGAGAAGGATCTAACCAAAGAATCTATTTATGAAACTTTATTAAAGATAAATAGCTTTAGCGCTCCTAAAGTAACAGTCAAAGAACAGGCCGAGCTTATGAGAAAAGATTCTCTAATGCGTATAGGTCAGCAAGAAAATGATACAACCGATGATCTTTTCCCATTAGATACTTTTATGGAGAATGCTGAAAAAAGAGTAAAATTAGATCTTCTATTTGCAGAATTAATTAAACATTATGCGCTTGCAGTAACTCAAGAGGATCTTGATAATTTCATTGAAGAGGAATCTAAAAAATATAAAGATTCTGATCAATTTAAACAATGGATCGATAATCAGCCTCAGCAGGTAGAGCAATTCAGGATGATTGTTCTTGAACAAAAACTTGTTGATAATTTACAAAATGACCTTAAATCTAAGGATAAAGTGATAGAATTTTCAGAACTAGCTAAAAAACAGTAATTATGAGTGAAATTAAATCAGCATTGATACCGATGGTAGTAGAGCAGACTCCTCGCGGAGAGAGGTCTTTTGATATATATTCAAGGCTTCTTAAAGAGAGAGTAATTTTTTTATCAGGACCAATTGATGACAACATCTCTAATTTAGTTGTAGCTCAATTGTTATTCTTAGAATCTGAAAATCCTGAAAAAGATATTTCTATTTATATTAATTCACCAGGCGGAAGCATTTCAGCCGGCCTTGCTATCTATGACACTATGCAATTTATCTCATCCTCAGTTTCAACTTTATGCATAGGTCAGGCTGCAAGCATGGGAGCTTTGTTGCTTGCAGGAGGGGATAAAGGTAAAAGATTTGTCTTACCAAATTCTAGAATTATGATTCATCAACCTTTGGGTGGATTTCAAGGTCAAGCATCTGATTTTGAAATACATGCAAAAGAAATTTTACATATGAAGAAGATAGTTAATGAAATTCTTGCAAAACATACAGGACAGACTATTAAAAAAATAGAGAAAGATACCGATAGGGATAACTTTCTTGATGCTACCGCTGCAATAAAATATGGTATCGTTGACAAAGTATTAAATGAAAGGGATCAAATAAATGGCAAATGATGCAGCAGATAAATTAAATTGTTCATTTTGTGGAAAGGTCCAAGATGATGTAAAAAAGCTTATTGCAGGTCCTAGTGTATATATTTGTAATGAGTGTGTTGATCTTTGTAATGACATCATTGAAGAAGAGATCAAAAGTGATGAAGAAAATTCATTAGATGAATTGCCATCTCCTTTAGAAATATTTAATCAGCTAGACGAGTATGTTATTGGTCAAGAGAAAGCTAAAAAGGTCCTCTCCGTTGCTGTTTACAATCATTACAAAAGATTAAAAAAATCTACAAAGAAAGATTCAGTTGAGCTTCAAAAAAGTAATGTTTTACTTTTGGGGCCTACCGGGAGTGGTAAAACTCTTTTAGCACAAACTTTAGCAAAAATACTCAATGTACCATTTACTATTGCAGATGCTACGACCCTTACAGAGGCGGGTTATGTTGGTGAAGATGTTGAGAATATCATTCAAAAACTTTTACAAAAATCAGACTATGATCCTGAAAGAGCTCAACTCGGTATTGTTTATATTGATGAGATCGACAAAATTGCAAGAAAATCTGATAATCCTTCAATAACAAGAGATGTTTCAGGTGAGGGCGTTCAACAAGCTCTACTTAAACTAATTGAAGGCACTGTTGCGTCTATTCCACCACAAGGCGGCAGAAAACACCCACAACAAGAATTTATCCAAATAGACACCTCTAATATTTTATTTATTTGTGGAGGAGCCTTTTCAGGCTTAGATAAAGTTATCTCTCAGAGAAATAATAACTTGGGCATTGGTTTTGGAGCAGACGTCTCAAAGAAATCAAATGTACTTCCAATCACCAATCAGACTGATGACTTAGAGCCAGAAGATCTAGTGAAGTTTGGATTGATTCCTGAATTTGTTGGTAGACTCCCAGTCATCTCAACACTTCATGAGCTTGATGAAAGTGCACTGGTAAGAATTTTGAAAGAACCAAAAAACGCACTCGTAAATCAATATAAGCATCTTTTTGATATTGATAATGTAGAGCTTAATTTCAGAGATGAAGCGCTTGTAGAAATTGCTAAAAAAGCAATAAAGAGAAAAACAGGAGCAAGGGGTTTAAGATCTATTATGGAAGATCTATTAATGGAGACAATGTTTGAGCTTCCAAATAAAAATCTTGAAAAAGTTATAATAGACGAGAATGCAGTCATTTCGAATTCAGAGCCAATAAAACTTCTTAAATCTAATACTAAAAAATCTTCATCTGCCAATTGATAAATAACTAATAGTCCCTATCTATTAGTTATGAGCAATATTAAAACAGACTTACCTATCATCCCATTAAGGGATGTTGTTATCTTTCCAGGAATCGTAACCACACTTTTTGTTGGAAGAAAAAAATCAATTGAAGCATTAAATGTAGCAATGGCTGCAAATAAGAAATTAGTTTTAGTAAGCCAAATCGATCAATCAGTTGAAGATCCTGGCTTTAATGATATTTATAAAAATGCAACTATAAGCAACCTTCTTCAGTTAATAAAACTACCTGATGGGACTATGAAAGTTCTTGTAGAGGGTTATAAAAGATGTGAAATAGAGAGGCTCACTGAAAAAGAAAATTATTTGTCTGTCACCGTTAAAGAAATGGATGATGGACAGCTGCAAGAAGCTGATGCATCTAATCTTGTTAGATTTATCAAAGCAAAGTTTGAGGACTATATTAATGTTACAAAGAGAATACCTCCTGAGATAGTCTCTACAGTTGATTCTCTTGATGATCTTTCAAAGCTTATAGATACTATAACCGGACACTTGCCTATAGAGACTCAAAAAAAACAGCATATATTGGAAACCTCTGATCTAAAAAATAGAGCAGAAAAAATCCTAACTTTTATTGAATCACAGTTAGATGTTGTGGATGTAGAGAAAAAAATTCGTGAAAGAGTTAAGAAGCAAATGGAGAAATCTCAGAGAGAATATTATCTCAATGAGCAAATTAAAGCAGCTCAAAAAGAACTTGGTGAAATTGGTGATGAGGGAGATGAACTTGATGAGCTTGAAAAGAAAATAGACTCTGTTGGCATGCCTAAAGAAGCTTTAAAGAAAGCCAAAAGTGAGCTATCAAAATTTAAACATATGGCGCCATCATCTGCAGAAGCCTCTGTAGTTAGATCGTATTTAGATTGCTTAGTTGAAGTTCCATGGAAAAAGAAATCAACTATAAAAAATGATATAGAAAAATCTCTTTCTATTCTAGAAGAAGATCATTATGGGTTGGATGAAGTTAAAGAAAGAATTATTGAATATCTTGCTGTTCAAAAAAGAGTTAAGACAATGAAAGCACCAGTCTTATGTCTTGTTGGGCCTCCAGGTGTAGGCAAAACTTCTCTAGGTGAATCTATAGCGAGAGCAACAAATAGAAAGTATGTAAGGATGTCTCTTGGTGGAGTAAGAGACGAATCTGAAATAAGAGGGCATAGAAGAACATATATTGGTTCAATGCCAGGAAAAATTATTCAAAAACTATCTAAGGTCGGTGTAAAAAATCCACTATTCCTCCTTGATGAGATCGATAAAATTGGAATGGACCATAGAGGAGATCCGGCATCTGCACTATTGGAAGTTCTTGACCCAGAGCAAAACTCAACTTTTAGTGATCATTATCTAGAGGTAGATTATGACTTGTCTGAGGTTATGTTTGTTTGCACTGCAAACAGTCTAAACATTCCTTCACCATTATTAGATAGAATGGAGATTATCCGAATTCCTGGCTATATTGAAGATGAAAAACTTAATATTGCTGAAAAATATTTACTTCCTAAGCAAATTAAAAGAAATGGATTAAAGGATAATGAAATCAATCTCAAAAAAGAAGTCCTACTATCATTAATAAGGTATTACACAAGAGAGGCCGGAGTGAGAGGTCTTGAAAGACAAATTGCTAAAATACTTAGAAAAGTTGTAAAAGAGAGATTAATAAACAAAACTTTAATTTCAAAACCAACTGTAATAACAAATAATAAAATTGAGAAATACTCTGGTGTTAAGAAATTTAAATTTGGTATTGCTGAAAAAGATAATGCAGTTGGCCAGGTAACAGGCTTGGCTTGGACAGAAGTTGGTGGCGAGCTTCTAACCATTGAATCTTCTTATGTTGATGGTAAAGGTAGAATCATTAAAACAGGATCGCTTGGTGATGTAATGCAAGAGTCTATTCAAGCAGCGCTAACTGTTGTTAGATCAAGAGCTGACTCATTAGGTATTAAATCTGATTTTTATGAAAAATTTGATATTCATATTCATGTTCCTGAAGGCGCCACTCCAAAGGATGGCCCTAGTGCCGGGGGTGCAATGGCTATTGCTTTAATATCAATTTTAACGGGCATCCCAGTAAGAGCTGACACTGCTATGACTGGTGAGATAACACTAAGAGGCCAAATATTAAAGATCGGAGGACTTAAAGAAAAGCTCCTAGCTGCTAAAAGAGGCGGTATTAAAAATGTCATAATACCCAAGGATAATGAGCCTGATCTTCAAGAGATACCTAATCAAATCAAAGACTCTTTGAATATAATTCCAGTTGAATGGGTTGATGAGATTGTATCATTGGCATTAGAAAGTGAGCCCATTCCTTTAAAGAAAATTTCAAAATCTAAGAAACCAAAAACTGAAAAGCAACTTAAGGGACAAACCCAAGAAAAACAAACTCATTAATAAAGCCTTTATTTGCTTGACTTTTAGCTGTAAAAGGCTTTTGATAGAGGGGTATTTATCAATAAATTTACAAGAGGAGTATTTAGTATGAATAAATCAGACTTAGTTGATGCAGTTGCAGCAGGAGCAGATCTTTCAAAAGCTTCAGCGGCTAGAGCAGTTGATTCAGTATTAGGTGGCATCGGTGATGCTTTAGGGAACGGTGATTCAGTATCACTTGTTGGTTTTGGAACGTTTTCAGTAAGGCATAGAGCTGCTAGAGAGGGAAGAAACCCTCAGACAGGTGAGTCAATGCATATTGCTGCTTCTAAAGTACCTGGGTTTAAGGCTGGTAAAGGTCTTAAAGATAAGGTTAAGAACAGCTAAACTTACTAATCTTTTAAAAAAGGGTGCTTCCGCACCCTTTTTTTATTTATAATACAAACACTATGATGGAATCACTTAGAAATTTTTTAACCGGTCCAAGATTAGCAGTCATAATTGCACTGCTTGCTTTACCATTTGTTTTTTTAGGAACCTCAAGCTTAGGTACTGTTTTTAATGGGTCGCTTGGATCTATTAATGGAGAGGAGGTTTCAGAGCTTGACTATACTGTTGCCGCGAACATAAGAGCCAATAAATTGAAAGAAATTTATGGAGACGAATTTAACTTCAATGAATTGGATGATCAGGTCCAGGTTGACTTAATTAAGCAAGAATTAATTTCTCAAAAAGTTTTCCTCTCTGAAGTTAGAGGGTTAGGGCTTTTAAATGAAGAAGAGATAAGGTCTGCTAAGAAATCAATTATACAAGATCCATTATATAGAGATGAATTTGGTAACTTTGATGAGATAATCTTTGAAAGCTTTGCAAACCAAAATGGTTTTTCTAAAAGTGATTATATTGATCTAATGAGCAAAATGAATGCTACAGAGATGTATAGATTTTCTCTGTCTAGTGCATTATTTCAGCTTCCCAATGAAGTTGCTAATTTGGTAAATATTCTTGAAAAAAAAGCTGCTATTGATTTCATTAAAATTGATCTTCAAGAATTAAAAAACACAATTAAAAATACTTTAACTGATCAAGTTGATTTTTATAATCAAAATAAAGAAATTTTTTACTCACAAGAAGAAAGAGTTTTTGATTATTTTGTTTTATCCTCTGATGATTACATTGATAAGGTTTCAATACCTGAAGATTATGCTTCTAATTATTATGATAATTATGTAACTAAGGCAGAATCAAATATTCAAAAAAGAATTTCACACATAATGGTTGATAAATCTAACTATGAAAGCACTGATGAAGCTTTAAATAAGATCCAAACAGTTTCGAACTTATTATCTACAGGGTCATTATTTAATGATTTGGTATCAGAATATAGTGAAGATATTGTTACTAAGAATAATGAAGGTGATTTAGATTTCTTTGATTCAGAAGTATTTCCAGAAGAATTTACCAGTTCAGTTGAAGAGATGAATCTGGATGACGTAAGTGGAATTATTGAATTAGATTCAACCTTTCATATTTTAAAGGTTACTGAAGTAGCTAAAGAAGAGATTAGATCATTTGATGAGGTGTCATTCGATGTTGTAAATGAGTTGGTATCATCTGAATCTATTGCACTGCTTAATGATGACTACAATGAGCTTGATCAACTTTCTCTTGAAGGCCAGTCAATTTCTGACTTAGCTAATTTTGCAGGCAAGGATATAATTTCCTCATCTCCCCAAAGCTTCGCTTCTTTTGATCCCGAATTTGTTGACTCAATTAAAGATATTATTTTTGATGACTTTACTGAATTAAATGAACCTAAATTAGTGGACTTGGATGGCATGGTCTATGTTGTATCTTTATCGCAAATAAAAGAGCCTGAATTAAAACCTTTTGACCTTGTGCAGGAAGATGTAAACAGAAGTTTAATTGATATTAATGCTTCGATCATGAAATCTGAACTTGAAAAAGAATATTCAAATCTTACAACAGAAGATGATAAACAAAAATTCGTAGATGGAAATTCATATATATCTAGTGATGCATTCAAAGACATAAAAAGATACTCATCGCTATTACCTCAAGAAATTTTAAGACAGTTGTTTGAATCAATCCCAGGCTCAGAAATGTCTTTATCATCAAATAATGGAGATCATTACTTCATTACTCTTAATGGTTACTCAGAGCCAACTGAACTAGAGAAAAAAGATGTTTTAGAGCAATACAGTCCTTTTAACACAGAAAGGCTTGCCGATAGAATGAATGATATTATGAATGATGATCTTTTTAATAAAGCAGTTATCAAACTAAATGAACAGGTTTTTAACTTGGAGTAATATGAAAAATCTTTACCAATTTTCTTTTTTAACCTTATTGTTATTTCTTTACTCATGTTCAGAAAATATTAGTCCTGTTGATTCTGGGCTAGAAAATCAAGTATTCCATTTTGGAAATGGTGCAGAGCCTCAAGGCTTGGATCCCCATATAGTAACAGGGGTGCCTGAGCATCATCTTCTTATCGGGTTATGTGAAGGCTTAACAACCTCTAATCCAAAAGGTGGCTCCAGTCTATCTGGCGCAGCAGACTCATGGGATGTAAGTGAAGATGGAAAAACCTACACCTTCTTTTTACAAAAAAATGGCAAGTGGTCAAATGGCGATCCAGTAACTGCTGATGATTTTGTTTGGTCGTGGAAAAGAATTCTTACGCCTAGTCTTGGCTCTCAATATCCCGATATGCTTTATTATGTTGTTGGTGCTTCAGACTACCACAACGGTATAACCGATGACTTTAATAAAGTAGGTGTTAAAGCTTTAGATAAATTAACTCTTGAAGTTACCCTCAATAACCCTACGCCTTTTTTCTTGGGACTTCTCAGCCACTACAGCACATGGCCTGTTCATAAAGAAACTGTTTTACAGCATGGAACTATAGATGATAGAAATGGTGGTTGGACAAGGCCAGGAAATTTTGTTTGTAATGGAGCTTTTAAATTAAAATCTTGGGAATTGAATAACAAAATTATAGTTGAAAAAAATGATAACTATTGGGATTCTTCAACAGTTAAATTAAATGAGATTCATTATTATCCCGTAGCCAATACAATGACTGAGGATAGAATGTTTAGATCTGGCCAGCTTCACGTTACTAGCACTCTTCCATCTCAGAAATGTCCTGTTTATATAGAGGAAAACAACCCTAGTCTAAGAATAGACCCATATATGGGAACTTATTTTTATAGATTTAATACAAATAATCCGGCACTAACTGACCCTAAGGTTAGGAGAGCCCTTGCATATTCAGTTAATAGAAAGCAAATAGTTGAAAAAGTTACAAAATGTGGTCAAATTCCAGCTTATTCATTTACACCTCCAGGTTCTAACGGATACGAACCAGATACAGAGATACCATTCGACCCGGAATTGGCTAAACAACTTTTAGCCGAGGCTGGTTATGATGAAAACACTCCATTTCCTAAACTTGAGATATTATTCAATACAAATGAAGATCATAGAAAAGTTGCATTAGCTGTTCAACAAATGTGGCAACAAAATTTAGGAATTAATGTTGAGCTAGTAAATCAGGACTGGAAAGTTTATTTAAATAGAGAAATGATAGGTGATTTTCAGGTTTCTAGAGCAGGGTGGATCGGAGATTATGAAGATCCTAATACATTTCTAGATACTTTGAGACCTAATAGAGGTAATAATAAAACCGGATGGGAAAATCCAAACTATGATGAGTTGATTCACTTAGCAAATTCAAATAACAACCAAGAAGAGAGATATGAACTCTTAAAGCAAGCCGAAAGAATCTTGATTGATGATATGCCAATTGTGCCCCTATACACTTATGTAAGAGTCTACCAATTATCAAGTGATGTTAAGGGTTATTACCCTAACTATCTTGACCATCATCATCCTAAATACTGGTATTTAGAAAGAGACTAAAACTTAATGATAAGAATAATCTTTAAAAGAATTCTTTTAGCTGTCCCTGTTCTTTTAGCAGTTGCTACTTTAACTTTCTTTCTTATCAAGCAAGCTCCAGGTGGCCCTTTTGATGCCGAAAAAGCAGTGTCACCCCAAGTTCTAAAAAATTTAAACGCTGCCTATAACTTAGATGCATCTGAATGGGAGCAATATACTGACTACATGACAGGTATCGTCCAAGGAGATTTTGGTCCATCTTTTAGATATCCTGGCCGCTCTGTTACAGAAATGATATTAACAGGCCTTCCTGTTACATTTGAGTTGGCAATATATGCAATATTAATAGCATTAATTATCGGAGTTTTATCTGGTGTAATTGCTGCCCTCAAAAGAAACACAATTTTAGATTTTATACCTATGGCAATAGCAATGATTGGAATATGTGTCCCAACATTTCTAATGGGTCCATTGCTTGTTCTTATTTTTGGAATTAATCTAGAGCTACTTCCTGTTTCAGGATGGAATCAAATACCAGGAGATAAAATTCTGCCTTCACTAACTTTAGGTTTTGCCTATGCAGCATATATTGCTAGGCTTAGTAGGGGGGGAATGCTAGAAGTATTGAACCAAGATTTTATTAGAACAGCAAGGGCAAAAGGCCTATCAGAAACCTCAATTGTAGTTAAGCATGCTATGCAAGGCGGGCTTTTGCCTGTTGTTTCTTTTTTAGGACCCGCTATAGCTGGTTTATTAGCTGGATCTTTTGTTGTTGAAACGATTTTTCAAATCCCAGGCCTGGGTAGGTTCTATGTTGAAGCAGCATTTAACAGAGATTACACAATGATTCTTGGAACGACTATCTTCTTTTCAGCAATGATCGTTTTCTTTAATTTGATGTCAGATATAGCTGCCCTATGGCTTAATCCTAGATCCAGGGATGAGTCATGAGTAATAGCTCGTCTTTATGGTCAGATGCTATATCTAGACTATTAAAAAATAAAGCAGCAATGGTTGGGGCTATAATATTAATCCTTTTAATTATTTGTGCAATTTTTGCTCCATTAATTGCTCCATATTCATATTCTTTTCAAAATCTTGACTTGGGTGCATCACCTCCATCAAGTGAGCATCTTCTTGGTACAGATATACTCGGTAGAGATTTATTAAGTAGAATTCTTTATGGCGCAAGAATTTCACTTCTAGTAGGTTTCGTTGCTACAGGTGTTGCTCTTGTTATTGGTGTAAGTTGGGGAATAGTAGCTGGATATTTTGGCGGCAGGGTTGACTCTATAATGATGAGGATTGTAGATGTCTTATACGGACTACCTTTTATTATCTTCATCATCTTATTAATGGTTATATTTGGAAGAAACCTTTGGCTTCTATTTGGAGCAATAGGTGCTGTTGAATGGCTTACCATGGCTAGAATAGTCCGAGGCCAAGTAATGAGCTTAAAGAATCAAGAATTTGTTTTGGCAGCAAAAGCTATGGGAGTTAGTAATCTATCAATGTTCAGACGTCATTTACTCCCAAACATATTAGGCCCCATTGCAGTTTATGCAACATTAACAATTCCTCAAGTAATGCTTCTCGAGAGCTTTTTAAGCTTTTTAGGTTTAGGCATTCAACCACCAATGAGCAGCTGGGGAACTTTAATTAAAGACGGAGTTGAATCTATGGAAGAATATAGCTGGTTGCTAATTTACCCAGGAATTACTTTCACTATTACTCTATTTGCTCTTAATTTCTTTGGTGATGGTCTAAGAGATGCTCTTGATCCAAAAACATCAGATAATTAAAAAGCTCTTATAGCTACTTTTATTATCTGACCTGGATTTAGATTTGAATTTTTAAATTTATTAATTTCTTTAATACTTTCAACTGATACGTCAAATAAATCAGCAATTTTATACAAATTATCTCCTTGTTTGACTGAATAAAGAATCGTTCGTTTTCTTGATTCAATATTTCTATGAATATTTTTATTTCCAATACTTAATTTTTGACCAAGTTGAAGATAGGTATTTGATGAGATGTCATTCATTCTTTGCAGATCTTTAATATCTACATTGTATTTTGCAGCAAGACCCCACAAGGTATCACCTTCAGATACAACATGCATCTCAATAGGTATAAAGTTATTAGATTCAGACTTACTTAATGGTATTAATAAGGTCATATTAAGGCTTAACATGTCCTTATCTAGGTAATTAATCTGCTTAATTATTGATACCTCTGTATCATATTTTCTAGCTAGACTCCATAAATTATCACCATTTTGAACACTATGAGAAATCCAATTAATTTGATTAACTCCATTGATTGGGTTGCTAGGGTTATTGAATACTTCTAGTTTTTCTATGGGTATGTAAAACTCACTCATTTGAGTTGGAGCTGATGCCCATTTGGTATAACCAGCATTCAACTTATAAATAAGTTCGGGTTTAAGATCCAAATGTTCACTTATAGTAAGAATTTCAACCTGTCCAGGTATTTCGATTCTTGCAACTCTCGGTTCATATAATATTTCAGGAAGCTGAATATCATATTGTTCACTTTTTATAATTAATTCTCTCAATGCAATGAATTTATATACATATTCTGTAGACTGTGTTGATAGATTGAGAGACCAAAAATCTGTTTCAAGGCCTTTTCTTTTATTTCTTCTTATCTGTCTATCAAGGTATGTTGGCCCTCCGTTGTAAGCCGCAACAGCTAGATATATATCTCCATCAAATCTTTCTAATAAATATGAAAAATATCCTACAGCTGCAATGGTTGATTTGAATGGATCATGCCTATCTTCATTCCACCAAGTTTTATTTAAATTAAATAAACTTCCAGTTGTTGGCATGAACTGCCATATCCCAACTGCACCTGATGATGAAATAGAAAAGGGATCATAGTCACTTTCAATAAAAGGAATAAGAGCAAGCTCAAGAGGTAAATTTTCTTTCTCAAGTTCGTTTATAACATGGTAAATAAAGTATTCAGATTTATTTAAGTAATCTTCAAAAATATTGAGATTGCTGAGATGCCTATTCATATATGAAATGGTGCGTTCATTTATATCAACATCGTCATAATTAGAATTCTGCTTTAGATATTCCCAGACATTTTTTGGGTCCAATTGAACATTTTCAATAATAACTGGTTCAATATCCACAGCAATACTATCGGCTGGCTCAATAAATTTTTTTTCAGAAATATCAGGAATAGTTGAGCAACTTCCTAGAATAAAAAATACTAGAAATAATTTATTTTTTAAAATGAGTCTTTCCAAGTTCTTACAGCCTTAAAGATTTGAGGGTCATTACCCGAAATATTGTATTTGTTTAAGATAGATTCATGAATAGTTTTTTCATTACATCTTAAAAAAGGATTAGTTTTTAATTCCAAACTAATAGTTGAGGGAAGTGTAATTTCATCTCTAAGTCTTAATTCTTTAGTTTCTTTATATCTTGTTAGGAGACTTTCATTATTAGGCTCGACCTCAAGAGCAAACTTAAGATTTTGTTGAGTGTATTCATGTGCACAATAAATTTTTGTATTTGGTGGAAGTTTTTTTATTTTTTCTAATGAACTAAACATCTGATCAAAGGTGCCTTCAAAAACCCTTCCGCATCCACCTGCAAAAAGAGTATCTCCGCAAAAAAGAAAAGGCTCTCCGTTATTCTCACAAAAGTAAGCTATATGGTCTAGCGTGTGTCCTGGCACCTCTATAACCACAAACTCAAGCCCTATAAAGTTTATTTTGTCACCATCCCCAACCACTTTATCTATCTCATTAATATTATTTTTTGGGCCAAATATTGGAATATTATTTTGAAGAAGGAGGTCTTTAATTCCACCCGTATGATCAAAGTGATGATGGGTAATTAAAACACCGTTTATATCAATGCCTAATTCCTTTGTATATTTAGAAACAGGCGAGTAATCACCTGGGTCAATTATAACTGAGCCTTCATTTGTAGACAGTAACCAAATATAATTATCACTAAACGCTTTTATTGCTTTAATCTTAACCATGGGTGAATTTTAAATTAAATTTATGAAAACAGTAAATATTTATACAGATGGTGCATGCAGAGGCAATCCTGGGGTAGGGGGATGGGGAGTCTTGATTGAATTTGAGGGTAACTCAAAGGAAATATTTGGCGGGCAAAAATTAACCACAAACAATCAAATGGAGTTAATGGCAGCCATTGAGGGCCTTAGAGCTCTTAATGAGAAATGTATCGTTAATATAACCACTGATTCTAAATATGTTATGAATGGAATAAATAGCTGGATTAAGGGTTGGAAAAATAATAATTGGAAGAATTCGCAAAAAAAGAATGTTAAAAATAAAGAATTATGGATGAAATTAGATGAGTTAAATTCCCTGCATGATGTAAAATGGAACTGGGTTAAAGGTCATTCAGGACATCCTCAAAATGAAATAGCAGATCAATTAGCTAACAAAGGTATAGATAGTTTATAAATGAGTAAAAAATACATAATTCTAGACACCGAGACAACCGGGCTAGAGGTTAATCAAGGCCACAAAGTTATTGAAATAGGCGCCGTTCTCCTTAACGACAGAAAAAAATCTGATGATCATTTTCATACCTACCTTAATCCAGAAAGATTAATAGATGAAGAGGCCTCAAAGGTTCATGGGATAACAAATGCAGATCTTGATGACAAACCAGTCTTTGCCGATATTGCAGAAGAATTTCTTGAATTCATTGATGGCTCTACATTGGTTATTCATAATGCACCCTTTGATGTTGGTTTTCTTAATAATGAATTAAGACTAACCTCGTCTAAGCTTCCAATGCTGGAAGATATATGCGAAATTGAAGATTCTCTTGTTATAGCAAGAGATAAATTTCCCGGCCAAAGAAACTCATTGGATGCCCTTGCAAATAGATTTGAAGTAACAGGTTATGACAGAAGTTTTCATGGAGCTTTACTTGATGCAAACATCCTTGCTGACGTATACATGATGCTAACAGGGGGCCAAAGCAAGTTTGAATTTATAGAAAACAATACAGGCTCAAATGGAATAGATAAGACAATCTCAGATGAGCTTATGCTGGAAGGAATAAGTTTGGTTAAGCTAGAAACTAATCAGGAAGATCTGCAAAGACATAAATCTAGATTATCAGAAATTTCAGACAAACATTCTATTGAGACTATTTGGAGTAAACATTGAAAACAGTAACACGATTTGCGCCCAGTCCTACAGGAACACTTCATATTGGTGGAGTAAGAACAGCATTATTTAATTATGTTTATGCAAAAAAAATGGGTGGATTATTTCTTGTTCGCATTGAAGATACCGATAGAGAAAGATCAACAAAAGAATTTGAAAGTAATATATTAAATAGCTTAGATTCAATTGGGCTAAGTCCAGATATTAAACCTATAAATCAATCTGATAGAGCAGATATATATATCAAAGCAGCTAATCAGCTTTTAAATGATGGAAAAGCCTATTTCTGTAATTGCTCCAAAGACAGGCTGGAGCAAATGAGATCTGACCAGCAAAAAAATGGAAAAAAACCACAATACGATGGAAGATGCAGAAATCTTAACTTAAAAAAATCTGAAGATACTGTTATGCGTTTAAAGACTCCAACCTCTGGAGAGGTATTGATGAAAGATTTTGTAAGAGGGGATATTACTTTTAATAATTCAGAGCTTGATGATTTGATAATTTTAAGAAGTGATGGATCACCAACATATCATTTGTGTAATGTTGTGGATGATTTTGAACAAAACGTGACCACTGTAATTAGAGGCGAAGACCATATTTCAAATACTCCAAGGCAGATACACATTCAGCAAGCTCTTGGCTATCCAGAATTAGAATATGCACACCTGCCTCTAGTTTTAGGACCTGATAAAAAGAGATTATCTAAAAGGCATGCTGCAACTAGCCTGGAAGAATATAAGAATGAAGGTTACCTAGATTCAGCAATTTTAAACACTTTAGCTAGGCTTGGTTGGTCTAAAGGGGAAAGTGAAGTTTTTTACTTAGAAGACTTAATCAAAAATTTTGAAATTACTGAAATCCAAAAAGCCGGAGCTATTTTTGATAAAACAAAACTGGATTGGCTGAACACACAGCATTTGGCTAATCTAGATATAGAAACATTCAAAACTAAACTTATACCATTTATGAAAAAAATTGGTATCAATATTGATGATCACGAGAAAGCTGATCTTCTTATTACATCCATGAGATCAGCTGAAACTAATCTTCTCAACATTGCAAAAAGTTTAGAGCCTTATTACAAAGGTGTATCAGAATATAATGAAAAAGCAGTTTCCAAATTCTTGGATGGAAGTGGTGAGATGCTTAAATCACTAATAGCTTTGTTAGAAAATTTAGATACATGGAATGAAGAAGAATTAGACGACCTTCTTAAAAAATTCCAAGAAAGCTCAGGGCTATCAACTCCAAAAGTTAATCAGCCTATAAGAATTGCTTTAACTGGAAACACTAAGTCACCCTCACTAGGATTAACTCTTGAGATAGTTGGAAAGAGTGAATCTCTTAAAAGGATGAGAAATGCTTTAGAGTTTATTAGCTAGAGATTCTACAAATTCATAGAATTTTTTTGTTTTATCACTCATTGCTTTTGTTTGATTCTGAAGAATAACAATTTTATAGGGCAGGCTTTCATAAATTTTAAAGACATCAACTTTATCTTTATTGCAATTCTTAGCTGTATGCTCGTCAACTAAAGCACTCCCAATACTAAGCTCAACTAAAGCTGACGCACCTGTATATGATGATGACTTTGCAACAATATTATTACCTATAGATTCTTCTTTAAAATGCTCTGTAAGTGACTTAACTCCATAGAATGAAATCAAGTTTGTAATTTCTATAAATGGATAGTTAGCAAAATGGATAAGTTCAGTGTGAGGCTTGTCTTTATAAAAATTCTTTGGCGAAATCATGACATGAGAGCCTTTATGAATAACCTTCTTTGACAAATTACTATCTTCTAGCTGGTTAGAGCCTCTGTGCGATATAGCAGGATCAAAACAAATAACAATATCTAAACTTTTATTAAACAATCTACTTAAAAGCTCATTACTATTTAGGTTTATAAAGTTAAACCCATTTACATCATTGCTTTTATACTTTTTAAGAATTTCTGGCATCAAAGTCTGCATGATTGATGGAGTAGTGCCAATATTTATATCATTTAAGCTTAAAGGTAATAAGTCTTTGGCTTTATTATTAAAGCTATCTAGTTGAAAGATTACCATCGATGCATATTCATATAACTCATTAGCCTCATCTGTTGGAATGAGTTTTTTTGAATCTCTATTAAATAGCTTAAATCCTAATTTTCTTTCCGTATATGAAATTGATTTACTTAGCGCAGGTTGAGATACATTCAAGGATCTAGCTGCCCCAGTAATAGAACCTTCTTTATAGATATGATAGAAGATTTCAATTTGTTTAGAATTAAGCATATTCTTATCATAATATATAACCTTAGGTTATTTTTATAGTACATTTTATTATATTCATATTTATAGACATCTATTTAGTTATAGATTTATAATCAAATTAGTAATTTATATTTACTTCATGGGGGATAATGAATGAAATCTTTTAAATCTTTAATGGTATTGGCTTTTTCCATGCCTTTTATTTTAACCGCTCAAGAGGATTCAGCTGGAGCTTCTGATGTAGAAGAAGTTGTTGTTGTTGGTTCTCAAATTAAGGGAGCAAACATAGCAGGTGTATTGCCTGTAACTGTTATTACTGCAGAGGATATTGAAGCACTTGGTGTTGATTCTGGAGATGAGCTTTTAGAAAATATTGCTGAACAAGGACTTAATTATTTTAATGAGTCTGAAATGGCATCGGGTGGAGTTAATGCTGCAAGGGGTGATATGGGAGCCTACAACCTTAGAAACTTAGGTGTTGGTAATACTCTTACACTTCTTAATGGAAGAAGGCTTGTAACCTCGCCGGGATATCAAACAGAATTAATCGGCGGAGATTTTGTCCCAACTACTACTGTAAATTCTCAGCTAGTTCCTGTATACGGACTTGAAAGACTTGAAATACTTAGAGACGGCGCTTCTGCTATTTATGGTGCAGATGCTGTGGCTGGTGTTGTAAATAATGTTATGCAAAATGATTATGAGGGGTTTGTAATTAGAGGAAAAGTAACAGCATTTGATCATTTTGAAACTGAAGATAAGACAATTTCAATCAAATGGGGCAAGAATTTTGGCAATACTAATGTAAGCGCATTTTTTGATCATTATGACAGAGGTTCAATTGAAGCCAGTGAAGACCCGAGATGGGGTGACTCTGATCACATGAAATGGGTTCCTGAAGATTCTCCTTGGTTTGGAAGTACAGATTTTAGAAATAATTCAACAAACTCTCTATATGGCCAGTTTGATATGGTTACTTCTTCTGAGCATGGAAGCAGTAATCCTTACAATCATGACTTTACTGATAGTAATGGTGAGTTTGAAATTTTCCCATTAGGAGATCCAAGATGTTCAAACCGATCAAGCCAAAATGGAATTGTTTTCGATACAGGTTATGGAACATGTATTGCGCAAGATGGAAATGGTGTTGAAAGATATAACCTTTGGGGTTTAACTCAAAAAAGAGGAAAGCTTGAAAGACAAAATCTATTAATTTTTATCAACTCAGAGCTTTCCAGTGGAGTAGAAAGTTTTACAGAAATTGGCTACTACACATCTGATAGCGAAAGAAGAAATCACCCTTCATATGCTTTTACATCATCTAAGCATAGAGTTGGACCAGATAACTATTGGCTAAATCAAATGACTTTACCAGATGGGACTGCTCACTTCGCTGGCTATGAGTTATATATAGATAATTATAGATATGCAGAAGTTCCAAGAATGACTTATGTTGATAAACAAACTTATAGATTCTTGCAAGGCTTTAGAGGCACTACTGGTAATTGGGATTGGGAAACAGCTTTAGTATATTCAAAAGCTACATCTGACGACCTTACTAAAAATAGAATATCTAATACTCTACTTAAAGAAGCTTTGTTTGATGATACTCCAGCTGCATATAATCCATTCAGTGCTGGCGTTGCTTCTAATATAGAAAGAGTTCTAGTTGACGTGACTAGGCTTGGAACTAGCAGTTTAACTTCTTTTGATTTCAAAATGGTGAATCCTGAAATGTTCACACTTCCTGCAGGGCCAGTTGCAATGCTTCTTGGTGTTGAAGTCAGGAAAGAGGTGATGACAGATAACAGAGATGATAGATTAGATGGAACAATTGATTATTGCGATTATGAAAATGATTGTTATCCATTAGTTGCTGATGTTGTAAACTCTAGTCCAACTGGTGATGTTTCAGGTGAAAGACAAACTACATCATTATTTGTTGAGATTAATGCACCGTTAACAGATTCTATATCTACTCAGCTAGCTGTAAGGCACGAAAGTTCAGATGATTTTTCATCTGCCACTGTTGGTAAACTAGCACTTGGTTGGGAAATTAATTCTGATATATCATTCAGAGCATCGACTTCTACAGCTTTTAGAGCGCCTAATATCATCCAGCTCAACGAGGGTGGTGTTGTAAGATCTGGAACAAGAGATGACTGGGTTGTTCAAAGAGTTCAAGATATATTAAACGCTGCTGGCGGTTATGATGGAGACTCAGATATTACAGATTCCGACATTGATTCTTCTTATACTATTCAAAGAAGAGCTATTGGCGGAAATAAATTAGATGCTGAAGAATCTACAAATAGTTCAATAGGTTTTGTATATACACCCGAGGCTCTGCCTGGATTAATGGTAACTTTAGACCAATGGGCTATTGAGAAAGAAAAGACCATAGGTTTGTTTGGACGTGAGAACCAAATTGTTAACGATATGTTATTGAGATTTGAAAATGGTCTAAACAACTGTGATTCATTTATGGGAGATCCTTTGGTTGTGCGTGAAGCACCTGATGCAGGAGATGCCGGTTACTTCACAGCAGCTGGGATCTGTCCAATTGGTGTCGTTAAGTATGTTCAAAATGATTATACAAATATGGCAACTAGAAACTTAAGTGGAACAGACATTGGTGTTTACTATGACATTGATACGAAATATGGCGACTTTGGTGTTAAATATATAGGAAGCAAAACTGATGAATTCACCCAAGATGCTTCAGGTGAATTTGCATTCTTACAAGCGCAAAAAGATGCCGGGCAAATACCAGCGAATATTCCCCTAGCTGGATTTGGTGACCTGCTTGGAATGGATGGAAATTATGATACCAAGCATACTGTTAAGGCTTCATGGAGATTGGGTAATTGGGGCGCTACTATGTCAATGCTTCAAAAAGGAGAGTTCTATCAAAATTCTTTAACACTCAGCGATGGAACTAGATACGTAATACCAGAAATGACTACTATCGATGCAACTGTTTCATATTCATTTAGAATGAATGGAAACAAAGCTAGATTAAGATTTGCTATTAAAAACCTTGAAGATGAAAGGGCGCCATTAGCAGATAGATACTATGGTTATTATGCAGATGCTCATCAAGACTATGGTAGAAATTACTATGTAGACTTAAGAGTTACCTTCTAAAATGGTATAAACTTAAAAGGGAGCATCTAGCTCCCTTTTTTATTGGAATTATTTATGCAAGCATATAAAAATAAAGGTTTTTGGATTGGATTATTAGTATTTTTTGTAATCTTATTAACTGGTATTAATGGAAATATACCCTCAAGCTTAACTGAGCTAGATGGAAGTTCATTTGAAACGAATAAAGGCACTCAGTTTATAAACAGCCAGTCGGCATGGTTTGTGTTAGCCGTGTTGGTTTTGATGGCGATATGGTGGGCAACTGAAGCATTACCTGTTGCAGTTACCTCACTCCTTCCATTAGCACTATTCCCTCTTTTAGATGTTGCAAGCTTTCAAACTTCAGCTGATCCATATGCTAATAAGAATATATATCTCTTCCTTGGAGGATTTATTTTAGCTTTAGGTATAGAGCGATCAGGACTTCATAAGCGTATTGCCTTAATAATGATATCAGCAATAGGTTCTTCTGGTGAAAGGTTGATTGGTGGCTTTATGTTAGTAGCAGCAATGTTAAGCATGTTTGTAATGAATACATCAACAACTTTAATGCTTTTACCAATTGGTTTGGCAGTTTGTACTGTCATTGCATCTACGACACCTGGTATTAGCGACATTCAAAGAAAGAATTTTGATACTGCCTTAATGTTAGGCATTGCTTATGCCGCAACAATTGGTGGTATGTCCACTATTATTGGTACTGCGCCCAATATAGTTTTTGTTACATTTATGAGCGAAACTTATGGCGTAGAGATTGATTTCTTTAGCTGGATGAAAGTCGGGGTTCCAGTTTCAATCACAATGCTAATAGGCGCATGGTTTATTCTTGCTAAATATATTTTTCCTACAAACTTTGTATCCTCAAATGACACAAGATATCAACTTAACAAGATGGTTCAGGATCTAGGGCCCCTTAGAAAAGATGAGGTAAAAGTTGCTTTTATTTTTGGACTAGCAGTAGTTGCATGGATGACTAGCAGGGTGGTTAGAACTAAATTTGGAATTGGGTTAGAAGATGCAGGCATCGCTATAATAATAGCAATAATTTTATTCATTGTTCCTTCATCTAAAAAAAATGAAGATCTTATGCAGTGGAGTGAAACTAGCAAGCTTCCATGGGGCTTATTATTATTATTTGGGGGAGGGCTTTCATTAGCTGCTCAAGTCTCGAGCACTGGTTTGGGTATATGGATCGGCCAAGGTTTAACCGTTTTAAAGGATGTTGAACCAATAATATTAATTTTTGCAATTGCCACTTTAATAATATTTCTAACAGAAATGACAAGCAATGTAGCCACTACTAGTACATTTCTTCCAGTAATTGGTTCACTTGCAATAGCATTAGGAGTAGTTCCGGTATCTTTAACAATACCAGTTTGTTTAGCTGCAAGTTGTGCATTTATGCTTCCAGTTGCCACGCCTCCAAATGCAATAGTTTATGGATCCGGAAAATTTACTATAGCAACAATGATGAAAGCAGGTTTCTTTATTAATATTATTGGTATATTGGTAGTGACATTATTTTCATACTATTTAGCACCCATGGTTTTTTAAGATGAAAAAAATCTATTCTTTGTTGATATATTTTAGTTTTCTAGGAGCTCAAGAGAGCTATATTGATTACGTTTCCCCATTTCATCCATCATCAAGTGCTAGTGGAATGGTTGTATCTCAAAATTATCTATCATCAGAAATAGGAGTAGAAATTTTAAATAGAGGCGGAAATGCGATTGATGCCGCTGTTGCTGTTGGGTTCTCACTGGCAACAACATTGCCAAGAGCTGGTAACCTTGGCGGCGGTGGCTTTATGTTAGTTTATTTAAAAGAAAGGAACGAAATATTTTATATAGATTACAGAAGTAAATCTCCGCTTAATTCAAATATTAAAGAGTTATTCAATAAGAAACTTCCAAGAGATTATAAAAGTGTGAATTTTGATGTTGTTAAAAAGGGGTATAAGGCATCTGCAATCCCTGGAAGCGTAGCTGGGTTGTTAGATGCGCATGCTGCTTTTGGAAAACTTCCCTTGAGTGAAATTCTTGATCCAGTCATTAAGCAGGCAGAAGAAGGAATAGAAGTTAGTTATGATTTAAGCAAGGCGATTGAAAGCAGCGAACAGCTCAAAGAAGACCCAGAGTCTAGAAGTATATATTTTAAGGATGGAAAAGCTCTTGCAGTTGGAACAATAATGAAGCGACCAGATCTAGCAAATACTTTTTCTATTATTTCTAAAAAAGGAAAAAAGGGATTTTACGAAGGAGAAATTACTAAAAAATTTATAGATGCTATGAATAAAAATGATGGATTCTTTTCCTATGAAGACTTCACTTCTTATAGATCAAATACAAGTAGTCCAATAGTTGGCTCATACAGAAATAACCTAGTTTTTACAGCAGGCCCTCCATCAGGAGGAGGAGTTGTGCTTTTAACAGCATTGAATATTCTAAGTTTTTATGACCTTTCATTATTAGATAGCAATTCAGCAAAAACCTATCACCTATTAGCTGAGGCTTTAAGGAGAGGGCATAATAATAGATCACATCAAATCGGTGACCCTAATTTATATAAAGTCCCAATAGCTGAATTACTTTCTAAAGATAGAACAATGGAATTAGCAAAGGGTTTAAATATGACCAAAGCCACCCCAAGTAACAAAGTAAAGCCTTTAAGAGTATTAAAAGAAAGCAGAGATACCACTCATTATTCAATTATTGATAAAGAGGGTAATGCTGTTTCGAATACTTATACTTTAGGTTACTCATTTGGATCAGGTGTAACAATTCCTGGAACAGGAATACTTATGAATAATCAAATGAATAACTTTGCATATAGATATGGAGACTCTTCCATTGAAGGAAGGGTTGCAAGTCCTGCAAATAGGTTTGAGCCTGGTAAAAAGCCTATGAGCACAATGGCGCCATCTATGGTTTTTAACGCTAAAGGAGAGCTTATGCTCATCACAGGCTCACCCGGAGGCTCATATATACCTGCAGCTATACTGAGAGTAATCTCAGGAGTGATAGATTTTGAATTGGGCATAGGTGAGGCAACTATGCTTCCAAGAATACATAAAGATTGGCCTTACAAAGGGTTAGATTATGAAAAAACAATTAGTAAAGATACAGTAGATATTCTTAATGATTTAGGCCATAAACCAGAAACTAATAAAACAATGGGTAGCACCCAAAGCATATACATTAAAAATGGCATTAATTATGGATACTCAGATCTAAGAAGACCTAATGCAGGCGTATCTTTTCAGAAATAGCTATTTTCTATAATCTAATGGTGGTTTTCTATCACCAAGTAAAGGCTTATAGATGAAATCAGTTCCAATACTATCAAGATATTCATTCTTTGCTTCTTTTATAAGTTCTGGATTTAAAAATAACTCTATTGCTGAAGAAGATAATGTTTTTGCTGCTAATTCGGCTCCCTTAAGTCCTATAGATGTTCCGCCTGATGCAACAGCCTGCCATGAATGAGCAGCAGTTCCAGGAACCCAAGATGAAGTTCTAAAACCAGCTGTAGGAACATTCCAACTAATATCACCAACATCAGTAGAACCATAAGATTGAGACGGCTTAAATGGTTGAATTATTTCTTGTTGACCAATTAGAGCATCTTTAGAAACTAAAGTCTTTGAGATTGCTTTTGCGTACTCAAGCTCTTCATTAGTGTATTGTATGCCTCCATGCGAAGTTAAGTTTTTATGAATAAGTTTTTGCAAGGAGTTATTTGGAAGTAATGAATAGTTTCCATGCATTACTTCATAACCAACATTCGTTTCAGTTCCCATGGCTGCTCCATTTGCAGCTTTTACAACTCTTTCAAAAAGCTCCTCTACAACATGCATTTGAGGATGTCTTACATAGTAATAAACCTCAGCTTCCTCTGGAACTACGTTTGGGGCAAGACCGCCTTTGGTAATAACATAGTGAATTCGTGATTCTTGAGGAATATGCTCTCTCATCATATTAACCATCATATTCATAGACTCAACACCGTCTAAGGCTGACCTTCCAAGATCAGGTGCTCCTGCAGCATGAGTTGATATTCCTTTAAATTTAAATTTTGCAGATTTATTAGAATTATTAGATGCTGGGTTAGCAGAATTAACATCATCAGGGTGCCAGTGAAGAACTATATCAACATCTTTAAATAAACCTTCTCTAACCATATAGACTTTTCCACTTCCACCTTCTTCTGCAGGCGTTCCATAGAATCTAATTCTTCCTTCAATATTATTATTCTCTAGCCATTCTTTTATAGCCACTGCAGCCCATGCAGAACCTGCTCCAAATAGATGATGTCCACAAGCTTGACCTGCACCAGAAGAATTCTTGGATTTTTCTCTAAATGGAGATGTTGTTTGAGAAAGACCTGGAAGGGCATCAAACTCTCCTAAAATTCCAATGACAGGACCAGAAGAGCCAAACTCGGCAATAAAAGCAGTTGGAATATTTGCTACCCCATAAGATATTTTAAAACCCTCTTTCTCTAATGAGTTTGATAAAAGTAAAGAACTTTCATGCTCTTGATAACCTAATTCAGCAAGGTTCCATAGCTCCATGGCAACTCCCTCAAAATGATCCTTATGTTTAATAATGCTTTTACTTAAAGAATTACCATAAGTATTTATTGAAAATAAAAATACTAGACTAAGTATTTTCCATTGAAGGTTACTTTTTTTCCTACCCATTCTTCGTTCTCCATATTTTTAATAAACTCCTCTTCCTTAGTGATTAATATTTTTCTATTTTGATCACAGTCTTCAGAGAAGATGACAGCTTTTTTCTTTTCTCTCTCTTTAATAATTGTATACCCTATAACTGTTGCTTTCCCTTTTTTTCTTTTTGATAATTTTCTAGACAAATTAAAATTTGCAGTTTCATCTGATACGTCTTTATATACAAAATTAATTAATGGCTCTTTCGCCCATAATGCATATGATTGTTTTGTCATCATTCCCGAGACACCAGTAATAAGACCAATCTTTGAAGAATTTGATCTAATCTCTTGAATCATTTTTACTGATGCTGTTAGAACATAATGATTTAATGGCCCACCTGAAAATGACATTCCCCCAGTTACCGTAAATAACGTATCTTTACTGAGCGACAACGAGTCAGCAAACATCTGAACAGCAACAGGAAAACAGCTGTATAGATCATATGTATTAGGCTTAATATTATTTGACTTGCAAAGATTGAGAATAAAGTCTGCAGCTAACTTCATACCAGAAGGTTTAACAAGAGAATCTCTTAAAATAGTTGGAACCATAAAATTTGATTCAGATGATGCTAATGGGTAAACTCTTTTTTCTTCAGATATGCATAATTTATCTGCAATTTTTTTACTAACAATTATCAAAGCAGATGATTGATTTACATTCCAACTAGTACAATGATATTTATTATAAGGAAAAGCCTGTTCTGGATTTTTTTCTGAAGTCTCCAAGATTTCTTTTTTGGATAGTTTTGTTTTCATCCAACTATCTTTATTTTTAGAAGCAATTTCTGAGAGTTTTTGATATAGAGCTGCAATATTATTTTTATGAGTATCAATATCTACACCAATTGATGCTCTATATGCGCTTTCAAGAATAGAATAATAACCAACAGCCATTTGCCCAAGTTCATCCTCTTCCTCTGGAAGTCTCAAGTCATCTTTTGCTTTAATATAATGATCAGGGTTTTGTGTTAATGAGGTTTCAAGATATTCTTTACCAAATTTCTTTGAGAGCACTCTTTTAAATCTTGATTCTCCGCCAATTATCAATGAACCAGTAATATCTCCATTTTGTATTTTTATACACGAAGTATTTATTAAATTTTGTTGAAGCACACCTATCTTAGTTATGCTCGTTTTTACATTTTGTATATTATTTTTTTCTGCTATCCATTTTCCAGGATCTCTATACTTCCAATAACCTTTTGGTATTTGAATTTCTTCAATGTGATTAATTATGTCCTTATTTCCTGTATCTCTAATAGCATTTTTTGTTGCAAGATTCATTAAAACCAATGCTTCGTCTAACTCCTTATAGTTTTTATTTTGAGTGACTGAAGATACGCCTATAACAACCGGAGTGTTATCACTCATCTGCATTGATTGCAGTCCCCCAAAAGTTATAGCCAATAAATTTTGGAGTTTTAGGTAAATACATTTCTTCTAAATTTATTATTTTCATCTTTGATGAATTTAATAACTTAGGGATATTTCTATTGACGTTGCAGCCTCCAAATATCAATCCCCATAAAGGGTTGATAATATTTTGAAATCTTCTAACTTTTTTATCTGGGCTCCTGCCATGCTCGCAGAAAATTATTTGCCCCTCAGGCCTTAGAACTCTTTTTATTTCCTCAAGAGAGGATTGAATATCCTTGATGGTGCATAAGGTATATGTAACCAAAACTGTATCAATTGAATTTTCATCTAACTCAATATTTTCAGCTCCGGAAATAATCAAATCAATATCTAATTCATTTTCTTTGGCTATATCCAATGCCATTTGGTTAAGCTCTTCAGATGGATCTAATCCAATTAGTTTTGATATTCTATTTTTATCATAAAAGGGGATGTTTAGACCTGAACCAATTCCAATTTCAAGAACAACACCTTTTGCTAAAGGAACTACTTTTTCTCTTTGTTTTTGAATTGGTCCTAAAGCACAACAGCAATTACATAATTTTGGAAGAATGGTTTTCTCATAAAGTTCCGAAATCAATCTTCACTTTCCCATAAAGGCATGGCGGCTGTATTAAAGCCAGCATCCACATAAGTAATTTCACCAGTTATGCCACTTGCATAGTCAGAACACATAAATGCTGCTACGTTACCTACTTCTTCAATAGTTACGGTTCTGCCTAATGGAGCTCTTTCTGAATGTTGAGAAAGCATTTTTCTGAAATTCTTAACTCCTGAAGCTGCAAGAGTTTTTATTGGTCCTGCTGATATTGCATTGACTCTAATTTTATCTTTTCCCATTGAAGCTGCAAGGAATCTTGTGTTTGCTTCAAGACTAGCTTTTGCCAAACCCATAACATTATAGTTAGGGAGTGTTTGCACAGAGCCAAGATAAGTTAAAGTAAGTAAGGCAGAGTTTTCGTTGAGCATAGGTTTTGCTTCTTTTGCCAGTGCTGTAAAGCTGTATGAGCTTACATCATGAGCTATTTGAAAACCTTCCCTAGTTGTTACATCAACAAAATTGCCTTTAAGCTGATCTCCTGGCGCAAATCCAATTGAATGAACTAAACCATCAAAAGAACCCCATTTGCTTTTTAGATCGCCAAAAGCTTTCTTTAGTGATTTATCAGAAGAAACATCGCACTCAATTATAATGTTTGAGTTTAGTGATTTAGCTATAGGCTCTAAATTTTTTAACAATCTCTCATTTTGATAAGTAAATGCAAGCTCTGCTCCTTCTCTATGCATTGCTTGAGCTATGCCTGATGCAATTGAATACTTATTAGCAAGTCCTGTTATAAGAATTTTTTTATCTTTTAATAGCCCCATTTTATTTATTCCATATGTTTGGTTAATGCCTATTATATATGTAAAGAATTTTATTAATTAAAAAAACCTAATATTTTCTAAAATATGTCCTTTTCAAAAAGATATTTAAAAGTTTAATTTTGTTGTATTTTGTAGGTTTTACATGTAATAATGGCGTAATTGTTGCGTTTGCGGCTTAAATTTAGGTTTTTGCACTAAGCGTTTTTATTATAAAAGTTAAATATATAGGGGAAATATATATGTTAAAAGAAAAATATTTACTAGCTTTACTTAGCTTTGCTTTTGTTACACCTGCAGTAATTGCTCAGGACTCAGAAGCAGCTGATGTTGAAGAAGTTGTTACAACTGGATCAAGAATTGCAAGACCCGAGACAGCTACTTCAGCTCCTGTAACAGTTGTTAGCTCAGCTGATATTAAAGCTTCTGGTCTGACTGACCTGGGTGAAGTTTTAAGAAGAATTAGTGCGACTCAGGGATCTACTCCAACTTTATCTACTAATAACGGTGGAACAGGTGGTGTTAAGTACTCTCTTAGAGGAATTGGAACTTCAAGAACTCTAGTACTTCTCAACGGAAGAAGAGTGGTGCCAATGGGTAATGGTGCAGCTGCTGCTCCAGACTTATCGCATATACCTACAGCTATGGTTGAAAGAATTGAGATTCTTAAAGATGGCGCTTCAGCTATCTACGGATCAGATGCTATGGCAGGTGTTGTTAACATTATTACTAAAAAATCAAATGAGGGAGTTTCATTAGATTACTATAACAGTAACTCACAAGATACAAACGCTGCAGTAGAGCAGGTTGATTTAGTTGTTGGTGTTGATGGTGCTAAAGGAAGCACAGTATTTGGCTTCTCAACTACTGACCAAACTGCTGCATTTATGGCAGAGCAACCATGGGCTAATTTTGAAGTATGGGCTCCTGCATATTTTGCCGCAGACGAAGATAGAGTAGACGGATCTAATTGTGCTTTAGCTTGTTATCCAGGTGGTAGTTCAGCTCCTCCTTGGGGTAGATATGATGGAGTTACTTTAGGTCCTGATTATTCAGGCTATAAAGCATATGGTAACTTTGCTGCATACAACTACAATCCTGTTAACTACTTGAGAACTCCTCAAGAAAAGTACAGTTTTACAATGAACAATACATACGAAATAATGGATGGAATAACATTCTTTAGTGAAATGTTATATTCAAAAACTGAAAGTCAAAGATTAATTGCATTTGAACCACTAGCACCATCTGCATTCTTTGGTTATCCAGATGCTACATACTCAAAAGATAATTACTATAACGCTACCTTCGGTCCTAAATATAATGCTGATGGAGAGCTAGTTACTGACGGAACTGGTTCTGCTGCAGACATTGTTGACTGGAGAAGAAGAATGGTTGAAGGCGGTGGAAGAAGAGACGACAGAGACACAGACGTATATAGATTTGTTATGGGTCTTGAAGGTACTCTTGATAATGGATATAACTGGTCATTATTCTATAATTATGGAAAAAATGATGCTGAAAGTATTGCAGCTGGTTACTACAACCTAGATAAAGTTGCTGATGCTGTAGGTCCAACTTACACTGATGCTAATGGTGTTCTTAAATGTGGTGCTGACGCAACTACTTCAATATCTTCTGATTGTGTACCTTTAAATGTATTTGGTGAGAATTCAGTCACACCTGAGATGTTAAAGTACATTTCTGGAGACTGGAACTCATACACAATGGGTGCTAATAAGCAGAAAAATTATGGCTTCTCTCTATCTGGTGATATCGCAGCTGTAGAAGGTTTAGCTTTTGCTGCTGGTTATGAATATAGAGAAGATTCAGGATCAACTTTGAACGATGCTCTTATATTACAGGGTATTACTACAGCGGGTACATCTCAAAATACTGCTGGTTCATATGAAGTTGATGATTTATATGCTGAATTCTTATATGTTACTGGTAATTTAGAATTATCATTAGCTACAAGATATTCAGATTACTCAACATTTGGTGATACCACTAATAGTGAGTTTGGTGTTCAGTACACCCTTAATGATATGGTTACATTGAGAGGAACATTCTCTGAGTCATTCAGAGCTCCTTCAGTACCAGATCTATATGGTGGAACATTCTTAAGTTACCCAACTGCTGATGATGCATGTGATGACTTAACAATACTAGATGATAATGGTGATGCTGCTGCTGATCAGCCTGCTTCTGCGGAAGCTCCTGCTGCTTGTCAAGCACAAGGTGTGCCAGCATTTGGTTTTGTTTCTTCAGTTGTTCAGGTTCCAACATTATATGGTGGTAATGCTTCTGTTCAACCAGAATCATCAGAATCATACACACTTGGTGCTGTATTAAATCCTAACGACTCAGTAACTCTTACTGTTGACTACTGGAACATCGAAATTGATAATGCTATTGGAACTGTTGGTACAACAGACCTAATTGATTTCTGTGTTACTCAAGGTCTGTTCTGTGACAAAACAGAAAGATATGGAGCAGGTACAGGAGTTCTTCAGGGCCAGATTATCAAGGTAATTGATACTAATGATAACGTAGGTACTGAGACATACTCTGGTGTTGATTTAGCAGTTATTGCTGATCTTGGCGTAGTGTATGGTGGCGATCTATCCTTAGATGTTCAAGCTACATATAACGAAGAAACTCAAGTTATTACTGGTTACGGTAATGTTGTTGAAAATCTAGCTGGTACTAATAGTTACGACTATGGTATGTATGCTAGATGGAGAGCAATGTCATCATTGAACTGGAATAGTGGAGACCTTTCTGTTCAGCTAATGAATAGATATATTCATGGTTACACTGATAAAGTTGATGACTTCTGGGTTCTAGAGCCTGTATACACTGAAATAGATGCAGTTATCTATACTGATGTAAGGGTTTCCTACAACACAGCTGACTATGGTACTCACACCTTTGGTGTGAACAATCTTCTTGATGAAGAGGTGCCATTTGTACCATCAGCTTTTAGTGCTAATACTGATGTTGAGAACTATGACCTTTTAGGTCCGGTAATGTTCTACAGATTTAGCTATAATTTCTAATATATAATTAGATTAAAAAAGCCGGAGTTTACTCCGGCTTTTTTTTGGCTTTAATATGTGTATAATCCAACGATGAAAAATTTATTTTTAATCTCTCTCTTGGCTTTGACATCAGTGGGTTGCGTTACTAATTCCAATAAAACTAAAGCTGAAAGTTTAACTAATGATCAAATAGCTGCCTATAACGCTAGAGTTGAGGAATCTAAAAGAATCATATGTAGAAACGAGAAGCCACTTGGTTCAAATATTTCTGAAAGAAAATGCTACACAGTTGCACAATTAAAAGAAAGAGAAAATAAAGATAAAGAGATGCTAAGAAATGATCAATCAAGGCAACCTGGTAGAAATTCTGGTTAAGCTAAAAAAATTACTCCTCGCTTACAGGTCAAAATTCATGATCGCCTTGTTAAATGCTTTCATTAAAAATAAAGCAAAAAACTAATTTTAACCTGAACATCTTTAATTTTTTCTTATTTACTGCAAAATAGTATCTGCTATTATATCTCACTTAATAGGGGCTATAGCTCAGCTGGGAGAGCGCTTGCGTGGCACGCAAGAGGTCGGCGGTTCGATCCCGCCTAGCTCCACCAATTTATTATTTTATAATCTTTGAAAGTCCAAGTTTCTTTTCAAGGTAATCTATAATCATTGTTGCAACATCTAGGGTATTAGTGCTTTCAATTCCCTGAAGTCCTGGTGAGCTATTGACTTCTAATACTTTTGGGCCCTCACCAGATCGCAATATATCAACTCCAGCAATATTTAAACCCATAGCTTTAGCAGCTTGTTTAGCAATTTTTCTTTCTTGTTGAGTAATTTTAACTTTAGTTGCTTTCCCTCCGGCATGGAGGTTGGAGCGAAAATCATCATCAGAAGCAGATCTCATCATACTTGCCACGACCTTTTCACCAATTACAAATAACCTTAAATCAGATCCATTAGCATCTTTTATAAATTCTTGAATAATAAAAGGAGCATTTAATTTTTGAAAAGCACTTATTACACTAGATGCAGCTTTTTTTGTTTCTGCCAACACAACACCTTTACCTTGCGAGCTTTCAAGTAATTTAACTACTAAGGGTGCTCCGGTAGTTAGGTCAATGATATTTTCAGTATCACGAGGTGAATTAGCAAACGCTGTATCAGGCATTGGTATTCTATTTATTGCTAATGCTTGGTGCGCAGCTAGTTTATCTCTTGAGGTTCCAATTGATGCAGAAGAGTTTAAACAAAAAGTACCCATTGCCTCAAATTGCCTTACAACTGCCATTCCATATTTTGTAATAGAAGGGCCAATTCTTGGAATTATTACATCGTAGTGAGGAAGAACCTTGCCATCGTAGTGAACCTCTGGCTTGTCAGACTCTATATTTAAATAACATCTTTTAGTATTTAAAATCTCACAATAATGACCATTATTTTCTGCAGCTTCAATTATTCTTTTATTTGAATAATTATTAGGCTCAAGGCTAAGTATTCCAATTCTCAAAGATCTTCTATACTCATTTTTTTTAGCTTTTTTATACAAATCATAATTGAGAGTATTTTGTAAAAAACTTTTATCAGCTGAAATTTGAAAACCATCTAGAGCGCTTCTGCCAATAATCATCTTATATTTCATATTTTCTCTGTTGGTTAATGTAATAGGAATTTTTTTCTTCACATTACCAATGACTATTTCAGTTTCAATAACATATCTTAGTTCCGAAATTCCATTTGATGATATGACATTTCTTTGGTCTAGAATCTTTGAAGAACAAAATACAGAAAACCTTTCATCAGTATCAATCGGGTTAATGCCAAACCTAACCATTTCATTATTTTTACCAAATGTTTGAATATTGAATGCATGTAGCGCTGAGGTTTCAGCACCTGTATCTGTTTTAGCAAGAAGAGCAGATAGGTTTAACTCAGGTAGACTAACCCATTCCTCCCATCCAACATAATTTTTATTTTTCATGCGCAATTTATATAGTCAATTTTCAAATTTACAAGATAAAATTAAAAAAAAAATTTCATATTAGTTTAAGCTTTTTTAAATAAGGTCTTAAAAGGATTCAGTTTTGAACTAATAGTTCCAATAATTCTACTAAAGTACATTTAAAATATAATAATGTGGGGCAGATTGTATTTATGTTTGCCTATGTAATAATCATATCCAATGAGAGCTTTTAACTTTAAAAAACTTTATTTAATTATTTTTTTAATACCATTTTTTGTACTTGGTGATTATAAAAACACTAATGGCAAGGCAATAAACAAGCCTTTAAAAGATCTTTTAAAATGGCAACTTAATAAAGCTAAAACAAATATTGGAATTATAGACATATCAGAGGATTGGAAGAATTTTGATCTTAATAAACATGATAATTATTTCATTTGGATAGGTCATTCTACCTTCCTAATAAAAAAAAGAGGTATCACAATCCTGTCTGATCCAGTATTTTCTGATAGAGCATCACCATTAAAAAACTTTGGGCCTAAACGTCTCATACCTCCAGCCATTCCAATCCAAAGTCTTCCACACATAGATATAGTAACTATCAGCCATAATCATTATGATCATTTAGACATAGACTCTATAAAGAAAATTTATAATAAAAATTTAGATACTATTTTTTTAATACCTATGGGTGATAAAGATATATTTGATAATGTAAATATACGAAATACCTATGAGTTTGTTTGGTGGGATTCTATTAATGTTTCAGGGCTTGAATTCACCTTTACCCCAGTTCAACATTGGTCAGCAAGAGGTTTATTTGATAGAAATGATAGCTTATGGGGCGGCTGGTTTATTAAAGACGAAGACTATTCAATCTATCATGCTGGTGACTCTGGATATTCAAACGATTTTAAAACCACTAAAGCTAAACTAGGTTCTCCTAAATATGCATTTATACCAATTGGTGCTTATGATCCTGAATGGTTCATGTCAGAGAGTCATGTTAACCCTGAAGAAGCAATTACGATTGCAAAAGATTTAAATGCAACCTATTCATATGGGATGCATTGGGGAACATTTACATTAACGTCTGAAGATACAATTGAGCCAAAGGAAAGGCTAGAAAAATTATTAAATAATGATATTTCAACTAAATTTGAGACAATATTGCCAGGCAAATTGATTGACTTAGATTAGAATTCAGAATTCATGAATATCTATTTATAGTCATATTTTTGATATAGTAGGGTTATGAGAATAGGCGTACCAACTGAAATTAAAAATAACGAATACAGGGTTGCCTTAACTCCTAGCTCAGTTAAATCTCTTACTGATAAAAATCACAATCTATTTATACAAAGTGGTGCTGGTGATGCGATAGGCTTCATTGACGATGACTATGTAAAATCAGGAGCAACAATCCTAGACACAGCAAATGAGATATATGCAAATTCAGAGCTTATTGTAAAAGTTAAAGAGCCAATGCCTTCTGAATTTAAATATTTAACAAGTAAACATACTCTGTTTACTTATTTACATTTAGCTGGAAATAAAGAACAAGCATTAGATTTAATGAATACCGGTGTTACCGGTATTGCATATGAAACCGTTACCGCAGATGATGGATCAATGCCTCTATTGGCGCCTATGAGCGCTATAGCAGGACAACTTAGTATAGTGGTTGGTTCATATCATTTATTAAAGCCAAATAATGGCATGGGAACTTTAATAGGTTCGTTTGGTAATGTTAAACCTAGAATTGTTACTGTAATTGGTGCAGGAGTTGCTGGAACTCAAGCAATTGAACAAGCAATTGTGAATAAAGCTATTGTAAGAATAATTGATCTTTCAAAAGAAAGGCTTGATGAATTAAAGAGCATTTATGGTGAGACAAATATTGAATATATTATTTCATCTGATGAATCTATCGAGGATGCATTGAGTGATTCTGATTTAGTTATTGGAGCGGTTTATGTAATCGGAATGGAGGCACCAAAAGTCATTAAAAGATCGATGCTAAGATCAATGAAATCTGGTGCTGTTCTAGTTGATATTTCTATAGACCAGGGTGGTTGCATTGAATCAAGCAGGCCCACAAATCATGATAATCCAACTTTTATTGAAGAGGGTATTGTTCACTATTGTGTCACGAACATGCCTGGTGCAGTTCCATTGACAGCAACTGAAGCTTTGAATCAAGCCACTTTATCCTATATTCATGAATTAGCTGATAAAGGTATTGATAAAGCTCTTGATCAAAACATCCATCTTGCAAACGGGTTAAATATTCAAAACGGCAAAGCTATCCATCCTGCAATAAGAGAAATAATGGAATTGAATTTATAATTATTTTTAACATATGACCTTATCTGTATATTACGTTGATGCTTTTACAAATAAACTTTTTTCAGGCAATCCAGCGGCGGTAATATTTTCAGATCTAAATGATTCTGATCTAATGCAAAAGATAGCTGCTGAAAACAATCTTTCTGAAACAGCCTTTATAAAAAAAGAAGATAATAATTATTTTATTAGATGGTTTGCACCTTCATGCGAGATAGACCTTTGCGGTCATGCAACAATTGCTTCTGCATTTGTCTTTTTTAATTTTATTGACAAAGATGCAACATCCTTTTGTGTTGAGTCAAAAATACATGGAAGACTTGAAGTTAAAAAAGAAGATGATAGCTATATATTAAATTTCCCAGCTGATAATTTAAGTACTTTTCATAATCTTAGCCAGATAGCATCAGTTATAGATGAGCATCCAATAGAGATTTATGAAGGCAGGGATGATCTTTTGGTCATACTTGATAATGAGGAGCTTGTTAAAAATTTATCTCCTAATTTTTCTTCAATAAGGTCCATTAATAAGAGAGGTCTAATAGTTTCAGCTCAAAGCAATGAATATGATTTTGTTTCTAGGTGCTTTTATCCCGCAACAGGTGTGAATGAGGACCCTGTAACAGGTTCTGCTCATACCACTCTAACACCTTATTGGTCGCAAAGATTAGGCAAAACAAAACTACAAGCACAACAGCTATCCAAAAGAGGAGGGCTCTTAAGTTGCGAGCTAAAAGGGTCTAGGGTTCTAATAGGTGGAAAAGCCACTTTATATATGAAAGGTGAAATAATTTTATAAGAATTAAATCTTAATTAACTGTTTACCGAAGTTTTTACCAGAGAGCACATCCCTTAATCCTTGAGGAGCATTCTCAAATCCCTCAATTATGGTCTCTTTGAATCTTATCTTATCCTCTAAAACAAGTTTTGATAGCTCTTTGGTGACATCATCCCATTCATGCATCCATTCTGTATTTACAAAAAACCTATGACTGGGTACAGGATTTAATTTTCCTAAAACATGAAATGGTGTTTCTTCTTTAATGATATTAGGGGAATTATATTTTGATATATACCCACATATTGGAACCCTTGCTCCCTTATTTAATAGAGGTGCGATTAGCTGAGTTGTTACCCCTCCGACATTTTCAAAATATATATCTATTCCATCATCACAGCATTGAGTAAGCGCATCTTTATAATCAGATGATTTATAGTCAATACATTCATCAAATCCAAGCTCATCTTTAACGAAGCTGCATTTCATTTCCCCACCAGCTATTCCTATTACTTTTAAACCTGCAAGCTTTCCTAATTGACCTACAACCGATCCAACAGCCCCTGAGGCTGCAGAGACTACCAATGTTTCTCCTTGTTTTGGTTTGCCTACATAATTTAATCCAAAATATGCAGTTCTTCCTGGCATCCCAACCGCACCTAGGTATGTTTGAGTTGGTATTTTACGATCTTCAATTTTATATAATGTAAGATCTTTATCAGAAACCTTTATATAAGTTTGCCAACCTTTATGAACACAAACCTTATCTCCAACATTAAAGTTATTTGATTTTGATTTAACTACTGTCCCAACAGTTTCTCCTGTCATAGGTTCACCGATTTTTGCTGGAGGAGCATAGGATTTTGAATCATTCATTCTACCCCTCATATAAGGATCAATAGATAAATATTCAACTTTTATCAGAATTTCATTTTTTGATATATTTGATATTATTTCATTATCAAGCAACCAACATTCATTTCCAGGCATACCTGAGGGTCTCGAATTTAATAACCATTTCTTATTTTTGTAATCCATGTCATTCCTTATATTAAGTTTGTTAGCTCTCTAAAGTGTTTTCTGCAAACTACCTTATAGATATCATTGCCGCCAAGCTTGACTTGAGACCCCTTGGTAACAACTTTACCACTTTCATTAAGTCTTACTACCATTGTTGCTTTTTTTGGGCATTCAGAGCAAACAGTTTTTAATTCAATCAGATTATCCGCTAAAGCCAATAATGATGCGCTTCCTTCAAATAGCTCGCCTCTAAAATCAGTACGAATTCCATAACACATCACAGGTATGTTTAGCGAATCAGCCACTTTGCTTAATTGGTTAATTTGTCTTGATTTTAAAAATTGCGCCTCATCTATGAGAATGCAATGAATTGTACTCGTAGCAATTTTCTTTATCTCTTCATAGAAGTCATACTCATGATTAACAATCACAGCCTTTGCCTCAAGACCAATTCTAGAAACTATTTTGCCGCTGTTAAAATCCTGTTCTTCTTTTGGAATAAAAAGTAAAGTTTTTAAATTATTCTCTTTATAATTATGGTTTGATTGCAGTAAAGATGTGGATTTTCCTGCATTCATTGTTGAATAGAAATAATGAAGTTTAGCCATAGATTGATATTTTTATAGTGTAACTGCAATAATAGTATATGAATGTTTTTCAAGAAAGGGGTATTACACATTTAGATCTTCATGGTTTGAGACATCATGAAGTTAAAAATCTTCTTATCGATTTTTGCTATCAATACCAAGATTTAATTCCATTGATAATTATATGTGGCAATAGTGTAAACATGATAAAAATTGTCTCAGATGAATTAGATAAAAACTGTATAGAATATTCCTCACCAAGATTTGGTATCATTAGGATAGAAAAAATATAATACATAATGAAACACCTAGACATTTTTAAATTAGATACCCAATTAAGCTCAGAAGAAATCTTAATAAGAGATACTGCACAAAAATATGCGCAAGAATTTTTAATGCCCCGAGTTCTTCTATCTAACAGAAACGAAACTTTTGATAGAGATATTTATTATGAGCTTGGCGAGCTTGGTTTATTAGGAGCCACAATTAAAGGATATGGTTGTGCAGGTGTAGGTTATGTGTCTTATGGTTTAATTGCTAGAGAAATAGAAAAAGTTGATTCTGGATATAGATCAGCTTACAGCGTTCAAACTTCCTTAGCTATGAATGCTATTTATGAGTTTGGTTCTGAGGAACAAAAAGAAAAATACCTACCAAAGATGGCTAAAGGCGAGCTTTTGGGTTGCTTTGGTCTTACAGAGCCAGATGCAGGGTCTGATCCAGGCTCCATGAAATCTAACGCAAAAAAAACAAACGACGGTTATTTATTAAATGGTTCTAAAACATGGATCACTAACTCTCCCATTGCCGATGTATTAATCATCTGGGCAAAGGATGAGGGTGGCGTTTTAAGAGGCTTTATCCTTGAAAAAGGCATGGATGGTTTAACAACTCCTAAAATAGAAGGGAAATTTGCTCTAAGAGCTTCAGTAACTGGTCAAATATTCATGGAAGATGTGTTTGTCCCTGAAGAAAATTTATTACCAAATGTTCAGAGTTTTAGAGGCCCATTCTCATGCCTAAATTATGCAAGGTATGGCATTGCATGGGGTTCATTAGGTGCTGCAGAATTTTGTTGGGAAGCTGCATTGGAATATTCAAAAAACAGAATTCAATTCAATAAACCTTTAGCATCCAAGCAATTAATACAATTAAAACTTGCAAATATGCAGACCGAAATAACTCTTGGATTACAAGGAGCATTGAGAGTAGGTAGGTTGATCGACGAGGGGCAGTTTATTCCTGAAATGATTTCATTAGTTAAGCGAAATAATTGCTCTAAATCCTTAGATATTGCTCGTGTATCTAGAGATATTCACGGGGGTAACGGTATAAGCGATGAATATCACGTTATCAGACACTGTATGAATCTTGAAGCCGTGAATACATACGAAGGAACAGAAGACATTCATGGCCTGATACTTGGAAAGTATCAGACCAATTTAGATGCTTTTTAATTAGCTAGATATTTTTCTAGAAACTCTTCTTGTATTTGAAGGTACTCTAGAGCAGCCAACTCTCCAAAGCATGTAACACAATGACCTTCTTGAGCTTGAAACATTGCATCATAGGTTTTTCCATATTGCTCTAATTTCTTAATTAAATCTCTTGCGTGAAAAGGAGGAACTATATAGTCATTTGATCCTTGTAGAACTAATACGGGCGCTTTGATTTTTTGAACGTGAAGTATGGGAGAAATTTCTTCTGTATATTTCTTACCCTCTTCGGTAGAGAAGTCACCCCATTCCATGAGAGGTTCTTCATCCCAAGATTGGAATTTGCTTGCCTTTCTTGCATAGTTATCCAGAAGTTGCTGCATATCAGTAACCCCAACAGCATTTATGCCACACCTATAAATATCAGGTGTAAATACTAATCCGGCCATGGTGGCATAACCACCATAACTTGCTCCTGCAATACAGACTCTGTCAGGATCAGCATAGCCATTTTCTATTGCCCAATTAACACCATCCGTAAGATCATCTTGCATCTTCTTACCCCATTGCATATTTCCAGATACGTAATGATTTGTTCCCAGACCAGTAGAGCCCCTAAAATCTGGTTGTAGAACGTTATAGCCTCTATTAACTAGAAACTGTGCCCACGAATCAAAACCTATATATTGTTTTGTATTTGGACCACCATGAGGCATTATTATTAACATATTTTTATCGGTTTTTTCTTTAGTAAGAGTTAGAAGGGCAGGGATTTCCAACCCATCTCTTGCTGTGTATATAACTGATTTTGCAACAGGCAGCTTTGATCTATCTAACCAAGGCCTAGTTTTGTGGAGAGATGTAACCTGACCTTTTGCTAGATCTACATAAAAGTACTCTCCAGGATTGTTTGTGCTGCTAACACTAACAACCATTCTATTTGCTTCAAGGTCTGAAGATTGGATTCTTACATTATCTTCAGGAAAAAGGCTTTTGATCGCCACATAGGTTTGTTCTGCATCTTTATCAAAAAACACATATTCTAAGTTATGTGTTTCATAGCTGATTACAGAAATTTCTCCACTTCCGCCAACAGAATAGGGCGAACCTGAAGCTTGTCTGCAACTTCCAGTAAGACCACTTACATCATACCTACTATCTTGGTATAGCTTTTCAGAAAATTCTCTAGTCTTGTGATCATAAAGGTATATAGCATTTGTATCATTTTCTTCAATTAAGGATCCTGAAGGAGAAAATTTAGATCCAGAAACAACTATTTTACCCTTGTAAGTTCCTATAGGATAGAATCCTGGCTCTTGGCAGTTAAATGTGAAATGCTCATCCCATTGCTTTTGATTCTGATCATACATAAAGATAATACGTTTCGCGCCATCATCAATAATTAGTCCTAGAGGTAATTTATTATCACCACCTAAGTAGCCAAGAATAGCCTTTCCTTTCATGTCGCCTATATCAAGTCCAAGGGCTATTCTTTTCTTAACACCGTTATAAATATTTAATTTGTAAAAGTCGAAAATCATATCTCTTCTTTCGTTACTAATAACGTAAATATTAGATGGGTCATCATAAGCTTTGTCATATATCCTTTGAGTCCATCGACCTCCTTCTTTAATCATTTTTCTGTTAGTTCCATCTAAATCCATAGCATAGGTACTAAAGGACTTCATTGTTTGCCCAATTTTATATCTTGGAATAAACCAAATTCTATTATTATTCAACCAACCTGCACTAGATATACCATTTTCTAAGCTTCCGTCACTGAGCTCAGTAACCTCATTGGTATCAAGATTTAACAACAATAAACCTCTATCAAAATACTCATCTTCTATCTGCTTGACTTTGTCCTGCTCAATATCACATACATTATCCTTAACTGTATTTCTTATAAGCATATGTTTTCCATCTGGCGATATTTGGAAATTTACCGGATTACTTAAACATGCAAATTGCTCAGCAGGGATGAAGTTGTCACTGTGATTAGAATTAGCAACAGACAAATTCGCAAAAACTATTCCGAACATAAGCCCAAAAAAAGTTAAAAGATTTTTATTTAGTTTTTTCATAGTAATTAACTCGTTTATATAAATGTTAAAAAATGTAAAGAAGGTTTTACACTTTTGACTAACTTACATATTATCAGAAAATAATTTTTTTTAAATACACTCATTAAAATTTAAATTCTAAACTAAATTAATAGAAAAAAATGTTGCAAATATGTTGCATTAGAGCCACAATCATTCATATATACCTATATCAAGGTGTAATTTTAATTTTTATTTAGAGGGTAAAAATATGAACGCAATATTAAAAAGACTTTATTTATTTACATTTTTAGCTGTATTTACAACATTTTCTTATGCAGACAATCCTGGTGCTGATGAAGCAGAAACAACTGCTCCAGTTCAGGTTGAAGTCCAAGAAGAAGTTGTGGTTGCTGAAGAAACTGCCTCAACTTCATCATCTGAATCTGCAGATGAAGAGGTTGTACAGCTTGAAAAAGTTGTTGTAACAGGTTCTAGGTTAAAAAGAACTGAAGTTTCAGGAGCCTTACCATTAATAGTTATTACTAAAGAGGACATGGATGCTTCTGGTTTCAGAAATATTACTGAGGCACTTCAAGCATTACCTCAAGCTAACGCATATAACCAAAATGAGCAGATGACTAATTCATTTACTCCAAATGCTAACGCACTAAATCTTAGAAATATTGGACCTTCAAAAACTCTATATTTGATAAATGGCCGTAGAACTGCTGATTACCCTCTGCCATATAACAATGCAGGTAATGTTGTAAATACATCTACAATACCTTCCGGCCTAATAGACAGAATTGAAGTTCTTTCTCAAGGTTCATCTGCTATCTACGGTTCAGATGCTATTGGTGGTGTTGTGAACATTATTACTAAAGATGGTATGGACTATTCGCAGCTTGAGGCTGATATATCAGTCATGGAACATGGCGATAATGATTCAATTACATCTCTAACATTCACAACTGGTGGTTTTTTTGGATCATCTAGTTGGACTGTAGGATTTGATGTTACACATGTTGATCCTATGTACCTTTCTGATAGAGAGGGTTTTGACTCCTGGAAGGATAATCCTGATTACGGAGATGAGTATGCTAATCCTCGTTGGGGAGCAGCATTCCAAACAAATTCATGGTACACAGATGCTGATACTGCAACATACTCACCTCAAGACATAGGTTATGACTGTGATAGCCAAGCCTTATCTGGAGGAGCATTCGAGTTATTTAGCAGAAATAAACCTGACGTTTATGGTACTACTAATTACACAGGCTCATACCAAGGTTATGCATGTATGTATGGCCGTGGTGCTGAAGGTGGAGACACGCAAACTGTTGTAAACGAAAGAGATGATGCAACTTTCATGGGAACTTTTAATCACAGTTTTGCAAATGGTGTTGAGCTAAAATCTAGACTTTACTATTTCGAAGAAGAAGCTTATTTCAGAAGTGATGTATCAAGGTATGTATCTTTAGGTGATACAATTGATAGCAGAATAGCTGATGCTGTTGCAGCTGGTAATGATTTGGTTCCAGCAGGTAATCCAGCTGTTCGTGCTCCATATATACTCCGTTACTTTACTCCAGCAATGGGTGAGGATTTTGAAAGAAGAGCTGATTACTCAGAAGATATGACAGACTTCTTTGTTGGCCTAAATGGTATAACAGAAGGTGGTTACGAATGGCAACTTGGCTTTAACCAAACCAATTACAACAGTAGTTATATTTCAAAGCAGTTAACACAAGATGCTTCTGATTATATGGCAGGTGTTGGCCATACTGATGCTGATGGCAATCTTTCAGTAGGTTGGTATAACGGGGACCCTTGTCAAGATGATAAATCTGGAATGGGTGGTCTTTTAGCTGGCTTTGGTATTGGTAACTGTTTTATACCTGAAAGAATATATGGTGAAATTAGCCCAGAGCTTTTCAGTTCATGGTTAGAAGATGATAGTGTAAATGCTGAGTCTTATCAGAGATCATTTGACTTTGTTTTATCCGGAGAAACTACTCTAATGAGCAAACCTCTTGCCTTTGCTGTGACCGCTGAGTATGCATATCAAGATTATGAAGTTATCCCTTCTGCCGGTCGTCTTGATGACGAAGTTTATGGCGGTGATGATGCAATCAAACTAACAAACGGTTCAACAATATACGGTTTTGGTGATAGAAAAAGAAAATCAGCTGGTATTGAGCTTGCATACCCATTAACAGATAGTCTAGAAGTTACTGCTGCTACTAGAGTAGATAACTATGATGATGATTCTTCTAATGTTGGAACTGCTAAATCAAGTATGATTAATTTTGCTTGGAGACCAAATGAAGACTTCCTTCTAAGAGGATCATGGGGTGAAACATTTAGAGCTCCAGATATGCATTATATTTACTCACAACCTAGCTCAGTATTCTCATCAGGTACTGACTTTACTAAGTGTTATTCAGATTTCTTAGCTGGTGGCACACCTGATGGAGTTGCAACAATTCCGCTATTATGTGGTGAGCAAGGTGACTACTCTGACTTCTTTAGAACCTTCCAAGAAGGCAGTAAAAATCTTGAAGAAGAATTTGGCTATAACTACAGTTTAGGTTTTGTATGGCAAGTTACTGAAGAGTTAAGTTTACAGTGGGACGCATACCAAGTGTATCTTGAAAATAGTGTTGCACAGGAAAGTAATACTGCACAGATACTTGCTGAAGGTGTATGTAGATACGGAGATGCATTTAATGATTGGTATAACTTAAGTGACAATATACCTGAAAGAGACTGTGACACAATTCTTAGTAGAATTGATAGATCAGCTCCACAAGCACTACCTGGAGACGTAGTACCTGAGCTAGGTGATATTAACTCAATTAATAGAGACCCAAGAAACCAAGGTTTTATTGAGTACATTGGACATGATACTTATATTAGATGGAATAAAGAAACTGAAAATGCTGGTGATTTCTCAGTAACAGTTGGATCAGTAACTATTGATCATATTAATCTTAAATCAGATCCTTATGGTGATGAGCTTGAAGTGCTGTCTTCATATATCTATGAACCTAGATCAAGACAGAATGCAACTATTGGTTACAAATATCAAAAACATAATGTATCTGTTGGTATTACTAGAATGGGTCACATGAACATGGTTAGAAGAGCTGGTGGAGGTTCAACATCTGATCCGTGGATAAGAACTAATGTATCTTACTGGTATGATTATTCACCAGATGTAGATGCATATATTAGTATCAGAAATATTGAAGATAAAATGCCATTAAAAGATGGTGGATATAGTTATCCTTTTTATCAACAAGGTTACTATAGTGTACTTGGAAGATATATAAGTGCAGGTGTGACTTACAGGTTCTAATTTAGTACCATTTATAAAAAACACCCTTTTCGAAGGGTGTTTTTTTTTGTATTAAAAAATAATACAGGTAAAATAAACATATGAAAAATATATACATTTTTAATTTAGTTTTCTTGTCATTTGCATTGAGTGCTCAGGAAACAGCCATTGATCTTAATCCTGAAAAAATTGTAGATAAAACTATCTACTCACAGGTTGATGCTAGCTCTGAGTCTATTATTGCACAAAAAAAAATTGATGAATTGGATGATGAGTCTAAGAAAATATTCTATGAATATAAAGATGCTACAGCAGAATATAAGGGATTAAAAACATATGACGATCAACTTCAAAAGATTATATATTCCCAAGAAGAGGAGATTGCAAGTCTATTAAATCAAATTGACTCACTTGATGAAACAAATAAAGATATATTGCCTTTCCTCAAAAGAATGATAGATACACTTCGCGAATTTATTAAACTAGATATTCCTTTTTTATATGACCAACGAATGGCAAAGGTTAACAATTTAGATGATATCTTGCTTAGATCAAATGTTACAACTGCAGAAAAGTTTAGAAAGGTTTTTGAGGCTTACCAAGCAGAATATAACTTTGGAAATACCATAGAAACATATGATGACATTATGATGATAAATGGAGATGAACTATCGGTAAGTTTTTTTAGGTTGGGTAGAATAGGATATTATTACAAAACACTTAATGGTAATAATTCAGGTTATTGGGACAAAGATTTATCTGCATGGGTAAATATGGGATCAAAACTTTCATCTGAAATTGATTCAGCGATTGAAATAGCAAATAGACAAGCCCCGCCTAATTTTATTAACTTGCCTGTTCAATCAATAAAGGAGAAATAATTATGAGATATTTATACGCATTATTATTAACAATATCCTTTAACAGCTTGACTCAAGAAGATGAAAAGGTTGATATCAATTTAGAGAGAGTTAACACAATTCAAGAGTTACTTAACCAGGTTCAAGAAAATAAATCTATTTACAAAGAGAATAATACAAAAAGATTAAATGATTTCTTAGATCTCGTTGATGAAAGACAGATAATGTTAAATAAGGCAAAAACTGATCTTAATAATGAAAAAGCTAGAAACTCTCGTTTAGAAAAAACTTTTGAAGACAACGAAAAACAATTAGCAGAACTTCAAGAAAGGCTCCAAATCAAGATAGGGGTATTAGGTGAGTTATTTGGAGTTGCCCGTCAGTTTTCAGGTGAGCTTCTTGCATCAACTGAAAATGGTTTTACTTTCTACGAAAATAAAAAAAGACCTGATGTTCTTAAAGATCTTGGTCAAATTCAAGTACATAACCTATCTCAACTTGAATCTTTATGGTTGGCTTATTTTGAAGAAATTGTTTCATCTGGTGAAATAAAAAAATTAGAAGCCAATATCATAGATGTTGCTGGAGTATCTTTTAAGGGTGATATTGTTAGATATGGGTTATTTTCAGCCTCTCATGATGGAGGTTTTGTAACTCCTTCAAGTGAATTAAATGGGTTTAAAATTCTTAAAAGACAGCCAGAAGGTTCAATAACAAGATCCATATCAAAGCATCAAAAAGCAGATGATTATTCAAGTGTGTCAATAGACCCAACAAGAGGTTTCTTGCTTTCCCTATATTTGGATAAAGCAAGTTGGTTCCAAAGAATTTCTCAAGGGAAATCAATTGGTTATGTAATTATTTTGATTGGCTTAATTGGTTTAGTATTTTCTATTTGGAAAATAAGAGAGCTTCTCCATAGAAGGGCGGAGCTAGATAGTGATGATAGTATTGTTAACTCAATGATTGAAAAGACTAAAAATGCTACCTCATATGAATCAAAAGAAAATATTCTTGATGAATTGATACTTAATTACTCATCCAGTGTTGAGAAAGGCGTGAGTTGGATTAAGTTTTTTGCAGCAGTAGCTCCATTACTTGGCTTGCTTGGAACTGTTATTGGTATGATAGAGACTTTCCAAGCAATAACCCTGTTCGGTACTGGTGATCCCAAACAAATGGCTGGCGGCATTTCTCAAGCATTAGTTACAACAATGCTTGGTTTGATTGTGGCTGCGCCTTTACTAGGATTTTATACATATATATCTGACAAAGCATCATCACTAGTTCAGGTAGTTGAAGAAAAAGCTTCTTATATTTTATCTAAATAATATGTTAGAAGAATTATTTATAAGAGGAGGGCCTGTTCTGTACCTGCTTTTCTTGCTTAGCGGACTGATTTTTTATCTTCTAGTTGATAAGTATATTTTTATTTTTTTTAAATCAAAGAATTTTTTAATCAGTTCCGTAAATGATTTTTCTGACAAGTTTTCACCTAGCGAAACTGATTATAGGTTTATTCAGAACACACTAATTTCATCAATCAAAAGAGAGGCAAATAAGAATATTAAAATCCTAGATGGCTTTATAGGCATGTGTCCAATGATTGGTTTGTTAGGAACTGTGTATGGGATGATAGAAGTTTTTGAAGTTTTATCATTCTTGGGAACTGGTAATCCGAGGGCTATGTCTTCAGGTGTAGCAATGGCAACCATCCCAACAATGTCTGGTATGGTCATTACAGTGTTTGGTTTATATTTCAGACAAGATTTAATATCTAGAATTGAATCAATTTCTGTTTTACTTAATTCATTGTTGAAAGAAAAAGGTTATATGTTATGAGAAGAAGGTCTAGAAATAAATTTATAGATGAGAGTTCATTAGACTTAACACCTATGATGGACATTGTTTTTATAATGCTTATCTTTTTTATAGTTACAACTTCTTTTGTTAAAGAAACTGGCGTAGATATCAATAGACCAAATGCCGAGACTGCTGAAAGGGATGAAAAGGGTAATATTCTAGTTGCTCTCACTGAAAATAATGAGATATGGATTGATAAAAGAAGAGTGGATTTAAAGGCTGTACGAGCAAACATTGAAAGATTAAAAATAGAATACCCTGGAGGATCTGTGATTATTCAAGCAGATAAAGTTTCAAAATCTGGTCTCCTTGTTGAGGTTATGGATCAAATAAGGCTTGCAGGAATACAAAATATTTCCATCGCGGCAAAAAATGATGGTTGATAGAGAGCTTCTATTAAAATTATTTTTCTCATTTATTATTACATTTTCTGTATTTTTATTAATACAGTCTCTAATTTCTCGAGACACCAATATAAAAAATGATAAAAATAAAAGGAACTATATAGAATTTATTCGTATCAACGAAAATGATAATCTTGAGGAAAGATCACGGGTACTTCCTGAAAAACCACCTCAACCAAAAAGACCACCTCAGCCTGAGGTAGAGATAGATGATTCAAAACCACCCCCAATGCAAAATATTGATATAGATATTCCTGATTTTGATTTACCTACTGATTTTAGCGGTGCTTTTTTAGGTGACGTTTCAAATTTAGGCTCTGGAACAAGCCAGCTTATCCCCTTGGTAAAGATAGCACCAAGGTGTCCTCCTGAAGCATCCAGAAATGGTATTGATGGAGAAGTTGTTTTGAGCTTGGTAGTTAATGCTAATGGTAAAGTAGAGTCTATTAAGTTGGTTAGTTCAAAACCTGCAAGAATATTTAATAGAGAAGCAACTAAAGCTGTTAGAAGGTGGCAATTCAAACCTAAAACAATTGATGGTGTTGCTGTTTCTCAAAGAGGCCAATTAAAAGTGGAGTTTGTTTGTAATGTTTAAAAAATCTTTATTTTTAATTTCTATTTTATTTGTTTCCTTAGATTCTTTCCCTGCTGAAGACACCATAAGTCAATGGACATATCAGTATATGAAAAAGATAAATAATTACATATCTGAAGAAAATTGGGCTGAAGCTAAAAGAGAGCTTGAATCATTAGAAAATAAATACTTTAAGAACGAGAGGAGTTATGAAAGAGCTCTGATAAACCAATTGTATGGACAATATTACTTGATACAAGGGAAGTATACTGAAGCAATACCCTGGCTTGAAAAAGCTATTAAACATGGCAAGCTTTCATTGCCATCAGATATTCAGACCAGAACTAATCTTGCTGTTGCCCACTTTCAACTTACAAATTATGAGGATGTTATAAATGCACTTTTAGGCGCACAAAAGAAAGGACTTACAAGAGGTATTGATTTAAGTGCTGCTAACTATGTTATGTTGGGCATGGCATACTTTCAAAAAAAAGATTATACAAGTGCATACAAAAATGTAGCTACTGGAAATGATATAACAACAAAGCTGAATGAAGACTGGCTGCAATATGAGTTTGCTCTTGCAGTACAATTAAAAAAATATGAGGAAGCGGTTGATGTTGGTCAATATCTCATTTTTGTGAATCCTTCAAAGGATAGTTATTGGAAACAGCTAAGTGGAGTATATTATGGAAGTAATGATGAAGATGGTTCGCTCGCAGGCTTAGAGCTAGCATATGAAAAAGGTGTTTTATCTAAAGAACAAGACTTTCTTAATTTGGCTAAGTATTTTCTTTATAAAGATTTACCAATTAAGGCCGTAAAAGTTCTTAACAACGGGTTAGATGATTTATTTATTGAGGAGAATAAGAAAAATTTAGATCTTCTCTCAGATGCATATTTTCTCTCTAAAGACAGAGAAAATGGGATTGCTGTTCTAAAAAGATCATTGGAAATAGAACCTGATCCAAAAACTTCCTATAAGATAGCTAGATTTGCATTTGAATCAGAGGATTGGAATACTGCAATAAAATTTTTTAAGAAAGCTAAATCTGATAATTGGAATGAAGTTCCTGGAAGGATCGAGCTCCTGCTTGGCATAACATTTTACGAGATAGAAAATTATAATGACTCATTGACTTATTTAAATGAGGCATTTAAATATGAAAAGTCTAGATCTGCAGCAGAGGGTTGGATTAACTACATAAAAGAAATCAATACCTAGGGTTTTAAAGAGTTATCAATGAACGTAAGGTTACATTATTTGTCAAAATAGTATGATTATTGAAACAATAAATATTAAAAGATCTTTTACAATGGGCTCTAATAATGTCGAGGCCTTGAAAGGTGTTAATTTTTCTGTTGAGAAGGGTGAATTTATAGCTATCATGGGCCCATCAGGCTCTGGAAAGACTACATTGATGAATATTATAGGATGCCTAGATTCACCATCCTCTGGTGAGTATTTTCTTAATGGAAATTTAGTAAATGAACTTGATGAGGACAAACTTGCGGTAATAAGAAACAAAGAAATTGGTTTTGTCTTTCAATCATTTCATCTTCTAGCAAAAAATTCTGCATTAGATAATGTTTTACTGCCTTTAAAGTATGCCGGCAAGGAACATAAAGAGTCACACAAAAGAGCTTTAGAAGTGTTGGATGCTGTAGGTCTTTTAGATAGAGTTGATCATGGACCATCAGAGCTGTCAGGTGGGCAACAACAAAGAGTGGCAATTGCGAGAGCGCTAGTCAACAAACCCAGTATTATTTTTGCTGATGAGCCAACTGGAAATCTTGACAGTAAAACAGAGGCTGATGTTATGAAACTTTTTAAAGACCTAAATGATGCAGGCCAAACAATTATTCTTATTACTCATGAGCAAGAAATTGCTGATAAATGTAAAAGGGTTATAAGTATCAGAGATGGTCTAATAGAATCTGATAAAATAAACTCACATATCTGAGGTTTTTAGTATGTTAAATAAAATTAAAAATAAGAAAGGTCTTTTAATAATTACTCTTTTTGCTTTGATCATTATTATTGTTATAAATTTAGGTTCAGAAAAAAGCTCTAATGAGAGTGAATTAGATGAATCTTTAGCAAGTTTTTATAAAAAAGAAGAGGTGTCTTCAAACAAATTATTTGTATCTATTGAGGCTTCTGGGCTTATAGAAGCAATTTCTTCTGTTGAGATTAAATCTAAAGCCTCTGGAGAGATTCTTTTCTTAGGTGCAGAAGTTGGAGACTATGTTGAAAAAGGTTTTATGTTATCTCAAATAGATCAAAGAACACCTAAAAACATCCTTGATCAATCTAAATCTGATCTTGAGGCAGCAAAAGTTAGGCTTGAGAATGCTGAGGCTCAATATAATAGAGGAAAAGAATTGCATGATAAGGGAAGCATCTCAGATAAAGATCATGAAGATATCCAAGAAAATTATGCACAGGCTAAATCTACCTTAGTAAGAACACAGGTTAGCTTTGAGAATGCAAAAATATCATTAGATGATACTGTCGTTCGGTCACCAGTATCTGGGACTATTATTTCAAGACCTGTTGAGGTAGGGCAAGTTATTTCTTCACCAACATCAGCTGTAGGTGGAGGAACTGTTCTGATGACTATGGCAGATTTATCAAAGGTTAGGGTAAGGGCCCTGGTGGATGAGATTGATGTTGGTAAAGTATCTATTGGCCAAAAAGTATCTATTAAAGTAGCTGCTTATAGAGATAAAGAATTTTTTGGAACTGTCTCCAAAATAGAGCCTAAGGCAAGAATTGAACAAAATGTAACAACTTTTCCTGTCTTGATAGATATAGATAATGATGAGAATCTTCTTTTACTTGGTATGAATACTGATGTTGTGATTGATGTTTTAAACAAAGATGTAGCATTAAGCACGCCATCAATGTCTCTAAGAACCAGAAAAGATATCTATTCAGCAGCATCTATCATAAACATGCCTAAAGATAAGGTTGATGTATTTCTTCAAGATAAAATAGACGGCGAAAATTTTAATAAATTTATTGTTATTAAAGATACAAACGACGGCCCTTTACTAGCATGGGTTGAAATAGGTGTGTCAGATCTTGCAAATGTTGAAATTGTTCAAGGTCTGAATCAAGGTGATGTTATTTATATAATGCCCAGTAAAAGCCTATTCGATTATCAAAAAAGATTTAAAGAGCGTGTTAATGCATCATTTAGTTTTGGTTAAAAATTAATGGGAAAGTATTTAAATGTTTTTAAATATTTTGGATCAAATATATCCTTGTTTAATGATGCATTGAAATCTGCTTCATCTTCTATTAGATCAAATAAAATAAGATCATTCTTAACTGCGTTAGCAATTATTATAGGCACTGCTGCAGTAATTTCTATTATTGGATTAGGTTCAAGCGCGTCAAAGTCTCTTGATGAGCGAATAGATGACCTTGGTGGTAGAACTTTATATGTTGGTCCAAGTCAAAGGCGAAGCGGTGGAGTTACCCAAGGGCTTAATCCATTGGTTCTTAAAGATGCTGAAGCGCTCTCGAAGGATGCTGAGCATAGCTGGAAAATATCACCGACTATGACTGGTAATAGGCAAATTAAATATAACTCAGCAAATATTAGCGGTAGAGTTGGAGGTTATTTACCTATTCATTTTAATGTTAGGGGATATGATCTTGAGCTTGGACGCCTTTTTAATGAAGAGGATAATCTAGCTAGAAAAAAGGTAGTCGTTGTGGGTTCAAAGATACCCCAAGAGCTTAGAACAAGCTCCAAGGCACTTCTAAATAAGGATATTACTATCGGTGGAGTATCTTACAAGGTTGTAGGAATTTTAAAAGAAGAGGGTTCTACAGGGTGGCAGAACCCCGATGAAGAATTATATGTTCCCATTTTAACAGCTGCACAAAGAATTTTTGGAAGAGTTAGGGTTGACTCTATAAATGTGGGTGTTGCCAATGACGCAAATATTGAGCAAGTAATGATGTCTATTGAGCGTATATTAAGGCAGCAACATGACATAGGTCCCGGTCAAGATAACGATTTTAGAATTTCAGATTATAGTCAATTTTCTGATTTAAGAAGGGACGCTACAAATATCTTTACTTTCCTTATTGCCGGGATTGCTGCAATTAGTTTACTTGTAGGGGGCATAGGTGTAATGAATATAATGCTTGTATCAGTTACAGAAAGAACAAGAGAAATAGGGCTTCGAAAGGCGCTTGGAGCATCTAGAAGCATAATCATGCTTCAATTCATAGTAGAGGCTGTCTTATTATGTGGTATTGGCGGAATCATAGGTGTTCTTATAGGAGTGTTCTTATTGCTTGGTTTAACCTCTTTATTTGAATGGCCATTTGAAATGCCATTCTTGGCAATAGTTGGATCAATATCTTTTTCTGCACTTGTTGGTTTATTTTTTGGAATATGGCCTGCAAATAAAGCAGCTAAACTAGATCCTGTTATTGCTTTAAGGTATGAATAAACTTAAAGTTGTTCAACTATTACCAGAATTAAATATTGGTGGTGTAGAGAGAGGCACAAAAGATTTTTCCAAAGCGCTTGTTCAAAGAGGTCACCAATCTATTGTTATATCTAATGGTGGTTTATTTGAGCAAGATATTGTAAATGCCGGAGGTATACACTTAAAACTTCCCATTCATAAGAAAAATCCTTTCTCTCTTTTTCAGGCAAAAAAGTTAGCTGAAATTTATAAAAAATATGAACCTGATATTATTCATGTTAGATCTAGAATGCCCGCATGGATTAATTACTATGCATATAAAAAATTAGATAAAAAACCTGTTCTTGTTTCTACTTTTCATGGGCTATACAGCACACCAGTTTATAGCCAAGTTATGTCAAAGGTTGACCATACAATAGCAATAAGTAAGACAGTACAAGATTATATTATTAGTACTTATAATGTTGATAAATCTAATATAACCATCATTCCACGTGGATGTGATCCTAAGTTGTTTAATAAGGAGTCACCAAACCAAACTTGGTTAGATAGATGGTATGAGGAGTTTCCTCAAACCAAGAACAAAATAATACTGACTTTACCGACTAGAATTTCACAATGGAAAGGAGTTGATAGTTTTATTGATCTTATAAATTTAATTAATGATTCTCGTTTTCATGCTTTAATAGTTGGTCCCACATCTCCAAAAAAAGAAAAATATTTATCCCGTCTAAAAAATAAGGTTGATGAGAATAATCTAAATAGTCTGGTAACCTTTACCGGATCTAGAAATGATATTTCCAATATTTACAAAATTTCTGATATTGTTTACAACCTATCTATCAAGCCAGAACCTTTTGGCAGAACAACAATAGAAGCAATTTCCTCAGGCTCAAAAGTTATTGGTTGGAATCATGGCGGAACAAAAGAAATACTTGAGGAACTATTTCCTATTGGGTTGGTTGATCTAAATAATCTAGACATTCTTAAAGAAAAGACTTTATTAGTTTCTAAGAAAGATCACCCAGTTCCAAATGAAAACACCTTTCTTTCTTCAAAATTAATTGATTCAACAATATCCTTATATCAAGATCTTATCAATAGATCATTGTAGGCTTCTATTACCTTATTTCCTTGCGCTTCCAGTGAGAATTCTCTTGAAATATATTCAAATATAGAGGATTGATCATACATCTTAAAATCATCTACATATTCCTCAACCAACTCTTTTAAAGAATTAATATTATCAGGCTCTGCCATAAACTCGATCGGAAGAATTTCACTCATATGACCAACATTTGTTGAGATTACAGGTATTTTTAAATATAAAGCCTCAAGAGCAACCCTTGGTCCACCTTCATGTCTTGATGAAATTACTAGTGCTGATGCTTTTTGGTAATAAGAAGTTAGATCTTCTTGGTTAATCTCAGAAATTAATGTAATTTTATTTTCTAGTCTTAATTCTGATATCAATGACTTAAGCTTTTGATATTCATTACCAGAGCCAATAATTAGTAATTTTGTATTTACATTAATCCAAGATCTTATTAACAAATCAAAACCTTTTACTTTCTCAAGTCTTCCAACAGCCAGAGCAAACTCATAAGATTTTTCATAATTATTATCTAAACTTGGGCTCCACCAGTTTTGAATAATAATTGAATCTATTTTTATATCTTTAATAGTTTTCAAGCTCACTCCTATGACTAAATCAGATTTCTCATAGCTTTTTTTATTTTTTTTAACTCCATGAATGGTACTAACATGTTTAAAATCTAGGATAATTTTAACTATATTAATTATTTGAGTGGTTTTAGTTCCATGGGTATGGACTATATCTGGGTTAATTTTCTTTATTTTTTTAACTAAATTAAAAATGTGTAAGTATGATCTTCTTCCATGATTTTTTATTTCATGTATTTGAAAATTATTGCTAAATTTCTTTAAAATTTCATCCGTTGCAATCACATGAACATCATGATTTTTAGCCTGATGTCCTGCTAGCTCATTAACATGTTGCTCAATTCCTGCAAAATTTTTACTCATCACTAAATGAAGTATTTTCATAATTAGTTAATCTTTTGAATAAGTCTATAGGATAGTTTTTCAACTTCTCGTAATATGTCCATGTGTTCATTTTGGAATTTTAATGAAAATGACGAAAGATCATCTGCTAATTTATTACTTTCTATATACCCAATCCTTCTATCATGAATTAAGCTATTGATGTTTTTAACTATTTTATTATTCTTTTTAGGTTCCATATTTAAAAGCACTGTCTTGCCAGACGATGACATGCACTCATAAACCATATTAACGCTATCACCGGTCACTAACTTAATTGAAGCTGTCCGGATTGACTTGGCATACGTTTCTTGACTATTTTTATTAGCAATTTTTATAAAAGAAACATTAGAGAATTGATTTTGTAGATTTTCAAGATGATCATTCATTTCTTTTGAAGTTCTTCTTGAGTTAAAAACAGACCATTGTTTTGTTGGGTATAGAGATACCATATAATTTATTTGTCCAATTAAAGAAATGGGATTAAATTTATAATGTTTATTATCTCCACCTACGGCAATCATCCCGGCTTTATCATCAACACCTGTATCAAATACTTTTGATAGCGAGCCTTCAAAATACAATATTTTACTTTGATCAAATTTTTTATAAGAGTCATGTTTTGGCAAGCATATGAAATGGAATTTATTTCTTAATAAAAAATGTGGGGCAAGTATTGAAACTATCTTTGCACTAGATTGAGTTTTTGATAAGTTTGCCATTTTTAGATGTGCATTTGTTCCGGCACCAATTATTAAATCATATGATTTAGTTATCTCTTCTTTACTTTTATTATTTTTTATTAAACCAAAAGAAATAAATTCAATAATATTATTTGTTTTTGAGCTTATGGTTAGTTCTGTAAGATTTATATCAATTGTATCTGCAATTTCTTCAATTAAAGCCCGAGCTTGTTTTTCATGACCAAGCTTTCCATCTTTAATCCATAAGATATTCATAACTTATTATAACTTTATATTTGACACAAAGAATCTGTAACACATAATAAGCGAATGACAGACTATAAATCTATTTTCATTTCAGATGTACATCTTGGATCTAAAGGCTGTCAATCAGATTATCTTAATAATTTTTTGAACAATCATTCATGTGAAAACTTATTTCTTGTTGGAGATATCATTGATTGCTGGAGGCTTAAATCAAAATTATATTGGCCGCAATCTCATAGTGATGTTTTTAATAATTTTCTCAACAAATCCAAAGAGGGTACCAAGGTTTTTTATATTACAGGTAACCATGATGATTTTTTAAGAATTTATCAGCCTTTGGAATTGGGCAATATAGAGCTTAAAGAAGAGCATGTATACAAAACTGTTAAAGGCAAAGAATTTTTAATTATTCATGGTGATCAATTTGACGTGATAACAAGATATGGAAAAAAACTTTCTATTTTAGGCGATAAAATTTATACATTATTACTATCTATTAACAAGGTTCTAAATTTCTTTAGATCTAGAGTTGGTTTTGGTTACTGGTCTTTAGCAAAATACTTAAAAGATAAAGCTAAAAAAACAGTTAACAGAATGTCAGATTACGAAGAATCACTATCGACTGAATGCAAAAGAAGAAATTTTGATGGAATTGTATGCGGACATATTCATAAAGCAGAAATTACAAACATAAATGGTATTAACTATCATAATTGCGGTGATTGGGTGGAGTCATGCACAGCTTTGATAGAAAATAATGATGGCGTATTTAAAATTATTGACTGGGGAGCAATTGAAAGAGCTGACATGAAGTTAATTTCAAATGGTTAAAATCTGCGAGCCAATGAAAACATCTGAAACAGATACAGCCTTATCCTTAATCTCTCAGTATGGTTCAGAGGCTGAAACTATAGCAATGCTAAGAGCTGCCGAGTATGCAGCTTCTTTCCAGAAAGATGATTGGATTTTCTGGGAACAAGTATTAATTGCAATAAAAGAAATCAATGAAAACCCATCTCTAGATGGATAATGCATAAAAAAGATATAATTTAATTATGAACATTAGATCCGAAATTCATAAATCATGCTCTGAATCATTGAACTTAAAACTTATTACTATAGATAATGAAAGCCATCTTCACTCTTCCTCAAAAGCTTCTAATAGTCACTTTAAATTGCTAGTAGTTTCAGATGATTTTATTGATATGAGTCTTATTGGAAGGCATAAATTTATATTTAAAATACTTGATGATGTAATGAAAAGAATACATGCGCTTGCAATCCACGCATTTACATCTGAAGAATATGAAAACAATAAACTAAACCTATCATCACCTGATTGCACTAATAGAAAATGAATAATTATTTAAAGTTTCTTATGAGCTTTTCTAGAACAATAATATTTTCACTAATTATAATTGTTTTATTTAGCACATTTGGCATTAAAAACTTTAAATTAGATGCCTCATCAGACGCGCTAGTTATTGAAGATGATCTATCTTTAAAAGAGTTTAGAGATGTTGAAAGAGAGTTTGGCGGGTCAGATTTTTTGATAGTAGTATTTGAACCATTTAATGAGATATTTTCTAATGAATCTATTCAGATAATTAAGGATCTTGATTTTCACCTCGAAGAAATTGAAAACGTCGAATCTGTTTTGTCTATCGTTGATGCACCTGTTTTCTTTCAACCTAAAGTTCCTTTGGTCGATGTGTCTGATAACCTTAAAGATTTAGATGACCCATCTATTAATCTTATAGAAGCTAAGAAAGAGTTTTTAGAAAACCCAATCTATAAAGATTTAATTATAAGCTCTCAAGGAAATACAACAGCAATACAAATTACCTTTAAACCAAATGAATATTACAACTCACTTATACAAAAAAGGTATGAATTAATTGAGTTAAAAGATAGTAAAAATTTAATTATACTTAATGAAGAAATATCTATTTTAAATGACCAGATTGCTGATAAGAATGCCTTTACTGTCGATCAAATAAGAAATATTTTAAATAATTATAAGCAGTATGGGCCCATATATCTTGGTGGTCCTTCAATGATTGCTGCTGACATGATGTCGTTTATTCAAGATGATTTATTAATTTTTGGCATAGGTGTTGCTGTTGTATTTGCAATAATGCTTTATTTATTTTTTGGTAATATTTGGTTCGTAGTTTTACCTTTGGTAAATTCTTTTATTGCAACATATATTACTGCATCATTTTTAGGGTTCATGGATTGGAAAATAAGTGTTGTCTCTTCTAACTTCATTGCTCTTTTATTAATTTTAACAATATCTCTTACAGTTCATGTCTTAGTAAAGTTTAATGAGTTAAAAGATAATATTCATTCAAGATCTTTAAGACTAGAGAAAGCAATAAAACAAATTATTGTCCCATGCTTCTTTGCTGCTTTCACAACAGGCATAGCTTTCATATCTTTACTATCTGGTGAATTAAAACCTGTAATTGAATTTGGAAAAATGATGGCAGTTGGAATCTTCTTTGCTTTCATTTGCACTTTCACATTCATACCATCTGCACTTTCTCTTATTAAAAATACAGAAACTGTAGATTTGTTAAAACTGCATAGAATCACATCTAAACTTTTAAATTTTTCAAAAAATAATGTTCTTTTAATTTTTATTATTTCTGGAATAACAACTTGCACCTTAATATTTGGAGTTTCAAAATTAGAGGTTGAAAATAAATTCATAGATTACTTTGATGACTCTACTGAGATTTATAAAGGTATGTTAAAAATAGATGAAGAGTTGGGAGGGACAGCCACTCTGGATATCATAATAAGAGAACCGGTAGAGGAAGAGTTGAATTTAGTTGATATTGATGATGATATTTTTATTGATGATTTATTTGATGATGATAGTTCTGATGCTTCTGGTTATTGGTGGAATATTCACAGCCTTACTAAACTTGAAGAAATTCATGACTATTTAGAATCCAAAGAGGAGATAGGCAAAGTTCTTAGCGTTGCAAGCGGAATCAAGCTTGCTAGAAAAATTAACGATGATAAGGATCTCAATGATTTAGAATTGGCATTATTGCGTTCAGTATTACCAGAAGATATTAAAGATACTCTTTTATACTCTTATATCAATGAAGATGATTCAATAGTAAGGATATCTAGCAGAGTTGTTGAAACCTCTGCAGGATTAAATAGAAATGATTTAATTAATGAAATTAAAGATGATCTAGTTACAAATTTTAATTTAAAAGATAATCAGTTCACTATTACCGGCTTAGCAGTTCTTTATAACAATATGCTTCAATCTTTATTTGCTGCTCAAATAGGCTCAATTTCAATTGTGTTTGCAGTTATTGCATTAATGTTTTTAGTAATTTTTAAAACATTTAAAGCAATGTTTATAGGGTTAATTCCAAATGTTTTTGTTGCATTGTCTGTTGTTGGAACCCTTGGTTTGCTTGGGCTGCCATTAGATATAATGACAATTACTGTTGCTGCGATAAGTGTTGGCATGGCTGTAGATAATACTATTCATTATATGTATAGATATAAGAAAGAAATGAAAAAAACAAATGATCCTCTTGTCTCTATGAAAAATACTCATATTAACGTTGGAAGGGCTCTCTTTTATACAGCAGCAACAATCTCTGTTGGTTTTTCTATATTAGCCTTTTCAAATTTCTTCCCTACAATACTCTTTGGTTTATTTACAAGCATGGCTTTGCTAATTTCATTTCTATCATCGCTAACATTGTTACCAAATTTATTAGTCAAATCTCGTATTTTCCAATAGTATTGTTATATGGGTCCTCTTAATGGAATAAAAATTATTGAATTCTCTGGAATTGGACCTGGTCCATTTTGTGGGATGGCTCTTGCTGACCTAGGTGCAGAAGTTATTACAATCAAAAGAGATTCTGAAAAAGGCTCCCATAGTAAATACGATATTCACAATAGGTCTAAGAAAACTCTTACAGCAAATTTAAAAAATGAGCTTACAAAGAATGAGATTATAAAATTAATAACTCAAATGGATGGATTGATAGAAGGTTATAGGCCAGGGGTAATGGAATCTCTTGGGTTAGGTCCTGATGATTGTCTAAAGATTAATCCTAGATTGGTATATGGAAGAATGACAGGCTGGGGACAAGAAGGCCCTCTCTCACAAACTGCAGGTCATGATATTAATTATATAGCCATAACTGGCGCTCTTCATTCAATGGGAAGAAAGAATGACGCTCCTAGCCCTCCTTTAAACCTTATTGGTGATTATGGAGGAGGTGGAATGCATCTTGCCCTTGGTATGACCTCAGCATTTATTCATCAAATAAAAACTGGTGAAGGCCAGATAGTTGATTCAGCAATGATTGATGGAACTTCAATGTTAATGAGCTTTTTTTATTCATTTCAACAAATGGGTTACTGGGAAGACAAAAGAGAGTCTAATTTACTAGATGGCGCAGCTCATTTTTATGATACATATGAATGCTCTGATGGAAAATATTTAGCAATTGGTTCTATAGAGCCTCAATTCTATAAAATTTTACTAGAGAGGCTTGAAATTAATGATGCTGATTTTGCAAATCAAATGGATAAGACCATGTGGCCAGAATTAAAGACAAAAATTGCAGAAATTATTATTACAAAGGAGAGGGGTGAGTGGGAGAGTGTTTTTAAAGATTCTGATGGTTGTGTAACTCCGGTCCTTTCAATCTCAGAGGCCCCTAATCATAGCCATAATATAAATAGACAAACCTTCACTAAATTAGATGGCGTGATTCAGCCATCACCATCTCCAAGATTTTCGAAAACAAAGCTTGATATAAGTCATAATTCTCGGGAGGTTGGTATCAACAATAAGGACTTAATAGAAGAATATAAGCTAAACCCAGAAGCCTTTATTTAAAAAAACTTATCGAGTTTTTAAATGTAATTTCAGATAAACTATCTTCAGTTACATCCATTAACTTTGCAATTTCTTTTGCCACATGGGGTAAAAACTTTGGCTCATTTCTATTGCCTCTTGATTTTAAATTTCTCGGAATCAGGTAAGGACAGTCTGTTTCAATCATAAGTTTATTTAATGGAATATGCTTCACAGTTTCCCTAAGCACTTTATTCCTTCTTTCATCACAAATCCAACCAGTCAATCCTACAAAAAAATCTAATTCTATATAGTCATCTAATTCATTCTTAGACCCAGTGAAACAATGAACTACACACTTAGGCAAATCATTGGAATATTTTTTAAGAATATATATAAAATCCTCATGCGATTCACGCTGATGAAGGAATAGGGGTTTGTTATGTTTTATTGCTAACTTAATTTGTTCTTCAAATGCAAAAACCTGCTCATCATATGAAGATATATTCCTAAAAAAGTCTAAACCTGTTTCACCGACAGCATTTGGATTATTTTTAGAAATATAGGTATCTAAAATAGGAACTGAATCAAATGAAAAATTTTTTGCATGATGGGGGTGAACGCCACTTGTGAAATAGCAATAGTCAGTATATTTATTCTTAATCTCTAAAATTTTATCGTTATCACCTAGCTCAGCTGAGACAATCAAGAATTTTTTAACATTATTTAATATAGCATCTTGAATAACTTGATCTAGATCGTTGTCGAATCTGTCACTAGTAAAATTACATGCTATATCAAAGAGTTTTTGCATTTTTAATTATTAATTTTATATATGTTTAATTATGAACTAAAATCATCAAACATGAATCATTTTAAAAAATTTCAATCTGCAATTTCCATAACAGAAGTAAAAGATAATACGTATAAAATAATTCCTAATAGAGATTATTTTGTAGGTAATACACCGCACGGGGGCTACCTTAATGCAGTTATGTGCAAGGCTTTGGTAGCATCACTTCCACATGTAAATATTATTAGTTCATCAGTTCAATATTTAGATAGAACTGATTCTATTGAAACCTTCTTGAAAGTCGAGATCTTGAAGGCAAGTAGAGGTAGCTCTTCTGGATATGTCAAACTTATACAAGATAACAAAGTCTGCGCAACACTAACTGCAATTTGTTCAGATTTTAATCATATGAAAGGTTTTAATGGATTAGAGTCTCCGCTTCCTGAAATCTATCACCAAAATAATCATGACTCATATAAAGATCTTGAATATGACAAGATTTCTAAAGGTTTCACTCCATCTTTTATTAAGCAGCTTGATTGCAAGATTAATCCAAATCATGTTTGGTGGGATAGAGATTCAAACTCTGATTCTGCAGATGCAAGATGCTCTGCTTTTTTAGAAATGACTGGCGGAACAGCTGATCAGTTCTGCTTGGCTTATTATTCTGATATATTACCCCCTGTTGTAAGCAATAAATATGGTGCATTAGGATGGATACCAACAATAACTCTTACAACTCATATTCGCATGATGCCAACAACCTCTAAATTATTTGCAGACTTTAAAGCAAGTGATATCAATAAAGGTTATTTCGAACAAGATGCGAGAATATGGGATTTGAATGGAAATTTTGTTGCTTCAAGCAGACAACTGACTAGAATACTTAAGTCAGAAGAAAAATTATCAAATTATAGGAAATAAGTATGCAATTCAAAGGAACTAAAAATTATATAGCAACTGAAGATTTAAGCTTAGCAGTTAATGCAGCAGCAGCATTAGAGAGACCTCTTCTTATTAAAGGTGAACCAGGAACGGGTAAAACTCTCTTGGCAATTGAAGTTGCTGAAGCAATGGGTCTTGAGTTGATTGAATGGCACATCAAATCAACTACTAAAGCGTCCCAGGGTCTTTATGAATATGATGCAGTAACGAGACTTAGAGACTCTCAGCTTGGCGATGAGAGAGTAAAGGATATAGCGAATTATATAAATAAAGGAAAGTTATGGGAGGCCTTTGAGTCTGATAAACAGGTGGTTCTTCTGATTGATGAAATCGATAAGGCTGATATTGAGTTTCCAAATGATCTTCTTCAGGAAATAGACAGAATGGAGTTCTTTTGTTATGAAACTGGACAAACTATTAAAGCTAGACACAGACCGCTAATTATCATGACTTCGAATAATGAAAAAGAATTACCAGATGCCTTTTTAAGAAGGTGTTTTTTTCATTATATTAATTTCCCAGATAGAACAACAATGAATAAAATTGTTTCAGTTCACTATCCAAAAATTAAGAAAAAGCTTGTTAATGAAGCTCTTGAAATATTCTTTGATTTAAGAAAAATACCTGGTTTAAAGAAAAAACCATCAACATCTGAGCTTATTGATTGGCTGAAGCTTCTTCTTTCTGATGATATGCCTGACGAAATATTGAAGAATGCAGACTCTTCTAAAGCAATTCCCCCATTGTATGGAGCGCTACTAAAAAATGAACAGGACGTTCAACTACTAGAAAGATTAGCCTTTATGTCTAGAAGAGAATCAGTTAGCAATAAATAAATGCTAATAAATCTTTTTCAAACCGTTAGATCTGCTGGAGTTCCATGCTCTCTTAGGGAGCTGCTAGATTTACTCGGAGCACTTGAAAAGCAAATGGTTTATGCAAACATTGATGATTTCTATTATTTATCTAGAGCAATTTTAGTAAAAGATGAGAAGTACTATGACAAGTTTGATAAAGCATTTGATATTTATTTTAAAGGAATTGAAAAATTAGAAGATGTATTTCAAGCACTAATTCCTGAAGATTGGCTAAGAAAAGCTTTCGAGAAAGAGCTTGATCCTGAAGAGTTAAAGAAAATTAAATCTCTTGGAGGTCTTGATAAACTACTTGAAGAATTTAAAAAAAGACTGGAAGAACAAAAAGATAGGCATGAGGGTGGAAATAAATGGGTTGGTACAAATGGAACTTCTCCATTTGGTCATGGGGGTCAGAATCCTGAAGGTATAAGAGTTGGAGGCCAGGGAGGGCAAAAAAAAGCAGTTAAGGTTTGGGAGCAGCGTCAATTTAGTAACCTTGATGACTCTATCATAATTGGAACAAGAGAAATGCAAATGGCATTAAGAAGACTTAGACGCTTTGCTCGCCATGGCAATGATCTTGAATTGGATATGGATGACACTATCAAATCTACTGCTAAAAATGCAGGTTATTTAGATATAAAGATGGTTCCTGAAAGATCTAATGCGGTAAAGGTGATTGTTCTTTTTGATGTGGGCGGCTCAATGGATCCATATATAAGACTTTGTGAAGAATTATTTTCAGCTATTAAAACAGAATTTAAACACTTGGAATATTATTATTTTCATAATTGTATATATGAATCTGTTTGGAAAGATAATAGACGTAGATCTCAGGAAAGGTTTCTAGTTCAGGATATTATTAATAAATACTCTGCTGACTACAAAATAATTGTTGTTGGAGACGCCACAATGGCACCCTACGAAATAACTAATTCTGGAGGAAGTATCGAACACTGGAATGAAGAGCCAGGGTCAACTTGGATAAATAGAATTTCAAATCATTTTGATAATATGGCTTGGCTCAATCCTGTTCCAGATGATCACTGGGATTACTCTTCTTCTGTGTGCATACTTAGAGACTTATTTGATAATAGAATGTATCCTTTAACCTTAAAAGGTTTAGAAGAGGCAATGGGGGAGCTAACAAAATGAATACTACTACTAACAAGGGAATTAAATGGGGGCCATTCACATTTAGGATTCCATTTATACATATAAAATTTAGAGCAGGTGAATTTTTTCAAGGAATGGTTATTTCTGGTGCTACAGCTTTTGCTGCTGTACCAGTGGCAATGGGACTTGGGTTAACATTTGAAGAAGGTGTTGCCTTAAGTTTTGTAGCAGGAACTTTAATAGCTTCTGGACCAATTTTATTTGGTGAGCCCATGGCTCCGGGATGGATCACTCCAGCGCTTCCAATTGTTATCGCTGCATTTGCAGCAAAAGGCCAATTTACAGGAGTGTATGATGTCACAACTTTTCAATATATGGCTGCAATCTGCATTGAATTTACCCTTCTTGTATTTATTTTAGGAATAACTGGGTGGGGGAAAAAATTAATACAAATCATCCCTAACGGTCTAAAAGCCGGGATTATCCTCGGAGCTGCTTTAGCTGCCTTTTATCAAGTTTTTGTAACAGATATGGATAAACTTCTTGTTCAGCCTATTTCTATGTTTGTAGCAATAACCATATGTATTATCACAACTTTTTCTGATCCATTTAAAAAGCTTGCTAATAAGAATGCTTTTTTTAATAAAATTGGTTCATTGGGATTATTGCCTGGGTTTATTCTTGCTGGTTTAGTAGCTTTCTTGTTTAATGAAGTAACTTTCAATATTGAATGGGGTTTTAAAATACCCGATGTTGTATCTTTATTTAATAGAACATCTCCTTTAGCTATCGGCTTTCCCTCTTTTGATATGTATCTAGATGCTATGCCTCTTGTGATTATTGGTTATACGCTGTTATTTGGAGACCTTATCACAGCCAATGAAGTTCTTAATGATGCACAAAAATCAAGACCAGATGAAAAACTTGATATTAATTTAGATAGATCTCATCTTTCTATAGCTGCTCGTAATTTTATTGGATTGATACTAAATCCATTTTTCCCAACACAAGGAGCATTATGGACTGGAGTTCATGTTGTTATTGTCGAGAGATGGAAAAAAGGCTTTAAAGAGATGCCTTCAATATTTGATGGACTTGGGTCTTATTATTTGATGGCGATTCCTATTCTCTATTTTTCATTACCATTTATAACTCTAATGAAACCATTAATGCAGATGGCACTAACACTTACATTAATCTTGACCGGTTTCGCATGTGCTTATGTTGCTATGGCGATACCTAAGAAAAATTCTGAAATGGCATCAGCACTATTAATAGCTGTATTTATAACATTCTTTAGTGCTTGGGTTGGCTTATTGGTTGGTATAATTCTTAGTATCTTTGTCATCGGACTAGAAAAAACTAAAAATTAAGTAAATTATGGCATTTGCATTAGAGATTAATAATCTTAAGAAAACATATCACGGAGGGGTAGAGGCCCTAAGGGGTATCTCTTTCACAGTAAATGAGGGAGACTTTTACGCGCTTCTCGGACCTAATGGCGCTGGAAAATCTTCAACCATTGGAATTATTGGCTCTCTAGTTACCAAATCATCAGGCTCAGTAAAAATATTTAATATTGATACCGATAAAGACCTTTCTTTAGCCAAAACAATGTTAGGTGTTGTTTCTCAAGAGATTAATTTTTCTCAATTTGAGAAGGTTATGGACATAGTCGTTACTCAGGCTGGTTTTTATGGAATATCTAAAAAAGAAGCCTTACCCAAAGTGGAGAATATTTTAAAAAGATTAAGCCTCTGGGATAAAAAAGATCAACAAGCTCGAACCTTATCTGGTGGTTATAAGAGAAGGCTAATGATTGCAAAAGCTCTTATACATGAACCAAAACTCTTAATATTAGACGAACCTACAGCAGGTGTAGATATTGAGCTTCGAAGAGAGATGTGGTCTTTTTTAAAAGAAATAAATGAAAATGGAACTACTATTATTTTAACCACTCACTACCTAGAGGAAGCAGAACAACTTTGCAGAAATATTGGAATAATAGATAAGGGTGAAATTGTTGCTAATACAAACATGAAAGACTTATTGGGAACGCTTAATGTTCAAGGTTTTGTTTTTGATCTTCAAAACCCATTAAATCAGGCACCTGAAATTTCTGGCTTCCCATTAAAATTACAAGATCCATTAACGTTAGTAGCTGCAGTGAGTAAAGATCGATCTATTAACGCTTTGTTTGATGAGCTATCGAAGTTAAATATTAAAGTAAAATCTATGAGAAATGAATCAAACAGACTGGAAGAATTGTTCATTGAAATGGTAAATTCAAATGAAAAATAACCCAAGCGTTGCTATTGGTCTTTGGACTTTAACTGTAAAAGAAGTTAGAAGATTTTTAAGAATATGGGTACAAACTTTGGTTCCACCAGCAGTAACCATGTCATTATATTTTGTTATTTTTGGTTCTCTTATAGGTCCTAGAATTGGTTCAATGGATGGTTTTGATTATATTCAATTTATGATCCCAGGTCTGATAATGATGTCAGTTATTACAAACTCTTATAACAATGTTGTTTCATCTTTTTATTCTGTAAAGTTTCAAAAATCTATAGAAGAGCTATTAATTTCACCAATGCCAAATTGGACTATTCTTTTAGGTTTTGTTCTTGGTGGAGTATGTAGAGGCGTGTTAATTGGATTTATTGTTTTTGGAGTAAGTTTATTATTTTATCCAGAATTCACTGTAGCCAATCCACTTCTAACCATTATTGTACTTTTACTCACAGCAATCTTATTTTCTTTAATGGGTTTTATAAATGCTGTATTCGCTGATAGTTTTGATGATATCTCAATAATCCCTACATTTATCCTGACACCTTTAATTTACTTGGGTGGAGTATTCTATTCAATTAATATTCTACCTGATATTTGGAGATCAATATCTATGGCTAATCCCATGCTTTATGTAGTAAATACATTTAGAGAGGGTATGCTAGGAGTAAGCGATGTCTCTATTACATTTTCTCTATCAATGATAGTTGGATTTATTCTTCTTTTGTCCGTCTCATGCATGTACCTCCTTAATAAAGGTATAGGTATTAGACAATGAGTAGAAAGTATCTTGGAAGTTCGTATGAGAAGAACCTTAAAACCTCATACAAGATTCTAGATCCTATCCAGCGAAATAAAAGTAAAATTCCTCATGGACATGATTTTTGGAATGCATATGAATTTACATATCTAGACAAGAATCATCTACCAGTGTTAAAAGTTTTAGAACTTACCATACCTGCGTCATCAAAAAATATAGTTGAATCAAAATCTCTAAAAATATATTTAAATTCCTTCTACAATAAAAAATTTAATAAATCCTCTGAAGTATTAGATATTATTAAGATTGATCTTGATAAACTTACAAAATCAAACATCAAAATAAAGTTTGTTAAAAAATTTTTAAATGAACCTGATGCACTTAAAATTAATACATCAAAGCTTTTAATTACTCCAAAAAATAAAATTATATATTTCTCAGGCTTTAGATCTATTTGTCCAGTTACCTCCCAACCAGATTTTGCTAATATTTATATTAAGTCAAATGCTGAGATAGAAATAACCTGGCTTAATGACTATCTGAGGTCATATAAAGAGAAAGGTGACTTTCATGAGCAATGTATTGAAGGTATTTTTGAAGAAATAAAAAAAAGATATCAACCTTCAAAACTTGAAGTTTGTGGAAGATTTATGAGAAGAGGGGGTATTGATATAAATCCTGTACGATCATTGAATAAAAGATTCACCTTTAAAAATTTTAGATTTTTTAATCAATAAAATATCTAAATTCTATACTTTTATTATTAAACTTTATTCATTACGATTATTAATTACATTAAAAAAGGAGAGAAAATGAAAAAATTAATATTGTCTATGTTTACACTTCCGCTATTTATTTCAGCTGAAATATGGGTGGATTATGAACCTTCTGAGCAAGTAACAGAGATGACAGTTGTTAAGGTGAAAGCTGGTTCTGAAGATGACTATCTAATGGGAATTAAAAGCACTTGGGTTGATGCATGCGAGCTACAAAAAGAATTAGGCCATATTGTTGGATGTTCAGTGTATACAGCAAATACTGCTGGAACAGACCCAAATGTATTTCTTACAATAACATATAAAAATCTTGCATCTATGGGTCCTAATAAAGAAAAATATGAAGAATTCACTACTGCATGGAGAGAAAAGATATCTGAATCAGATCAAGAATCTATTGCTGGCGGGTATGATTCTATTAGAGAAATAGTAGATTTAGTTGTTTTAACAAAAGTTAATTTCAAATAATAGTTAGTTTTTTATTTGAATGAAAAGCCTCTTAATGAGGCTTTTTTTATTTTCAAATAATGTAAAATGCTCCTCTTAGGAGAGGTGTCAGAGTGGTCTATCGTGCATCCTTGGAAAGGATGTGTACCTTCATCGGTACCGGGGGTTCGAATCCCCCTCTCTCCGCCATTTTTTTTATATCTATTTTATGATTTAATAATAACCATGAAAGAATTTATTAAAAATCTTAATTTAATTTTAGAAATGCTTGATAGCGTTGAGCATGAGATCAACCTTGCTGGTTACTCATTAACTGAAAAAAAAGTTTATTTTACTATCGTGCAAACAACAGCAAAACATGGTCAGTGCAATATAACAGAAGTTATAAATGATTCTTGTTTATCAAGATCGACAGTTTATAAAGCTATAAAAAAACTTGAAAAAAATATGCTCATTTCAGTAGCCCAATCTAAGTTTGATAAAAGAGAGTCATTTCTTTATGTCATTGCCTAAATAACCTCAAAATAAAACTTGAAAATTAATCCAAAAATTCAGGACTTTTTTCTTACAAATATTATGTTGTATGTTTTTGCAATGGCTGTATGGTCTTTTTGGTCATATTTTGCATTTGTTGGGCTTGAGAAAATGGATTGGCAGGGTAGTATAGTTTACCTTCCTCATGGTGTAAGAGTGCTTGGAATTTGTTTTTTTGGTATTAAATCATTGCCTGCGCTTATTGCTGCAGAACTTACTGGGCCTTTATTTATAAATCCTGAGCAATATATGGGTACATGGTCTATTGCAAGTATTGCTTCTTTAGGCTCTGTATTAATAGCTAAAAATCTAATGCAGTGGTCCCATACCAATATAAAAGGAACATTACTAAGCCCTATAAAATTTTCAAATTTTAGAGCTTTTATGCTTGTTATTATCTTATCGGGTCTATTAAATGCAATTTTTGCAAACTTGATAATAGTTAGCCTAGAACCAACTATCAAAATTGATCCAGTTGTAATTGGAAGATTTTTTATTGGTGATGTTTTAGGTTCTTTAGTTTTAATTCTATTTTTAAGCGTTACCTTCACAACCTTAAAATATAATAAGCTAGCTAGCCCTCAAAAATATAAATAAACATATTGACTACTGTATATATATACAGTATATTGTCTTTATGAATAATTTAATAAATATAAATTTTAATGATTCGGTCATTAACGAAATTAATGATGCTGTTGACCTTATTTCATCAAAAAAAACAGTTGCTTATAAGTACTTTAATGGAAACCTAATAGAATTAGAAAAATATCTAATAGATCATAATTTCTTTAATAATGATTCCATTCATGCATCGGAAGTAGTTCAACTTGAGCTTTTTTCTTAAAATTTAATTTACATCTTTTAATCATTTATAAGATGTATATAATCTTAAGAGGGTGTCTTGTTTATAGGTTTTTTAAGGGGGCTTACAAACATTACTATTATTACCCTGAACATGGAGGTGGTCCTATTAGTATTTATATTAAACCAGGAAACGGAGGATTTGCCTTTTGACACAAGGTAGTTTTTAAGTTTCTGACTAATCTGCGTTATTTATAACCAAGATTAGATTTTTTTATAAACCCTCAAATTCCTATTTGGGGGTTTTTTTATTTATGGAATTAAGATATTGGTCTTTATTAATTTTTTTAGGTGCTATTTGGGGTAGCGCTTTTATGTTTATTAAAATAGCCACTCCTGAGCTTGGAGCTGTCTTCTTAGTTCAATTGAGGCTTGCTCTTGCATCTCTTGTTTTCCTTCCCTTACTCCTTAGAAGAAAGTTTTTAATCTTATTTAAGAGGAGTTTTAAGTATATTTTTATCTTAAGTTTAACCAATACAGCCATTCCATTTGTTTTATTTTCTTTAGCTTCAAATGGATCCGATTCAAATATGCTTGCCATTTTAAACTCTTCAACCGCTCTCATGACAATGCTAATAGCATTTTTTTGGCTTAAGGAAACTATTATAGCTAAACAAATCATAGGTTTAATCATTGGATTTATTGGTATTGTTATCCTTATTAACCCTGCTAATAGTTCTATAGATGCTAGTTCTGCTTTAATATGCTTAACCGCATCATTTTGCTATGCATTTTCGGGCGTATTTATTCAAAAATATTGCGTAACTATCAATAAGCTTGTTCTTATAGGTTGGTCTTTAGTTTTTGGAACTATTTTATTAATTCCTTTCTCAATATTCTCAATTCCAGATTCCTTTCCTTCTTCAAATGCAATTATTTCAGTATTATGGCTTGGTATAGTATCAACAGGACTCTCATTTATCGGATACGTGAGGTTGATTGAAAAAGTTGGTGCTGTTAAAACATCAACTGTTGCTTATTTTTTACCTGTATTTGGGATTATTTGGGGTAATATATTTCTTGATGAATTAGTATCTTTTTTAATTATTGTAGGATGTATTATGGTACTAATAGGCGTATTTTTTGCCACATCAAATAAAAATAATATTGGAGTAGTTGATGGAAAATAGAACTTTAGATTCACTATTAAAAGAAGCAAATAATAATGTTTCAAGGATAGATTTCAACGAAGTATCGAAAATGATTAATTTACCTAATACATTTATCATTGATGTAAGAGAGGAGTCGGAGGTAGCCAATTTTGGCTTAATTAAAAACGCTCTCCATATACCTAGAGGATTAATTGAATTTAAAATTGAGTTAAATTCTCCAAATAATCCTGCAGGTATTAATAATGATTCTAATTTATTATTTTATTGTGCTGGAGGGTATAGGTCTGCACTGGCAGCAAATACTGTTAAAAGTCTTGGTTTTATTAATGTATTTAATATTGGTGGCTTTGGCGAATGGGTTAATAACGGTGGCGAGATTTCAAAATCTTAATTTAGCTCTTCAATTTTACTTATTGAAAAAATATTACTGACGAGTTATATGCAACTATAGGATATGGTTCTGTTCAATCATTAGGCTTCTATTCAAAATACTATATTCCTGGAGCAGATTATGTAGTTTGAGTTAGCGATTAATATTAGAATAAATTTTCTGTATAAAAATATATAAATTGGCGCGCCCGGGAAGATTCGAACTCCCGACCCCTTGGTTCGAAGCCAAGTACTCTATCCAGCTGAGCTACAGGCGCCTATGTGCAATTATAGATGCAATATTGATATTAATCACACATTAGTCTTATGTTAGAATTTATTAAACAACATTAAGGGGGTGCTTGAAATGTTCACAAAATACAAAAAATCATTTTATCTTTTTTTTATAACAATTGGCTTATACCTATCTATTCTTCTTGTAATGGATCTTGACATAAATGAAAAGAGACCTATCTTAAATATTTTTAAATCCATGCAGTCAGATAGCGCCTTAGAAGTTGTTGATTTTTCTGTTGAGAAACAAATAATAGCCTCCAAAAAACCAAAACCTAACCCAAATAGAAATCCATATTATGGTGATTTGCATGTTCATACAAAATATTCTTTTGATGCATATGTTTTTGGCATTACAGCAACTCCAGACGATGCATACAATTACGCAAAAGGACAAGGTATACAGCATCCTTTAGGATATGAGATGAAGCTTAGAGAACCTCTAGATTTTTACTCTGTTACTGATCATGGTTTTTATATGGGAATGATTCAAGCATATGCAGATACTTCAACAGATATATCAAAGAATGAGTTTGCAAAACCTTTTCATAATGTCAATAGAAAAGATAACCTATCTGTTGAATCAGCTGGCGAGAGATCAAACCTATTTAGTAATATCGTCGGCGCAGTAATTACTCAACCATATCCAAGTTGGCATCCTAAAATTATCAAGGCATGGTTCACAAAAAATACTCAACTTGCTCTTAAATCTTTTGATTATGACATTCACAAATCAGCATGGGCTGATATTGCACGATCTGCTAATGAGCATAATGATCCAGGTAATTTTACAACTTTTATAGGATATGAATTTACTACATCAACGGATATAGAAGGTGGAAATCTTCATAGGAATGTAATATTTAATTCATCAGAAGCATCAATAAGACCATGGACTAGAGTTGATTCTCTAAATCCAGAAGATTTGTGGACTTGGCAAGATGCGCTCCGTGAAAAGGGTATAGATACAGTTTCTATTCCTCACAATAGCAATGGTTCTAATGGCCAAATGTTCGAAATGGAATCTTTTTTAGGCAACGCAATTGATCAAGACTATGCTGATAAGAGAATGAGAAACGAGCCCCTTGTTGAAATTACTCAGGTTAAGGGTACCTCTGACACACATCCCTTACTATCACCTGATGATGATTGGGCTGACTTTGAAATAATGGATGTAAGAGTTGGTAGCAGACCTCCAACATATAGTAAGCCCTCAGGTGGCTATGTTAGAGAGGCATATTTAAATGGATTAACATTAGAGTTTACTCAACAAGGAAACCCCTATAAATTTGGATTAATTGGTTCAAGTGATACTCATACTGCAGCAGGAGCTTATGATGAATCAAACTATTGGTCAAAGGTTGGTCTGCTTGATGGCGATGCAGAAAACCGTGGTTCAGTTCCTTTAGCTGAAGAGAATAGAGAAAGGCTTGAGGAATATATGTCAGCTTTTAATCAACCTCAAAGTACTATTGCATTAGATCAGGGTGACTATGCAAATACTGGATTTACTCAATGGGGCGCTTCAGGCTTGGCAGTTGCATGGGCGGAGGAAAATACAAGAGATTCTATTTTTAACGCTTTTAAAAGAAAAGAGACATTTGCCACTACTGGAACTAGACTTGCTGTACGTTTTTTTGGTGGTTACGATCTGTCTACTATAGATTTAAATTCAGACAATATGGTAACTGAAGCTTATAACAAAGGAGTTACCATGGGTGCTGATCTTTTAAGCAAGGATGAAAATGTGCCGGAATTTATTGTATGGGCTCAAAAAGATAAGGACGGAGCACCATTACAAAGAGTGCAAATAATAAAGGGTTGGATGGACTCAATAAGTGGCAGACCAAATGAAAAAGTTTTTGATGTTGTTTGTTCTGATGGTTTAGAAGTTGATGCTACAACACATAGATGTCCAGATAACGGTGCAAAAGTTAATATTAATGATTGCTCAATATCTTCAAATGTTGGCTCATCAGAGCTTAAAACTCACTGGGTAGACCCAGAATTTAATTCTTCTAACAAAGCTTTTTACTACGTAAGAGTCTTAGAAAATCCAACATGTCGTTGGAGTACTTGGGATGCTGTAAAGAGAGGATATAAACCTCGAGAAGATCTTCATGAAACTATTCAAGAAAGAGCTTGGTCTTCACCTATATGGTACATACCAGATCCATCTAATATAGAGGTAATTCCTCTTGGTGGAACTGTGCGTTTAAGAAGTAGCACATAAGCAATTACTAGAAAATTGAAATTAAGAATTCTATACTTTTTTTTAATTGGTTTATTCATATATATTACTGATTTAGGGTTAAATTATGATGAAAATAAAGATATTTTCATATCCGATCAAGAAATTACAAGTCTTATTAATGCATGGGAATCACAGGTTGGTAGAAAGCCAACCGGTGATGAAATTTCAAGAATAATCAATAACTTGGTTAATGAGGAGATTCTTTATAGAGAAGCTATTTCACTTGGTCTAGATAAAGAAGATAGGATTATTAAAAGAAGATTGGCTCAAAAAATTTCATTTCTTAAACAAGAATCAATTATTGATAAGCCTACAGGTGATGAGATCAGAAGTTTCTATGATTTAAATAAAGATCGTTATTATATATATCCAACTTTTACTTTCACTCATCATTTTTTTTCAAATGAAAATAATTCTTTAGATAGGGCTAATCAAGCAATATTAGATATAAATAACAATTTAATTATTTCTTCTGATGTTTTTTTTCTTGGAAAGAATTTTGCTGAAATTAATTTACAAGGTATTGAAAGCAATTTTGGTAAAGGCTTAAATAATGCTTTTAATAATCCAAGATTAGATAAATGGATAGGACCCTATGAGTCTGCATTTGGTCATCATTTGCTTTATATTTCAGACGTTTCAGAAGGCTATCATCCTGAAATTAAAGATATATATAAAGAGCTCGAAGTAGATTTTATTAAGTTACAACGAGAAGTTGCAGTGGATAATTTTATAAAAGAAGTAAAAGCTGAATACTCAGTAATAATTAATCCAGATTTAAAGATTTAATGCATAGACTTATATTGCTATTAGTAAGTATTACTACTATTGATCTTAGTGCGCATGAATTCAACCCAGCCCATTTAGTTATAAATGAATCTAACGTTGATAGTTGGCAGTACGATGCAATCTGGATGTATCCTGTTAAAAATATTGGAAAAAGAGCTGAGGTTATATTTTCAGATAAATGCTTGGCGAATCAGACCGATTTTTATATACAGGGTAAGTATATTATTGAAAATATTGATTTAGACTGCAGCACTTCTCTTAAAGGTTTACCAATTGAAATAAAAGATCTAAGTGTATTGACAGATGCTTTAATAACAATAAATTTTAAAAACGATACATTTGAAGGAATAGTAAATGTTCAAAATTCTTCTATTGAGATACCTTTAGATATTAATTATTATCCAACAGCCTATCTAAGTTTAGGTTTTGATCATTTGTTTGATGGGTTGGATCATATTTTATTCTTAGTAGGTTTGTTATTTTGTGTCCTAGGCTTATTAAATCTTATAAAAACTATTACAGCTTTTACACTTGCCCATTCAATAACACTTGGTCTTTCTGTGTTTGGTCTTGTTGTTTTGCCTCAAAGCACTGTTGAGGCTTTAATAGCGCTAACAATTATTTTTCTTGCATATGATCTTTCATCAGGTATTGAATTTAAAAGAACTCCATGGATTATGGCATTTGGCTTTGGTTTATTACATGGATTAGGCTTTGCGAGCGCTTTAAGTGAAATTGGAGTTGCAAATAATAATATGTTCTTATCATTACTATTTTTCAATATTGGAATAGAATTAGCTCAAATATCTCTAATCCCTATTCCTTTAATAATAATTCATATTTCAAAAAAATATAATTATCACTCTAATTTGAAACTTGCTATTGGTTTTCTTATTGGGGGATTTGGTTTTTATTGGTTTATAGACCGTGTAATTGGTATTATTCTCTAAAAATTAACTTAATTTTTTAATTAAATGCAATATGCCTGATTTTAAAAATATAAATATACTTATATGTGTTACCGGTGGCATTGCTGCTTATAAGTCAGCTGAAATCATTCGGCTCTTTAAAAAAGATTCTGCTGACGTAAGAGTGGTAATGACTGAAGCAGCAAAAGAATTTATAACCCCGCTTACACTTCAAGCCGTTTCTGGAAATGAAATTCATGATGCTCTTATTGATCAAAGGTCTGAATTAGCTATGGGGCATATTGAGCTCGCTAAATGGGCAGATATAATTTTAATTGCTCCATGTACTGCTGACTCATTATCCAAGATAACTCATGGTCGAGCAGATGACTTAATGGGTGCTCTGATTTTAGCCTCAGAAGCAAAAACATATATTGCCCCAGCAATGAATACTAATATGTGGATGGATTCGGCTACCCAGAGTAATTTTAATAAACTCTTAGATAGGGACATTAACTTTATAGGACCTGCATTTGGTGAGCAGGCATGTGGTGATATTGGACCTGGAAGGATGGAAGAACCCACAACAATTCATAAATATATATCCGATACTTATCATAACAAGTTATTGTCAGGTTTAACGTTGACTATTACCGCAGGTCCCACACGTGAACAAATTGATCCTGTTAGATACATATCAAATAATAGTTCTGGAAAAATGGGTTACTCACTTGCTGAAGAGGCTATAAAATATGGGGCTACAGTTAACTTAATAAGTGGCCCAGTAGCGTTAAGTGCAAACCAGGATATTAACTTAATTAAAGTTAATTCTGCAGATGAAATGCTTGATAGTGTGAATAAATATATGCCTAATTCTGATATTTTTATTGGTTGCGCTGCTGTTGTAGATTTCAAGCCAGAAAACTATTCTGATACAAAAATTAAAAAAGAAAATAAAACAGAGATCGATATTAAGCTTAGAAAAAATGAAGATATTCTTAAAGAGGTATCAAAAAATTATCCAAATTCATACTGTGTAGGTTTTGCTGCGGAAACTTCAAATGTAGTCAATTATGCAAAAGAAAAACTTGTATCAAAAAACCTTGATATGATTGTCTCAAATGATATATCTAATAAATCCATTGGTTTTGATGCGGATTATAATGAAGTAAATGTTATCACCAAAGATAGCTCAATTTTCTTAGAGAGAGATAAGAAATTTAATATTGCAAAGAAAATACTAGAAATAATTAAAACAAACATATAGTTAAAAATGTCAGTTCATTCAAATAAAAAAAATGTAACTTTAGCAACTCTCAGGAAAATGAAGAGAGAGGGTGATAAATTTACCTGTTTAACATCTTATGAATCTACACTCACATCAAAAATATCTGAAGCAGGGGTGGATGTTATTTTAGTAGGTGATAGCCTTGGTATGGTTATTCAAGGTCATGACAGCACCTTGCCAGTAACTATGGATCAGCTTATTTATCACCTTGAATGTGTTGTGAGAGGAAATAAAACATCACATATCATGGCCGACATGCCTTTTATGAGTTATGCAACAGATGATATGGGTTTTGCAAATGCCACTAAGCTTATGCAAGCTGGTGCAAATTCGATAAAGATTGAAGGCGGACAGTGGATATCAAAAATGGCGTCAATGTTAGCAGATCGTGGTATACCTGTTTGCGCTCACATGGGCTTAACACCGCAAGCATTCAATAGGATTGGGGGAAACTTTGTTCAAGGGAGAGACCCATCTAAAAGAGAAAAAATTATAAATGAAGCAATCTCATTAGAAAAAGCAGGTGCGGCAATGCTTCTTTTAGAGTGCGTGCCTGATGATCTTGCTAAGGATATTGTTGAAGAGTTATCTATCCCTGTAATTGGAATAGGAGCTGGAGCCTCAACAGATGGTCAAATTATGGTTATCCATGATCTCTTAGGAATATCATGTCTCGATACTCCACCAAAATTCGTTAAAAATTACATGGAAAGCTCTAATTCTATACAAGAAGCTATTGCAAATTATGTGCTTGAAGTTAAGGGTTTAAAATTCCCAGCTAAAGAACATACATTTTATTAAAATTGAATATATATAACTCAATAGAAAAATTTTTAGAATTTAGGAAATCTATTAATCATGTTTCATTTGTTCCCACAATGGGTAACCTGCATGACGGCCATTTATCTCTTATAAAAGAAGCTCTCTCATTCAATGATCATGTTGTTGTTTCAATTTATGTAAATCCTCTTCAATTTAATAATAAAGATGATTTATTAAATTATCCTAAAACTATTAAAGATGATATTAATCTCCTTGAATCTGTTGGCTGCAATTCATTATTTATACCTGATTCAACAATCCTTAATAATATAAAGAAAATAAAAGCTCCAGATTTAGCTAATACATTATGTGGTAATAGCAGACCAGGTCATTTTGATGGAGTCCTTACTATAGTCAATAAACTATTCTCTATAGTTAGCCCAACAAGAGCTTTCTTTGGATTGAAGGATTTCCAACAACTATCAATAATTAAGGATTTTGTTAAGAAGAATAATTTACCTATAGATATTTTTTCTGTAGATATTCAAAGGAGTTCAGAAGGTTTAGCGCTCTCGTCTAGAAATAATTTATTATCAAAAGATGATTTAATAACTGCAGCAGAGATATATAAAGCTTTGCAAGATATCAAAATAAATAAAGACTGTTTATCAAGCTTCTTTATTGAAAAGAAAATCTCATATTTGACTGATATTGGTTTTAAAATAGAATATTTAGAAATATGTAACCCAGATACATTAGAAAAAATTCAATTACCAATAGGGGATAAAGCAATAGTGGTCATTGCAGCCTTTTTAGGTAAAGTAAGACTAATTGATAATATATTAATAAATTAGTTCAAAACTTTAATTATTGATTTCATTTATTTATACTTCTCTACGATATGTTAAAGACATTATTAAAATCAAAGCTTCATAGAATCAACGTAACTCAAGTTGAGCTTGACTATGAGGGCTCATGTGCTGTTGATCAGGATTTTTTAGATACTGCAGGTATGCAGGAATATGAAAGGGTAGATGTTTACAACGTTACTAATGGTGAAAGATTCTCTACTTATCTAATTCTTGCTGAAGCAGGTTCAAAAACATTATCAGTTAACGGTGCTGCGGCCCATAAAGTATCACTTGGTGATATTGTTATTATTTGTACTTATGGAGAATTTAACGAGGCTGAATCTAAAGAACATCAGCCAACACTAGTTTATTTTGATAAGCACAATAATATTACCGGTATTAAAAACTCTATTCCTGAACAAAAACTGCACTCTGTTTAATTTATTTAAAATTTTTCTAGTTCTGGTATTCTCCATACCTTCTTTTTCAAATACTAAATTAGTAATACTCGGTTCTGGCACCCCTAATCCTGACCCTATGAGACATGGATCAGCTTATGCTGTAATTGCTAATGATGTGGCATATTTGGTTGATTTTGGTCCAGGAGTTATTAGAAGAGCTGCAGAGATGTCTCCTGCTTGGGGAGGGAACATACCCCAACTTCAAGTTAAAAAACTCCAATATGCATTTTTAACACATCTTCATTCAGATCACTCAGGCGGCTTGGCTGACTTAATTCTTACTCCATGGGTTATGGGAAGAGATTCAGAGCTAAAGTTATTTGGTCCTAAGGGATTGAAGCTCATGTCTGATAGCATTCTTGACGCATACGAGTTAGATATTCTGTATAGGTTAAATGGAACTCAGCCTGCAAACCCTATTGGTTTCAAAACTATTGTAAAAGAGATTGAAGAGGGGATTATTTTTAAAGATGAAAATATTGAGGTAATCTCATTTTATAATGATCATGGTGATTTCAAGGATTCATTTGGTTATGTTTTTAAAACCAAAGATAAAAAAATACTTTTTTCAGGTGATACATCATTAAGTATAAATTTAAAAAAGCATGGTGATGATCTTGATATTCTTGTTCACGAAGTTTACTCAAGCGAAGGTTTTAAAACAAAAACAGATGATTGGAAGATTTATCATAGTGAACATCACACCTCCTCAGTAGAACTTGGAATAATTGCAAACGACTTAAAACCAAAAAAACTTGTTGCTTCACATATACTATTTTGGGGTGCTTCAGAAGAATCTATATATAAAGACATTAAGAAAAATTTTGAGGGAGAGGTAATAATAGCCAATGATTTAATGGCTATAGACTTATAAATAAAGATTGACCATAAACAACTCTACCTGTAACCTTCAGCCAACTATTCATAAGGATAAAAATGAAATTTGATGATCTTGAATTGTCTGATCCAATACTAAGATCATTAAAAGACCAGAATTACGATAAGCCCACTCCAATACAGAATGAAGTTATTCCAGCTATATTAAATAATAGTGATGTTATGGCTGCCGCCCAAACCGGAACGGGTAAAACAGCAGCGTTTGTTCTGCCAATTCTAAGCAAGCTATCTAATCCAAAAAATAATTATAAAGGTCATCAACTTCGCGCTTTAATCTTAACACCTACAAGAGAGTTAGCAGCTCAGGTAAGAGAAAGTGTTAATACCTATAGTAAATACCTAAGCATTCGTTCTACAGCTGTATACGGGGGTGCTAGGATACATAATCAGCGTCTCAAGTTAAGAAAGGGTGTAGATATTCTTGTTGCAACACCTGGACGGTTGTTGGATCTTCATAGTCAAAAGGCTGTTAATTTTAAAAATATAGAATTATTTGTATTAGATGAAGCAGATCAAATGCTTGATATGGGTTTTATTCATGATATTAAAAAGATAGCTAATTTATTGCCTGAACGTCGTCAAAACTTAATGTTTACTGCCACCTTCTCAAATCCATTTAGAATACTTGCAAAAGAGATGGCCGACAAAGCTATTGAGATATCAGTAACAACAGATGGGGAAACTGGTAAAAATATAGAACACTATTGTCATCCAGTTGATAAATCTAGGAAAGCCGAACTTCTAATAGAACTTATTGAGACACAAAACTGGGAACAAGCGCTTGTTTTCACAAGAACTAAACATGGCGCCGATAGACTTCAAAAACAACTTGAAAAAGTAGAAATATCTGCAAAAGCAATACATGGAAACAAAACACAAAATAATAGAATGAAGGCGCTTGAAGCGTTTAAGAATAATAGAGTGAAAATTTTAGTAGCAACAGATGTTGCAGCAAGAGGCATTGATATTAAAAAGATGGCACAAGTTATCAATTTTGATGTGCCAACAGTTGCAAAAGATTATATCCATAGAATTGGAAGGACTGGACGAGGTGGCGATAAAGGAAAAGCAATTACACTTGTAAGTGCTGATGAGTTTAGATTATTAAAAGATATTGAAAAACTTCTGAACCAAAGATTGGATCGTGTTGAGATAGATGGCTTTGAGCCAGAACACGTTGTTCCTGTTAAAGAGAAAACAAAACCAAGAAGCAAGAAATTTCATAATCGTGGCGGTTTTAAAAATAGAAAAAGATCTCGCAAGGGCTAAGATAACGCATATTAAATTATGAACCAGGAAAATAAATATGATGTTGTTATCCTGGGTGGGGGTGCTGGAGGATTATTTTGTGCCTTTCACGCTGCTAAAAATGGCAATAAAGTACTTGTTTTAGAAAAATCTAACAAAGTTGGAAAGAAAATACTTATGTCAGGAGGGGGGCGGTGCAATTTTACAAATCGCTTAGTTAATTCTCATAATTTTTTATCTAAAAATAAACATTTTTGTAAATCAGCATTATCAAGATATACACCTCAAGATTTTATAGATCTAGTCGAATTCCATAATATTAAATATGAAGAAAGGAAACATGGACAACTTTTTTGTGTAGATTCTGCTAAAGATATTGTAAATATGTTAATTAAAGAGTGTAAAAATGCAAATGTAAAAATAATTACAGACGCTTCGCCCTCAAACGTAATATTTAATAAAAATTTATATACTCTCAATGCTGAAATTAATAATAAAATTGATTCATATAAATTAAAGATTTGTACAAATGCTTTAGTTGTTGCTACTGGGGCCTTATCTGTTCCCACATTGGGTGGAAGTGGATATGGTTATGATCTAGCAAAACAATTTAATTTAGAGGTTATAGATCTGCATGCAGGGCTTGTACCTTTTATGTTTACTGATCATCTAAAACCTATATGCAAAAAACTTTCTGGAGTATCACATCCTGTCTCTATAACTTGTAATGGTATGATTTTTACAGAGGATATGCTGTTTACTCACAGAGGTCTTAGCGGTCCAGCGATTTTGCAAATTTCTAATTATTGGTCATTGGGTGACACTATCTCAATCAATCTATTCCCCGCTATTGATATTGAAAGTCATATTCTTATATCTAAAAAAAGTACCCCAAAACAGAGATTTAAAACAATTCTTACCTCATATATATCAAAAGCTATTGCTGATGAGCTTGAGATATTATTTTGGCCTGATATGGCAAATATTCCTATAGGTGAATGGTCTAATTCTCAAATTAAATCAGTTTGCATTAACTTAAAAGCTTGGAAGGTTAAACCTTCTTCAACAGAAGGCTATAGAACTGCTGAAGTGACAAAATGCGGTATTAATACAAAGCACATTAGTTCCAAAACCATGGAGGTTCATGGTCAAAAAGGTCTTTATTTTATTGGCGAAGTGTTAGATGTTACAGGGCATCTAGGTGGCTACAATTTTCAATGGGCATGGGCATCAGCTTATGCTGCAGCCTGTGATTTATAGTATGAAATTAACAATATTTTATTTGGTACACTACAATTTTTAAATAAAAAATAATGCTCTCATTTAATAACTTAGAACTTGTACTAGGAGGAAACGTTTTATTTAACGATGTATCTCTTACCATCCATCACCATCAAAAAGTTGGTTTAGTTGGCGCAAACGGAACAGGAAAAACTAGTTTATTTAAGGTTATCAGGAATGAAATTGAAGTTGACCAGTCCTCTATAAGCTATCCATCTGATATTAGAATTTCTTATCTAGCCCAGGAAATTGAAGAGACAAATGAGCATGCTATTAATTATGTTCTTTCTGGCGATTCTCACTTAATAAAAATACAAAATCAAATTAAAAAAGCAGAAGATAATGAGGATTTTGATAAATTAGGCGAACTATATGATATTTTTAGTTCACTTGATGGATATTCTGCAAAATCTAAGGCGGAACAGCTCCTAGTCGGCCTTGGTTTTAAATCTGATGAATTTAATAAACCGCTTAAGGATTTTTCAGGTGGTTGGAGGGTAAGGTTAAATCTAGCTAAAACATTAATGCAACCATCTGATTTGATGTTGCTAGATGAGCCAACCAATCATTTAGATTTAGATGCAATTTTATGGCTATCTAATTGGATAAAAAATTTTCAAGGAGCCATGATTTTAATATCACATGATAGAGACTTTCTCGATGATTGTGTTTCATTCATTGCCCATCTCAATAGACAATCAATAGACTTATACAAAGGAAATTATTCTCAATTTGAAACCTTAAGAGCTTTGAAATTGGCAGAAATTCAAAGTAATTATATAAAACAGCAAAAAGAAGTAGCTCATATGCAAAGTTTTATTAATAGATTTAAAGCTAAAGCAACCAAAGCTAAACAAGCACAAAGTAGAATTAAATCTCTTGAAAAAATGGAATTAATTGCTCCTGCTCATATAGATTCACCTTTTAACTTTAGAATCTCAGAAACAGATAAAATTTCCAACCCGCTTGTATCGCTCCGTAAAGCTGATTTAGGTTATTCAGATAAAGTTTTATTTAATGTAGATCTCACTATTTCTCCTGGTGATAGAATTGGCCTACTTGGACCTAATGGTGCCGGTAAATCTACTCTAATTAAATCTATTGTAGGAGAATTAAAACTCCTTGATGGTGATAGGGAGACTGGCACTAATTTTAAAACAGGATACTTCTCTCAACATCAGGTAGATGACTTGGATTTATCTATATCTGCATTTACTCATATTCAAAGATTAGATGAAACAAAAACAGAAAAACAGATCAGAACTTACCTTGGAGGTTTTAATTTTAAAGGAGATAAAGTAAAAGATCCTATTAAGCTTTTTTCTGGTGGTGAAAAAGCAAGATTGGCATTTGCAATTATCTCATATCAAAAACCAAACATACTGCTAATGGATGAACCAACAAATCATCTAGATATGGAAATGAGGCATGCATTAACTGTAGCAATTCAAAGTTTTAAAGGAGCAGTGCTGCTAATATCTCATGATAGACATTTACTTAATAGTTCTGTTGATAGTTTCTATCTTGTTGATAAAAGAAAGCTAGAAATTTTTAATGGTGATTTAGAGGACTATAAAAATATTATCCTTGATCTAAAAACTTCTAATTCAAATGAATTGAAAAAAAAGAAATCAAAGAAAACTATATCAAAAACAGACCAATCAAAGGCTATTAAAGTTTTGAAATCAGATATTACAAGACTTGAAAAACGCCTTCAAAGACTTAATAAAAAATTATTAGAGGCAAATGAAGAATTAGCCAATCCAGATCTTTACGATAATAGTCCAAGTGACAATCTTCAGGATTTAATAAGAAACCAACTAGAATTATCTAATGAGGTTGAAGCTGTTGAAAAAGAATGGATGGATAGTGTTACTAAACTTGAAAAGCTTGACAGTTAAAAAAGTAAAATAATACATTTCTGTGGTGCGCCCGGAGAGATTCGAACTCCCGACCCCTTGGTTCGTAGCCAAGTACTCTATCCAGCTGAGCTACGGGCGCTTAATTATATCTTACGTGCTTCTTCAGGAAGCATTACAGGGATTCCATCTTTCACAGGGTAGGCTAGCTTAGCATCATCAGAAATTAACTCATTAGCCTCTTCATCATATTTAAGTTTTGATTTTGTTACAGGACATACAAGAATCTCTAAAAGTTTTTTATCTAAAATTGACATATTTTTGCAGTATACATTAGGTTTTAATTACATTATATATGGTATTGTAAGATCAATTTTATTATCCAATTAGTAAATGAATAAACTTCAATTACATGCATTAGAAAATTTTCCGTTTATTAAACCAGGCTGTGATCTTGCTTCAACCATAGAGGATTCAATTGTTCTAAACAACATAAAAATTGATGACGGTGATGTTTTTATTATTGCTCAAAAAATTATCTCTAAATCTGAAAACAGATATATAAATCTAGACTCAATCAAACCATCAAATGAAGCACTTTCACTATCAAAAAAGTTAAATAAAGAAGCATCATTGATTCAAATCATTCTTAATGAATCTAAGAACATTATAAGCATTGATAAAAACGTAATTATTGTTGAACATAAGCTTGGGTTTGTTAATGTAAACGCTGGCATAGATAGATCTAATATTTCACAGGAAATAAACCAGGTATTGCTTTTGCCTGAAAACCCAACAATTAGCGCTATAAATCTTCAAAATAAAATATCAGATATTTTTAAAAAAAATATTTCATTAGTAATAACTGATTCAATGACCCGTCCGTATAGGTCAGGGGTTACAAATTTTGCTTTAGCCAGTTCTAATTTACAAAGTCTTATAGACCTTTCTGGTGAAAAAGATATGTATGGAAATATATTGAAGAATACCGAAATAGCTATTGCTGATGAGATTGCTGCTGCTTCTGGTTTATTGATGTCACAGGGTTCAGAGATGAAGCCTGTAATTATATTAAAAGGCTTTAATAAAAATAAATATCAAATTAACAATGCATCTAATTTGGTAGTTAATCGAGAAGATGATCTTTATAGGTAATATATAATAATTAAATGAACTTTAGCTTAAATTTAAATAAAATCGCACTATTAAGAAATGCAAGGGGAGATAATTATCCCAAATTAGAAGATTTTGCATTCAGAGCAATAAATCTTGGAATAGATGGGCTTACTTTGCATCCTAGACCAGACCATAGACACGCCACTAGTTCTGATGTTCAATCTATATCTTCTATATGTAAAGATAATTCAGTTGAGTTTAACTTAGAAGGAAATCCATTTTCAAAGCCGTCTAATTCATATCTTGGTTTTATTGAGCTTGTTAATATATCCAAGCCAGAACAAATAACTTTAGTTCCAGATGCAGATAATCAAATTACTTCTGATCATGGCTGGTCATCAAGGGACGATGCTAATAAATTAAGAGAAAAAATATTAAATCTTAAAGACCATTCTGACAAATCTAGAATTAGTTTATTTATTGATAATTTAGACAACAATCTTTTAAATTTTAAAGTTTTAGATTTTTGCTTAGAGGTAGGTGCTGATACTGTTGAGATTCATACAGGACCATATGCAAAAGGTATTAAATCATCAAATAAATCCGTTATTAACAACATGCTAGAATTAGCAACCAAGGCTAAAAGTTGTGGTCTAAAGGTAAACGCTGGTCATGATCTTTGTCTTGATAACTTAGAATATTTAAGAAAAATGGACATAATTGATGAGGTATCAATTGGTCATTCAATCATTGTTGATGCCTTGAATTATGGATTCGATGACACTATAAAGAGATATATAGAAATTATTAAAGGATAATTATGGATATTGCAGAAAAGATAAAAGAACAAATAGCTGAAAATGATATTTTAATATATATGAAAGGAACGCCATATGAACCTAAGTGCGGATTTTCCGCAAGAACAGTCCAGTCTCTAATTGAATGTGATGCAAAGTTTTCCTATGTTGATGTTCTTGAGAATAATGAAGTTAGATCAATACTTCCGACTATTTCCGATTGGCCAACTTTTCCACAAGTTTTTGTTAATGGAGATCTTATTGGCGGAGCTGATATCGTTTCGCAAATGCATGAATCAGGTGAGTTAAAAGCATTACTCAATACTTCAGAATCTTAATTACCAAAGTCGTTTACTACTTTGCAAAAAACCTGAGCTGTTACTTCTGAGTCATATGCTGCTGAATGCGCTTCTTTTGAATCATAAGGGATCTCGAGACTTTCACAAACCCTAGCTAATACAGTTTGATTTGTTGCTAATGCACCCATTGTAACTGTATCTAAAACAGAGAAAGGATGAAAAGGAGATTTCTTGATATTATTTCTTTCAACGGATTCATTTAAGAAATAGCTATCAAAATGTGCATTATGACCAACAAGAATTGCACGTGAACATTCATACTTATTTCTAGCTTTATTTATAATCTTAAATAGGTCATTCAAAGCATCTTTTTCAGTGACACTATTACGGAGAGGGTGGGAAAGGTTTATTTTCGTGAATTCTAAAGATTCTTTTTCAACAACCAAACCCTCATAAGGTTCAATATGATGTCTAAAAGTTTCACCAACCTCAAGAACTCCATCATTATCCTCTATCAAGGTTATAGCTATTTCAAGAATCGCATTAACTTTTGGATCAAAGCCACCCGTTTCAAGATCAACAACAACAGGGAGATATTTTCTAAATCTTTCTTTAATTTTCACTTTTTATCTTTTATAAATTTATTTAATTTAGTTTTATCAAAATCATGAATTTTAACTAGATCATTTTCGATTATTAATTCTTCCATTTCTCGTAATGATAATTTTTTGTCTATATTTCTTTTAAGTAGCTTGTTATTAATTTCATCACTAATATTCTTATTTATATTTGTGTTATTGATTAGCTTTGCTCGTTTTGTACTCGATTGTATTTTTTCTTTAAGATCAAAATAAAATTGTGATTTAGATCTATATAAAGAAACTTTTTCAGCTGTAGATTCAACAATATCAATACAATCTACCGGACAAGGTTCTATACACAGCTCACAGCCTGTGCATATATCTTCAATAACAGAATGCATTAGATTGGTTGCCCCAACTATCGCATCAACTGGACAAGCTCCAATACATTTTTTACATCCAATACATTCTTCCTCACGGATTTCAACATACTGATTTTTTATTGTTGGTCCATAAGCCTCATCAACATCTAAAATTTTTGATTTAAGAATCTTATTAAGATTTGATAATGTCTCTTTACCACCAGGTACACACCTATCATGAGGTGTTCCAGAAGCAATCTCTTGAGCATACTGATAACATCCTGGTGTATCACATCTACCACATTGGATTTGCGGTAGCGATTTATGGATTACGTCTATTAGTTCCAAAATTAATTATCAAGAACACCAAGTTTCTTTTGTAGTTTGGAATTAGATGTTGTATATCCAAATGGGACTCTCTCACCTGGATATATTCTTTTATAAGCCTCTTGAACAGCGAGAGTAGTCTCATGAAATCCTGATAGGATTAAATCAAGTTTACCAGGATAATCATTAATATCACCGACAGCAAAAATCCCACTTTTAGAAGTTTCAAAGTTCTCAGTATTTACCTTAATTTTTTTATTATTTAGCTCAATATCCCATTCAAGAATAGGCCCAAGCTTTTTATTTAATCCAAATAGAAATAAAAGCTCATCAGCTTTATGCTCAACAATTTCTTTTGTATCAAAATTCTTAAGAGATACTGTCTCAACAAAATCATGACCATGGATATTTTCAATTACATGGGGTGTATGAAGAGTAACAGTTTCATCAGATACAAGTTTTCTCATCATTTCTTCAGAGTGTGGAGCGCCTCTAAATGCATCTCTTCTATGCACAAGGTTAACCTTTTTTGCAATTTTTGAGAGCTCTATTGTCCAGTCCAATGCTGAGTCCCCACCTCCAAATATAAAGACATTTTTATCTCTATAAATCTCTTTAGACCTTACTGCGTATGTAACTCCCTTATCTTTATATTTATCTGGATCTTCTATATTGGGTGGTCTTCGTGGTTCAAAAGAACCTGCTCCAGCTGCAATAAAAACATTCTTTGTTACAAAAGATAAACCGTTATTTGTTTTTACAGACCAATAAATATCATTTTTATAATCAATTTCATTTAGCTCCTGAACTCTTTGATTAAGATAAACATCATAATCAAATGGCTTAATTTGTTGAACCAAAGCATCAACGTGCTCTTGAGCTGTTTGAAAGGGAACTCCTGGAATATCATAAATTGGTTTTTCAGGATAGAGTTCTGCACATTGACCACCAACCTTATCAAGATTATCAATAAGGGCACAATTCAAACCTAATAAACCAGCTTCAAAGACTGTGAATAAACCTACGGGACCAGCTCCGATAACAAGTATATCAATCTCTTTTTGCATATTATTTAACCCTTTGGCCCTCATGGGCACCTTCATCAGGCGATATTAAAAATATACCACCAGTATTATCTGATGATGCAAGTACCATTCCTTCTGATAACCCAAATTTCATCTGCCTTGGAGCTAAATTTGATACAAGAATAACCAGCTTTCCTGATAAGTCATCAGGATTATAAGCATTCTTTATACCTGCAAATACTTGTCTAGTTCCAAGATCGCCAACACTTAAGTTTAATTTTAGAAGTTTATCAGCACCCTCTACTAGAGATGCTTCTGTTATTTTGGCAACCCGCAAATCTATATCTGCAAACTGATTTATATTTATAGTATTTGAGTCATCCATTTTTTCTTCCTTTTGTAATTCAATTTTTTCTAACCTATTTAAAATAGGGCTATATTTATTAATTTTATTATTTAAACTACCCCCAATATCATCAAAACTTATAGCTTTTGTATCTAAGAACTCAAAAGCCGTTTTTGTTATATTTGGTATAATAGGGTTTAGATAGATACTTAAATAATAAAAAGCAGTTATCGCAATTGAGGAGATATTTACAGCTTCTTTTAAATCTTTTTTCCAAGGTGTATTTTCGTTAATAAATTTATTAGTTTCATCAGCCATTTCCATTATTAGTTTTACAGCTTTTGAATATTCTCTAGATTCATAAAAATTTAAAATTTCATTTTTTTTATCAATAATTATATCAAGTAGGTCTGAGCTTAAGTTTTGCTCAATTAGATTATTATTCTTTTGAATAAACGATGAGGATCTGCTTGCAATATTTAAATATTTACCTACAAGATCAGAGTTAATTTTTTGAACATAATCATCTAAATTTAGATCAATATCCTCAACCTTGTTATTTAGTTTTGAAGCAAAATAATATCTTAGAGTCTGAGGATCGCATATATCTGCAAACTCCTTTGCCATAATGCCCACACCTTTAGATTTTGACATTTTCTCCCCATTTAAAGTTAAAAACCCATGAACATGAATTCCTGAGGGAAGTTTAAAATTAGATGAGTCAAGTAATGCAGGCCAAAACAAACCATGAAAGTAAGCTATATCTTTACCAATAAAATGATGTATCTCATATTCAGAGTCTTTTCCCCAAATATCTTCAATATCTAAATTATTTTTATTAGCCCAATCTTTGGCTGATGCGATATATCCAATAGGCGCATCAAGCCATACATAAAAATACTTATTTGGCTCATCTGGTATTTCAAATCCAAAATATGGAGCATCTCTTGAAATATCCCATTTCTTTAGATCATCGCCAAGCCATTCTTTAAGTTTATTAATTATTGGTTTTTGTAAAGTTCCATTTTCTAAAAATCTGCTAATACTTTTAATTTTTTTTGGTAAATCAAAAAATATATGTTCTGTTTCCTTTATAACTGGTTTTGTTCCTGATAATGATGAGATAGGATCTATTAATTCTTCCACACTGTATGCAGCATTACATACACCGCAAGCATCCCCATATTGATCTATAGCTCCACATTTAGGACATGTGCCTTTAATAAACCTATCTGAGAGGAACATATTTTCTTTTGTATCGTAAAGCTGATTAATTATTTTTTTTGATATGAGATTATTATCTTTTGCTGATTTAAAAATTTCTTCTGAAATCTGTTTGTTTTCATCTGAATGGGTAGAGTGAAAGTTAGTAAAGCCAATATCATATAAGTCATATGTTTCCTCGTGATCTTTTTTAACTTCTTCAATAAGCGCTTCTGGTTTAACACCAATTTCTTGAGCTTTTAACATAACTGGTGTGCCATGAGTATCATCAGCGCAAAAGTAATAACATGTATTATTATTTTGTTTTTGATATCTAACCCAGATATCTGTTTGAACTGCTTCTAATATATGGCCTAAGTGCAAAGATGAATTCGCATAAGGTAAAGCGCTTGTAACAGCTAATTTTCTATTGTTTTTTTTAGATGCATTCATATATAAACTGTATTATATGTGAATTAATTAAAAATATATGTCCATAAAAAAAATAATAGCAATTGCTTCAGCAAAAGGCGGTGTTGGAAAAAGCACCATAACTGCATTGTTGGCAACTTATTTATCTAAAAATCTTAATATAGGCATTTTGGATGCAGATATTTATGGGCCTAATCAACATCTACTGTTTAATGCAACAAAATTAAAACCTCAGATTACAAATGCAGATGATTCAAAAAAATTTTTACCTGTTGAGGTGAATAATATTAAATTAAATTCTATGGGTTTTATCCTAGATGATGACAAGGCAGCTATTTGGAGAGGGCCAATGTTAAGTGGTGCTATTAAACAACTAATGGAGTCTACAGTCTGGGGTGATTTAGATATATTATTTGTTGATATGCCGCCTGGAACAGGAGATGCATATTTAACAGTATCTTCTGAAATTAAACCGGATCATGCAATATTAGTTTCCACACCAAACAAGCTCTCGGCTCACGATACCTTGAAATCGCTTTCAACGTTTAATAAATTAAAAACTAATGTATTGGGATATATTGAAAATAATATATTTCAACAAACTAATAAAGATGATTGCAATGATATTTTAAGCAGCATTCCTTATTTAGGTGGCTTGAACTTTAATGATTCAATTCATCATTTCAATTTTACTGATGCCAATCAAGAGGTTGAGCTTTTATCATCTAACATTCTTAACTTAATAAATGAAAAAACCTAGCCTTATCTTACTTATTATTTTTTCTATTAATGCCTTCAGTGAAGTTAATGATCCCTTTGAAAATATCAATAGAGCATCATTTGAATTTAATGAAAAAGTAGATCAAGTTTTTCTTAAACCCATAGCTCTTACATATTCAAAAACCCCAACACCTGTTAAATACGGAGTAACTAACTTTTTCAGGAACTTGAAAGAGATAGACAATACAGTTAATCAAATACTCCAAGGTAAGCCAAGGGAAGCCGTTAATGACCTTGGAAGATTTCTTCTTAACACAACAATAGGATTGGGAGGTTTGCTTGATGTTGCATCTGATATGGGTCTTGAGCGCCATGATGAGGATTTTGGTCAAACGCTTGCAATATGGGGTATTTCCCCTGGTCCATATTTAATGATACCTATGCTAGGCCCAAGCTCAACAAGAGATATTCTTAGTAGACCAATCTCTTCATTCCTTGGAGGAACTTTCCATATGGATGATAAAAATGTTAGATTTAGCCTTAGTGCTCTAGATGCCATAGAAACAAGAGAGAGGTTACTAGATGTTGAAAGCCTTTTCTCTGGAGATAAATATAATTTTGTTAAAGATTCATACTCTCAATCTAGAGAGTATGAGGTAAAAGATGGAGTCGGAGTCGAAGATGATTTTGCTGACGAAATGGAAGACTTTTTAATTGATTAGTAAATCTCTTAAATCATTTATATAGGGAGATATATCCTTAACCCTTATTGCCTCAAGAATTAGTTTTCTAAAAGCTTTAGCATGTCTGTCACCCTTAGACAGTCCAAACATATGTTTTAACATTCTTGCTAAATCATACCCTTGCGACTCTTTGGTAGAAACATAATTAACATACTCATCAAAGATATCAATTTTTTTTCTATTTATTGTAGAATCACCATAAATTTTTTCATCAAATTCTGAGAGCATGAAGGGGTTGTCATATGCAGCCCTCCCAATCATAACGCCATCTACATATTTTAAATGTTCCTTACATTCATCTATAGATTTAATTCCTCCATTAATTATTATATTCAAGTTAGGATTTTCATCTTTTATTCTATATACATAATCGTATTTTAATGGTGGTATTATTCTATTTTGCCTTGGGCTTAGCCCTTTAAGAATTCCATTCCTAGCATGGATAATAAAGTCATTTATTCCAACTCCACTTACTTTACTAACAAAATTTTCAAAAAACTCGTATGTATCATTATCATCTACTCCTAATCTACACTTAATAGTTACAGGAATATTCACTGCATTTTTCATCTCATTTAAACATTCAGCAACATGATCTGGCTCTAACATCAAACAAGCACCAAATCTGCCTTTTTGAACTCTGTCAGAAGGGCAGCCAACATTAAGGTTTATTTCATCATAGCCATATGATTCACACAGCTTTGAAGCTTCAATTAAATGATTTATATCAGAACCACCTAATTGAATTGCAACAGGATGTTCCTCTTTATTATATTCAAGTTGATCTAGACATTTACCGTATATCAATGCACCAGTAGTAATCATTTCTGTGTATAAGTAGATATTTTTAGATATTAAGCGTAGTAAAAACCTGTCATGCATGTCTGTATATTGCATCATAGGAGCAACACATGCTTTATGAGTTTTACTGAAAGACATCAAATAAAATAAATTATAGATATAAACCCAACTATGCTTAAAACTATTGTATAAGGCAGAGCCATTAAAACCATCCTCATATAGGATAGATTTATCAATGGAGCAAGAGAGGAGGTTAGTAAAAATAAAAATGCTGCTTGACCATTTGGGGTGGCAATACTAGGAATATTTGTACCTGTATTGATAGCAACTGCTAATTTATTAAATTGATCTAGCGTTATATCATTAGCATCAAGCGCAGTCTTAACTTCATTTATATAAATTGTTGCTACAAAAACATTATCACTTATCGCAGATAAAACACCATTAACTACAAAAAATAACGAAGGCTGGACTGACACATCCTGCATAAGTACAAATGTTATTAGCGGGGCAAAAAGCAATTGATCATTTATAACACTCACAATTGCAAAAAATACAGCCAACAAGGCTGTAAAAGGAAGCGCCTCATGAAAAGCTTCACCTAAATCATGCTCTTCTGTTATACCTTTAAACGATGTTAATAGAATAATAATTCCCAAGCCAATTAAACCAACAGCAGCAACATGAAAGGCCAATGCAAGGACAAGGAGAACCGCAACAATAGATTCAACTATTAATTGAGCTTTTTGATTCTGAGTTGTGCTTTCCTTATCGTGAATAGCAAAGTCATTAAAAATATTTCTCACAGTAACTGGCATTTGATTTCCAAAACCAGCAATTGAGAACCTTTCGATAAAAAAGCATGTTATAAGGCCAGCTACAAACACAGGCATAGTTACAGGCGCCATTCTTATAAAGAATTCAATAAATTCCCAGCCCGCTGTATTTGCTATTAAAAGATTTTGAGGCTCACCAACAATAGTACATACACCACCAAGAGCAGTTCCTACTGCACCATGCATAATTAGATCTCTCAAAAAGCCTTTAAAACTTTCTAAGTCTTCAATGCCAACAGATGAAAGCATTGAATCATCTAAATGGTTATGAACATCACTAAAGCCTTTACCTGAAGCCACTGTATGATAAATTCTATAAAAACCAATTGTTACTCCAATTAATACAGCTGTTACCGTTAGCGCGTCTAAAAATGCTGAAAGTATTGCTGCAGAAAAACAAAACAACAATGAGAGCGTTGTTTTTGATTTAACTCTTAATAATAGATTTGTAAAAATAGTTAGCATCAAATTTTTCATAAAAAATATTCCTGCAACCATGAATATTAATAACAGAATTACTTCTAAGTTATGCTCAATCTCATAAAGGACATGGTAGGGTGTTGTTAGACCCAAAATAATTGCTTGAATAGCTAAAAGGCCGCCTGGCTGAAGCGGATAGCACTTCAATGCCAGAGCTAAAGTAAAAATAAATTCTAATAGGAAAATCCATCCGACAATAAAGCCACCATTAAATCCAAGAGAATTACATAAAAGAAGAATAATTGGATTTAAGATAAGGAATCCTATTATGGTAGACTTATACCACTTTGGTGAGTTCCCAAGAAACATTCTCATTAATTCATTTAACATAAAGATATATAAAAATTATTTAACAATGCATTTTAAAAGATTTTTAGATTTTAAAACTAACAATTCCAATAATAAGTTAATTATTTTTAAAAACAATAAACTGATTATAGACAGAGATTCGAGCACATTTACTTTAGATCCAATGTTTCTTGACATAGATTTTGAGAAATCTAATATTGTAGGTATTGCTGAAGATCAGGATTCATTATTTTATGCAGTAGATGTTTCAAATACCTCTTTTAATTTAAATACACAGGGATATCCATCTCTAATTGAAACCGATATAAGAAATATACTATCTAGATCTTCAAATGAAGATATATCAATCATTGGAAGATCTCAACATCTTTTAGATTGGATTAAGACTTCTAAATTTTGTGGATCATGTGGTCTTGAGAACAAGTACTCAAATAAAGAGGGTGCCTTTTATTGTGATTGTTCCCAGAATATGATTTATCCCAAAATATCACCATGTGTAATTGGAATAATTTTGAAAGATGATGAAATACTTCTTGCTAGAAATAAACTATTTCCTGAAGGAATGTTTTCTGCAATAGCTGGTTTTGTTGAAGCCTCAGAAACACTTGAAGAAACATTTGAAAGAGAAATATATGAGGAAGTTGGTTTGCAGGTTAAAAATATAAAATATTTTGGAAGCCAGCCATGGCCATTTCCTAATCAATTAATGATTGCATTCACTTGTGAATATAGATCAGGTGAAATAAAAGTAGATGGCGAGGAAATAATTGAGGCAGGGTGGTTTAACAAAACTAACTTACCAAAAATACCTCCTACATCATCGATATCAGGGCAGTTAATTAGCTCTTATCTCGAGGGTCATTTGAGGCCCTAGTTGGTATTTCTTTCTTAATTTTAACTTCTTTTTTAATTTCTTGAATTAAAGGTTTTTTCTCTTTAATTACTTTAGAAGTTTTATCAGAAGATTCTTTTGTTTTATCTATTTTTTTAACAGGCTTGCTAATATTTTTATCAATATTAGGTTTTTTTGTATTTGATTGAGCAGATGGTTTTGTAGTCAAATCAGATTTATCTTTAGTTATATTTGACTTGGTTTGATCAACTTTATTTTTAGGCTTAGGTTTACTTTGACTTTTATTAACCTCGCTTTTTAATTTTGGCTTAACTTTATTATGGTTTGTTTTACCATCACCTTTTAACTGAGTTTTATTATTAGTTGATTGTTGTTTCTTTTGATTGGGATTTTTTTGAGGAGCTTTGTTAACTCTCTTTTTTTGTTGTGGTTTTCTATTATGGGTTTGTTTCCTTGGTTTTGCAGGCTTCTTCTTCTCTTCAGATTCAATTCCTGCAATGCTTTTAATCCAACCAACAAGACCCTCTTTTTTCTTTTTAGGCATCTTAGGTGGTTTGATTCTGTTTACTAAAGGCTTCATTGCATTTGTTTTGTTCTTATCATCTCTCCAGTCTGTATCTGGCTCAGGACTATCTGGCGTCAACTTATATGAATCTATATTTTTAACATCACTTGCCTTAATCCTAGAAACTTTGTAATAAGGTCTTGCTTTATATGGATCAGCAACAATGATTACTTTAATATTGCTTGCCTTTTCAATATGTATGATATCGTTTCTTTTTTCATTTAAAAGATAACTGGCAACATCTGAAGGAACAAAAACTTGTATTTCAGCAGTGTTATCTTTTGCAGCATCTTCACCAATTATTCTAAGAATTGACTGACCTAGAGATCTAGGCCCTCTGACAAGAACATGTTCTATGTCATATGATTCGTTCAAAGAAGGTCTTAACCTTTGTCTTGAGACCTCCAGCAAGCCAAATCTTGAGATACTTGAAATTTGAACCCTTGCTCGGTCTGTATACACAGATTTCCTAAACGCTGACTCAACTTTTTCTTGATGTTTTGAATCCATCATATCAATAAAATCAATTACTACTAAACCACCAACATCTCTTAATATTAATTGTCTGGCCACCTCTCTTGCTGCTTCTAAATTTGTTTTATAGGCGGTATCCTCAATATCTTTTCCTTTTGTAGAGCGCGCTGAGTTAACATCAATTGCTGTCATTGCTTCAGTTGGGTCTATAACTATAGAGCCGCCTGAAGGTAAAGATATTTCACGTTGAAACGCTAGCTCTATCTGAGATTCAATTTGATACCTATTAAATAAAGGTATTTCTTCATCATAAAATTTAACTTTATCAGCATGATCAGGAAGAACTGCGCTTATAAATTCATGCGCTTCATCATATGTTGATTTATCATCAATAAGAATCTCCTCAATGTCTTCCTTAAAGTAATCCTTAACAACTCTAACAATTAACTTATCATCTCTAAAAATTAAGGCTGGGCTTGGTGCATTTGCAAATGTTTTCGATATTTCATCCCACAAAGCTAGTAAATATGATAAATCTAATGCGAGCTCTTCTGAAGATCTTCCTAAACCGTTAGTTCGAACAATTGCACTCATATCATCTGGAATATCTATGCTTGATAGAGCTTCTTTAATTTGATCTCTTTCTTCACCGCTTATTCGTCTTGAAATACCACCGGATCTAGATGAATTTGGTATGAGAACTAGAAACCTTCCCGCCAAACCTATTTGCGTTGTTAATGCTGCTCCCTTTGTTCCCCTTTCTTCTTTAGTTACTTGAACTATTATTTCTTGACCTTCTTTAAGTGTGCATACTGTTTTGCCTTTAGCATTTTTTTCAAAGAACTCGCTTGATAGATCTTTTAGAGGAAGAAAACCATGTCTTTCAGATCCAAAATTTACAAAAGCCGCATCTAAACTTGATTCAATCCTAGATACAGTTGCTTTAAATATACTTCCTTTTAAAAGGACTCTGTCCGGTGACTCAGTATCAAAGTCATAAAGCTTAGCGCCCTCAACAAGAGCTACTCTTAGTTCATCTCCATAAGATGAATTTATTAAAATTCTTTTCATTGTATTCTCCCTATATATAGGAAGATAAGTCAGCAGTGAGCAAGAGCTCAATCTTAATAAGTCTTATTTCTTTTAGCTTATCAAGAAATGTCTATTACTAGACATTAAAAAAACTGTTGTAATTATCTTTTTAATTAATAATATAACTAGATTATCTAGTCATTTAGCTTCATATCCTATAGATTTGTTTCATGAGTGTCAAAAAAATAGTTATTAATACAGATCAGACGGGTAGGCGTCTTGATAATTTTCTTATGTCTATATTGTTTGACTTACCAAAATCAAAGATATATAGCATGATCAGAAAAGGTGAGATAAGAATTAATTCAGGAAGAGTTAAGCCAAATACAAAGCTAAATAAAGATGATAAATTACGACTTCCTCCATACATACAAATTCCAACTAAGGAAAAAGTTTTTATTTCTGATAATAAAAAAAAATTAATAAAGAATTCTGTTATTTATGAAGATTCCAATTACATAATTATAAACAAACCCATTGGTTTAGCTGTCCACGGCGGAACTGATAATAAATACGGTGTTATTTCAATAATCAGATCTCTGTACGACGATTCTGTTGACCTATGTCACAGAATTGACAAGGAAACATCTGGCTGCCTAGTTTTTTCAAAAAATAAAAAATCATCAAAACATTTTTACATGCAACTTTCAGAAAGGAATGTCTATAAGTCATACAAAGCAATACTTAAAGGAAAACTTACTAATAATATCGAAGTCACTAAAAACATTGGAGAAAATAAGCTTGATGCCAGCTCTTCATTTAAAATAATAAATTCATCTGATAAAGCAACCTATGTAGATATAGATATATCTACAGGCCGAACACATCAGATAAGGATTCACTCTAATGAGATAGGCCATCCTGTAATAAATGATGATAAGTATGGTGATTGGAAATTTAATAAATCAATACAAACCTTTGGAAGTAGAATGGGCCTTCATGCCTACAAGCTCAATTTTACTGATCAAAATGGAAAACATATAAAAGTTATTTCTAAATTAGATAAATCCTTTCAAAATCTTCTAGAACTATTAAATTAAAAAAAGATACCAAATGATATTCAAATTTGGTAGGATACGTTTTTTTTAATAGGGTTAATTATGGCAGTTCAAAAAAGTAAAAAAACTAGATCCAGAATCGGAATGAGGAGATCTCACGACGCGCTAAAAAACTCAACACTTTCAACTGATCCTGTCTCAGGTGAAAGACACCTTCGTCATCAAATGACTAAAGATGGTTTTTATAAAGGTAGATTGATTAAAGATCTTAGAAAACCTGAAAAGGATGAAACTGAAGAAGAACTAAGTTAGTTATGTCCAAACATATTAGCGTTGTCTTTCCTGGGCAAGGCTCTCAGTCTCTAGGTATGCTAGATTCTTTTTCTGATAATGAAATTCTTTCAACAGGTTATTCCCCCGATATTTTTGATTTCAATCTCATTGATATAATTAAAAATGATAGTATCAGCTTAGATAAAAGCTTTTATACCCAACCAGCAATAGTTCTTTCTTCTATTGCGTACTTTAGGAAATTGATAAGAATTCTTCCCAATATGCCAGATATTTTTGCCGGTCACTCATTAGGTGAATATTCAGCTTTGGTTGCCTCTAATTCACTTGATATTAATACAGCTTTAAGCCTTGTACATAAAAGAGGGAAGTTGATGTCAGAATCCTCTAATGGAGCCATGCTGGCTGTTATGGGCTTATCAATGGAGAAGATTATTAATGTTTGCAATATTATTAATAAAAATGACTCTGAGTCCATAGAACTGGCTAATATTAACTCCTCTAATCAAGTTGTATTAGGTGGTTATGATTCATCAATAGAGATATCAATTGATCTTTTAAAAGAAGCTGGAGCAAAAAGATGCATTAAACTTAAGGTATCTACAGCTTCTCATTGCTCACTAATGAAAGAGGTATCTCTAAAATTTAAAGATGAGCTAGATAAAATTAATATACAAGAGCCAGAGAGAGACGTAATTCAAAATATAGATGCTAAAGCACATTCTGATGTTCATTCAATTAAGTTAAATCTAGCAGATCAACTTACACATCCAGTTCAATGGATAGAAACAATGAAAACTATTAATATTCATAAAGGTATAATAATAGAATGCGGCCCAGGAAAGGTTCTTTCTGGGTTAGCAAAGGCAAATGGGTTAGATAATATCTTAACAATGTCTTCAAATACATTTGAAGAAGATTTACGGAGCTTGTTATGAAAAATGTTTTAATAACTGGTGCATCACGCGGTATTGGTGAATCAATTGCATATTACTTCGCAGAAAGAGGTTACTATGTTGTTGGAACGGCTAGGTCAGATTTTAAATTTAAAGAAAATAATTTTTCTGGCGAACTGCATTCAATTAAGCTAGATGTAACTGATAGGGACTCTATTAAAAAAGTATATAAAACTCTTAAGAATGATAATTTATTACCTAATATTATTATTAATAATGCTGGAATAACCTCTGATCAGATCTTTTTAAGAATGAAAGATGATGACTGGGATAATGTCATAAATATTAATTTAACTGGCACATTTAATATTACTAAAGCTTTTATAAAAGATATGGTTAAAAATAGATATGGAAAAATTATAAATATTTCTTCTATATCTGGCCTAATGGGAAATCCAGGTCAGGTAAATTATTCTGCCTCTAAGTCAGCGCTTGGTGGTTTCACTAAATCTTTAGCAAAAGAAGTTGGTTCTAGAAATATAAATGTTAATTCTATCGCCCCAGGTTTTATTGAGACAGAAATGACTGATTTTCTTGATTCAGATGCTAAATTAAAAATAATATCTGACATTCCTCTAAATAGACTTGGTAATACAGACGATATTTCTCAATTAGCTTTTTTTCTTGCATCTGATCAATCTCAGTATATAACCGGACAAACCATCTCTGTGGATGGCGGTCTTTTTATGCATTAAAATATGCAACTTAATTTAAAAACATGTAAAATGATTTTCTTTTTATCACGGGAGATGATATGAGTATTGAAGAAAGAGTAAAAAAAATTGTAAGTGATCAGCTTGGAACATCTATTGAAGAAGTTAATAGCGACTCTTCATTTGTTGATGATCTTGGCGCTGACTCATTAGATACAGTTGAATTGGTTATGGCATTAGAAGAAGAGTTTGATCTTGAGATTGCAGATGAGGATGCAGAAAAGATTTCAACTGTTAATGAGGCAGTGGATTATATAAATTCTAATTCCTAAAGTCAGTGAAACTACAAAGAAGAGTTGTAGTTACAGGAATGGGTATAGTTTCACCCATTGGAAATAGTGTTGATGATGCCTGGAATGCCTGTATTAATGGCATTTCAGGTATTACTTTAAACGAAACTAACATACCCAACTCACCTATTAACATAGGTGGTCGAATTAAAAATTTAGATCTAAAAGATTACTTAGATAACAAAGAAATTAGAAGACTAGATCCTTTCATTCAATATTCACTTATTTCTTCAATACAAGCAATTAAAGATGCCGATATAGATAGGTCAATTGATCATTCAAGAATAGGTGTAAATTTTGGCTCAGGAATTGGTGGAATTTCTAATATTGAAAAAAATTATGATCTTCTTAACAGTTTTGGATATAAAAAAATATCTCCATTTTTTGTCCCTGGTTCAATTATAAATATGACCGCTGGGTTTATTTCTATAAAGCATGGCTTTAGAGGACCTTCTATGAGCACGGTTACTGCATGCTCGGCTGCAAGTCATTCTATAGGTATGTCAGCAAGAACAATTGCTTATGGTGACGCTGATTTGATGATTGCTGGTGGAGGTGAGATGTCGAGCACACCTCTCGGAATTGGTGGTTTCATAGCTGCTAGAGCACTCTCAGAGTCATCAGATCCATTGACTGCAAGTAAACCATGGGATCTCAAAAGAGATGGATTTGTTTTATCAGATGGTTCCGCAACCTTAGTATTAGAAGAATATGAACATGCTAAGTCTAGAAACGCACAAATATATGGTGAGGTTATAGGGTTTGGGATGAGTTCAGATGCTCACCACATGACAGCTCCACCTGAAGATGGAAGAGGTGCTGCTAGCGCTATGCAAGAAGCAATTAATGATTGTGGAGATCAGCTTGAAAAAATTGATTATATAAATGCTCACGGAACCTCAACACCTTTAGGTGATTTAGCAGAATGTAATGCAATAAAATCCATTTTTCAAAATGAAATACCATTAGTCAGTTCTACAAAATCAATGACTGGACATACTTTAGGAGCAGCTGGTGCAATTGAATCAGTTTTTTCTTTATTAGCATTAAGAGATAACATAGCGCCCCCAACAATAAATTTAATTAACCAAGATCCATCCTGTAATCTAGACTTCAATCCAATGATTTCAAGAAAATTAGAGATAAATACTGTGATGAATAATTCATTTGGATTTGGTGGTACAAATTCCTCATTAATATTTAAAAAGATTTAGTGCGTTTACTTAGCAAATTTTTATTTATCATACCAGCCTCATTCCTTTTATTAGTTGGCCCATACTTCTCATTTATAAATTTTAAAAATACAGAAAAGAATATACTATACATAGAAAAAGGTGATTCAATCACAGCATCATTAAATCAAATTATCTCTTTAAATTATTTTAATAAATCTTTATTAAAATTTTATATTTCTTCAAATAATATTAAAAATATAAAAGCAGGCGAATATTTTGTAAAAAATAAAAATATTTATGAAATTATTAATGATATTTCTAATGGAAACTTCTACAAAAGATCTTTTACCATTCGAGAAGGGTCTAATATATACGATTTAAAAACTAATCTAAGTAAATCATTTCTTAAGAATGATTGTGAAATGCTTTCCTGCATTAATTCTTATAAAATTAAGGAAGGTCTTTTGCTTCCAGACACATATTTCTATTATAGAGACACCAAATCTTCTGAGATAATTCTTTCTAGTAATAGAAGCCTAAATTCTTTAATGGATAAACTTTGGATTAATAAGCCTGACTCCAATCCATTAAAAAATAAATATGAAGCATTAATACTAGCATCTATTATTGAAAAAGAAGCTGGTAATAATGATGAAAAATACCTTATCTCAGGTGTTTTTTTGAATAGATTAAACAAAAAAATGAGATTGCAGGCTGACCCAACTATTATTTATGGTTTATTACCAAATTTTGATGGAGATATTAAAAAAACTGATATTCTTAACAAAAGAAATATTTATAATACTTATATGAATAATGGTCTGCCCCCATCACCTATTGCTTTTGCTTCAAAATCTTCTATTGAAGCAGCTATTCTAGCTGAGCCTAATGAATACTTATTTTTTGTAGCTGACTCAGCATCTTCACATTATTTTTCAAAATCCTATAAAGAGCATAAAGAAGCAATTAATAGGCTAGGACTCGATAAGTGATTATAAGTTTTGAAGGAATAGAAGGTGTTGGTAAATCTACACAAATTGAACTTTTAAGTAGTTGGCTTAATAAGAAAGGCATATCAGTCGATGTATATAGGGAGCCTGGCTCTACGAATGCCAGTGAAAAAATTAGAGATATCCTTTTGTCTAATGATATAGATTTATCATATGAATCTGAGTTATTGCTTATGTTTGCTGCAAGAGCTCAATTGGTTAATGAGAAAATTATTAATAATTCAAATAATGTATTTCTTTTTGACAGATATTATGACGCCTCTATTGCCTATCAAGGTTATGGTCGAGGTTTACCACTTGAATTTATAGAAAAATTGGTTAAATTTACTAATTGCCCTGAACCAAAATTAACAATACTTCTCGATTTAGGTGTTGAAAGAGGTTTTGAGAGAAAGTCCGCTGATGTTAAAGATAGAATCGAGTCAGCAGGTGTTAATTTTTTTAACAAGGTCAGAGGAGGCTATTTGTCTATTGCTGAAGCAAATCCTGACAGAATAAAGGTTGTAGATGCTGACCAGGATCCCCTCGTCATTCATGAACAAATTACCACTTTTGTATCAAAAATAATATGAATCTAGAAGCTTATCCATGGCTACTAAAACATTTTAATAATATAAATTTATCTAATTTACCTCATGCTTTAATCATAAATGGCCCCGAAGGCATAGGTAAGAGTATTTTAGCAAAAGAGATCTCTAAATTAATTTTAATATCTGGTTCAGATATTAAAAAATCAGACCACATAACATCATTAATTAACTCAAATAGCCATCCTGATTTTTATAATATCGATAAAGATAAAATTAAAGTTGGTGATATTAGCAGAAGAGAGAAGGATAAGTGGGATCCAGATAAAGGTAAAAGAGATGCAGTTAATTTTTTAAACTTTACGCCCTCTACATCCAAGAACAAAGTTTTGTTAATTAATAATGCCGACACCATGAATAATAATGCTCAAAATGCATTCTTAAAATCACTAGAAGAGCCAGCATCATTTTCATATATATTGATGACAACAAGCAGATCATATTCATTAAAATCAACAATTTATAGCAGGTGTCAAACAATTAATATTAAAAATCCTACTAGCTATGAAATAGACTCTTGGTTAGAAAGCAAGGGCCTATCAGATTTCAAAGCCCTGGATTTCCCAAGTTACTACTCACCACTAAAAATCTTAAAACTCATAGAGGATAATAATGAGCAAGTATATAAAGAATTTATATCATTATTTGAAGCATATATGTTGAATAAGATAACTCAAGGTGAATTTATAAAGTCTTTCGGCGACTTCGACATAGATTTAATTGAAAAATTAAACTTTACAGTAGAGATATTAAAAATATTATTATCATCCAGGCTTCAAGGCGCAGCCTTAAGTGGAGCATATAAAAAATTCAATGACCTAAAATTCAGTAATTTAAAAATTTCAAATATCATTAATGATATAAATGAGATGCGTTACAGTTTTTTTAAGGTCACATCAATTAATGAGTCGCATATGTTTAATTATCTCTTTGGAGAAATTAAAAGCTCATTTAAACAGCAGTAGAACCGCCATCCACAACTATTGTTTGCCCATTTATATACTCGCCTGCTTTAGATGCTAACAGGACAGCTACTCCTGCAATCTCATCAGGCATGCCAATCCTACCCATAGGAATTGTTCTTAGAGCTGACTTAAGAATATCAGGGTTATTCCATAGACCTTTTGCAAAATCTGTTTTTATTAAACCAGGAGCAATAGAATTTGCTCTAATATTATTTCCACCAAATTCAGCTGCTATATTCTTAACAATCATTACATCGGCAGCCTTGCTGATGTTATATGCGCCTAATATTGACGAGCCTCGAAGGGCGGCAATACTAGAAACAATAATTATTGAACCATCATTTCTTTCTACCATTTCAGGTATAACAAGATTGCTAAGTATTTGATTTGATCTAATATTATTATTCATTACTTTATCAAATGCTTCTATTGGCATGTCAAGCATAGACCCCATATGAGTATTAGTAGCTGCATTACAAACTAAGATATCAATTTTTCCTATTAATTCTCTTGTTTTGGTCACAAGCTTTTGAAGTTCTTCTTCATAACTAATATTGGCTGCAATAGGAAATGCTTGTTCATTTCCTACAGATTCATTAATTTCTTTAGCAGTTAATTCACATACCTCAAGCTTTCTACTTGATATGATAACTTTTGCACCAAGCTCAGCGTATCTATTTGCTATAGCTTTACCTATTCCCTTTGAAGAGCCTGTTATGAGAACATTTTTATCTTTTAGACTGAACAATGACATTTTTTAAAATCCATATATGATTAGATATAATATATTATAAGATAAAGCTTCAAATTTTTTTAGTTAAATTAACAAGGGTCTTTAAATGTACGACAAGGTAGAGATTTACTCAAAATCAAATTGTTCATATTGCGTCATGGCAAAAAATTATTTTGATTCAAATAACATTTCTTATGTTGTTTACGACGCGGAAAATATTGATGTTTTTAAAGAACTTTTAATAAGAAATCCTGCTGCAAGAACAATGCCTCAGATATTTATTAATAATAGTTTAATAGGTGGTTATACAGATTTAATAGCTTGGCTAGAGACTAAGGAGTAGATTATGGAGCAATTTAACGATTTTTTAATTTTATTAGATAGTAATCTAAGTGGCTCATGGTGGTTTCCCATCTTATTAGTTGGAACAGGAATATTTTTTACAATATACCTTGGATTTCCTCAATTTAGATTTTTTGGCAAAGCTTGGCATCTTGTATCTGGGAAGAATAAAGAAACAGATGATGATGGTGAAACAACAGCCTTTGAGGCTCTAACAACCGCTATGTCAGGAGCAGTTGGCACAGGCAATATTGGTGGAGTTGCTTTAGCTATATGGACGGGTGGACCTGCAGCTATTTTTTGGATGTGGATTACTGCCATTTTTGGCATGACTACTAAATTTGTTGAAGTAACAATGGGTCATAAATATAGAACCAAGCTTGAAGATGGAAGCATCTCAGGAGGGCCTATGTACTATATTGAACATGCATTAAATATGAAATGGGCCGGAATTCTTTTTGCTTTTCTTATGATGATTACTGCAATTGGATCAGGAAATATGCCGCAAATCAATAATATAGCTCTAGTTATGAATACTGAATTCTCAGTACCAAAACTATTTACTGGATTGTTTTTAGGGATCTTATTGTGGATTATTATTATTGGGGGTATAAAAAGAATAGCATCTGTTGCTAGTAAAATTATACCAGTCATGGGGATAATATATCTTGGTGGCGCATTTATTATTATTGCTGAAAATTACCAAAATATTATTCCTTCTTTCCATGCAATTTTTGCTCAAGTATTCACGGGATCTGCTGCAGTTGGTGGTTTTTTAGGTGCAAGTTTTGCAATGAGTTTAAAATATGGTGTTGCTAGAGGGCTTTATTCGAATGAAGCTGGGCAAGGCTCATCACCGATTGCTCATGCGTCATCAAAGAATAAATCAATTGACCAAGGAGTTGTATCAATATTAGAACCTTTTATAGATACAATTGTTGTCTGCAGTGTTACAGCATTAGTTATTTTATCAAGCGGTGTGTGGACACAAAAATTCGATACAACTTTTGCTAAAACCGATATGGTTATTGTTGAGGGTACATATAGCGATCAAAAAAATATTGATGGTTCCTATGCATATCCAGATCATATTGTTGAACTTACAAATTATGTTCAATCATTAGACTCTGACGTTAATGAATATTCTGGAACCATTTCAGTAGAGTCAGGAAAGCTCATTGATTCCAATATTACCATTCTTCACTCAAGATCTATTGCTGAAGATATTAAGGTTAAAAATAATAATAAAGATCTATACACAGGATCTTTAAATGTTATTAATGGAAAAATATCTGATTCAGTCATATTAGAAGGTAAGTCACTAGTAAGTTCTGCTGAGTTAACAGCAAAAGCTTTCTCTCAAGGAGTCATGGGAGAGTACGGCGGTAAATTAGTTGCAATTGCTCTTCTATTATTTGCCTTCTCAACAGCAATAACTTGGTGTTATTATGGTGATAGATCAACTGCATATATTTTTGGCGAAAAGGGTGTCTTCTGGTATCGAAATTTCTATGTTTTATGCTTTATATTAGCAGCTGTAATTGATACAACAATAGTTTGGAACATAGCTTATGTTGTTGTTGCATTAGTTTCCATACCTAATTTAATTGCTTTATTTGTATTAAGGAATGAGATGAAGGAATTAACCAATGAGTTTGTAGACGATAATTAATTCAAACTTAACCTTATCTAAAAAAATGGTTATCAAATTTAAAAATTTACTTCTTTTTTTATTAGTCACATTGCTTACTTCATGTGGTGGTGGGGGCTCATCTAATTCAGGCGGATCTGATATAGCTGCTTCAAACCCATCCATAACTAATTTTAGTTCTGACAGCACTTCTATTTTTATAAACGAATCTGTAACCCTTTCATGGTCAAGTACCTATACAAGCTCATGCTTAAGGAGTGGTGACTGGGATGGACCAACTTCTACAAATGGAACTTCCTCTATAGAGCTTAATGAAGTAAGAACATTTATATTTACATTGACATGCTCTGGGTCTTCGGGAACACAAACCGCAACTGCCTCTATCACTATTGAAGTTCAACCAAATCCAAATGGTGAAATTGGTTATGAAATTTACAATGAAGATAAATCTTCCTACTGCAAATCGCCAGAGAATAACTCAACAGATTATTGGATAGATGAATTCAATTCAAATATTTTAAATCCAGACATTTATACTTATCAAACTGGTGGTGGTTTTTTTGATGGAAATGGTAATTATATCCAAGGATGGGGTAATAATGAGAATCAATACTACACGAGTGATGAACCAAACTCTGCTAAAAATTATAACCAACAAACCAATACAACTGAAAATGCATTTATAAGAGATGGAAAATTAATAATACAAGCAATATATGATGCTCAAGAGCCCTTAGAAGACCCTTACTGTATTGGTCGTGACTGTGATTACACATGGCCCTATACTTCAGCAAGAATTATTACAACATCATCAAGCTCGAAACAAGGTAAGTTAGTTGGAATCAATACTGAAACAACTGCTTGTTTTAAAGTTCCTGCTGGAACGGGTTTTTGGCCAGCAATATGGTTTTTACCTCAAGGTTTTATTGAAGGTAATAAATCATGGCCTCGAGATGGTGAGATGGATATTATGGAAGCTAGAGGAAGGCTTTCTGGTAGGGTTGGCTCAGCTGTTCACTGGGGCCCACCAAGAGAATATTATTCTGAAGAAGTGCAGGTTCCATTATCTGTTAATTTTCAAGATAAATTTCATTCACTAACTTTTAAAAGAGAAGAGAATTCTATAAAAGTTTATTTAGACACAATTACAGAACCATTTTATGAATTTGATTCATCTAGTAATAGAATTATGGATGATTATTGGCCATTTAATGAAGATTTTTTCTTACTTATGAATGTTGCTGTAGGTGGTGATTATGATTCTGGAAGACTTGATAGTTCTAAGTTGTGTTCCGATAAAGATTGTACAAACTTGTCCGATCCATCAAAAGGGTGGTTTGAAATCGATTATATAGAAGTAAAATCTATCGATTAACACTTCTTTTTTTCAATTCATCTAAAACATTAACTATTGATAAGTTTTGGTTTCGTAGCAGTACTAATAAGTGAAATATTAAATCTGCTGATTCATCAATAATTCTCCCATCTTTTGTCACAGCGCTTATGGATGTCTCACCAGCTTCCTCTGAAACTTTTTTAGCTATCTCTTTGACCCCTTTTTTATAAAGATGTGCTACATATGACCCATCCTCTTTAGATAAGGCCTTTTTATCGATTATGGATTCTAGGATACTTAAAAAAGTTAAATTAGAGAGGTTTTCATCATTAAAGCATGTAGTTGTTCCAGCATGACATGTTGGTCCGACAGGGTCAGCTTTAATTAAAATAGTATCCTTATCACAGTCAATATAGAAATCCTTAACTTTTAATTTATTCCCTGAAGTTTCTCCTTTAACCCAAATTTTATTTTGAGATCTGCTGTAAAATGTTACAAACCCTGTTTCTTTTGTTATATCTATTGACTCTTTGTTCATATACCCAAGCATAAGAACTTCGAGAGTTTTAGAGTCTTGAATGATCCCAGGTATTAAACCATCAGAATTATATTTAAAATTATTTGTAATCATATGTTCCTTATATTTATACCTTTCGTTAACAAGTCCTCTTTAACCTCATTGATTGAAATAATATCATCATGGAAAATACTTGCTGCAAGACCTCCGGAGCATTTAGTTTTATCAAATAATTCAAAGAAATCATTCGATGATCCTGCACCACCAGATGCTATCAAAGGGACGCTTAACAAACCTTCAAACTCATTAAGTTGAGATATATCAAATCCTTTTCTGACCCCATCTTGATTCATACAATTAAGAACAATTTCCCCAGCACCTAATTCTTGAGCCTTAATTATCCAGTCACGTGTCAAAAGTTCTGTGTTAAAAGCTGTAATTTCGCTTCCTGTTTTACCATAAACAAGATAAGTATCTTCATTTTTAAAGCTATCTATACCAACAACAACACACTGACTTCCAAACTCATTAGAAAGATTTGTTATTAGTTGCGGGTTTGTAATTGCAGGAGTATTTATAGATATTTTGTCAGCTCCTGCATTAAGAATTTTTCTTGCATCTTCAACGGAGTTAATACCGCCAGCAACACAAAAGGGTATAGATAAATTTTTTGCAACCTCTGCAATCCAATCTATTGAAACTGTTTTGCTATTCGTACTCGCTTTTATGTCATAAAACACTAACTCATCAGCTCCCTGATCATTATATTTTTCTGCAAGCTCAACAATAGAGCCAATAATTCTATGATTTTTAAATTGAATTCCTTTAACAACCTGATTATTAGCCACATCAAGACACGGAATAATTCTACGAGTAAGCATTTTTAAGCTCCTCTAAGGTAATCTTATTTTCATACAATGCTTTTCCTACAATACATTCATTTGCTCCAATTGATTTCATAGTCTTAACATCTTTAAGTGTGCCTATACCTCCAGAGGCAATTAATTTAATACCTTTTATTTCTAGAATTTTTTTATATATATCAACATTAGGTCCAAGGAGAGTGCCATCAAGACTAATATCTGTTGCAAGAATATTTTTAACCCACTTATTTCTGTTAATAAAATCATATAGACTAATATTTGAATCTACGGCCCAGCCGTGTGTAGCTAACATAGGTTTGGCATTTATTTTTTTAAAATCTAATGCAAAAATTATTTTTTCTAAATATTCAGATTCTCTTAAATTAGATAGAAAATTATTATTTTCAATTGCAGCAGTTCCAACGATAACTCTATCCACTCCACAATCAATCAATTTCTTAATTCTGTCTATAGATCTTATTCCACCACCCACCTGAATATTAAGATTATTAAGATTCGCAATTTCTTTGATTATGCTGAAATTATCCATTGAATTAGTACTTGCAGCATTTAGATCAATAATATGAAGATAATTAAAGCCTTTATCTAAGAAAACTCTTGCTTGATGTATAGGGTCAGATGAATATTTGGTTACTTCATTAAAATCACCTTTCAGCAATCTTACGCATTCCCCATTAAGAATATCTATAGCTGGTAATATTTTCATGAGTTATAAAGAAAATTTTTAAGAAAAGCATGACCAGCAAGAGATGACTTTTCTGGATGAAATTGACAGCCTACAAAATTATCTTTCTTCACAACGGATATAATTTTTTTATTTGAATAATTTGAGGTTGCTATAGAGTATTCAGATTTAAAAACAGCATAACTATTTGCATAATAAAAAAAATTATTTAAATCCTGTGAATCATTCCAGTTAACATAATTCCAGCCCATTTGAGGCACAGGGAAGGAGGTTGATGGAATGATTTTTTTTACATTCCCTTTTAAGATGCCCAAACATTCAGTATTACCCTCATCAGAAAATTCGAATAATATTTGCATACCAATACAAATTCCCAACACAGGCTTTGTTGTGGTTTTAATAAATTGGATTAGTTTATGATCTCGTATGTTTTTCATAACCTTATCAGCAGAACCCACACCTGGCATTATTAGCTTATCCATAGATGAGAGTGTTTTGATATCCTTTGAAACCACTGGTTTGCAGCTAAGCCTTTTAAGGGAATAACATATTGAATTTATGTTTGCACCACCACAATCAACTATACCTATTCTCATATATGCCCTTTAGTTGAGTTATCTGATGATGATAGTTCCAGGGCTTTTGATAGACTCCTTGCAAAGCTCTTGAATGTTGACTCGATAATGTGATGACTATTTGTGCCTTTAACATTAATGTGACAATTAAAACCCAGTGTATTAACAAAGGATATAAAAAAGTGAGGAAACATTTCTGTAGGAAAGTCTCCAACATATTCTGACATTTTTGGAATATCAATATTTATATTTGGCCTTGACGCCATATCAATTGAGACCTTTGCAACCGCTTCGTCCATTATAAGTGTTTCAGTATGAGAGTACCTTTCAATAGTATTACGATTACTTAATGCTTCTTTAAAGGCTTCAGCAAGTGTTATAGCAACATCCTCAATTGTATGATGCTCATCTACATCAATATCACCCAATGCTTCAATAACAAAATCAAAACCGCCATGCTTTGCTAATTGCTCAAGCATATGATCAAAGAATTTAATACCTGTATTAATCGAAAATATACCACTTCCATCAATATTTATATTCGTATAAATCTTAGTTTCATTTGTTGATCTATATTTGAATCCTGTGCGTAGAGCGGGCAATTCTTGTAAAAAGTCTTCTCGAGCTATTACGGCTGCGGTATGTCCATCTAAACCTTCCTCAGATGACATTTTTTTAACTACCTCTGAAAGGTTTGTAAAACCTTCTTTATTAGACTTTTGAAAAGTTATAGTTTTTGTAAAGTCTTTAACAGATAACCCTGAATAAGTTTTAGCATATCCGTTTGTTGGTAATGTGTGATTTGATCCAGAAGCATAGTCACCAAAAGACTCAGGACATAGAGGGCCTAAAAAAACGGACCCAGCATTATTTATAGATGATGTTAACCCAATCAACTCATCATCAATAATAATTAAATGTTCTGGAGCATTATTATTTATAAATTCTAAAATTTGATCCATGCTTTTAAAACTTATTAAAAAGAGATTATCAAGACTTTTTGTAAGAATTTTTTTTCTACTTAACAGTTTAGATTGATTCTCTATTTCTATTTTAACTTTTTCACAAAGGTCTTTATTTATAGTGCACAGAACTGCACGAGAGTCTTCTCCATGTTCTAATTGAGATAGAAGGTCAGAAGCTATTAAATGAGATTTATTTATGTCATTTCCAACAACAAAAACCTCACTAGGTCCAGCAGGCATATCTATTGCAACATCTTGTGAAATAATTTTCTTTGCCTCTGTGACATAAATATTTCCAGGGCCATAAATTTTATCTACCTTGGGAATTGACTCTGTACCAGATGCCATTGCAAATATTGCTTGAGATCCACCAATTTTATAAATATTTTTAATTTTTAATAATGATGAAATCCATAATATAGCAGGATTGATATTTCCATTTGAGTCCGGAGGAGTGCAAACTACTATTTCTTTACAGCCTGCTACTAATGCTGGAATTGCTTGCATAAGAAAAGAACTAAAAAGTGGTGCTGACCCGCCAGGAACATACAAGCCAATAGAGTCAATTGGTCTTGTTTCAGCCCAGAGAGTTAAACCCTTAGAGGTATCACATGGTGATATTTGTAATGATTTGAGTTGTCTTATTGCAAATGTTTCTATATTGGATTTTGCTATCAAAATTGATGACTTAAGATCATCCGAAATATTATTCTCAGATGCAGCCCGTTCTTCATCTGTAACTCTAAAATTCTTTGACTGAAACTCACCAACAATACCTTGAACTTTATATATACCTTTATCTTGATCCTTCCTTATAATTTCTTGAAATTGTTTTAGTTTCTTAAAATCACTTTCAGAAATTATTGAGTTCGTGGAAGGCAAATCAAAACTATTATTAAATTCAACAAGTTTCATTAGCTTAAAACCTTTTCAATAGGTAGAACTAAAATAGATGAGGCTCCATTCTTCTTTAATTCTTCCATTGTTTCCCAAAAAACAGGCTCCTGACATAAAGAGTGAATAGCAACCATGTTTGAGTTTTCAAGAGGTATTATTGTTGGAGACTCAGATCCTGGCAGAAGCCTGCATATTGACTTTATATTTTTTGTTTCAGCATTAAGCATTACGTACTTACTCTCTCTTGCATTTATGACCCCTTTAATTCTATTTATCAATTTATTAGAAGTTTCTAGCTTTTCATTCTCAAGATATATATTTTTAACAAGCACGGCCTCTGAATAAAGAATAGTCTCAATTTCTTTTAAGTTGTTAGCCTCTAGAGTTGCGCCGGAAGACACTAAGTCGCAAATACAATCTGATATTCCTATATGTGGAGTAAGTTCAACTGATCCATGAATATCTACAATAGAAGCATTGATAGATTTTTTATCTAAATAATCTTTAACAATATTAGGGTAAGAGGTGGCTATTTTATTATTGTTCAGATCTTTAAAGGTATTATTATCAGGAATAGCAAATGATAATCTACATTTTGAAAAGCCTAATTTCATCAATGTTTCTATATTCTTTAGATTTTTAGATAAAGATTTTTCTAATAATTCATTTTCTCCAATGATGGCTAAATCAGCATCCCCGTTGTTAACTAGCGAAGGTATGTCATCATCTCTTACAAATAATATATCTATTGGGAATGAGTTTGATTTAATTAATAACTTATTCTCACGCGCTTGGAACTTAACACCTGATTTTTTAAGTATTTTTTGACTTTCCATAGAAAGTCTGCCGCTTTTTTGAAGGGCTATAGTTAATCTATTTTTCATTTGTTAATTCTCTTCAGAATCCTTTTGTAACCTTCATTAGGTTCACTAGATAGAAATCTAGCAACTCTAGTTACGGTTGTTGTACTTGTTTTGTGTTTATTAGCTATCTCTCTATAAGATAAATCATTTGTAAATAATGTCTGTGCTACAGACCATCTTTCATTAATTGCCTTGAGTTCAGAGGGAGTGCATAAATCTGATAAAAACTCATCCACCTCTTTTTTATTTTTTAGCAATAAAATAGCTCTATTAAGATCAGTATATTTCATAGTGTCGCAGTGTATTACTATGCTAATACAAAGTAAAGATATATATTTAATAAATAGTAATTTAAATTTTTTGTAAAATACTTACTATTTCAAGGTGTTTGGTATTAACAAATTGATCAAAAAATTGAATTTCTAATATTTTAAAATTTGATAGATTTTTAATATCTCTAACATAAGTTTCTGGATTGCAAGAAATATAAATAATATTATCAAATTTATTAGCAAGAGATATCACATCACTAGTTAAACCTGACCTTGGCGGATCTAACAATAAGTGTGAAAAGTTATAATCAGACAATTTAATTCCTTTTAATCGTCTGTAAATTGTTCCAGACATTGCCATGCTAACTTCATCGCAAGAAAGTCTTGAATAATTAATATTATCAGCAGAATTCTTTTCTATTGACATATCAAGACAATTTATAGATTTACGATTATTTTCAGTTGCAAAAACTTTATTAAAAACTCTTGATAAAGGTATTGTAAAAGTTCCACATCCACAATATAGCTCTAAAAGATCTTTTGGATTTTTAACATATGACTCAACCAAGTTAATCATCTTAGGAAGTAATAAATGATTAGGTTGGAAAAAGGTTTGATCAGTCTGGTATAAATAAAATGGCTTATTTGAATCTACATACTCCTCTAAAAAAATACTCGATGTAGCTAAAATTTTTTTTCTACTTCTTAAAATAAATTCTATATTTAATTTTTTTTTAATTTTTTTTACATCCTCAAGAAGCTCATTGCAAACCTCTTTATGATAGATAAGTGATACAAGGATATTATTTTTATTATTAGCTCTAAAATTTATTTGGAACAACTTTGTTTTAATTAATAAATTCTTATTAATAAGTTCAAGAAGTTTTGGCATCACTTCATTAATTTTAGGATGTGAAATTTTTAATGAATTAATAAAGATTTTTTTCCCATTATCAATCATTGTGTAATGGCTATCCCTGTATCCAAATTCACACCTTGATCTAAATCCAGATGCTGGGCTTATATTAGTTTTAATCTCTAATTGATATATTTTATTGACTAATGATTTTGATAATTGAAATTTATTCATATATTTATGTAAATAATTTTGTGATAAAAATAATTAATGAGATAAATGTGATATTAAGTCCAATAAATAATAGGATTAATTTAAACAATGATAAATTTTTTATATCTTTATTAAGATCTTCGCTATTTCTTACTCCAAGCAAGCCATATATAATTCTTTTAAACCACATATTTGCATTATGACAAACTTAATCAATATTACTAAGAGCGGAGAAGAATATTTATCAAAACTTATTAATGATAAAAATGAAGCGAATCTTTCTATAAGAATTTTTATTTCTGATCCAGGAACACCAAAAGCTGAAACTTGTCTTGCTTATTGCAAAGAGGATGAAGTTATCGCTGATGACATTGTTATGAATCTAGAATTAATTACAGTTTATATTGATAAAAGAAGTATTCCTTTTCTAGAAGATTCTGAAGTAAATTTTGATACTGATAATTTCGGAGGACAGTTAACAATAAAAGCTCCAAATGCAAGACTACCTAACATATCCCCAGATAGTCCCGTTGAAGATAGAATTAATTATGTTATATACAATGAAATAAACCCAATGCTAGAGTCTCATGGTGGAGACGTCTCCCTCTCTGAATTTACAAATGATGGTGTGGCAATATTACAATTTGGAGGAGGGTGTCAGGGCTGTGGTATGGTTGATGTAACTTTAAAAGAGGGTATAGAAAAAACGTTAATTGAACAAATCCCTGAGCTAAAGTCAGTTAAAGATATAACCGATCACTCAATGGATGAAAATGCTTTTATCAAATCTTAATTTACTTTATTTATTGAAATTACAACACCAAACATTGGATGATCGAAATAGTGTATTTCATTATCAAATATTCTTCTATCTTCCTCTATAAAATAGTTAATTACGCTCGAATTAATTGTTAAACCTTTTATCTGATCAATGTTCTGATTATTTTTAATTTTTACTAAATCGTTCTTATCATTTAATAATAAATTTATATTTTGAAGAATAGAATCTTTTTTAGAATCCATAATTTTCTTATCAGATTCTTTAATATACTTTTCTACGAAAATATTATCATCTTGTTCATTTGAATCTATTAGACCTAGGTAAGCTTTCATGTCTGCATGGAGATATCTATTTCTATATAAGTTTATGTAAAATCCAAACTCAGAATTTATATTTGTATATTTTAGATAACTTGATTCATCTAATAGAGGTATATTTTGTTTCCATGAAATTGATTCAAGATGAGTAAATTCTTCTGAGTTTTTTATCTTGTTTTCAATCTTAGAAAGTATATTTACTTTATTGGTTTTTCTAAACCATTCTTTGGGATTTGATATCCTTTCTGAATCAACTTTTTTTATAACCCCTTTTGCTGATCTATCATTGATTAATATTTGTGAAAAAATATTTTTAAAGAAAGAGTTCGTTTCTTTAATATTGAAAGATTTATTGTTCATATAAAAATCAACATCTCGAAAAGCAAGAAAGTTTCCAGTAGGGGGTGAAAAAACTGAATTGAAAACCTCAGATGACTCGGATGATTTATTTTTAAAAATTAGCAATTCTATTTCATAAGTATCAAGCACCTCATTAGATGCAAAGCTATAAAATGATATAAACACCATTAACAAGGAACGTTTTTTAAAATAATTCATTTAATATCTTAATGATCTTATCTCTTCTTAAAGAGGGGTTACTTTCATTCAATTTTATATTAAATCTATTTTTGTTATCAAATGTATAAATGTTTTGATTTTCTTGAGAGATTTTAAGAAGTTTCATCAACACTGAATCGTTCAGAGATTCTGATAGCTGCAAAGATGTTATTTCATTTGTAGAGGATAGCTTGGGAATATTTAGCATACCAATCATATAATTAATAGTTGCATTCTTTATCAGGTTGTCAGTTTCAATGGGAATTTTTCCACAGGTATCCTCAAGAAATGTCCTAATCTTGTATATATCTTCATGACTATTGGCATCATATATAAGCTTATAAGTTTTTAATCTTTCTATAGTGGATGGCATGTAATTTTCATTAATAAATGCAGAGTCATAAAAATTAACATCTGTTTTGATTATTTCTTTATTATAATTATTTTTTGATATATGAATTGCTGATTTTAACATTGACAGGTATAAAGATAGGCCAATAGAGGCCACATGACCGCTTTGCCTATCACCTAAAATTTCTCCTGAACCTCTTAATTCCATATCTTCTTGAGCTATAAAATAACCAGAACCAAGTTTTGAATGTCTAACAATAGAATCGAGCCTATCTTTAGCAATCTTGGGAATATCTATTTCAGGGACGAGGAAATAACAATAGCCTTGCTTATTAGATCTTCCAATTCTGCCTCTTATTTGATGAAGTTGAGCTAATCCGAGTTTATGAGCATCTTCAACAATCATAGTGTTGGCATTTGTTATATCTAAACCCATTTCAACAATTGTTGTACATATGAGGACATCTATTTGGCCATTAGTAAAATCTTCCATAACAGATGATATGTTTTTTTTATTCAATCTCCCATGCGCTAATCCAATTTTAATATTTGGTAAAAGCTTCATGATATTAGATTTAAGAGATTCCATTTTATCAATATTGTTTTGTAGTAAGAAACACTGGCCACCTCGCTCAATTTCTCTCGATATTGATTCCTTTAGAATCATATTATTAGAATTTTTTAAAAAAGATTTAATAGAAAGTCTATTTACAGGAGGTGTATTTAAAAATGAAAAATCCTTTAATCCTGAAAATACAAAATTCATTGTTCTTGGAATAGGTGTTGCAGACAAATAAAGTATATGAATATTATCCTGTTTAGATTTGATTAAGTCCTTCTGTTTTATTCCAAATCTATGCTCTTCGTCAACTACAAGAAGTCCAGTATTAGAATAATCAATGTTTTGACTAAATATCGCATGTGTTGATATCAAAATATCTATATGTTTTGAATTGTAAGATAAAATTAATTCGTTCCTTTTCTTTAACGGAACATGCCTTGTCAAAAGTTCTATATTGACCGGAAATTTTGAAAATCTTTCACAAAAAGATTCATAGTGCTGTTTTGCTAAAATGGTGCTTGGACATAAAACGATAACTTGCTTATTAGAATAAACTGCTATGTATGATGCTCTCATTGCCACCTCAGTCTTACCAAAACCAACATCACCACATAAAAGCCTATTCATTGGTTTAATAAGAGTGAGATCTTTTCTTATATAATCTATTGATATCAGCTGATCTTTCGTTTCATTGTAGGGGAATTGATCATTAAATTTATTAAACTCATCATCAGAAATCTTCAGGCTAAAAGATGATGAATTTGCTCTTCTTGATTCTATGTCTAATATTTCAGCAGCATGATCATAAGCTTGTTTAAGAGCTTTTTCTTTCTTTTTTGACCATTTATTGGATGATATGGAGTCAAGCTCTATGTCTGTTAACAAAGCAGATTTATGGTATTTTGATAAAAGATTAATATTCCTTAGTGGAACATATAATCTTTCATCATTAAGATATTTTATTTTTATATACTCGTTATCTTGGTTGTTTGTATTAATTATTTCTAGTCCTTCATAAATACCTAGCCCATATTGTTCGTGAACAATTAAATCACCCTCACTATAAGGATTAAAATCTAAAATATTTTGATGATTTAGATTATCCTCATCAATTAATAAGTCTTTTTTAGACCCACTTTCATTATGAATAATTAAGATCTTATTCTTAATAGCAAGGTGATTAATTCGTGGATATTTCTTTACAAACAACCCCTCGTCTAAATCGACGATTTTTGTATTTATTTCTTTACATGCAAATAGCAGATTATTTTTTATTAAAGGAATCTCTGAGGATAGATTTGTTAAAATAACAATTCTTTTATATTCCTCTCTTATTTTTTCAATATTATTAAAGACATCATCTATATTAAAAATTTTATCCTCGTAAATATTGTCAATCTCAAGCTCTTTTACTTTAGATAAAAATTTGTTAACAGAGTTAGAATCCACAAAAAGATCTTGAGGGAGTATTAATGGTCTAGTTATGTCAATATTTTCATCTTCATACCTTTGATTAATATATTTACCATATTCAGATTGCTGATTAAAGTTTTTAATAAATTCATATTCTTCAAATAGCTCAGTAAATGTACTCATCTGATCGAAAAAGAATGGTAAATATATTTCTGCACCTTCAGCAAACTCTTTATTTGAAATTTTTGAAAAAATTTCACAATCTCTTTCATCTTTAGAGTCAAAATATTTACGCCAACCCGCTTTGAACTTATCTATAGATGCATCATTTGTGGGAACTAAAGAGCCATGGCTAAGTTTAAATGAATTTATTTTTTTTATTGATGACTGTGTTTTTTCATCAAAGAATCTTATAGAGTCAATTATAGTATCAAAGAATTCTATTCTTATTGGTAATGAGTATATTGGAGTAAAAACATCGACTATTCCGCCTCTATGTGCATATTGATTAATAGATTCAACCTTATCTGTTCTTTTGAAATTATTTGTCTCTAATACCTTTATAAATTTATTAATTGATATTTCATCATTAACACAAAAGGAGTCAAGAGTTCTAAAATAGCTCCTCTCAGGAAATTTTTCATGAACTGTTTTAATTGTTGTTATCAAAATAATTTTTTTATCAAAATTATTTAAAGCTTTAAATCTATCTTTAACAATATTCTCGGGTGTTGAGAAGTGATCGTAAGGAAGAATTTCATTTTCAGGAAATAATAAAACTTGATCATCTTCTAGATATAGAAGTAATTCTGAATATAAATCTTTAGATGATTTTGTATTCTCAGTGATTACACAAATTGACTTAAATGAAGTCATGTATTTTTTGCACAAGTTATGTGCAAACCTGTGGTCATTGGTGTTATTAAATTTATGCATTGAGTTGTGTATAATGTTTCTCTATTTTATCAATCAATATACATAAAAGGTAAGTATGGACATTAATTTTACTCAAGAAGATTTACAGTTTAGAGACGAAATAAGAGATTGGCTAGTGAATGGTGGTTACCCATCACATGTTAAGCATAAAACGGACAATGGAATTGCTTTAACAAAACAAGATATGATTGATTTTCACAAAGCCATATCTGCCAAAGGTTGGATGGGTTACAACTGGCCTGTTGAATACGGCGGGACTGGTTGGTCAGCAACTCAACTTTATATATACAACAAAGAATTTGGTCTTGCAGGCTGTCCTCCGCTCTTAGCTTTTGGTGTGAGTATGGTTGCGCCTGTTATATATACATTTGGAAATGAAGAACAAAAAGAAAGATTTCTTCCAGATATCTTGAATTTTAATACATGGTGGTGTCAGGGATATTCTGAACCTGGCTCTGGTTCGGATCTTGCTTCACTTAAAACTAAAGCTGTTAGAGATGGAGATCATTACATAATTAATGGAGCTAAGACATGGACTACTCTTGCACAAAATGCAGATTGGATATTTGTATTAGTTAGAACGGAAACTACTGGAATCAAGCAAGAGGGTATATCTTTTATTTTAGTTGATATGAAAACGCCCGGTATTGAAGTTAAGCCAATTATAACTATCGATGGTGAACATGAAGTCAATTCAGTTTTTTTTACTGATGTTAAAGTTCCTGCTGAGAATTTAGTCGGTGAAGAAGGGAAGGGATGGACATATGCAAAATTTCTTCTTGCTCATGAAAGATTTGGTATTGCAGCAATTGGGACTTCATTAAGACAATTACAAAGACTTAAGAATGTTGTTTCGGAGTTAAGCAATCCAGACCTAGAGAAGAAAGTTACAGAGTTAGAAATTAGTCTTAATGCATTAGAAATGACTGAATTGAGAATGTTATCTGCATTAGAGAATGGAGGCCATCCTGGAGCAGAGTCTTCCATATTAAAAATTAAAGGTACAGAAATTCAACAAAGCTTAACCGAGCTATTTGTAGAAGCAGCTGGTGAATATGCCATTATGTATCCTGGACCTCATGGTTTTGAGTCTAACGAAAAACCTGAAGGACCTGATTTTGTTGCTCAAAGTATTTCGGCGTTTCTTAATATGAGAAAAGCATCAATTTATGGTGGAAGTAATGAGATTCAAAAGAATATTATTTCTAAGTTTGTTTTAGGAGTATAAGGATGAATTTAAATTTTAGTGAAGAACAGTTGATGCTTAAAGAGCAAATTCAAAAATTTTGTGAATCCGATTATGATTTTTACAAACGAGAAGATGTTGTTAAATCAGATAAAGATTTTGATGATAGTGTTTGGAATCTATTTGCTGAACAAGGATGGTTATCTATGCCATTTTCAGAAGAATCTGGTGGTTTCGGATTTGGACCTATAGAGTTATCAATACTTTTTGAAGAATTTGGAAAAGCTCTTGTCATCGAACCATATCTCTCAACAGTTGTTTTGTCTGGAACTATTTTAGACAAATCTTCCTATGCTGATAAGACAGATATTATTGAGTCAATTTGCTCTGGATCAACTCATGTATCTCTTGCTTATGCTGAGTCTTCAAATAAATATGATTACTTAAATCCACTAACTACGTTAAGTTCAGACAATGTTTTAAACGGAACAAAATCACTTGTATTAAATGGTGCAAATGCATCTAAATTTATTGTTTCAGCTAAATCAGAATCGGGATTTGTTCTTGCATTAGTTAATTCTGATCAATCAGGTATTTCTATTGCTTCGTTCCCAACCGTTGATGGACAAACGTGTGCTGAAATATCCTTTGAAAATGTTTCATTGGATCCTAATTCAATTATAGCTAGCGGTCCAGATGCAGAAAATCTAATGAAAGAATCAATCAATCTTGCAACGCTTTGTGTTAGCGCAGAGGCTGTTGGATGCATGACATCTTGCTATCTTAAAACAGTCGAATACACTAAAAGCAGGGAGCAGTTTGGTCAACCAATTTCGAACTTTCAAGTGCTTCAACATAGAATGGTTGATATGTTTATAGAAAGCGAATTATGTAAATCCCTCTTATTCAAAGCTATGCTAGAGGTTGATTCTGGTTCGGATGATAAATATAAACATGTTTCAGCGCTTAAAGCTCAAATAGGTAAATCTGGTAAATACTCAGCTCAACAAGCCGTTCAACTCCATGGTGGTATGGGTGTTAGCGATGAGTTGATGATAGGGCATTATTTGAAAAAAATGCTTTCTATTGATGCTTTATTTGGTAATTCTGATCATCATATTAAAAGCTATAATTCATAATATATTCACTCAATGTAAATAATTTACTTAATTTGGTAGTTTTATTTATACATTGTTATAGAATCTAGTTTTAACCTTTTTCTTATTATTATGAATGATAAAAGAGATCCAAATTTTATTTCAACTCGTCGTCAAGATAGAATCCTTCCTGAAGATTCCTTTGGTGATTGGAGGTGGAGAGAAGCATTAGCAGAGTTAATGGTTCCTATAATTGGTGACCTTTATAGAAATGGAATCAATATCCTTGTCTATGGGAAATCCCTTGTAAATCAAGCACCTGTAGACATAATGAGAGCTCATAGATTTGCCCGTCAATCTGATAATAATGAGCTCAGCGAGTTTGAAACATTCCCAATTTTGCAACATCTTGCCACATTACAACTAAATGATTGTGAAATAGACATTGGCGAACTTGCAATTAGGTGCCCATTTTTTTCTAAAATAAAAGATGATCAGTCTGGTCTTGATGTTTTTATCAACCAAGAAATAAAAGATATTATTGGTTTTGATTCTAAAAGACCTTCAACTCCAAAAAATATAGTTCTTTATGGTTTTGGAAGAGTTGGAAGACTTATAGCACGAATGCTTATAGAAACCACCGGTCCAGGTAATTATTTTAGATTAAGTGCAATCGTAATAAGAAAAGCCTCTGATGATGATATATATAAAAGAGCAAGTCTATTACAAAGAGACTCTGTTCACGGGAGCTTTAATGGAACTATACGAGTTGATGAGGCTAACGAATCTATAGTAGTTAACGGTAATCCTGTAAAAATTATTTATGCAAATAACCCAACTGAAGTTAACTATGAAGATTTTAATTTACAAGACCCTATTGTCATAGACAATACTGGAGTATGGAGAGATGAAAAAGGATTGTCAGCTCACTTAAAATCAGGAGCTTCAAAAGTTATATTAACAGCGCCTGCCAAGGGTGATATTAAAAATATTGTTAATGGTGTAAATAATAAAATTCTAAACGACTCCGATTATATAATTTCTGCAGCTTCATGCACTACAAATGCAATTGTGCCTGTTCTTGACATTATCAATAAAAAATATGGAATAGCTGGAGGTCATATTGAAACAGTTCATTCATATACCAATGATCAAAATCTCATAGATAATTTTCACAAAGGTAATAGAAGAGGGAGAAGCGCTGCTTTAAATATGGTTATTACATCCACCGGGGCAGTTAAAGCTGTATCAAAAGCATTACCTGAACTTGATGGGAAATTGACTGGTAATGCAATCCGTGTTCCAACACCCAATGTAAGCTTGGCTATTTTATCTCTAGCTATAAATACTGAAACATCAAAGGATGATTTAAATAATCACCTTAAATCAATGGCTTTTCATTCAGATTATAGAGAAATTCTCGGTTTTGTTAATTCGCCTGAAGTAGTATCAACTGATTTCTACTCGTCTCCTTTCGCTAGCATTATTGACTCTCAAGCAACTATTGCTAGCGGTAAAAGAATTACTCTATATTGTTGGTATGACAATGAATATGGCTATTCAAAACAAGTAGTTAGTCTAACCAAGGAATTCGCTGGAGTTAACTTAACAAGATTACCTTTACCAATTGAATAAAATATATAGAATCTAGCTCATAATAGTCTTATAATCATCACGATTTTTTAAAATGACTTTAACTATATATAAATCTAAGTGATCTTAATAAAAAAAGGTTTAAACCTTCCAATTAATGGCTCGCCACAGAGCAATGTTTCAGACACTCCTTCCGTAAGAAAGGCTGCCTTGCTTGGAAATGACTTTATTGGAATGAAGCCAACTATGCTTTCAAGAGTTGGCGATAAGGTAAAGGTTGGCCAAAAAATAATAGAAGATAAAAAGAATCCAGGCATATTTTTTACATCTCCATGCTCAGGTACTATATCTGATATTAACAGAGGTGATAAAAGAAAATTTTTATCTGTTGAGATTGATATAGATTCTAAAGAAGAATTTATTGAATTTGACACCAATAATAGTCCAATAAACCTCTTAATTGAGTCAGGATTATTTAACTCATTTAGAACTAGGCCTTTTAATAGAACGCCAAGGGTAGATGATGTCCCAAATTGTATATTTATTAATGCTTGTGATACTAATCCTCTATCTGTTTCGCCCTCCATAATAATTGAGAAAAATAAAAAAGATTTTGATAGAGGTGTTCAATTTATATCCTCTATATTTCCTGTTCCAACTCATCTAACCTATCAAGATGATATTATTGATTATAATTACGACAGTGTAGAATCACATAAATTTAATGGACCACACCCAGCAGGCCTAGTTAGCACTCATATCAACACAATCTATCCAGTAAGTATTGATCGAAGGGTATGGACTATTGGTTATCAAGAAGTTATTTCAATAGGCTTCCTCCTGAATAACAAAAAGTTAAGAACTCATAAATATATAGCATTAGCTGGAGAGTCAGTCTTTAACCCATCACTAGTTTCAGCCAGGATTGGTGGAGATTTAACTGAAATAACTGCTGGCAAGATTGAGGGATCTTCAAGGATTATATCTGGATCTGTTCTTTTTGGGCATGATGCTAAAGATGTTATGTCTTATCTAGGCTTTTATGATAATCAAGTATCAGTGATTCCCAATACGCCCAATGATATTTTTATGAATTGGATTATGCCAGGCAAAACACTGCATTCAAAACTAAATGTTTTTATTTCTTCTTTTATAAAACCTAAAAAATTCACCTTCAATACGTCGATAAATGGTGGTAATAGAGCTATTGTTCCTGTTGGATCCTATGAAGAGATAATCCCTATGAATATTTTAGTAACACAGCTTCTTAAGGCATTGGTGGTTTCTGA
>Ga0213868_10000005_pt1 | contig 175954 bp, 162 predicted proteins | sample PICome_9_FD_160087 | JGI IMG/M metagenome (GOLD analysis project Ga0213868, IMG submission 160087) | Coastal seawater microbial communities near Pivers Island, North Carolina, United States - PICO127 | ecosystem: Environmental > Aquatic > Marine > Coastal | place: USA: North Carolina... | reverse complement strand
CGCGCATTGCCGCCAGCGACATCAGCCGCTTTGACGAAGACCCGCTGATGCCCGTGCGCCTGCGCGCCGGAGGCCGCAGCGTAGGCGGTGCCATGAGTTGGGGCGAGCCGAAATCGCTTGAGACGTTCAAGGACACCTCTCCGTTCTTTGGCCTGACGATCCCTGATGATGTGGTCGTGTCGGCACAGGTCGTGGCACAGCCTGACCCGACGCTGGCCAACCGCGTGATTGCATCGCTCAGTGACGGCACACCTTTGGTGACCCGCAAGACGGCTGGCCAAGGCCAGATCGTCCTGTTCCATGTGACGGCCACGGCGGAATGGTCCACCCTGCCGCTGTCAGGCCTGTTCGTCGAGATGCTGGAGCGGCTGGCAGTGTCCTCTGCTGCCGCCTCGCCAGCGCCGGGCGACTTGCAGGGCACTACCTGGACACCATTGCGGGTGATGGACGGCTACGGTGTTCTGTCTGATGCGGGCAACCTGCCCGGTGTCGATGGCGCTGAGCTGATCACGGCACCGGCCGGGCCCATGATGCAGCCGGGCATCTACGGCAGTGGTGAGCGGCGTCTGGCACGCAATGTCTTTGGCGCCGACAGCACCCTGACACCTGCGGCATGGCCTGCGGATGTCCCTGTAAGGGGGATGTTGGTGGCACCCGAACACCCTGTCGCCGGTTGGCTGCTCAGCCTGTCGATCCTGTTGCTGCTGGCAGATGTTGTGGCCTCGCTTGCGCTTTCGGGCCGGTTGCTGGGCCGGGGCAATGCCACTGTGGCGACGGTGCTGGTTGCGCTGTCCCTGCTGGGGTTTGTGCCGCTGCAGGCAAATGCCCAGACGCAGGGACAGGCCCAGGCAGATGCAGATGAATTTGCCCTTGCCGCCACCACCGAAGTGTCGCTGGCCCATGTGATCACCGGCAATGCCCGCGTTGACGAAATTGCCGCTGCGGGCCTCAATGGCCTGTCTGACACATTGTTCTTTCGCACCTCGGTGGAACCGGCACCGGCGACATCCGTTAACCTGGAAACCGACGAGTTGGCATTCTTTCCAATGCTGTACTGGCCCGTTACTCCCGATCAGCCCCGCCCCTCTGCCGAGGCCTATACAAAGCTGAACGCCTATCTGCGCTCTGGCGGGTTGATCCTGTTTGATACGCGCGACGCTGATATCGCGCGTTTCGGCGCGGCCAGCCCGAATGGCCGCAAGCTGCAAGAGCTTGCCGCACCATTGGATATTCCACCGCTGGAACCTTTGCCCGGCGATCATGTGCTGACGCGCACCTTCTATCTGCTGCAAGACTTTCCCGGTCGCCACAGCAGCCGTGATGTCTGGGTAGAGGCGGCACCGCCCAATGCCGAACAGATCGAAGGGATGCCGTTCCGCAATCTGAATGACGGGGTGACACCGGTGGTGATCGGCGGCAACGACTGGGCCGCCGCATGGGCCGTGCGCCGCGATGGCGGGCCGCTGCTTCCTGTCGGGCGCGGCTATGCCGGAGAGCGACAGCGCGAGCTGGCGTACCGCTTTGGCGTCAATCTGGTCATGCATGTGCTGACCGGCAACTATAAGTCGGATCAGGTGCATGTCCCTGCACTGCTGGATAGGTTGGGCCAATGACCGCAACAATCGTTTATGACCCGCTGATCCCGCTGTCGCTGCTGATCGTGGTGACGATCATTGCGCTGATGGGCGTGATCATTGCCATTCTGCGCGGCCTGAACGGATGGCCGCTGCGCGCCCTGGCCGCGCTGGTGGTGCTGGGGGCTTTGGCCAACCCGTCTTATCAACAAGAAGACCGCGCCCCGCTGAGCGACATCGTGTTGCTGGTCGAGGATGAAAGCGCCAGCCAGCGCCTTTCTGACCGGCCACAGCAGACATCTGATGCGGCCACTGCCCTTGCCGCACAGATCACGGCCCGGCCCAATACCGAAATCCGCCGTATCACCGTCCCGGATGGCGCGGGCGACGCCGGCACCGAAATGATGGCCGCCATCACCGATGCCCTGGCCGAAGAGCCGCGCGCGCGCATTGCCGGTATCCTGGCGATCAGCGATGGACGCGTGCATGATGCGGATCTGCCGCTGGATCTGCCTGCGCCCATGCATCTGCTGATGACGGGCAAACAGGCCGATTGGGACCGGCGTTTGACCGTGCGCAACGCGCCCGCCTTTGCCATCATAGGAGAGCCTGTCACCCTGACCCTGCGCATCGACGATCTGGGGGCCGCCCCCGCAGGTGAAACACTGGCCCCGCTGGATATCTCTATCGATGGCGAAGAGCCCCTGACCTTTCGGGTGCCGATCGGCCAGGACCTTGAGCTGCCTATCACCCTGCCACACGGCGGGCGCAACGTGATCCGGTTCTCTCTGCCCCAAGCCGAAGGGGAGCTGACAGATCGCAACAATTCCGCACTGATCCAGATGAACGGGGTGCGCGACCGTTTGCGCGTGCTGCTGGTCAGCGGAGAGCCGCATCCCGGCGGGCGCACATGGCGCAACCTGCTGAAATCGGACAGTTCGGTCGATCTGGTGCATTTTACCATCCTGCGCCCCCCCGAAAAGCAAGACGGTGTTCCCGTCAATGAATTATCCTTGATCGCCTTTCCGACCCGCGAACTGTTTATGGAAAAGATCGACGATTTCGATCTGATCATCTTTGACCGTTACCAGCGGCGCGGCATCCTGCCATCGCTCTATCTGGAAAATGTCGCCAATTATGTCCGGCAGGGTGGTGCGGTGCTGGTTGCGGCCGGTCCCGACTTTGCCACCGCGGACAGCCTGTATCGGTCGCCCCTGGGCCTGGTAATCCCCGCCACGCCAACCGCCCGCGTCATCGAAGAGCCGTTCCTGCCCAAAGTCACCGACCTGGGCCAGCGCCATCCCGTCACCACCGATCTGCCCAGCAATGGCGACTGGGGCCGCTGGCTGCGCCAGGTTGACGTCGCAGATCCACAGGGCAACGTGGTGATGCAAGGCGTCGACGACCGCCCCTTGCTGGTGCTCAACCGTGTGGGCGAGGGGCGCGTGGCGCTACTGGCCTCTGACCATGCATGGCTCTGGAGCCGTGGATACGAAGGCGGCGGTCCGCAGCTGGAACTGCTGCGCCGTCTGGCGCATTGGATGATGAAGGAACCCGAACTGGAGGAAGAGGCGCTGACCGCCAACGCAGATGGTCAGACCATGCGCATCACACGCCGGACCCTGGGCGAGGGCGTGCCGCCCGTGACCGTCACCGCCCCAGATGGCTCCACGCTGGATATTGAGCTGACCGAAGGGGCCGCAGGCCTGTTCGAAGGGGTCTATCAAGGGCCAGAAATCGGGCTGTACCGTCTGGCCAACGGCGATCAGAATGCGGTCATCGGGCTTGGCCCTGCGGCTCCGCGCGAATTTGTCGAAACGATTGCCGATGCAGCAACGCTTGATCCCATCGTCAGCGCCCTGCGCGGCGGTGTTGTGCGCCTTGAAGACGGCCTGCCACGCCTGCGCGATGTGCGGATCGGACGGCCCGCGGCGGGCCGTGGCTGGCTGGGCATCACCCCGCGCGGTGCCTATGAAACCCGCGACATCCGGCAAACCGCGATCCTGCCGGGCTGGTTGGTCTTGTTGCTGTCGGCTGCATTGATCACGGCAGCATGGCTGCGCGAGGGACGCCGCTGAACCTGTCACAGGGCGCGGAGCAACAATCCACCGGCGATAAAGACGACGACACTGCCTGCCAGCAGCTCGATCCCTGCCACGACCCGCGCCACCTGAGAAGAGCCGCTGAGCCCCGCCAGAACCCCACCGCGCAGCCCGCCGGCGGCAAGGCCAACAAAGACCGTGATCATGGCTGTGCCCAAAGCCATCGCAAAGGCCCCGCCGATGCCCAGCCCCCCAATGCCCATCTGCCAGGTGATGATCAGCACGAACAGCGCACCTGTGCAGGGTCGCATCGCAATGCCCCCCACCAGCATTATCGCGTCGCGCAGGCTTCCTGCCTGCTCCACCTGATCCAGCGACGGACCATGGGCGTGACCGCAACTTGCGCAGACATCGCCATGGCCCTCATGGGCATGATCATGCGGCGGTGTCCGGCCTGCTAGGAACTTGCGCAGACCGCGCCACATCAGCCAAAGACCAATCAGCGCAATCGCGCCATAGCTGATCGGGGCCATCACCACTTCGACCGCGCCCACCATCGCCTGCCGTCCGATATTCAGGATCAGCACGCCCCCATAAACCACAACGATAGCCGTCACCGCCTGGGCAAGGGACGCGGCCAAGGCGATCAGCGACAGGCGCAGCATCGGCACCTTGCGGCCAAAGCCGTAGCCGCCGATCAGCACCTTGCCATGCCCCGGCCCTGCCGCATGGGCCAGCCCATAGGCAAAACAGGCCCCCAGCACCGCTGCGATGGCACCTGCCTCGCCCGCGCGGGCGCTGCGCAGGGCGCGTGCGATGGCATTTTGAAATTCGCGCTGCTGCAGCGCCGCCCAGAGGCCCAGCCGGTCAAACCCGCCCGCAAACCAGAACCAGCCAAGCACGGCCAGAACCACAAGCGCTGTGACCGTCAGGGCGTAGCGCATGTAACGCGTACCGTGGTCGCAAGCAGCCCGCCGATGTCGGGCAGGCCCGCTTCCTCTGGGGTGGTTGCCATATCAAGGGCAGCAAGTTCCTTGCTGAGCATCTGAATGCCTGCATCAATATCGGGCACTTCAATGCGATGCTCACATTGGTCGGTGCCCAACAGGCGCACGGGCAATGTCACGTCATATGCGGTGTAATAGGTCGCATCAAAGGGTTTGATCTCAAGCGGCACACCGGGCTGCTGATCGGGGTCAACCCGGCGCAGATGGGTCGTGGTGATACGGCCCTGCGCATAGACCGCCGTCGCCTCTGTAGGGCCTGAAAGGGTCAGCAGCCGGCCGGCCTGCGTGATTTCCAGATCACCGTTGAACCCTTCGGTCCATTGCATGTCAAAGCCTGTCAAATCCGCCGCTTCGGCCGGTGTCAGCACACCGTCCAGATCCGGGTCAAGCCCGCGATCCTCCATGATCAGCAGCGAATAAAAGTCATCATAGGCCCAGGTCGTTATTACCTCGGTCAATCTGCCCTCGGCGTCAAAACGCAATTCCAGCCCCGTATCCACAAAGATATGCGGATGGGCGGTCAGCGGACCGGCAAGGACAAAGGACAGCAAAAGCGCGAAGGCATGTTTCATGATGCAACCGAGATACTCCAAGCCTGCGGTGCCAGCAATACAAAGCCTTGTGAGCAGGACTTGGGACGGGGTTTTCGGGAATACGCCCACCAGATCACTGTATCCTGATCTGCACATCCGCCGCCCGGCCCTTGGCGTCAATGACCGATATCCGGGCAAAGCCCGGGCCGACCATCGGCAGCATCACTTCGCGCTGTCGCAGATCGGTGAGCAGCGGCGCGCCATTGACCAGGATTGTCAGCGGCAGCACGCCCGCGCTCAGCTTTAGCGGCATGCCCTCGGGGCCGCGCCGCAGCACCGCGCCGTTGGGGGGGAAGCGCACAACCGGCGCATCTGCGGCACGGGCAAAGACCGCATTGCGGCCCCGAAACCGCTGCAAGGGTTTGGGCAGGGCGGCGGTGCTGACCAGCAATGTCTCTGGCGGGGGCGGCGGCAGCGACACGGGCCGCGCCTTGAGCCTGCCAAAGGCCTCGAACAACACCGGTGCTGCCAGATCGCCACCAAAGGCCCCCGGCACCGGTGTGCCGTCGGGGCGGCCCAGCCAGACCCCAATGACATGCGCCCCGTCAAAGCCGATGGCCCAGGCATCACGGTGCCCATAGGATGTGCCGGTCTTATAGGCGATCCCGCTGGCCTGCGCGGCAGTTCCGGGTGGCGGGGCAATACTGGCCAGGATGTGACCGACCTGCCATGCGGCACTGCGCGACATCAGCCGCGCGGGCGGTGCAGTGGCCTGATCCTTTTCCCAGATCAACGGGTGCACCACACCGCCATTGGCCAATCCGCCATAAAGCTGCACCAGATCATTCAGCGTCATGCCGACACCACCCAGCGCAACCGCCAGCCCCGCCTTGCCGCCCGGCACCTGCGGATCGGCACCGCCCTTGCGCAGGGTAGCCATCAGCCGCGATGGCCCCAGTTCCTGCGTCAGCAGCACGGGCGGGATGTTCAGCGACAGTTGCAGCGCCTCGCGCACGGTCAATTCGCCCCGAAACTGGCCGTCAAAATTCTGTGGCGCATAGCGGCCAAAAGCGACCGGGGAATCGTCAATCAAAGTGTCGGGATGGGCCAGACCCTGATCAAAGGCCAAGCCGTAGATAAACGGTTTCAGCGTCGATCCAGGCGACCGCGGTGCGCGGGTCATGTCCACGAAACCCAGATTGCCATCCGCCGCGCCATAGCCCGCCGACCCGACCGAGGCCAGGACCTCGGCGCTGCGATAATCCGCAATGACAACCGCAGCCGAGACGCCAGCCGCCTGGCGCCGCGCGATCCGGGCCAGCAGCGTCTCCATCTGCTGTTGCAGCCCCGCGTCAAGCGTCAGGTCATGACGTTGGCGCAAAGGGTCTTGCTGGCGCAGCGCATCGGCCAGATGCGGCGCAAGGCGCACGAAAGGCAGCATCTTGTCCGGCACTGCGGCCAGGCGCATCTGCCGGGGGGCATCGACCCGGTTCAGAACCCGCATGCGCGCCGCCGTCGCGGCATCCGGGTGGCGATCGGGGCGCCGCGCCTCGGGCGCTTGGGGCAAGGCGACCAGCAAGGCGGCCTCTGCCATGGTCAGGCGCGCGGGCTCCTTGCCAAACCACGCCAATGATCCGGCCCGCAGCCCTTCGACCGCGCCACCGTAAGGGGCATGGGCAAGGTAGAGCTCCAGTATCTGGGCCTTGGTCAGTCGGCGTTCCAGCGCCAGCGCCAGCCTGACCTGCCGCAGCTTGCCCGCCCAGCGCCCGGTGCCGGAATTTTCCAGCAAACGCGCGACCTGCATGGTCAGGGTTGACCCGCCAGAGACCACCTTGCCGGCCAAGACCGCCTGCCCTGCCGCGCGCAGCACGGCCCATGGGTCAACCCCGGCGTGGCTGTAGAACCGCTTGTCCTCATAGGCGATCAGCATCGCCAGAAAGTCAGGATCAACCTGATCAAGCCGGAGCGCCAGACGCACCCGCCCATCCTCGACCGGGAAGACCCGCATCAGATGGCCGTGCCGGTCGCGCAGCTCAACAGAGGTTTCAACCTGCACCGGCGGCAGTTTCGTGGCCGTGACCCAAGCGTCCAGATGATCACGCAGGCCCGCCCCCAGCCACAGGGCCAGCACCACGGCAAAGGGGGCAAGCCGACGGATCATGGGGAAACGGTGACCGATCCCGTTGCCGTGTTGGCGCGGTACTCGGGGCGGTACATGTCCTCAACCGTGGCTGCCGGATGATGGTATTGCCCCGGTGTCACCGCCCGCACGATATAGGCCAGCCGAAAGGGATCGGCGCTGCGGTGGTTCACGGCAGCGATGAAACGGTCACTGCGAAACTCTGCTGTTTCCGCCTCTGCCGTCCGCAACCAGTCCAGCGCGCCCAGTTCGCCGCTGCGGATCAGGTTGGGATTGTCGATCTCAAATCCTGCGGGCAGCGGGTCATCCACAATCAGGCGCGCGCCTATCTCCTCAAACGGCGTCACTTCGATCACCACGACCAGACGGTCACCAGAGGTCAGCGTCCCCTGGGCGGGCTCACCGTCCATGGTATAGGTCGTCCGGGTGATCTTATAGCCATATCCATCTGCGGGCGGTGCCACCTCTGGCACGCCATAGGCGGTCATGGTGACGTCCATCGGCACGGCGCTGATGTTTTCTATGACCGATGCCGCGATGTCTGTATCGCGCAGGCGTTGGACCACAGGACCGCTTGCCGCAACGCCGTCAACGCGCAGTCCGGGCATCGCTGCGGGGGACGTCAGCGCATGGGCCGCCATGACCACCTGGGCCGCTTCCTGGGTCGACAGACGGCTGCGGCCCTGGTGCACCAGTGACACCAGGCTGGCCGCGTCAATCGCCGCACTGCCCGCTTCAGCCGTCAGTTTCAGCACCGCTGCCGTGTCGCGCAGCGGCGTGCCGAAATCGGACCGCCAGCCGCGGCTGTCACGCCGGACCACCAGCATGGCACCCGCCTGGCGGAACAGCGCATCCGCCCGCACCGGATCACCATAGGCGGCAAGGGCCGCGCCCAATTGCGCCACCGCCAGCGGCGTGCCGAAATCCTGCGCCTTGGTATCAGCATAATAGCGCAGATCGCCCATGCTGGCCGCCCCCTCGCGGGCAAGCACCAGCAGCGCATAGGCCAGGTCTTCGCCCCCTTTGTCAAAGTCGGGGGCATAGCTGATCCGGTTGCGCAGGTTGTCCATGGCAAGGCTGAATGCCAGATCCGGCACCTGATACCCTGCGGTGCGCGCCCGCGACAGGAAATCGGTGACATAGGCATCCAGCCAGAATTCACCTGAATCCGCCCGCCACAGCCCAAAGGCCCCATTGCTGGACTGCCGCGTTAGCACCCGCGCGATGGCTTGGGTGATCTTGTCGTCGATCCGCTCCGGCTCTCCCATGCCGGCGGCCTGCGCCATTGAACTGAGATAGAGCAGCGGCATAGCACCTGATGTCACCTGCTCGGTGCAGCCGTAGGGATAGCGGTCCAGCTGCCGCAGCAAGCCGGGCACATCGAAACGCGCCAAGGGCCCTGCTGTCAGCGTGGCGCTGCCCGTGCCCAGCCGCAGACCGGCAAAAACGTTGCCGTCGAAGGTAAAGCTTTCGCCGACACCCAGTGAAAACTGCCGTGTCAGGGCCACTTCGGGGTCATTGTCGCGCACCGGCAGGGTCAGAACCTTGCGCAAGGCGATGCCCTCGGGGGTGGTCAGCACAAAGGTCACCAGATGATCGCCGCTCTCGCGGCCCGTGACGGGGATGTTCAGCCTTGCGGTGCCATTCCGGGTCAAGGTCACACGGTCCGGCACATCGCCCAAGGCCACGCCTGCATCCGCATAAACCGCCAGGCTGGCCTCTCCGGCAGCGCCAGAGGCATGGACCATCTCAAGCAGCAAGCGGCTTTGATCACCCGGGGCCACGAACCGTGGCAGGGAAGCGGTGACAACAACCGGATCCTTGGCCACCACGTCACGCGCGGCGTTGCCCACGGCATCCGCCGTCCAGGCCACGGCCATCAGTTTGATCGTGCCGTTAAAGGCAGGTTTGCTGATCTCAATCTCGGCGCGGCCATCCGGGCCCACTTCGACAGGACCGCTAAAGAACGCCATCAGCTGCTCTGTGGGGGGCGGCGATTGCATCTGCGCGCTGGCGGCGGCATCGCCGCCCGACCGGACGCTGCCCAGTGCACCATTCATCCCGTCGATCAGGCGGCCATAGAGGTCGCGCATCTCAACGCCCAGACGGCGCTGACCGAAATAGTGATCGCGCACATCGGGGGGGACAAAGCCGGTGAGGTTCAGAATGCCCACATCGACAGCTGCCAGCGTGACATAGGCCGTTTGCCCCGCGGCAACCCCTTCGACCACGACGGATGCGCGCAGGGCACCTGCCTGCCCATCCACCTGATCCGGTGCGTTCAGACTGACCTGCAATGCCTTGCTGCCGGGGCTGACGCGGGCATGGGCCAGACCCAATTGCCGCGACGGGTTCAGCCCTGCGGCCGCATCCATGCCGCGCAAAACCGATGCGGTGACATAGGCACCGCTGCCCCATGCCTCGTCCACCTGCAGCGCCAGCGTGTTTTCGCCCCCCATGACGGGCACAACCCTGCGCTCAATCACCCGGTTCGACAGGACAGAAACCAGCGCCACGCCGTCACCCTGTGCCATCAGGCGCAGGGTTGCGGTGTCACCGATCTGGTAGCTTTCCGCATCCAACGACATGTCCAGTTGATCGGGCGTATCGGTCGCGCCGTCGCCGCCGTACCAGCCGGAATGAAACTGCACTGACGCGGCCGCAAAAGGCCCGCCGATCCGTTCCACCACGATCTCATAGGACCCCCAGTCGGTCGGCGCTGTGACCGTCACAGGCTCTGCGCCCAATGCAGCCTCTGCCGTGTCGATCCGGATGCGCCGGGTCACCGGCTCCCACTCCCAGTTGCCATAAAGCTGATACCACTGATACCGGGTTTCCACCTTGTTGACGGTCCAGCGCACCTGCATCGGGCTGGCCGCACCATCGGGGCCCACGGCTACCAGATCAAAGACCGCGTCGGCCCCTTCGGCCAGCACATCCTCAAACTGTGGCCTGATCCCGATCAATGCGGCATCCGGTGTAACCACCTTGCTGATCCGCCGCTCTACCGGGCGGCCCGAACCCTCACTGACCCGCAAGATCACTTCGGCCTCAAGCGGCATGCCGGGATCTTCGTCCAGCATGGGCAAGTCCAAGGCCATCACAGCGCGCCCCGCGGCATCGGTGGTGGCATCGCCGATATAATTTGTCTGCGTGCGGAAACCCGCGTCATAGCGCCCGAATTGATAGCCCGGCCATCCAGCAAGGCTGCGCTGTCCCTTCAGCCGCAGGTCGCCCTCAACCGCCAGACCGGCCCCCGGCGCACCAAACAGATAGCGCACATCGACTGTCATCGGCGGGGTCTGTCCCAGACGCAGGGGCGCGTCGGGCAAGGCAATCTCGAAATCGATCCGCTCGGGCAGGAAATCTTCTACCAGCACGACCTGACTGGCCAGGGCCGGGCCCTCCACGTCTGACATGATATCCACACGCCATGCGCCGCGCGGCACATCATTGCCCAGCGGCAGGGCAAACACATGGCCGCCCGCGCGTGCGTTCCGGCTCAGGTGTCTGCTGTATTCAACACCATCGGGCCGCTTTAGGATCGCCGTGATCGGCAGACCCTCCAGCGCCCTGGCCTGTGCGTCACGGGTCAGCGCGGTGGCATAGATCGTCTCTCCCACCCGGTAGGCACCGCGATCCGTGGTCAGAAAGGTGTCAATCGGCGGGGCGGGCGGATGCCCCTCGACACCGCGATCCGACAGATCAAAGGCCGGGTCGCTCAGCGGCAAAAAGGCGATGTCGTCCGCCCCCTGCTCTGCCATCAAAAGGGCGGGCTGGGCTGACCCCGTGCCAAGGGTCAGCCCGGCCGGAAAGCTTGCAAATCCGTTGGGATCTGTTGTGGCCGACCCCAAAAGCGCATTGGCGCGGCTGATCAGGCTTACCGTCACACCCTCTTGGGCGGCAGCATCGCTCAGCCGGCGCACCGCAACCTGCATGCCGTCCACGCCTGACCAACTGGACAGGCCAAGATCGGACAGGACGAACCATTGCATCGCTGCGGGATATTCATAACGGTCCTGGCCCGGCACTGACGCGCTAAGCGCATAGATGCCCGGCGTCTGACCGGCCAAGGCATCGCCCAGCGGCAGGCGCGTGGTCATATCGACGTTCAACTCACTTTGAACCTCGCCCTGTCCGGTCCAGATTTCCTCGGCCAGATCGCTGGCGAATTGATCGTCCTCATAGGCCGCCAGCGGCCTGCCGAAATAGCTTTCTCGGATGGCACGCACCAGATTGCGGTCGCTGACCCGGCGCAGGCGCAGATCAAGCGTTGTGGCATTGACCGTCTCGACCGGCAGGGCCGCATCAGCGCTGCGGGGCAGCACATAGGCGCGGCCTGCGAAACGCACCGATGGCCTGCGGTCGCGGACATAAAGCTGCAGGCGGACGTCCTTTTGCAGCACCTCACCGCTTGCGGCAGGCAGGCCCGCCCGCAGGGTCACCCCGTAGCGCTGGCCATGTTCCACGCCGTCGATGCACAGCTGGCTGTCTTGGACCTGCACGACCAATCCGCGCCCTTCGGTGCGCACGAAAGGTTCGTAATCCACACCGGCCTGAACCAGCTTTTCAGAAAACTGGGCGCAGATGCGGGGGGCGGCGGCGTCATTGTCGACGCGGTGTTCAGTGACGCGAAAACCGTATTTGCCGATGGCGTCATCCAGTGCCGCGCTCAGATCACCGCGCGGCGCGATGCCAAGCGCCAGCCGCAACGCCGGGATCATATCGCGGCCTCTGCCGTCTGCCTCAAGGGCGCGGGCAAGCGTGCCCAGCGCCTCTATCCTTACAGCGGACCCATCTGCGCGCAGATAGGCGTTGATCGCTGCCTTCTGCGCCTCGGCCAGATAGGCCGCACGAGAGGTGTTTTGCCGGTTACCCGCCCATTCCAGCGCCAGTCGCGCATGGCTTGCCCAGATGTCGGCACGGTCAGACAGGGCCGCCGCCTTGCCTGCCCAGCCCAATGCCGCAGGAGAATCACCCGCTTGCTCTGCCGCGACCAGGGCCGATGTCAGCTCTTCCAGCGTTTCTGAGGCAAAGGAATAGCGCGCGGCATTGTCGCCGACAAAACTGCGCGCGCCTTCAATGTCGGCATCGCTCAGAAACGCCAGATCAGCCCGCCGCTGGACCTGTGCTGCACGCGTTGCCCCGTCGGTAGGGATCTTTCGCGCGGACATGGCCCCTTGGTAGGGCTGCCGCTCTGTCACGGCAGATTTGGGGAAACAGGCGTTATTGCGCTGGTTATAGGTGAAGGCCACGCAATTTTCCTGCGCCGAACAGGCCCGTGCACAGGCCTGTTGCGAGGTATCAAAGAGGTTGGTCAAATCCGCCCCGTAAAAATCCACATCCTTGGAGAAAAGGTAGCGATGCTCGGGGACGGCCGGTTCGGCCGTTGCCTGCATTGTACCGATCATGAATAGGGCCATCCAAAAGGCCACGTTCCGTAGGGCGCGCATCATATCTCTCCTGCTGGAATGCAATCAGCCTGCCATGCGCCCGTGGTTCCGGCAAGCCTGATGGACAACCCGGCGCGTTTTTGGCAGGAAATCCGCATCACCCAAAGCGGCCTGAAATCAAAGGTTTCAAGGTGCAGAGGGAAAGGTGGTGCATCAGGTATTCCCGAAACAACCTTAAACAGATGTTCACCACGTTGCGTCAGGGTGCAGCGCACAACAGCAGCCAGCGGAGCGGTTGATGAGCATTGCCAATACTCTGATGCAGGAACGGCGCCGAAGATTGGCAGCCGAGCGCCTGCTTGAGCTCAAGCAAGCCGAGCTTCTTGCCGCCAACCGCAAACTGGGCCTGCATGCCCAGAACCTGAGCGAAGAGATCGTTGAAACCCGCGCAGTTGTCGAAACAATCAGGGGCGAAAACCAGCGGTTCAAATCCGATCTCAGTGCCGCACATGAAAAAATCGCGATCACCGAACGCAGGCTTTGGCATTCGATTGACAGGGCGCGCGGCGGGGTCGCCTTTTTCGATGCCGACAACAAGATGATCATGGCAAACCATGCCTATCTCGCGCTCTTTGACGGGCTGGAGGACATCAAACCCGGCATTGAGTATATGTCGATCCTGCAGGCACTCACCGATGAAGGGATTGCCAACACCGGCGAGTTGAGCGCGCAGGAATGGCGACAGATGATGCTGAACCGCTCTTTGGAAGACACGACAGCGCCCGTCGTCGTCCAGTTCTGGAACCAGCGCTATTACAAGTTCTTTGACCAACGCGGCCCCGAAGGCGATCTGCTGTCATTTGTCCTGGACATCACGTCCAGTGTCGAACACGAGCAGGAGCTGGAAGAAGCCCGTTCCGTTGCAGAAAGCGCGAACCGGGCAAAATCGGCATTTCTTGCGAATATGAGCCATGAAATACGCACGCCGATGAATGGGGTGATCGGCATGGCCGACCTGCTGATGGCCTCTGATCTGGACCCCGAACAGCGCCGCTTTGCCGAGACGATCAAACATTCGGGCGAGGCACTGTTGGTCATCATCAACGATATTCTCGATTTCTCCAAGATCGAGGCAGACAGGCTTGAGGTCAAACCCACACCCTTTGACCTTGAGTTGGCGGTAGACGAGGTCCTGATGCTGCTGCGCCCCTCAGCGCGGGAAAAGGGGATCGCGGTTTATCTGGACTATGATCTGTCACTGCCCCCCGGGCTGATCGGGGACCGGGGCCGGCTGCGGCAGATCCTGACCAACCTGATCGGCAACGCGATCAAGTTTACGCCCAAGGGACATGTCGTGCTCCGCCTTAGCGGTACGGCTGACCCGCAGGCCAAAACCTTGGTCCTGCGCGGATCGGTCGAGGACAGCGGGATCGGCATTTCAGCCGATAAGATCGATCACATCTTTGGCGAATTCAATCAGGTGGACGATGAGCTGAACCGCCAATTCGAAGGTACCGGGCTGGGACTGGCGATCAGTAAAAAGCTGGTCGAGATGATGCAGGGCCGCATCTGGGTTACCTCTGAATTCGGCGCGGGGGCCTGCTTTGGCTTTGAGGTTGTTCTTGGCCTCAGCGACGCGGATCAGGTTGATCTGTCCCTGCCGCCCGAAACGCTTCGCAAGGTCCTGATCGTGGATGACACGCCGGTCCTGACGGACCTGCTGTTGCGGCAGCTGGCGCTGCTTGGGCTAACGGTCACGGCACAAAAAACCGCAGATACGGACCCCGCTGGTATTGATCCTTCGCTGGACCTTTTGATGATTTCCGCCACGGATGATGCCGGGCTGATCGCCGGGATACGCGCGGCACATCCAGATCTGCCCCTCGTACTTTTGACAACCGGATTAGCGCAAGTACCCCAAGCATTGACCGACATGGCCACAGGCGTGTTGCACGCGCCGCATTCGCGCAGGGCCCTGTTCGAGGTGCTGGGGCTGAACGCGCCGGTGCGAAAACCTGCGCCAAAGGAAACGCCGCTTGTCGCCGCCACCACCACCGCCACCGCGCCCCCTGCGGCGCTAGAAGGGACAAAGATGCGCATCCTCGCAGCAGAGGACAACAAGACGAACCAACTGGTGCTCAGCAAGATGATCAAGGATTTGAATGTCGATCTGGTCTTTGCCAATGATGGCGAAGAAGCCGTCGCCCTTTTTCAGGACATCAAGCCCGATTTGATCTTCATGGACATCTCGATGCCCCGCATGGATGGCAAGCAGGCGACCGCTGCCATCCGCGCCTTGGAAACCGACCATCACACGCCCATTGTCGCCCTGACGGCACATGCCCTAAAGGGAACGGACAGTGACATTCTGGCCGCCGGGCTGGATGCCTATCTGACCAAACCATTGCGCAAACCGCAGATCATGGCGCGTATCATCGACGCGCACCGCCCGAACATGCAGCCCATCAGGGCCGACTAGGGTCAGGTTTGTCCGAAAGCGCCCTAACTTTTTGGGTAGTCGCGCAAGAAGACGGGTTTTTCCGGGGTCGATGCAGCCTCTTGCCAGACATAGCCGCCGGTGTCGAAATCCCGTATCGCATCGGCATCTGTCAGCCGGTTCTGAATGATGAACCGCGCCATCGCGCCGCGCGCTTTCTTGGCATAGAAACTGACGATCTTGGGGCCCTTGCCGTCGTGTTTATCCTCAAGGAATTGCGGGGTGATCACCCGCAATTTCAGCGCCTTGGGGGCCACCGCACCAAAATATTCCTGGCTGGCACAATTGATCAGCACCTCGCTGCCAATCGCCTTTGCCTGCGCATTCAATGCCGCGGATATATCGTCGCCCCAGTAATCATATAGGTTGGCCCCCCGGCGCGTCTTCAACTTGCTGCCCATCTCAAGCCGATATGGCTGGATCGCGTCCAGCGGGCGCAGCAGCCCGTAAAGCCCTGACAGGATCCGCAAATGGTCCTGCGCCCAGCCCAGTTCTTCTGGATCAAGGCTGGTCGCCTCAAGGCCCTGATAGGTATCCCCCGCAAAAGCCAGCGCGGCAGGGCGCGTCGCCTGGGCTTCGGGCTCTGCCTCGAATGTCTGAAAACGGTCGCGGTTCAGCTTGGCCAAAGCATCGCTCAGCCCCATGAGCCCCTTGAGATCACCCAGTGACAGATTGCGCGCCGTCTTGACCAACCGAACGGCGTCTTCCTGAAAGTCGGGCTGTGTCACATCCACATCCCGCGCGTCCCAGTCCAGCCTTTTGGCAGGCGATATCACAACCAGCATCTTTGTCCCCTAACTGTTCTCGGCCCAGAGATAGCGCACCCTTCCGTAACCACAAGAGCATAGGCCGATTACAGAGCGCCTCCAGCTGCAGGGTCCTAACCCGCGTCGCGCAGCACATCCAGAAAAGCCGAGCCAAAGCGCGATGCGCGGCGTTCGCCCAAGATCCGTTCAATCGCGCTTTCGTCCGGTGCGCGCAATTGCGCCACCTTGGCCAGCAAAGCGGCAGAGCAGCTGAGCGGCTTGTCGGTCCCGGCCGCACCACGGGCCAGATCGGCCTGCACTTGCAACAGCTGGTCATAGACAGTGCCGGCGTCGCGCCCCGCCAGCTTGCGGCGGGTCGGGTGCATCGCGGCGGCCTCGCCGTTGATCACCTCCAGAAAGGCGCGGCCATAGGTCTCCAGCTTTTTGGCACCGATGCCGCTGATCCGCGCCATACCATCCAGGTCGCGGGGCCGAAGCTCTGCCATCTCGATCAGCGTACGGTCGGTAAAGATAATATAGGCGGGCACTTTGGCCGCTTCGGCCAATCCGCGTCGCTTGGCCTTGAGCGCCGAAAGCAATGGCGCATCCTCTTCGCTGACCATGGCTTTGACCGCGGGCCGCCTGCTGGCCGCGGCGGTCTTGATGGAATCCCGGCGCAGGTTGATCTTGGCCTCATCGCGCAGGATCGGCAGGGCCGCATCAGTCATCCTCAGTGCACCATGGCGTTCAGGGTCAGGGCGGATCAGGTCATGGCCCATCATCTGGCGGAACACCGCCTGCCACTGGCGGCGGTCATATTCGCCGCCCACCCCAAAGGTCGGCATGCTGGCATGGCCGCGCGCCTTGACCTTGTCCGTCTCAACACCCAGCAGAATATCAATCAGATGCCCGGCCCCAAACCATTCCTCTGTCCGCAAAATGGCCGACAACGCCTTGCGCACGGCGGTGGTCCCGTCAAAGACATCTGCCGGACTGTCGCACAGATCGCAGCGCCCGCAGGTGATCTGTGTTTCGTCAAAATAGGACAGCAGGCTCTTGCGCCGGCATTCCAGCGCCTCGGCCAGACCCAACAGCGCGTTCAGCCGGGCATGATCCGCCGCCCGGCGCTCTGGCGGGGCCAGCCCCTCGTCAATCTGGCTGCGGCGCAGACGGATGTCGTCAGGACCGAACAACGTCAGGGTCTCTGCCGGTGCGCCATCACGGCCCGCACGGCCAATCTCCTGGTAATAGGCCTCGATGGATTTGGGCAGGTCCGCATGGGCGACCCAGCGGATATCGGGCTTGTCCACCCCCATGCCAAAGGCAACCGTCGCACAGACGATCAGGCCGTCCTCCTGCTGGAACTGCCGTTCCGCGATGCGGCGGTCCTCTGCCTCCATGCCGCCGTGGTAATGGATGGCTTTCTGTCCGGCCTCGCGCAGGGCACGCGCGATCCCTTCGGTCTTGGCCCGCGTGCCGCAATAGACAATGCCAGACTGCCCCTTACGGGCCGCAGCAAAGTTCAAGATCTGCTCGCGTGGTTTGTTTTTCGCGGCAAAGGCCAGATGGATATTCGGCCGGTCGAACCCGCGCAGAAACGATTGCGGCGCGGCCCCATCAAAGAGCTTTTGAATGATCTCCGCCTGCGTCTCTGCATCCGCCGTGGCGGTAAAGGCGGCCAGGGGCACGCCAAGGGTGCGGCGCAATTCGCCGATCCGCAGGTAGTCGGGGCGAAAATCATGGCCCCATTGGCTGACGCAATGGGCCTCATCCACGGCAATCAGCTGTACGCCCACGCGTTTCAGCATCCCAATGACCGATCCCGCCGCCAGCCGCTCTGGTGCCATGTACAGCAGTTTGAGCGTGCCGTTCTCAAGCCCTTCCCACACCGCATCGGTTTCTTCGGGCGTATTGCCAGAGGTCAGCGCACCTGCGCCCACACCCACCTCTTGCAAGGAACGAACCTGGTCGCGCATCAGCGCAATCAGCGGCGATATCACAACCGTAACGCCCTCTCGCAGCAGCGCGGGCAGTTGGAAACACAAGGATTTACCACCGCCCGTCGGCATGATGGCCAGCACGTTACGGCCCTGCGTCACCGCCTCAACAATTTCTTGCTGACCCGGGCGAAAGCCGTCAAAGCCGAAAACGTCACGAAGAAGCGTGGCAGCGCCTGTCATGTGGGTCCTTGCGTAAAATTATCTGCTCTTTTTATGCAGAGTCCCACACTAACAAATTCTGAACAAGCCCGAACTGGCCCTGCGGAATCTTTGCAGCAGGTATTTTTGCAGAGCAGAAAGGCCGGTTCAGTAAAAGGCGGCCGCGTTGTTCATCAGCACGATCCGCGCCACCGCCACACCGATCAGCACCACAAGCGGGGCAAGGTCCAAACCACCCATCTGCGGCAGGAACCGGCGTACCCGGCTATAGATCGGGTCAAGCAGACGGTTCAGACCGTCCCAGACCTGGGCAACCAGGGGCTGGCGCAGGTTCAATACCTGAAAATTGATCAGCCAGGACATGATGACATGGGCAATAACGATGAAATAGACGATGTTGAGCAGCAGCATCAAAATCTGGAAAATGGATGTCATATCGGTCCCTTTGCGGTTTCAACCACGGTTCATTAGGTGAACAGTTAAGCGCAGGCTGCCCCTTCTGCAAGGTCGGCTGACCCTGCGCATTCGCACCCGAGAGCACTGGGGTTTGCCCTGCCCTGCCCGGTTCAGGCCTGCATCGCGTTAATAACGGTCGAGAAGTCCAGATCGCGCACCCGCTGCATCGACCAATCGGCGAAATGCGCCGAAGAAATCTTTTTCTGGTCGATGATTTTGAAACCGGAATGGCGTGGGTCCTGTTCGATCACGCGCGCCAGCGCCATCACCTTTTCCTCGTCGCCCTCAAGCACCTGGCAAAAGTTGCGGCCGTTATAGGCAAGCGCGCCGGTGATCCCCAGCCCCTTGTTCTTCCTTGCGGCATGCGCCACGATTTCGTCCACCTCTGCCGGACTCAAACGCGCTTCTGCCGTGCTGAAATAAAGCAGTCTGATCAACTTATTAACCCTCAACATCCCAACTTTGACCCCGAAAATACGCGGGGCGCATAAGTTATCAAGCGATTAATGGATAAAATCCATCAAAGATCAGATCCCACACGACCGGGCCGGGCAAAATTTGGCAAAGGTTCCCTTGCGCGATTGCGGCGCGCCTGCTCTACCATTGCAAGAGCGACAGGCAGTCGCAAAGGGACGGGCAGTCGCAAAGGGACGGGGGCATTCGATGTCGGACATATCTTCACGCAAGCGTATCTGGGGTTGGTACTTTTTCGATTGGGCCAGCCAGCCATACAATACGCTATTGCTGACATTCATCTTCGGCCCCTATTTCGCCCAGACCGCCACCGCGGCACTGGTAGAGGGCGGCATGGCCCTGGACGCGGCCAAGGCGCAGGCGCAGGCCTATTGGGGATACGGGCTGACCGTGACGGGCATCTGCATTGCATTGCTGGCCCCTGTTCTGGGGGCCATTGCGGATTCCACGGGCAAACGGTTGCCCTGGATCTGGCTGTTCTCGCTGCTCTATTTTATCGGCTCGGGCGCGCTTTGGTGGACGGCACCGCAGGATTTCTCGATCCTCTGGGCGCTGTTTTTCTTTGGCATCGGCCTGATCGGCATGGAATTTGCGACGATCTTTACCAACTCCTACCTGCCCGAATTGCACGCGGACCCTGCCGAACGCGGGCGCATTTCCGGGTCCGGCTGGGCCTTTGGCTACGTCGGCGGGGTGGTTGCCCTTCTGATGATGATCGCGCTGTTCCAGGCGGGCAGCAGCGGGCGCACCATGGCGGGGCTTGCCCCGCTCTTCGGGCTTGATCCCGAAACCAAGGCGGATACCCGCATTGTCGGGCCGTTGACCGCGATCTGGTTCGCGGTCTTCATGATCCCCTTTTTCATCTATACCCGCGATGACCCTGCAGCGCCCAGCACCGGCATGAAACTGGGCCAGGCGATTGGCGATCTGGGTCGCACGTTGCGCAACCTGCCACGGCATCCGTCCTTGATGGCCTATCTTGGGTCTTCGATGTTCTACCGCGATGCGCTGAACGGAATGTATACCTTTGGCGGCATCTATGCGCTTGGCGTGCTTAATTGGTCGATCATCGACATCGGCATTTTCGGCATCCTTGCGGCAATCTCGGGCGCGGTATTCTGCTGGATCGGGGGCAGGGTGGACCGGCGCATCGGGCCCATGCCGGTGATCGTGTTCTGCTGTATTGTGTTGATCCTGACGGCCATCCTGATCATCTCTCTCACGCCCACCTCCGTGATGGGGATCAACGTAGGCCAAGGCTCTGCGATACCCGACATCAGTTTCTATGTCGCCGGGGCGCTGATCGGCGCGGCGGGCGGCGCGCTTCAGGCGTCTTCGCGCAATATGCTGACCCGTCAAGGCAACCCGGAGCGCATGACCGAGGCCTTTGGGCTATACGCGCTGTCGGGCAAGGCCACGTCCTTTCTGGCACCAGCGCTGATCGCCGTGACCACCGATCTGACCGGCAGCCAGCGTTTGGGCATCACACCCGTCGTGGGGCTGTTCATCCTGGGGCTGATCCTGTTAGCATGGGTAAAACGCGACGGAGATTTTGCCAAATGATCCTTTCCCGATTCCTCGCATCTGCGGCGCTCACCTTGGTCCTTGCCTCTTGTGGCGGGGACAGCGGGCGTGACATCAGCGGTGCAAAACAGGTCCTGCCCACCATCGGCACCTCGGGCGGTGCCCTCAGCAACGTTCAGGCCAAGAAACTCTTTGGGGCAAAAAGCACCCCCTCATCCCAAAGCCCTGCCGCCTATGGCAGCTACGCCAAGGGCTGTCTGGCCGGTGCCGCGCAATTGCCCGAAACTGGGCCGACATGGCAGGCGATGCGCCTGTCGCGCAACCGCAACTGGGCGCATCCCGAAACCATCGATATGGTCAAGAAACTATCCGCCTTTGCGGCCACACAACCCGGCTGGAGCGGCATTTACGTCGGCGACATGAGCCAGCCGCGCGGCGGGCCCATGCTGACCGGTCACCGCAGCCATCAGATCGGGCTGGACGCCGACATCTGGATGCTGCCGGCCAAATCACTCGCGCTCACCGCCACCCAACGCGAGAACATCTCTTCCATCTCGATGCGCCGGTCCAACGGTGCCTATGTCAACAGCTCCTGGACCCGCGCCCATCACGAGATCCTCAAAGCGGCGGCCAAAGACCCGCGTGTCTCGCGCATCTTTGTCTTCCCCGGTGCCAAGGTCCAGATGTGCGCCGATGAAAAAGGCGACCGCAGCTACCTGCGCAAGATCCGGCCCTGGTACGGACATCACTACCATTTCCACGTGCGGCTGGACTGCCCAAAAGGGCTACGGGGCTGCGTCAACCAAAGCCCGCCACCGGCCGGCGACGGCTGTGCCGATGCCCGTGAATGGCAGCGCAATATCCTTAATCCGCCACCACCCGATCCCAATGCGCCCAAGCCGAAACCGCGCCGCGAATTGGTGCTGGCCGATTTGCCGGCCCAATGCCACGCGGTTCTGGAAAACTGAGACATTTTCTTGCGGCACTGCTGACCACGGCCTTTGCCTGCACCGCTCTGCCCGCAAGGGCCGAAGTCCAGATGACGCTCTTGTCGGATCTGGCCTGGCACCTGCCGGAGAAATGGTTTGGCGGGTTTTCAGGACTGGAGGTGTCGCCGGATGGTGAAACCCTGACGGCAATCACCGATCGCGGGTCCATCGTGACCGCGCGGCTGACGCGGGCAGACGGGCTGATCACGGGCGTTGAAGTACTCTCGCGATTGGACATGCGCCTGTCCAACGGCGAGATACCAAAAGGGGCCGTGGCAGATGCCGAAGGGCTGGCCATTGATGCCACAGGCCGGGCCTTTGTCTCGTTTGAATTTCGCCACCGGGTGACGCGGCTGGACCTGTCCAGCGGCATCACCACGCGCCTGCCGTCGCACCGCGATTTTGAAACCCTCGGCACCAACGCGGGACTAGAGGCGCTGGCCATTCACCCCGATGGCCGGTTGTTTACCCTGGCCGAAGGGGCCCGGCCTGTCGCGGGCAAGATCCCGCTGTACGCCTTGTCCGCAGGGCGCTGGCGCATCGCACACAGGCTTCCCACCGATGACGCCTTTCTACCTGTCGGCGCGGATTTTGATCCCGGCGGCCGGCTGTATCTGTTGGAACGCGCCCTGACGCCGCTGGGCTTTCGCAGCCGCATCCGGCGCTTTGATCTCAGCGGCCCAGATCCGGTCGCACAGACCCTGCTGATCACCGACCGGGGGGCCTTTGACAACCTAGAAGGCCTGTCGGTCTGGACCGACGGTGCAGGTGCCACGCGACTGATCCTGATCTCGGACGACAACTTCAAGATCTTCCAGCGCACCCAGATCGTGGAATTCGCCCTGACAGAATGACTTGCGCCCCACCCGCCAAGGGCCTAAAGCGCGCAGGTTTCCGACACCCGCAGGCCACGTCGCCGCATCCTTGAACAAGGGGTTCTTCATATGACACGCAGATATCTTCCCGGCATCATCGCCATGGCCACCATCGTCGTGGCCTCGAACATCCTGGTTCAGTTCCTCTATGGTGACTGGCTGACCTATGGGGCCTTTACCTATCCACTGGCCTTTCTGGTGACCGACATCATGAACCGGATCTATGGCACTTCGGCCGCGCGCCGCGTTGTGCTGGTGGGTTTCGTTGCGGGCCTGATCTGTTCGCTGATCGGCACGCAGATCATGGGCGAATTCGGGCCGCTGGTCACCCTGCGCATCGCGGTGGGTTCCGGTCTGGCCTTCCTGATCGCCCAGCTGATTGATGTCTCGGTCTTCGCTTCCCTGCGCACCAAAGCATGGTGGCAGGCCCCGCTGGTCAGCACCCTGATCGGCTCAAGCATCGACACGGCGCTGTTCTTCTCCATCGCCTTTTCCGGCACACTCAGCTTCATTCATCCGGCAACCGACGTCAGCTGGGCGGCGGAACCCCTGCCACTGCTGGGCTTTGGCCCTGTCGCGCCGCTCTGGGTCTCTCTGGCCGTGGCCGACTGGGCCGTGAAACTCGGCATCGCCCTGCTCGCCCTGATCCCCTTCCGCCTGATCACAGCGCGCCTGATGCCCAGAACATAAGCACCCCCAGCTCCTTTTTGCAAAAAATACTCATGCGCAGCCGCAGGGCAAAAAAACACTTTGCGTTTGGCGTAACCTGTGCAACGATTCAGGTGATTTCAACAAAAGCAAAGGAGGTGATCTAGTGTCAAGAAAGGTACTGGAGCGAGGTGTCGGAACAGCTTTGGAGGTTTCCTGCTAGGGCAGCCCCTGGCAGTCGAAAACACAAAGTGGACGTCGGTCTAACCGACACACCTCCGAAAACCATTCGCCCATCTTGAAACATGGGTTTGGGCCGCTCCGTCACCGGGGCGGCCCTCTTCATTGGGGCGGCGCTTTTCAATCAGGCGGAACAGTTCGTTTGACCTGCCCCCTTCACCTTCACACCTTGCAATGCGATGCTGACCCCATGCTACGGATCAATGACACCATCAGTATTCAGGACTGGGAACTCACGGAGCAATTCGTGCGCGCCTCAGGTCCGGGCGGGCAGAATGTGAACAAGGTCTCCTCTGCCGTGGAACTGCGGTTTGAGGCAGCAACCTCTCCTTCGCTGCCGCCACCGGTCAAGAGCCGGCTGAAACGTTTGGCCGGGCGGCGCTGGACGAATGAGGGCACTTTGGTCATTCAATGTGATGAGACCCGCAGCCAGGCCCGCAACCGCGACATCGCCCGCGAACGTCTGGCCGCGCTGATCAAACAGGCCCTGACCCCGCCAAAGCGCCGCATCGCCACGCGCCCGACACTGGGGTCCAAGAAACGCAGGCTCAAGGCCAAGAAAGTGCGCGGTGAAGTCAAATCAATGCGCGGCAAGGTCGACCCCGATACCTGATACCTGATACCTGAAACCGGGTTTTCCGAAATGGCCCAAGGGTGGACGAGGCGTCCACCTTACGCGGATGTGCGGATGTAAGGTGGACGCCCCGTCCACCATGCCCCCCTAGCGTTCTGATTTTCTTAATATGTTTTCCGGAGCAACCGGCGCATCACACAGACGATAACTCTTTGAAATGTATAACTTCTGTCAGCGGCCAGGGGCCCGGGGGCTAGAGAGAGCGCCTTAACCTTTTGTCCCCGCGGGGACAGCCACTATTTTTCCTTGCGCAGCACGTAGATGTCCATGATCCAGCCATGGTTTTCGCGCGCATTGGCCCGCATGGCGATGATCTTGTCACGCACCTGACCCAGCGGGCCCTCGCAGATGATCTGCTCTTTCATGCCCACATAGCCGCCCCACCAGATGTGGAACCCTTCTGGCGGCAGCGTCTGAAAGGCACAGGTGCCGTCCAGCATCACGGCAATCGTATCGACACCCTTGGGCCAGCCCTCATCGCGCAAGCGCCGTCCGGTCGTCACCGTAAAGGGCGCGCCGATTTCATTGATCGGGATCGCATGGGCCGCCGTCAGCGCCTGCAACGACGTGATGCCCGGGATCACCTCAAGGGTCGGGGCGGGATCAAGCCGCGCGGCGATCCGCAGCGTGCTGTCATAAAGCGATGGATCGCCCCACACCAGCAGCGCCACCTTTTGCGCTTTGTGCCCCTGCCCGCCAATCGCCTCTTGCCAGGCCAGCGCGATCGCATCGTGCCAGTCATCCACCCGCTGGCGATAATCTGCAGTGGCCTCATCACGCACAGGCAGTTCAAATTCTACGATCCGCGTGGCGGCATTGGTCAGCATCTCGTCACAGATCGCCTGGCGCAATTCGGCCAGATCAGCCTTGCCCGCCCCTTTGCGCGGAATAAGGATCAGGTCCTGGGCGTTCATCGCGCGGATCGCCTGCAGCGTCATATGCGCAGGGTTGCCGGTGCCTATGCCAATCAATGTCAGATGCATGCCCTACCCCGGTATCCGCGCGATGGCCTTGGTCCGCAGGTTGCCCAGCACGCGGGCGTCCTCAAAGGTGCCATCGCTTGATGCGGCATAAAGTGCTGCAAAATTCTGCAATTCGGCGATATCGGCCGCGCTGATATTGCCAAACAGATAGGCCACCTTGCCCGGCGCGCGAAAGGCAACAGTCTGGGCACGCGTACAGCCGGACATGCATTCGACGCTGTGTACCGCCACCCCCTGCAACCCGGCCCGCAGGACATCGGCAAAGGCACCATCCGGGGTGCAGCTGCGGCAAACGAAAACCTTCATGCGTCCAGCTCCGCCAGCGGTCCGTAAAAGATCAAGGCAGGCGTTGTGCTGCTGGTGGTCTGCAAATGCGCAGCAAGGCCCGCGATGGTGTGGCGCGTCACCTTTTCAGCAGGGGTGGAAACCGCTTCGGCCAGCATGGCAGGTGTATCGCCGGGCAAGCCGTGTTCGATCAGCCGGGCCACCAGACCCGCAAAGGTGCGTTTGCCCATATAGACCACGGTGGTGGCCATGGGATCGGCCAGCGCGGCCATGTTCACATCGCGCGGCAGATCACCGGTCACATCCGCGCCGGTGATAAACTGTACCCGCCGGGCCGTCAGACGCCGCGTCAGCGGAATACCCGCCGCCGCCGCCGCCGCCGATGCAGAGGTGACGCCGGGAATTATCTCAAACGGGATGCCTGCCTCTTGCAGGGCGATGATCTCTTCCTCAAGACGGCCAAACATGCCGCTGTCACCGGATTTCAGCCGCACCACCCGCATCCCCGCCAAGGCATGGTCCACCAAGACCTGCGAGACATGGTGCTGTTTGGGCGATGCGCGGCCTGCACGTTTGCCCACGCCGATAAGATCCGCGTCGGGCCCTGCATGTTCCAGTATCGGACCGGCGCTCAGATCATCAAACAGGACCACTTCGGCCTTTTGCAAGCGGTCCACCGCCTTGACCGTCAGCAGTTCAGGATCGCCCGGACCGGACGACACAAAAGAGACAAAACCGGTCATATATCCTCGGCAATCAGATGAAAGAATGTACCCGTCGCGCGCCCGCCCCCATCGAAGCTCCGCGTTGATCCGGTTTCATCGACCTGCAGGTCATTGCTGTCGGTGATATGGGCCAGCGGCGCATCGGGTTCCGACAGGATGGTCGCATAGTGAAACTCGTGACCGCGCAGACGGCTGCCCGCGCCATGACCGGGGATTGCGGCGTTCAGTTCGGCCTTGCGATAACCAAGGTGGAATTTGCGTTTGGCAAAAGAGGTCTCAAGACCCAAAAGCCCCGCCATCTGATGGCCCACACCTTCCTTGTCGACCAGAACCGAACCCATCGCCATATAGCCCCCGCATTCGCCATGCACCGGCTTGGTGCGGGCAAAGTTTTGGATGCCTTTGCGAAACACCTCTGCTGCTGCCAGCTTGCCTGCGTGCAATTCGGGATAGCCGCCGGGCAACCAGCAGACGTCGGCGCTGGGGTCCGGGGCCTGATCGGCCAGCGGTGAGAAGGGCAGGACCGTGGCCCCCGCCGCGCGCCACCCGGCCAGAAGATGCGGATAGACAAAGGCAAAGGCGTCGTCCTGGGCCAGCGCAATGCGCATCCCCGGTGGGACAACTTTGGCCGGGGCGGGCGCGTCTTGCAGGGTGCCTGCTGCCGCTGCGCGCAATGCGTCCATATCCACGTGTTCGGCCACGAAATCCGCCGCCTCTGCGAGGATCTGTGGCAGGTTTTCCTGCTCGCCTGCCTGTACAAGGCCCAGATGCCGCTCTGGCATCTCGATCTCCTTGCGGCGCGGCAGCGCACCCAGAACGGTCACGCCCGCCTGTTCCATTCCGACGCGCACCAGCGCCTCGTGGCGGGGCGAGGCGACGCGGTTCAGCACGACACCCGCCAGCGTCACATCAGGGCGCATCAGCTTGAAGCCAAGTGCTGTGGCCGCGACCGATTGCGCGGCACCGGACACATCCAGCACCAGCACCACCGGCCAGCCCATATGCGCGGCAATATCCGCACTGGCACCATTGCCGCATTGGCCCGGGATCGCGACACCGTCAAACAACCCCATGGAACCTTCCGCAAGGATCAGATCGGCACCAGCGGCATTGCCGACCAGGCCGTCGATGCAGGCGCGGTCCATCGACCAGCTGTCCACGTTAAAGGACGCACGGCCCGAGGCCGCAGTGTGGAACGCAGGATCAATATAGTCAGGCCCGCTCTTGAATGGTTGCACATTCACGCCCCGGGCGCGGAATGCGGCCAGAAGCCCCAGCATCAGGGTCGTTTTTCCGGTGCCCGAGGCGGGCGCGGAAATCATCAGTCCGGGCGGGATCATTCAGCGCTCTCCGGGAAACGGGGTTCTGTCCCCACGGGGCGAAAGCGGCGGTCATAATCGCCTGCATAGAGCCTGCTTTCACCAAAATCTTCGGCCCCGATGGCATGACCTACAAGGATCAGCGCCGTGCGCTCCATTTCCGCTCCGATGGCGGTTTTCAGGGTGGCCAGCGTGGCCTTGACGATGCGCTGATCGGGCCAGCTGGCGCGCCAGACGACCGCCACGGGGCAGTCATCGCCGTAATGCGGCGTCAGGTCGGCCACGACTTTGTCGAGGATATGCACCGACAGGTGAATGGCCAGCGTTGCCCCTGTCTTGGCAAAATTCTCCAGCGCCTCACCTTCGGGCATTGCCGTGGCGCGGCCAGAGGTGCGCGTCAGGACAACCGATTGCGCGACACCGGGCAGTGTCAGTTCAGCGTTAAGAGCGGCGGCGGCGGCGGCAAAGGACGGCACACCGGGCGTCACGTCATAGGGGATGTCCAGCGCGCGCAACCGGCGCAGCTGTTCGCCCATGGCCGACCAGACCGACAGGTCACCTGAATGCAGACGCGCAACGTCCTGACCCGCCTCATGCGCGGCACTGATTTCGGTCATGATCTCGTCCAGTGACATGCGGGCCGTGTTCACGATTTTCGCACCCTCTGGGCAATAGGATAGCAGCGCTTCGGGCACCAGAGAGCCCGCATAAAGGCACACCGGGCAGGCCGCGATCAGGTCGCGCCCGCGCAGGGTAATCAGGTCTGGGGCACCGGGGCCTGCGCCGATGAAATGGACGGTCATGGTGGTTTATCCTTTAGCTTTGCGCGATGGCAGCGGTGGCTTTACCATCGCCCGATACGACACGCGCCGCAACCAGCACCGCGTTGGGGCCAGCGGCGGCCAGGGCTGCGGCTTCGGCCAGTGATCCGGTGCCGAACTTGTCTTGAATGCGCTGCGATTGTGTGGGGGTGATCATCTGTGCCAGATCGGTTTGGCTGACGCCAAGGCCGGGCACGCCCAGCAGCTGCGCCAATTCGCGGAATACTTTTTCGCGGGATTTGGCGGCCTCGGTCACCAGCGCGTCGATCTTTTGCCCGCCTGAGACCTCAAGCGCCAGACGCATCGCGTCTTGCAGGCTGGCCAGATCGGCGGCGGCGCGAAAACCTATTCCCATGGTCCTCATAGGATCACGCTCCATTGGACAACAGGGCGGGCAGGTTGCCAGCCGCGCATATTGCCCAGTGGTTGGGACTGTGCCAGTTCGATGCGAAGCAAACTGCCACCATGGGCGGCGTGCAGGGTCGCCAGCAACACTTCGGTTTCCAGCGTGACACCATTGGCAACAAGACGCGTACCTTTGGGCAGGATCGCGCAAAGCTGCTCGAACAGCGCGGATGAGCCACCGCCGCCGACGAAAACGGCATCGGGCAGAGGCTGGTCCTGAATGGTCTCTAACGAAGGGCCTTCGATAACCTGCATCAGGTGGCTCAGGCCGAAATCGTCGATGTTGCGGGCGATGTTGCGGACCCGCTCTGGTTTGATCTCAAAGGCTGTGGCGCGGCCGCCCGCAAGGCACCATTCCACCGAGACAGAGCCTGATCCGGCACCGATATCCCAAAGCGTCTCGCCGGGGCGCGGCGCAAGGGCCGACAGGGTCAGCGCCCGCACCGGGCGTTTGGTGATCTGGCCGTCATGGGCAAAACTGTCGTCCGGCAGGCCAGAGGCACGCGACAGACCCACATCACCGGGCAGCGCCACGGCCACGGCAACGGGGGCGGCGATATCGGTCAGGTTGAAACCGGCAGCCGTGGTCTGACGGATGCGTTGGTGCGGGCCGCCCATGCGTTCGCACACCCAAAGCGCCGCCTGCCCTGCCCCGTGATCCGTAAGCCATACGGCAAGTTCGGCAGGGGCCGCGCCATCGCGCAGAAGGCAAATCAGTTGTCCCTTGGGCGACAGGACGCGGCGCAGACGGGACAGGGGGGCTGCGTGCAGACCATGGCAAGTGGTTTCCTCCATCCGCCAGCCCAACTGCCCGGCAACCAGCGAAAAGGTCGAGGGTGCGGGCAGCACAGCCCATTCGCCAAGCGCCAGATGCGCGGCAAGGCTGCTGCCGGCCCCGAACCAAAAAGGATCACCCGAGGCCAGAACGACGGTGTTTTGACCTTTGACCGCCAGCACCGGATCGACCGAAAAGGGCACAGGCCAGGCGCGGCCACGTGTGCCCGCCCCCACCAGATCCAGGTGGCGCGGGCCGCCAAAGATGACCTGCGCCGCCGCAATCGCATCGCGGCTTGCAGGGGGCAAGGCGCTTGCGCTATCGTCCGGCATTCCGATGATTTTAAGCCAAGGATCACCCATCATGCGCGTCCTTTTGCTGGGGGGTACCACAGAGGCAAGCCGCCTTGCCGCGCGTTTTGCCGACCATGGGGTTGAGGCGGTTTTTTCCTATGCCGGTCGCACCAACGCGCCCGTCGCGCAGCCCTTGGCCACACGCGTCGGCGGCTTTGGCGGGGTTGCGGGGCTGGTTGCCTATTTGGCGCAGGACCGGATCACCCATGTGGTCGATGCAACGCACCCCTTTGCCGCCGGAATGAGCCATAATGCCCATGCCGCATGCGTGCAGGCCAGCCTGCCGCTGATCCGCCTCGAACGGCCTGCCTGGCAGGCGCAGGCGGGGGATCACTGGACCCTCTTGCCCCGTCTTGAGGATATTCCGGCAGCCCTGCCCGATGCGCCTGCGCGTGTCTTTCTGGCGATTGGCAAACAGCAGATCGGGCTGTTTGCCGCCAAGCCGCAGCATCACTATCTGCTGCGGCTGGTGGACCAGCCCGAGGCCGCGTTGCCTTTGCCCGATACCAAAGTGATCCTTGCACGCGGTCCCTTTGATCTGGCGGGTGACATCGCCTTGATGCGTGAACATGCGATCACCCATGTGGTGGCCAAGAACGCAGGCGGCATCGGCGCGCGGGCCAAGCTGGATGCAGCGCGGGCCCTGGGCCTGCCGGTGCTGATGGCGCAGCGCCCCGCCCTGCCCCGTGGCACCATTGCCCGCAACGGGGCCGAGGTGATGACATGGCTGGGTCACAACACGGATCGCGGCGTATAGACGTAGCGGCCAATGCGTTTGGTCGCGGAATTGCCGACGATCACGACGGTGCGCATATCGGCCATCTCTGGCGTGGCCTCGGCTAGTGTGACGGTGTTCAGGGCCTGATCGGGCGTGCTGACCGCGCGGGCGAAGGTGATCAGACGGTCCGGGCCGCATTCCTCGCGCAGCACATCGAGGGTTTTCTCAAACCCGTGGGGACGCGATTTGGATCGGGGGTTGTAGAACGCCATGGCAAAATCACCACGGGCGGCCATGCGCAGGCGGTGTTCGATCACCTCCCATGGTTTCAGATTGTCGCTGAGGTTGATGGCGCAGAAATCATGGCCCAGCGGCGCACCGGCGGCAGCGGCAGCAGCAAGCATGGCGGTGATGCCCGGCAGAACGCGAATGTCGGTGTCGATGAATTCAGGATGAACCTCAAGCGCCTCGAACACGGCCGAGGCCATGGCAAAGACACCCGGATCGCCGGAAGAGACGACAACCACACGCGCACCCGCCGCCGCCAATTGCAGCGCGTGCAGGGCGCGGTCCAGTTCAACCCGGTTGTCGGTGGGATGCAGGTTCAGCCCCGCACGCGGGGTGACGCGGGCAACATAGGGAATATAGCCGATGATATCGGTGGCCTGGGTCAGCACCTGGGTCACTTCGGGCGTGACAAGGGCGTCATTGCCCGGCCCAAGGCCTGCGATGGCAATCCAGCCTGTGTCATGTCCAGTCATTCGCCCGCCTCCGGGCGGCGGCCCTGACCGTGGACCAGAACGATGGCGAAATAGGGGCAGTCATCCTCGTCGGTGTCCGCCAGTCTGGCAATGCGCTGCTGCGGCATCGTGCCCTTTTCCACCAGCCATGCGTCATCCAGACGCCCTGCGGCGGCCAAGGCGCGTTTGACGGCGGGCAGGTTGCGCCCCGTCTTCATCACGACCAGGGCATCGCCGCGCATCATGTGGTCAACCAGTTCCGCTTCGGGCAGGGTGCCCATGAGAACGGTCATCACGTCGTCACCCCAGGTGAAGGGCATGTCCAGCGCGTTCCAGCAGCCGACCATGCCGGGGATGGCAGGCAGCACCTCAACCTCGGCGCGGCCCTGAAGGCGGGTGTGCAGATGCATGAATGAGCCGTAAAAGAACGGATCCCCCTCGCAGAGAACCACGACCTCATGCGCCTTTGACAAGGTTTCCAGCTTGTCCGCCCATTCGGCGTAGAAATCCACCATCAAGGCGCGGTATTCTTCGCTGTCAAAGCGCAGTTCGGTGGTGACGGGATATTCCATCGGGTATTCGATCACATCCTCGCGCAGCATGTCCTTGACGATGGTGCGGGCCTGTCCGGCGCGGCCCTTTTTGCGAAAGAACGCCACATGTCTGGCCCCGCGGATGATGCGGTCGGATTTGACGCTCATCAATTCGGGATCGCCGGGGCCAAGGCCTGCGCAGATGATCTTGCCCATGATTATTCCACCCTGCTGGCGACGGCGTTGATCGCGGCGACCGTGATGGCAGAGCCGCCCAGCCGTCCGCGCACGATCATGGAGGGAACCGGCAGGTCCTGCATCAGCGCCTCCTTGGATTCCGCGGCACCGATAAAGCCCACGGGGCAGCCGATGATGGCTGCAGGGCGCGGGCAATCGGGGTCTTGGAGCATGTTAAGAAGGTGAAACAGCGCGGTGGGTGCATTGCCGATGGCCACAACGGCCCCGGCCAAGTTGGGACGCCAGAGTTCAAGGGCCGCCGCAGAGCGTGTGTTGGACATCGCCTTGGCCATATCGGGCACACGGGGGTCGCGCAGGGTGCAGATCACTTCGTTCTCGCGCGGCAGACGTTTGCGGGTGATCCCTTCGCTGACCATATAGGCATCACAAAGGATCGGTGCGCCATCCTCAAGCGCAGGGCGCGCGGCGATGGCCATGCCAGGGGAGAATTGCACATGATCCTCAAGGCCAACCATGCCGGCGGCGTGGATCATGCGCACGGCCACGATTTCTTCTTCGGGGGTGAAGCGGGCCAGATTGGCCTCGGCGCGGATGGTGGCAAAGGACTGGCGGTAAATTTCAGCGCGGTCGGTGATGTAGGTATGGGGCATTCAAAGCGCCTTGATGATGTCGTCAGGGGAAAGGGCGGATCGGGCGGGGGCATCGCTGGCGCGGCCATTGTGAATGAGGTCGAACCCCTGTGCCGTCGCGGTGACCGTGAGGGCGGCAGGTTTTGGATGGGCACAGCCCTTGGCACAGCCCGAGACATGCAGGATTTGTTCCGGTCCCAGATGCCGGGCAAGGCGGCGGGCGATGGGACGTGTCTGCGCGAGGGCCTGTGCGCAGGCCGGTGCCCCAGTGCAGGCCACCACCCGCAAGAGCGGATCGGCAGGGTCGGTGATCACACCCGCCACATCAGGCAGGTCACGCGCCCCTTCGACCAGCACCATGCGCCAGGGGGTCATGCGCAGACTGCCTTGCTTGGCCAGGCTTGCCAGCGTTTCGACCGGAAGTTGCCCAAAGGCAAGCCCGACCATCGCGCCCAAGGGCGTATAGCCGGGGGCGGGCAGATAGGTCTGGGTCTGGCGGGGTATGATGAACCCCTCGGGCAGGGCTGTACCCTGTCCCAGCAGCGCGGCCATGCGGGTCTGGTTGTCGCGCGTTCGAACAAACCAGCGGGCCAGGTCAAGCGCCTCTTGGATGACCGTCAGTGAGGTCACGGGCTTGGCCAGGGCGGCACCGGTTGCGGCAAGGATCAGGCCGCCGCCTGCATCGCGCTCAAGGCGGATATCGGCAGAGGCGCGTTGCAGCACCGGTGCCGCCCCCGTATCGACGGCAAAGCCAAATTTGCCCGGGATCGCGGGCGCGTCTGCCGCACCCAGCGCCTGTGTCAGGGCTGTCGCCAGCGCGGGGGTTTCATCGCCGGTTTGCCAAAACGGGGTCACGAGGATGTTGCGCCTGCTTTCGGCGGCCTCATTTTCATCAAGCAGCCCCAGATGGCCCAAACCTTCCATGAGGGGGGCATAGCTGTCTTGGGTGACGCCGCGCAGCTGGATATTGGCACGGCTGGACAGGTCCAGCATGCCGTTGCCATGGACCGAGGCAAGCGTCGCAATGCCGTCCGCATGGGCGCGGCGCAACCGGCCGTTGAAGGGGCGGATGCGCACAACCATGCCATCGCCCGATTGCATGGGGCGCAGGGCACCCGGGCAGTAGCCTTTGATCAGCGGGGCGGTCATTCGGCGGCATCCATCTGGGCGCTGATGGAATTGCGCCGGGTGATCCAGAGACCCGCATCGCGCAAGGCGGCGAAACGGTCACGCATGGCTTGCAAGGCCTGTGGGTTTTCGGTCTCCATGAAGGCGACCAGATCGTCGCGGCCCAGGGTCGCGTCATAATAAAGATCAAACAAATGCGCTGGCACCTCGCGGGTCAGATGCGCAAAGGCGGCAAGGTTGTCCAGCGTGGCGGCAATTTCGGCAGCACCGCGAAAGGCGTGGCGCATCATGCCGCTGGCCCAATCGGGGTTGGCGGCACGGGCGCGCACCACACGGGCGATTTCTTCGGCCATGGTGCGGGCCTTTGGGCTGCCGATCCGGGTGCTGTCGACGTGATACATCGCCGGTTTCGCCGCACCCAGATGCGCCATGGCAGCCGCAAACCCGCCTTCGTGGCTGGCATAGTCGGAGGCCAGCAGCACGTCGGATTCGGTCAGGTCCTGAATATGGGCAAAGGTATCGGCCCCCTGCAGGCGTTGTTCCAGCGCGTGGCGATTTTGCTGCGCCTGGCCTTTGGCGTCGATGGACCATTCAGACGCTTTGAGCCATGCCTCGCCCGCAGCGGCGCGCCCTTCGTCTGAGTAATCCAGCATCGCGGCTTCCATATTCATGCCGTAAAGCCCCGGTTTAGGGCCGAAAACACGGGGGGTTTTCGTCAGATACGGGTTCATGTCTGCGGCTTCTTCACGCTCTGCCAGGGCCAGTGCGCCCGCCTCGAACAGCTGGCTGAGACCGGGGAATACATCGCGAAACAGCCCCGAGATGCGCAGGGTCACGTCAATGCGCGGCCGGTTGATCAGCGCGAGGGGAAGCACCTCAAAGCCGCTGACGCGCTCGCTTCCCTCGTCCCATTTTGGGGCCAGACCCGCGAGGTGCAGCGCCATTGCGACTTCTTCGCCGGCAGTGCGCATGGTGGCGGAGCCCCACAGGTCAACGACAAGGCCCTTGGGATAATCGCCTTCGTCCTGCAGGTGGCGGCGGATGAGTTCCTCTGCCAGTTTGACGCCCTGGGCATGGGCCGCACGGGTCGGCACGCTACGCGGATCAACGGCATAAAGGTTGCGCCCCGTGGGCAAGACGTCAGACCGTCCGCGATAGGGAGAGCCGGAGGGCCCGGATGTGACGCGCTGGCCGTTGAGGGCGCGCAGGAGGCCGTCTGTTTCGCCATCACCCAGGCCATAGGTGTGCAGCCCGTCGCCATATTGGCTTTCCTTGATATCACAGACAAAGCGGTCGATGCGGGTGATCGCTTCGGCCATGCAGGTGTCATCGGTGATGCCAAGGTCATCCTCCACGCCTGCGGCGCGGGCCTCTGAGCGGATCGTGTCAATCAGGCGGTCGCGGCGGGCAGGGTCGAGCCCGTCGGCGGTGGAATATTCATCCAGCAGGCGTTCTAGCTGCTGCAGGCCATCCGGTGTGGCGCTGTCTTTCATCGGGGGGGGCAGGTGGCCCAGCGTCACGGCACCGATGCGGCGTTTGGCCTGGGCGGCCTCACCGGGATCATTGACGATGAACGGGTAGATGACCGGCAGATCGGCTGTCAGCGCCTCGGGCCAGCATGTGTCAGACAGGGCCACTGCCTTGCCCGGCAGCCATTCCAGTGTGCCATGGGCACCGATGTGGACCAGCGCGTGCATGCCCATGGCACGCAGCCACAGATAGAAGGCGACATAGGAATGGCGCGGCACGCGGGCTAGGTCGTGGTAGTCCGTGTCGCGCGCGGCGATTGCACCGCGTTCGGGTTGTAGCGCCACCAGCGCATTGCCGCAGGACTGGGCGGGGAAATGGAACGCACCATCTGAACAAAGCGGGTCTTTGGTGGCGTCGCCCCATGCGGTTTTGAGGTCTGCCTGCAGTGCCTCTGGCAGGGTTTGAAGCGCCTCGTGGTAGGCGCTGACCGGCCAGTCTATGGTGGTGCGCGGCAGGGTTTTACCAAAACCGATGGTGGGCGTAACACCGTAGCCCGCAGCGGCCAGCGTCAGCAGCATGTCCTCGGTTGAGGCCAGCGCATCGAGGCCCACGGCATGGGCAATCTGGTCTTCGCGGCCCGGATAGGTGGACAGGACAAGCGCCAGTTTACGCTGTTCGGGCGCGGTTGTCGCCAGACGGTGCCAGCCCACGATACGGTCCACCACAGATTTGATCCGCGCGGCATTGGCACGGTGGGAAAAGCGGGAAAACTGCAGATGCGGGTCTTTTTTCTCGGGCGCTTTAAAGCTGACCACACCGGAAAAGATACGCCCGTCCACTTCGGGCAGAACCACATGCATGGCAAGGTCGGCAGGCGAGAGGCCGCGTTCGCTTTCGGCCCATTCTTTCTGGCGGGCCGTGGAAAGCGCGACCTGAAACACAGGACATCCCGGCGCATCAAGCGGCGATGTGCCATCGCTGCCCCGGCCAGAGAACGCGGTGGCGTTGATGATTGCCGCAGGGGCATGGGCCGCAAGCGCTGTGTCAAGGAAGGCACGTCCGGCTTCGGCCTTGAGCGACGGGACAAACAGGCCCATTGCCGCAAAGCCGCGCGCGCGCAAGGCGCGGATCAATGCGTCAATCGGGGCCGTGTCCGCCGCCGTCAGATAGCTGCGGTAGAAGGTGACGGCAATCATCGGCGGGCCATCGGTTGGCGCGTCGCTGCCACGGGGGCATTTGGTGACGATGCCGTGGTCGGGATCGTAAAAGCCGCAGGTGGGAACCGTCTTGGTGCCGGTCACGGGGCCTGCGTAGAAACCAGCCGCAAGGGCGAGTTGCGCAAGGGCCGCCTGGGCCGCGACCGCACCGCCTGCGTCACACAGATGCGACAGGCGGCGCAGGGTTGAAACCGGCAGTGTGGAATGCGCATCAAGTGCGGGGTCCTCGCGGCCATCCGCAGGCAGGATCGCCAGTGCGATGTTGTTGCGGCGGGCGAAATCCTGCACCTGCATGATGCCGTAGGGCCAGTAATTCTCGCCGCCGATCAGGCGGATCAGGATGCCTTTGGCCCCTGTTAGGGTCTGTTCGACATAGTTGTCGACCGACGCAGGGTGGCGCAGGGCCACCAGGTTGCACAGGCGCAGGGTGGGCAGTTTGCCATCCGGTCCGCCGCCCCGATGCCAGCCTGCCGCGAAAGCGCCAAGGTCGCTGTCAGAGAACGAAAGCACCACCAGATCACCGGGCGTCTGGCCCGGATCAAAGGGTGTTTCGCTATCTTCTAGCCCATGGCTTTCGCGGAAGACGACATGCATGTCAGGTCACGCACCCAGAACGGCGCGGATCGCGGCGGTGTTGATGTGGTCATGTTCGGCGATCACGACCAGATGCCCCTGACGGGCATCGGCACCCCACGGGCGGTCGAATTGCTGACGCACGCGCGCGCCCACGGCCTGAACCAGCAGGCGCATGGGTTTTCCGGTCACGGCAACATAGCCTTTGACGCGCAGGATGTGCTGTTCATTGGCCAGCCTTTCGATGGCCGCGACCAAGGCCGCTACGTCGTCGACTTCGGGCATGGGGACGACGATGGTTTCGAAATCATCGTGTTCGTGATCGTCGTGACCATCATGATGCGAGGGGCGCGCGGCGATGTCGTCTTCGGCCTTGGCATTCAGGCCGAGGATCACGGAAGGGTCAATCACGCCTTCGCTCATCGACAGGATCGGGATAGCGCGGGGGGATTCAGCCTCAATGATCTTGCGCGCGGCGGCAAGGCCGGTTTCACCGGCAAGGTCGGCCTTGGACATCAGAATAATGTCGGCGCAAGCGATCTGATCCTCAAACACCTCGGACAGGGGTGTTTCATGGTCGATGCTGTCATCGGCTTTGCGCTGTTCATCAACAGCATGTTCGTCGGCCGCGAAACGCCCTGCGGCGACGGCTTCGGCGTCGGCCAGCGCGATGACGCCGTCCACGGTGATCTTGGAGCGGATCGCAGGCCAGTCGAATGCCTTGAGCAGGGGTTTGGGCAGGGCAAGGCCGGAGGTTTCGATCAGGATGTGATCTGGCCGGGTCGGCAGGGCCATCAGCGCCTCTATCGTCGGGATGAAATCATCGGCAACGGTGCAGCAGATGCAGCCATTGGCGAGTTCGACGATGTTTTCGACGGGGCAATCTGGGATGGCGCAGCTTTTGAGGATATCGCCGTCAACGCCGACGGTGCCGAATTCATTGACCAGCACCGCAAGGCGGCGGCCGCCTGCGTTCTGCATCAGGTGGCGGATCAGCGTGGTCTTGCCAGAGCCAAGGAAGCCGGTGATCACGGTTACCGGAATTTTGGACAGGTCGTTCATGATGTGGTCTCCACGGGCATGTTGAAGGGGGGGACGCGGGCAAGGCTTTGCTTGCGGAAAATGGTGGGACGGTCGCGCCATGGCACCAGGCCGTCCGGGGTGGCGGCATAGGCTGCGGCACCGGCAAGGATATCGGGCGCATCGGCAAGGGTCATGCGGCCATAAACGTAGGTCCATTTGCCCGGCTCTGACAAGGCAACAGCGGCCCCTTGCGAACAGGCCGACAGGCAGGACACGCCGATGATCTGCACGCCGTCGGGCGCGCCCGCGCTGTTTAGCGCATCATGCAGCAGCGCACCGGGGCGCGGCGCGTCTTCTTCCAGCACTTCGCCGGCGCGGCAGGTGGTGCAAACGTAAAGGGTTGCGGTCATTGGCCGTGCCTCATTCTACGGTGATCATTTGAGCGGCGAAAACGGGGGTGCCGTTCACAGCCAGCGGGCGGTGGTCATTGGTGCTGAGCGTGACTTTGACCTCAACCTCGCCCTTGGGCAGGTCGTCAAGGTGCATCCATGGGCCATAGAGACGGCCCTGTTTCTCGCCGTTGATATAGACATGGGCGTGCCCTTCGCCTGTGACATTGGCAAGGCTGGCGCGTTCGGGAGAAAAGGTGAAATTACCTGTCATCACATGCAGGTTATGGCCCGCCACCGGATCGGGCGTGACCATGATCGACAACTGCGGTGCATCCGCAGCGGGGACATCGAGGGGCGTGTCATGCATCATGGCGTGATCCGCATCTGCACCGTGATGGGCCGGATCGCCGTGATCGTGACCATCAAAGGTCACGCCATTGCCTGCGGCAATGACAAAGCCGATGCCACCACCAAAGACCAGACCGATTGCAAAGAGGGAGAGGCTGCGGCTCATTTCATGACCTCGCCGGGCCGTCGGCATGGGCACCTTCGCGCTGCCAGAAATATCCCGCGAAAGACCCCAGCAGCACCCAGGCGGCAAGACCGACGCCAAGGGCGCGCGCGGCAAAAAGAGCGCCGATTTCGGTGGGCACAGGGCCGGTGAACACATCGGGCTCTGGCGCGCCAAAGATATGGGGGGCCAGCAGCAGTATCGCCGCCCCGCCCCACGCCATCCAGTTGTCACCAAAGGCAATGAGCCAGAGTGCGGCAGCGGCCGTGGCGGCCGTGGCGAACCACCAGATCTGGCGCGCCGTTACATCAGCGGCGGCGACACCGGGCACTTCGGGTGCCAGGCCAAAGCCCGGTGCCAGGTGGAAGGCGACAAACCCCGCAATGCCCCACAAGATGCCTGTGCGCCCATCAATCCGCGCGCCGCGATCTTCGGCGATGCCCATGGCGGCCAGCAGGATCAGCGCATAGCCGGTATAGGTCAGCATGGTGAAAATCACGCTTAGCAGATCGCGCATGGCGTCAAAGCCGGGCAATTCTGGATGGGCCGAAACGGCTGTGGCCCCGAAATGGACCAAAGTACCGCTTTCATAAAGTTCGGCGTGCAACAGCACAGGCTGCACAAACAGCAGCTGCAAGATCCCGGCGATCAGTCCGGTGGAAGCCCCCGCAAAAAGGGCCGCGATGAGGTAACGCGCATACATGGCAAAAGCTCCGGTATCGGATCGGCCTGGCCTGACTGCAAGTTGACTATTACGCCAAAGGGCGCGCTTCTGCCAAGCAGGAGCACGACCACATCAATCAGGAAAAACAAAACCGCTTTCAAACGGGCCGCTGCTTAAATGAAAATTGGGCGAGCCGCCGCGCGACACACCCAATATCATGCTACCGGCCCGATAAAGGCGGTCTGCTTAGTGGCAGGGGAACCCGGTGGCGTGACGCACATCATGGGCTGCGTCGTGCAAGGCTGCTGCCTGAACGTGGCCGGTCAGTGAAATCACCGCAATGCCCAGTGCCAACGCGAAAAACGCAGGAACGATGCGCAGGCCGCTGCGTGTTTTTGTGATTGTCGTCATGTTCTCTCTCCTTGCCGTCACACCCGACGGCTTAATATGTCTCTCTCGCCTGGCAGGTCTCCTGGCTCGCGGGTCGAGGCCTTTTCCCGCCTTCCCTGTCTTGCGACAAGTGGCATATCGGGTCGGGCTCACCGCTTACAGTCGCGGGGGCGGCTTCAGCTTGGGGCGCGAACGCCTTGACTGAATTCCCTATTAGGTCCCGCATACGATGGGTATGCATCGGGACACCAAGCTCTTTCAATCTCGCACTTCGACCCTGTCTGCGCAAGGTGGAATTGCGACCTATAATGGGCTGGAAACGGGCTTGGGCTGGTGTTGTGCGGGGCGGTTGGCCATAGATAGGCGGACCTTTCTGATACGCTGGCGCGAATCCCCCCCGACCAATTGGAACGCTTATGCCCGTTAACCGAACCACGCTGGCGATTGTGTATTCGCTGATGGCCATCGTCTTGTTTGATGCGATGGGGCTGATCATCAAGCATCTTTCGGTGAACTATGGGGCGGCGGAACTGTCGGCCTATCGCAATCTGATCGGTTTGATCCCCGCAGGGCTGGTGCTGTGGAGCTCATCTGACTGGCATCGCAAGGGGCGGATCCTGCGGGTGCGCCAATGGCGGCTGGCGTTGATGCGCGGTGTGATCCTGACCTTTGCGCAGTTTTCGTTTTACCTGTCGCTGGGGTTGATGAGTTTTGCCACCGCGTCGACCATCACCTATGCCAATGCGCTGTTTCTGGTCGCCCTGGCGGTGCCGCTTTTGGGTGAAAAGGTCGGGCTGGTCAGGTGGAGCGCGGTTTCAGTAGGCTTTGTCGGCGTAGTGCTGGTGGTCGGTCCGGGGCGTGATACGTTTTCCATGGCGGCCCTGCTGCCCTTGGCGGCGGCGTTTTGCTATGCGCTGGTGGGGGTCACCGCGCGGCTGATGGACGATGATGTGCCGACAGCGCTGATCAACCAGTATTCGTCGATTGTTGCCGCCGTGGGTGCCGTGATCTTGGTGCTGGCCACCGGCGGGTTCAGCCCGCTTGCCGCGCGCAGCGATCTGATCTGGATTGTCGCCATGGGGTGTTTTGGCGGCTGTGCCGTGCTGCTGATGATCACCGCCTACCGTATGGCAGACCAAAGCGATCTGGCCCCGTTCAGCTATTTCGGCATTCCCGTCGCATTCGTTCTGGGCTGGGTATTCTACGAAGAGGCCCCGTGGTCAGAGCTGTTTCCCGGTGCGCTGCTGATCATCGCGGGCGGCATGCTGATCATCTGGCGCGAGCGGCGCTTGCGGCAGGCTCAGACGACCACATCCTCGGCCACCTGATCACCGACGTCAAAGACGCGTTTGTAGCGGGCGATTTCATCGGCCGGGCCCATCGCCTTGTTTGGATTGTCCGACAGTTTGACCGTAGGCGCACCATTGGCAGAGATCGCCTTGCAAACCAACGAAAACGGGGCAAGCGCGTCATTGGGCACGAGGTTGCGGAAGTCGTTGGTCAGCAGCGTGCCCCAGCCAAAGGAGATGTTGGTCTTGCCAGCGAATTGGCTGTGCAGGTCCTTGATCTTTTCCACGTCCAGACCGTCGCTGAAGATTACCCGCTTTTGCGTGGGATCCTCGCCGCGTGATCGCCACCAGTCGATGGCAATCTGGGCGGCGGCCACCGGATCACCGCTGTCGATGCGGATGCCTGTCCAGCCTGCCAGCCAGTCGGGGGCGTTGTCCAGAAACCCCTTGGTGCCATAGGTGTCGGGCAGAATGATGCGCAGATTGCCTTCGTGTTCTTCGTGCCAGTCCTGCAAGACGTCATAGGGTGCCTTGGCCAGCGCCGCATCGGTCTTGGCCAGGGCGGCGTAGACCATGGGCAATTCATGGGCGTTGGTCCCGATCGCCTCGACCTCGCGGCTTTTGGCGATCTTGCAGTTGGAAGTGCCCGTAAAGGCATCGCCCAGACCTTCGCTCATGGCCTGAACGCACCAGTCCTGCCAAAGGTAGGAATGGCGGCGGCGGGTGCCGAAGTCAGCGATGGACAGGTCCGGAATACCGCGCAGAACCTCGATCTTTTCCCAGACGCGGGTCATGGCGCGGGCATAGAGGATCTGCAACTCGAACCGGCCCATGTTGTTCAGGACGGCGCGGCCGCGCAACTCCATCAGCACCGCAAGAGCGGGAATTTCCCACAGCATGACCTCGTGCCACTTGCCCTCAAAGGTCAGCTCATATTGGTCGCCCTTGCGCTCAAGGTGGTAGGGCGGCAGGCGCAGACCTTCGAACCATTCCATGAAATCGGGGCGGAACATCTGGCGTTTGCCGTAAAAGGTATTGCCGCGCAGCCAAGTGGATTCGCCCCGGCTGAGCGACAAAGTGCGGATATGATCGAGTTGCTCGCGCAGCTCACCTTCGTCGATCAGATGGGCCAATGGCACGTTCTTTGATCGGTTGATCAGGCTGAACCGCACCTGGGTGTCCGGCTTGTTTCTGAAAATAGACTGACACATCAATAGTTTATAGAAATCTGTGTCGATCAGGGATCGCACGATCGGGTCGATCTTCCATTTGTGATTGTAAACGCGGGTGGCGATATCGACCATGGGATTTCCTTTGCAGTACGCGCCTTTTTGGCAAACAGGACCCCTGTGGGGCAAGGGCAAAGGTGACTGAAGCGATTTTCAAGCGCGGCATATCTATGGCACAGTGGCCCATTACTATGGTCAGAAACCAATTGGACCCTCGGAAATGCCTCAAGATATTCTGATGCCTGTAGTGCTGATCCTTGCCTTTGTGGGCTATCTGGCCTGCCTGTCGCGGATGTTCTGGGTCACGGTTGCACTGTCAGCGGGGCTGGCGCTGTATGTATCGCGCAGCTTTCCGCTGGAGCCGGCCAATCTGGTTTATTGGGCCAGTGCTTTGGCGTTGTTCGGGACGGCACTGCTGTGCCTGCGCCTGATGCCCGGCAAGGGTGTGACGGCCCCTGTGACCGCGCCGCCGCGTGCCAAGGGCAAACCACAGCGCGAGGTGGTGATCGACGGAACCAACGTGATGTATTGGGACGGAGATGCCGATCTGACCACATTGCAGGCAGTCGTGGCTTATCTGATGGGCAAAGGCGTGCATCCTTTCGTGTTTCTGGATGCGTCATCGCGGCATCACCTGAACGACAAAACCCTGACCAAGGCCCATTTCGCCAAGGCGCTTGGGCTGCCCAGGGACCGTGTCACGGTTTGCCCTGCACAGACGGAGGCAGATAGCTTTATCCTGAAATTCGCCCGCGAGCAGGGGTTGCCCGTGGTGTCAAATGACCGCTTTGGGGACCGGGCGCAGCAGGCCAAGGGCCTGAAGCTGATCAAAGGTGTGATGGCCAATGGGCGGCCTGTCTTGCAGGGATTGTGAGGGTCAGCCCAGCTGGACCCCCGCCTGTTTCATTCCCGCCATTGCGGCGGCCAGTGATCCGCCCATGTCGATCCCGCGGCACAGGTCGGGACGCACGGTCACGTCAAACCCCAGTTTGGCCGCGTCCACCGCAGAATAATTGACGCAAAAATCCAGTGCGAGCCCAACCAGCGTCAGCTTTGAAATGCCACGGGTGCGCAGATAGCCCTCAAGCCCGGTCGGCGTCTGGTGGTCATTTTCAAAAAACGCGGAATAGCTGTCGATGGCCGGATTGTAGCCCTTGCGGATGATCAGATCGGCGCGGTCCTGATGCAGGTCGGCGTGAAAATCCGCGCCCGCGCTGCCCTGAATGCAGTGATCCGGCCAGAGCACCTGGGGGCCATAGGGCATCTCGATCATCTCAAGCGGTGCCTTGCCCGCGTGAGAGGAGGCAAAGGAGGAATGGCCCGCCGGGTGCCAGTCCTGCGTCAGAACCACGGCGTCGACGTCATCCATCAGCGCATTGATGCCAGAGACGATGGCATCGCCCTGCGCCACCGCCAATGCGCCGCCCGGGCAGAAATCATTTTGCACGTCGATCACGATAAGCGCTTGCATGGGTCTTCCTTTCGCTGAAATGCCGCAGACGGGTTTTAACCCAGCTGCCTCTTGCAAAACAGCCCCCCAAGGGCCTATTTCACCGCCCATGTACACAATTGCCGCGCTCTATCACTTTACCCGCTTTGCCGATCCCGCAGCGATCAAGCCTGCGCTGCTGGAATTGTGCCTGACGCATGAGGTCAAAGGCACATTGCTGCTGGCCGGCGAAGGGATCAATGGCACCATTGCAGGCCCGCGTGCGGGCATTGATGCGGTGATCGCGCATCTGCGCGCCCTGCCCGGCTGTGACGCGTTGGAATGGAAAGAAGCGACCAGCGAAACGCCCCCCTTTCCGCGCATGAAGGTCCGCCTCAAGCGCGAGATCGTCACAATGGGCCAGCCTGATGTCGATCCGGCCAGCAAGGTCGGCAATTACGTGGCCCCCGCCGATTGGAATGCGCTGATCCAAAGCCCGGATGTCGCGGTGATCGACACGCGCAACGACTATGAGGTTGCGATTGGCACCTTTGACGGGGCGATTGACCCACAAACCAAAAGCTTTGGTGAATTTCCCGCGTGGTGGGAAGAGAACAAGCACCGGTTTCACAACAAGAAGATCGCGATGTTCTGCACCGGTGGCATCCGCTGCGAGAAGTCGACGAACTACCTGCTGGGTCAAGGGGTCGAGGATGTCTATCACCTGAAGGGCGGCATCCTGAAATACCTCGAGGAAGTACCGCAGGAAGACAGCACCTGGGAAGGTGACTGCTTTGTCTTTGATGCGCGGGTCAGCGTGGGGCATGGCCTGCGCGAGGGGCCACATGTGCTGTGCCATGGGTGCCGCCAGCCGATCCTGCCACAGGACATGCAGCGGCCCGAGTATGAGCATGGCGTAAGCTGCCACAATTGTTTTGACCAAACATCCGACTGGGACAAGGACCGCTTTCGCGAGCGGCAAAAGCAGATCAAACTGGCCGAGGCGCGCGCTCAGGAAGGCTGAGCGATGGCCTGCGGCATGCGGGGTTTGCTGCGCATCAAAAGCCATAGCATGATGGCGACGTTCAGGCCGTTCCAGACGATCCCGTTGACAAAGGCCCAGTGGTAGGAACCAGTCAGATCATAGATCTGGCCTGACACCCAGCCGCCCAGCGCCATCCCCATGATCGTTGCCATCAGCACAAAGCCCACGCGCGCGCCCGCCTCTTTCGCTGGCATGTATTCGCGTACGATCAAGGCATAGCTGGGCACGATCCCCCCCTGGCTGAGCCCGAAGACAAGGCTGACCATATAAAGCGAAACGACCCCGCCTGCGGGCAGGTAGAGAAACAGGGCAATCCCCTGCAAGACCGATCCCAGCAGCAAGGTCCGCACCCCACCCAGACGGTCGGCCAGCAGCCCCGAGACCACCCGAGACACAACACCCCCCAACAGCATCAGCGACAGCATTTCAGCCCCCACCGCAGGTCCAAAGCCCATATCCACGCAAAGCGAAACAATATGCACCTGCGGCATGGACATCGCCACGCAGCACGCGATACCGGCAAGGCCCAGCAGACAGGCCAGCATGCGCGGGCTGAGGCCCGAGGATTTCGCATTCAGCGAAGATGCCAGCTGGGCGCTGTCATGGGTGCTGGAGGAGACCTGGCGGCGCAGCAGCATCGCCAGCGGAATGACACCGACAAGCGTGACACCCGCCATGACCGTGTAGACGGCACGCCAGCCGTCGTTTTGCAGCACCCCCGCCAGCAGCATGGGCCAGATCGCGCCGGACAGGTAATTGCCGCTGGCCACCAGCGCCACGGCGATGCCGCGGCGGCGGACGAACCAATGCGATATATCCGCGATCAGCGGCCCAAACCCCACCGCCGAGGCAAATCCCACCAAAAGCTGTGCCACGCAGAGCATCCAGATGGAGCTGGACCATACCCCAAGCAGAAGCCCCGCAACGATCCCCAATGCCGCAAAGATCAGTGACAGGCTGACGCCGAATCGATCAACCGCGCGACCGATGGCGAAATTGCCCAGCCCAAAGCCGATCATGTTCAGCGTATAGGGCATTGCCGCTTCGGCACGGGTGGCACCGAATTCGGCCTCGACCGCTGGCATGATGACGATAATCGCCCACATGCCCGCATTGGCGATGATGGCGACCAGAAGGGTGACAATCAGCCGACCCCAGGAATAGCGGCTGTCCGTCTCTAGGGTTTCGGTCACAGGCTATCCTTTCAGAGGCATCAAGGGACGGTGCCCGCGCTCATTTAAGCCCTCCATCAAAATGGACGCAATTGAAACTGTTAAACCCCTGTTAGGTCGTCCCCTGCTACGACCTTTTTCGGGTGACGAAAGGTGTGGTGGAGATGGGTGCACAAGCAGGTGTGGCACCAGTCATCATCAAACGTAAAAAGGTTGTTAAGGGCGGGGGGCATCATGGTGGTGCCTGGAAAGTCGCCATAAGCATGTTCCTTCAGTCAATGACGCTTTGCGTCCGTTATGTCCCACCCCCCCCGGGGGCTGGACGACATGTCGTTCTGACCAATGCATCTGCCGTCACTTAAGCCTATGCGCCATCCGACCTCGGATGCACGGACCCTAATGAAGCCCGAAGATTAACAGATGCTGAACGCCACTCCGCCCATTCTTAAGACTTTTATTCAAAGCATCACGCTCGCCGCTCGACAGAGCTTTCGGGGCCCAGCGGGATATCCCGTCTCTTGCCATCCGCGCCGTAAGTCTCAAGCGCGCCTTTGACATCGCGCAGCCGTGCCATGCGCTTGGCGACCGCCCGGATCCCTTCCAGCGCGCCGTCAAGCAGCAATTGGTTGTGGCGCAGTTTGCGGTCCAGCATCTCAATCTGCGGTATGTCGGTCAGCACCAGGTCATTGATCGCCTCGATTAACGCCTCTTTCGGGGTTAGCAGGCCATTGAGCGCCTCAAGGTCGCCCGCCAAAAGCGCCTGACGCTCTGCGTCGAGCAGATCATGCAGTTCGGCTACGGTGGTTTCAGTCGCTAGGTCTGACATTCTCTCTCTCCTTGAGTGCTTCGTAAATCTGTTCGCTCAGGCCGATTCCCCCCGCACGGACCATCGCCATCGCGTGTTCCTGAACCAGAAAAGAGGCGAATTGATCCTCTCCTGCTCCGCCGCCAAAACTGTCACGGGCGGTGCCCAGCCCCGCAGCTTGCAGCATTTCTGCAAGAAAACTTGCCTCAAGCTTCTGTGCCGCTTCTCTTAGGGGGTCGGTATTGATGGGTGGTGGCATGTTGGCCAAGGCCGGGCGGCTGATCTCCATCGGCGGAAGTCCTTAAATTGGGTCCTATTTTGCGCAGCATGCGCCGACTCCGGTAAACAACCGGTAAGGATATTCGCACATACCCCCCACATCGGAGAAGAATTCCCGGAGGCATCTGTGCACCCTTTCCTGACCCATGCTCTGTCGAGCCAATCGCATGTTCCGCAAAAACATGCCGCTGCGGCATCCTTGTCCGGCAGTACGGACACCGCCGTTATGGCATCGACGCCAGATGCAAACGCCGCTGTTGCGATATTTGGTACCGTCTATGACAACCAGCTTTTGCAACCCCGCGCAGCCCTGCCCGTGCAGGATCGCACAGCGACTGCAAGCGCACAGACAACACAGACGCCGGATGACCAGGAGGCTGCGCCGCCTGATGGCGACATCACCGCGAATGCGAAAGAGATCACGGGCGACGCCAATGATCTGAAAACGCCTGTTGCCAGCGTGGTTCCGGAAGATACGGGAAAACAGGCCGCAAAGATCGACGCAGATAACCCGCAGATGCAGCAACAAGCGGTGCCTGCCAAGGGCGATACCGACAGGGCCAGATTGTCATCTGCAGAGCCGTCGCCGATCACAGCAAATACCAGACCCTATGCCCATAAGGACGAACCCTCAGCCCAAAACGCCATAAATTCTGCCCAAAAGGCCGAACCAGCTGCGCCATCGGCCCCAAAAGAACCAGTTTTCCAGCCAGTCACAGCACAACACACCGCGCCGGGCGGGCAGATCCAGACGCCCGGCAAACTTCCCCCTGCTGAGGCGAAAATCCTGCGCAAACCTGCCACCGATCCAGCAATGAATGCCCCGCAAGTGCCAAAAAGCCCTGCGCGCAGCGAAATCACGCCGGCTCTACCGACAAACACGGCAATCGATCTGTCCGCAGCACGCGGGCAAATCCCCAGCGCTGTTCAGGTGCAAGCCTTGTGGCAAGTCCAACAAACCACTGTTCCGACAATGCCCAGGGAATTGCCCCGCTCAAAAGGCGACAGCACCGCGCTGGAAACCGTCTGGTCGGTAAAGCCAAAGCCGCCTGCGACCGCAATCACCCCGATGCAGCTGACAGGGCAAAAGCCGAACTTCGACGGCGCACAAGATCCCAAGGCCTTGTCAAATCCCCTGACGGAAGCGGACAGCCATCCGCTGACCCGCCATGACAGCCACGCCAGCGCCGCCACATTGCAGGTGCAAACCACCGCCGCGCGTATGGACCTGCCCCAACATGTCGCGCGCCAGATTGCCGATGCGCTGCAACACATGCCGAACCGCCCCGTCGAAATCACCCTCAACCCCGAAGAATTGGGGCGTGTGCGTCTGGGGATTGCATCCGCAGATAGCGGGATCATCGTCAATGTCCTGGCAGAGCGGCCAGAAACCGTTGAGCTGATGCGCCGGCACATCAGCCAGCTGGAGGCCGCATTTGAGGCAATCGGCTATCGCGACATCTCATTTGCATTTTCCAGCGGGGGCAGCGCCACAGCCGATTCCTCGGATGACAACGGGCAGCCTTCGGGTGCTCGTGACGATGACTTTGGGGCACAAACCCCCGCTGAAACCGCGCAGATCCACCTCAGTCCGCAGGCGGTTACCGGCCTCGATATTCGTTTTTGAAAAGGAACCGTCATGGAAATAACCACACCTTCCGCAGCGCCACCCGCTGCCTTGGCCAATTCAGGCACCCAGACATCCGGTGTCCTGTCTTCGGATTTTGAGACATTCCTCAAGATGCTGACCGCACAGGCCCGGTATCAGGATCCGCTGGAACCGATCGATTCCTCCGAATACGCGGCACAGCTCGCGCAGTTTTCCATGGTTGAGCAACAGGTGAAATCCAACGATCTGCTCAGCGCCTTGGCGCAGCAAATGGGGGCGGGCAACATGACCCAAACCGCCAGCTGGATCGGGATGGAGGCGCTGACAAATGTGCCAACCTACTTTGACGGCAGGCCTATTGAACTTACCCCAAACCCGGCTGCAGCCGCTGATCAGGTGGCATTGGTTGTCCGTGACGGCAACGGCGCAGAAGTACAGCGCCTCCCGCTTCCCGTCTCGGCAGAGCCTGTGACCTGGGCAGGCGTATCCGACGACGGCAGCCCCTTTCCAAATGGCACCTATCGTTTCGACATCGAAAGCCGCGCAAAAGGAGAGGTCATTCTGAGTGAGCCTGCCGAAACCTATGGCCGCATCACCGAGGCGCGGCTGCAAAACGGCGAGGCGTTGCTGATCCTCAAGGGAGGATCAGTCATCACAGCCGCCAGCGTGACAGGATTGCGCGAACCGGTCTGATCCAGGGGTCACCGATCCTGCAAGGCAAATCCGGCATAGGCAAAGGGCATGATCGCCCGGCGGAACCGGCCCAGTTCAAACTTGGCCAATGGTCGCTGAACAGCCTTTGGATAAACCCGTTGCGGCACTTTATCTTGCACCAGATCGGACAGCAGCGCACCGCAATAGCTGCCCATGGCAACACCATTGCCATGATAGCACAGGCTCGCAAACAGGCCCGGAACGTCAGGCACCTGGCCGACAAAGGGCATTCTGTTGCGGGCAATACAGACCATGCCGGACCAGGTGTTCGGCGTCTCGATCTGTTTCCATGCCGGGAACATCGCCTCAAAATCAGCCCTTGCGCGCCTGATCGCGCGCGCCTCTGACCCGGCAGTGGCCATCAAGCCGCCGCGCACACCAAACAGCATGCGGTTGTCGGGCATGAGGCGAAAATAATGCAACAGGTGCCGTGTATCATAGGAGGCTTGCCCGCTGGTCCACCCTTGGGCCCCCAATTCAGATTGGGTCATCGGACGCGTCACGATAATGCTGGATTGGGTCGGCATGTACCGCCCGGCAAGCCAATCGGGCATATCCTCTGACGAATAGCCATTGGTGGCCACGATCACGCGTTTCGCCCTGACCCGACCATGGGCCGCCCGCAGGTCAAAGCCGCCCGCATCGCGCTGGATATCTGTCACGGGACTGTGGTGAAAAATCTGGGCCCCGGCCTGTTCTGCCGCTGCGGCCAGACCGGTGACATATTTACGCGGATTAATCGCGAAACCGACAGGCAGCGTCAATGCACCGTGAAACCCTGCGTTCATGCCCTGTGCTTCCAAATCAGCCTTTTCCGTCAGCTGTACCTCGAAACCATAGGTTTCTGCGTAGTCATCAACCTTCTTGCGCATCTGTTCGAAATCACGGGGGCGGTGGGCCAATTGCGTTTCGCCCTCGGAATGGCGATCGGCATCGATGTTGAAACGCTTCAACAACCCATCGACCAGGTTGATCGCGGCCATCTCTGCGTGTCGCCATTCATCGCGACCCTGCCGGCCAAATGCCTTTTCAAGGGCCGCATTTTCCAGCATGCCACCACCCAGACAGCAAAAGCCGCCGTTCCGCCCTGATGCGCCCCAGCCAACATATTCGCTTTCCAGGACGCTGACGGAAACCCCGGCCTGGGCCAGATGCAATGCCGCTGAAATACCGGTAAACCCGCCGCCGATGATGGCCACGTCACAGATGTGATCGCCGGTCAGCGCCGGGCGGCTGGGAATGTCGCAGGTCTGATCCCACCAACATCCCGCCCGAGGCCCGTCAGAATAGGCGAATTCAGGATAGATCCGGCGCATTACCCTGCACGTTCGGCCGCTTGGGCGTCTTTTTGGGCACGCACCGCATTCCGCTTGGTCACCAGCGAAGCCGTGACAACCCCGACCGTGACGATCAGGATCATGATCGTCGACAAGGCGTTGATCTCGGGCGAGACGCCCAGACGCACGGCCGAGAAAATCTTGATCGGCAGGGTCGTGGCCGACGGGCCAGAAGTGAAGGATGCAATGACCAGATCATCCAGACTGAGCGTAAAGGCCAAGAGCCAGCCCGAAATCACCGCAGGTGCAATGATCGGCAGGGTCACAAGGCGGAATGCCTCCCAAGGGGTTGAGCCAAGATCAAGTGCCGCCTCTTCGAGGGAACGGTCAAAGGTCACCAATCGCGAGGACACCACGACCGAAACATAGCACATCGCAAAGGTCGTATGCGCCAGGACGATTGTCAGCACACCCCGGTCCAGACCAATACCGATGAACAACAGCAACAGGGAGAGCCCGGTGATCACCTCGGGCATGACCAAGGGCGCATAGATCATGCCAGAAAACAGGGTCCGCCCCATGAACCGCCCGCCGCGCACCAGAACGTAAGCCGCCATCGTGCCCAGGATTGTCGCAAAGGTGGATGAAATCACCGCCACTTTGATCGTCACCCATGCAGCGTCCAGAAAGGCTTCGTTCTGGAAAAGCGTGCCGTACCATTTGGTCGAAAACCCCGCCCAGACCGTCACCAGTTTGGAGGCATTGAAGCTGTAGAAGATCAGCACCAGCATCGGCAGGTACAAAAATGCGAAGCCCAAGCTCAGCGAGGTGACATTGAACCAGCTTAAACGCTTCACTGTTCAGCCTCCTGCTGCTTTTGCTGGTTGCGCTGGAACAGCACAATCGGAACCACAAGGATCAACAGCAAGATCACCGCCACCGCAGAGGCCACCGGCCAGTCGCGGTTGTTAAAGAACTCTTCCCACAGCACCTTGCCGATCATCAGCGTACCCGACCCCCCCAGCAGCGACGGGATCACAAATTCACCCAGCGCCGGGATGAACACCAGAAAAGACCCCGCCACGATACCGTTCCTGGACAGCGGAATGGTCACCAGCCAGAAGGCCTGTGTGCGGGTGCAGCCCAGATCCTGGGCCGCCTCATCCAGCGACGCATCGAGCCGGTCAAGAGCCGCGTAAATCGGCAGGATCATGAAGGGCAGATAGGTATAAACGATGCCGATATAGACAGCCGTCGTTGTGTTCAGAATGATCAACGGTTCTGAAATCAGCCCCAGCCAGGTCAAAAGCTGGTTCAACAGCCCTTCGTTGCTGAGGATGCCCATCCAGGCGTAGACCCGGATCAGGAATGACGTCCAGAACGGCAGGATCACCAGCATCATCAAGGTGGCGCGCCATTCATCGGGGGCCTTGGCCATGCCATAGGCGATCGGATATCCCACCATCAGGGTCAAAACCGTCGAAATCAACGCGATCCGAAGGGAGCTGAGGTAGGCTTTCCAGTAGAGATCATCCTCAGTCAGAAAAACGAAGTTTTCAAAGTCCAGCTCGCGGATCAGCGCGGCGATGCCATCCTTGAGGGTCGGCGCATAGGGCGGAATCGCCAATGCAGCATCCGAGAGCGAGATTTTCAGCACGATCAGGAAGGGTGCCAGAAACAGCACCAGCAACCAGACATAGGGCACAAGGATCAGAGCGGCGCGGCGCATGATTAGCAGCCTTTCCGTGGTGACGTCGGAGCGAGGGGCCAGCCCCTCGCGCTCCCCGAGGTATTTATGGCCAAAAAGAGGGGGAAGAGGTTCTGGGCCATCATTGTTCCAACATGACGCCGGCAGTGGCGGTCCAGGAAATCCAAACGGGGTCTTCCCAGGTGATATTGCGGCGCGCGATACGGCGGGTGTTGGCGGTCTGCGCCTTGATTACCTGACCACCGGGCAATGCGACGTGATAAGTCGACAGATTGCCCAGATAGGCAATGTCGAGCACCTTGCCTTGCAGCAGGTTCACGGCCCCTTCCGGCTTTTCGGACGAGATGCTGATCTTTTCTGGGCGGATGGCCAGATGGGCCTTTTGACCTTCAGCGAATTTGGTCTGCGAGGTGGCAGTGATCGGGGGCTGGCCCTCTGCCCAGTTCAGGGCATAGCTTTCATCACCTGACGGGGTGGCGATGCCCTGGATGATATTCACATCACCGATGAAGTCGGCGACATAGACCGAATTGGGATATTCATAGATTGCCGCCGGTGTGGCCACCTGGATGATGCGGCCTTCGTCCATGACGGCCACACGGGACGCGACGGTCATCGCCTCTTCCTGATCGTGGGTCACGATGACAAAAGTGGTGCCGGTGGTTTCCTGAATGTCCATCAGTTCAAACTGTGTGTCTTGCCGCAGTTTCTTGTCCAATGCACCCAGTGGTTCATCCAGCAAAAGCAGCTTGGGGGCCTTTGCCAGCGACCGGGCGAGGGCAACACGCTGGCGTTGGCCGCCGGAAATCTGATGGGGTTTGCGCCGGGCGAATTTTTCCAGCCGCACCAGTTTCAGCATCTCATCGACGCGGGCGTCAATCTCTGCCTTGCTCTTGCGGTCGCGTTTGAGGCCAAAGGCGATGTTTTCCCAAACGCTCAGATGCGGAAACAGGGCGTAGGACTGGAACATCATGTTCACCGCCCGCTCGTTCGGGGGAACCGGGCCGATGTCTTTGCCAGCCAATTCGATGCGGCCTTCGGTGACCGTCTCAAAGCCGGCCAACATGCGCATCATGGTCGTCTTGCCGCAGCCCGACGGGCCGAGAAGCGCGAAAAATTCCTGCGCAAAAATATCCAGTGTCAGATCGTCGATCGCGACGAAATCACCGAACCGTTTGGTTACATTCTGAAACCGGATCAGCGGTTTTTCATTCGGATCGTCCCAGGGGGCAAAAACGGTCTGGCTCACGAAAGGATATCCCTTTGATTGTCGGGAGAGAGAAAAAGAAGGGCGCGGTCAGCTATGACCGCGCCCTCATTTGGATTTATGTACCTGATTTGATCTTTGTCCACATGCGGGTCACGCCGCGCTGCACCTTTGGATCGTAAGGTGATGTGGTGTAGAGATTTTCAAGCGTTGCCGCGTCAGGATAGATCGCTGTGTCGCCGATCACATCTTCGACGAGGAACTCCTGCGATGCCTTGTTGCCGTTGGCGTAGTAGACATAGTTCGACGCCGCCGCCATGTTCTGTGCATCCATGATGAAATTCAGGAACTTATGGGCCGCAGCCGGGTTGGGCGCATCAACCGGGATCGCCATGTTGTCAAACCACATCAATGCACCCTCTTTGGGAGCGTAATAAGCGATTTCCACACCATTGTCGGCCTCTGCCGCGCGGTCACGCGCCTGCAGGATATCGCCGGACCAGCCAACAGCCACGCAGATGTCACCATTGGCAAGCGCATTGATGTATTCCGAGCTGTGGAATTTCTGCACGAAGGGTGCAATGGCGGTCAAGACAGGCTCTACCTTGCCGATGACGTCCAGATCCTGGCTGTCGGGGTCTTCACCGATATAGGCCAGGGCCGCCGGAATGATCTCTGCCGGGGCATCGAGGAAATGCACGCCGCAGCCTTGCAGTTTCTCCATGTTCGCCGGATCAAACACCAGTGCCAGAGAATCCATCGGCGCGTCATCGCCCAGCAGTTCTTTGACCTTGCCGACGTTCACACCGATACCTGTGGTGCCCCACATGTAGTTGATCGCATATTCCCCGGTGGGATCATATTTCATCAGGCGGTTTTCGATCACGTCCCACATGTTCGCGATATTCGGCAGCTGGGCCTTGTCGAGCTTTTGGAAAGCGCCGGCTGTGATCTGACGCTGCAGGAATGTCCCTGACGGCACAACAACGTCATATCCGGACCCACCAGCCAGCAGCTTGGTCTCAAGCAATTCGTTGCTGTCGAAAACGTCATAGATCAGGTCGATGCCGGTTTCTGCCTCGAACTTTTCCAACAATGATTCGTCGATATAGTCGGACCAGTTGTAGACGCGCACCTCTTCGGCAACAGCGGCACCGGCCATCAAGGCAGCAGCGGCAACGCCGCCCAAAATACGATACTTCATGTCTTACTCCCATTAGAGAACCGGGTTTATCCCGGCATTGGATCAATTTGATCAAGTTTTGCGTCTTGCGGCAAGATGCTTTATGCATTCACTCAGGACGCAGAGGCGCAGGCTGCGTCACTATGACCAATAAATAGGCGACCGTCATGAGCATTGAAGTAACGCCCCAGACCAATCCGTTTACGCCAAGCGATGCTGCCAAGGTGCCCGCGCATCAACTGGTCTATGAAAAACTGCGGGCCATGATCCTGTTTGGCGATCTGGCACCGGGTCAGCCCGTGACCATCCAGGGGCTGACCGACCAATTGGATGCCGGCATGACACCCGTCAGAGAAGCCCTGCGCCGCCTGATCGCCGAAGGTGCCCTGACCCATCAGGGCAATCGCCGGGTCAGCGTGCCGATTCTGACACCCGATTGCGCGGATGAGCTTGGTTTCATGAGAAAAACGCTTGAGCCAGAACTGGCGCGCCGTGCCGCGTTGCGCATGGACAAGGCCGTTCTCAAGGCGCTTCAGGCCTGTGATGACGACCTGAACCGCGCCATCGCGCAGGGGGATGTCGGCGGGTATCTGACCCATAACTATCGCTTTCATGCCCTGATCAACGAAACTGCGGATGCGCCCATCATGGCCGCCACCGTGGACCGTTTATGGCTGCGCTTCGGGCCCTCTCTGCGGGTTGTGTGCGGCCGGTTTGGCACCAGCAACCTGCCGGACAAACACAAGGACCTGCTGGACGCTTTTGCCACCCGCGACGCGAAAGCCGCGGCAGCTGCCATGCAAGAGGACGTTTTGCAGGGTACGCAACAGATTGAAACGGCATTGCTTGATGGCACCGTCGCAATCTGATTCGATTGACTTTGGATAATTTGATCATATTCTGCCCAAAACTTTTCCCCTCTCGAGTAGGTCCAGAATCATGCCGACAATCACCAATCATTTGCCCACCGCAGAGCTGCAGGCGCTGGATGCTGCCCATCACATGCACCCGTTCACCACCGGCAATGATCTGAACGCAAAAGGTGCCCGTGTGATTACCCGGGCCAAAGGGGTCTATTTGACCGACAGCGACGGGAACGAAATCCTGGATGCCATGGCGGGTCTGTGGTGTGTGAACCTTGGCTATGGCCGCCCCGAGATGGGCCAGGTCGCGGCCCGCCAGATGGATGAGCTGCCTTTCTACAATACCTTCTTTCAGACAACCCATGTGCCCGTGATCGCGCTGTCGGCCGAGCTGGCCAAACTGGCCCCCGGCAACCTGAACCACATCTTCTACGCTGGCTCCGGCTCTGAGGCGAATGACACGAACCTGCGGATGGTCCGCACCTATTGGGCCGAAAAGGGCGAACCACAAAAAAGCCATGTCATCAGCCGCAAGAATGCCTATCACGGGTCTTCCGTCGGGTCAGGGTCGCTTGGCGGCATGGCCTATATGCACGCCCAGGGCGGCATGCCGATCCCCGGCATCCACCACATCGGCCAGCCCGATTGGTGGTCAGAAGGCGGCGATCATACGCCCGAGGCATTCGGCCTTGCCCGCGCCCAGGAATTGGAAGCCAAGATCCTTGAGTTGGGCGAACAGAATGTCGCGGCCTTTATCGCAGAGCCCGTTCAGGGGGCCGGCGGGGTCATCATTCCGCCCGCAACCTATTGGCCCGAAATTCAGCGTATCTGCAAGAAATACAACGTTCTGCTGATCGCGGACGAGGTGATCTGCGGCTTTGGCCGGACGGGCAACTGGTTTGGCTCTCAGACAATGGGCATCACACCCGACATTATGACCATCGCCAAGGGGCTGTCATCGGGCTATGCGCCTATCGGCGGCTCGATTGTGTCGGATGAGATTGCCGAGGTGATCAACGCCTGCGAATTCAACCATGGCTACACCTATTCCGGCCACCCGGTCTGTGCCGCCGTCGCACTTGAGAACCTGCGGATCATGCAGGAAGAAGACATCCTTTCCCATGTCCGCAACGTGGCCATTCCCGCGCTGCATGCGGCGCTGGCGGATCTTGGGGAACATCCTTTGGTGGGTGGTGTGAACAAATCAGGCATGATGGCATCGCTGCCCCTGACCCCCCACAAGGAAAGCCGTGCCAAATTCGCAGGCGACAGCGGGACCGTCGGCTATATGTGCCGTGAACATTGCTTTGCCAATAATCTGGTGATGCGCCATGTGGGTGACCGGATGATCATTTCGCCACCGCTGGTCATCACCCCAGAAGAGATCGAAGTCTTTGCAAAGCGCGCCAAGACAGCGCTGGATGCGACCTACAAAGACCTCAAGGACAAGGACATGCTCAAAGCGGCATCCTGATCTGCGAACCCATGATCACAGCGGTCGGACATTCAGGTTCGGCCGCTTGAAAATCCCTCATAAATTCCGCAACTTTTCCAGCACTTGCAGCGACGGATAGCCATCAGGCAACATCCCTTGTGACTGTTGAAACCGTCGGACTGCGTTGATCGTCAGCGGACCCATTTTGGCGTCAATCTTGACCGTATCAAACCCTGCGGCCGTCAGCCGTTCCTGCAACTCGATCCGCTCCTCCTTGCTCAGCGCGCGCAACCGGCGCGGCCAGTCATGTTTGATCGCGGCACCGCCAGAGATCCGGTCGCTCAGGTGGCCCACTCCGATGACATAGGCATCGGCGGAATTATACTTCTCGATCACCGCGAAATTGGAAAAGATCATGAACGCGGCCCCCTCTGCCCCGCCTGGCAACAGGATGGACGCCACACCATGCGCATCGTCAAATGCACCGTTGACCGGGGTCACACCCGCCTTGGCCCAATGACTGGGCAGATGCCGCACCTCGCGGTCGGCAACGGTATGGTCAAACCCCTCAGGCAGATTGACCTCAACACCCCAGGGCTGCCCCTGGGTCCAGCCGAAATGCTTTAGATACGCCCCGGTAGAGGCAAGGGCATCTGTCGGATCGTCCGCCCAGATGTTGCGTTTGCCATCGCCGTCAAAATCAACCGCATGGGCCTGAAAGGAAGAAGGCATGAACTGTGTATGCCCCATCGCCCCCGCCCAACTGCCCTGCATCCGCGCGGGCGTGACATCACCGTTTTGGAAAATGCGCAGCGCATGCACCAGCTCCGCCTCAAAAAAGGCGGTGCGCCTTGCGTCATAGGCCAGCGTGGTCAGCCCATTGATCACCGGCTCTGAACCGCGAAAGGTGCCATAGGCGCTTTCCAGTCCCCAGATCGCGACAATCACCTCTTTTTCAACGCCGAATTGTGCCTCTATCCGGTTCAGGGTCGGCGTCCATTTGGCCAGCGCAGCCTGGCCATTCTGGATTCGCAGGTCAGACACGGCAGTGTCCAGATAATCCCAAATCGTCTTGGTAAACTCAGCCTGATTGCGATCCCGTTTGATGATGGCCGCATCGTAACTGGCCCCCTTCATCGCGGTATCAAAAGTCGTGGCACTGATCCCTTGGCTCAGGGCGCGGGCGCGAAATTCCTCGACCCAATTGGCCAATCCCTGCGCTGTCGTCGTATCCGGGTTGGATGCCAGAACAACCGCGCCGCTGCGCTCTGCCGGTCTGGTTGAGGTGATCGGGCTATTTGCCCAAACCAACGTGGACATGGCGCATAGCATTGTTGCACCGACCAACATAAGACGTCTTTTCATGATCTACCCGCCTGCCTGCCCGGTTGCGTGTCCGGTTGCATTACTACCCTGCCACGATCCTAGCGCGTTCATGGACACCGCAAAAGCCCTGTGTCTGGAGACGCGCGGCCTTTCGCGCGTCCAGGCCATGCAGCAGGCCCGAACCTCAGCGCCGCGTCCGCGAAACTTTGCGCTTGATCTTGTCCTTCTTCATCTTGGCCTTGGCCCCTTTCCGGCGGGGGCTGCGGCCCGCAGGTGATCTGCTGCCTTGGCTGATTTTCTGATCCTCAAGCTCCAGCAGCTCCAACAAGATACCACCGGTCACCGGCACCGCCTCTGACAGGCGCACCTTGACCCGGTGACCCAGGCTGATGACCATGCCGGTATCCGCGCCCATCAAGGTTTGCGTATCGGCGTCATGGTGGAAATATTCCCGCCCCAATGCGCGCATTGGCAGCAGACCGTCGGCACCGGTTTCATCCAGTTTCACAAAGACACCAAAACGGGCGATCCCGCTGATCCGCCCGGTAAATTCATTGCCCACACGCTCTGACAGATAGGCAGCCAGATACCGGTCCGTGGTGTCCCGCTCAGCCATCATCGACCGGCGTTCGGTATCAGAGATATGCGCACCTGTCTGTTCAAGCGTCTCAAAGTCTTCGGGGCGCAGACCATCCTTGCCCCAACCATGGGCCGTGATCAGCGCGCGATGCACGATCAGATCCGCGTAGCGGCGAATAGGAGAGGTGAAATGCGCATAAGACAATAGCGCCAGACCAAAGTGACCCAGATGCGCCGGTCCGTAATAGGCCTGCGTCATGGATCGCAAGGTCGACAGGTTGATGAGCTCGGCCTCATCGGTCCCCGCCGCGTCGTTCAGCAGTTTGTTCAGATGCGAGGTCTGCAAGACCTGCCCCTTTGCCAGCGTAAATCCTGCGGCCTGTGCGGTCTCGCGCAGGCTTTCCAGCTTGGCTGGGGTCGGCTCTTCGTGGATGCGGAACAGCAGCGGGATTTTCTTTTCCAACAGCGTTTCGGCAGCGGCCACATTGGCCAGCACCATGAATTCTTCGATCAGCCTATGGGCGTCCAGACGTTCCTTGAAGTTGATGGATTTGACCTTGCCATCCTCTGACAGTTCCACGCGCCGTTCCGGCAGATCCAGATCCAGCGGCTGTCGCACGGCCCGGGCCGCTTTCAACGCGGCATAGGCTGCATAAAGAGGCTTCAAAACAGGCTCTAACAAGGGGCCTGTGCGGTCATTGGGACTGCCATCAATGGCATCCTGGACCTCTTCGTAATACAGGGACGCAGGCGAACGCATCAGCCCGCGATGAAAGCTGTGGGACAGTTTCTTGCCCTTGGCATCCAGCACCATACGCACCGCGATACAGGCGCGCGGCACCCCTTCGTGCAGCGAACACAGATCGCCCGACAGACGGTCCGGCAGCATCGGCACCACGCGGTCCGGGAAATAGGTTGAATTGCCCCGCTTGCGCGCCTCGCGGTCCAGCGCCGAACCCGGCGTGACATAGGCCGCCACATCCGCAATCGCGACCCAGACGACATGGCCGCCTTCGTTCTTGGGGTCTTCGTCGGCATGGGCATAGCAGGCATCATCATGATCGCGCGCATCCGACGGGTCGATGGTGATCAATGGAAGGTCGCGCAGGTCCTCGCGACCCTTAAGGCCAATCGGCTTGGCCGTATCGGCCTCGGCGATCACATCATCGGGAAAATCATCTGGGATCCCATGTTGGTGGATCGCAATCAGGGATACGGCCCGCGGTGCCGAAGGATCACCCAACCGGTCCACGATCCGCGCACGCGGCAGGCCCATGCGCCCCTTTGGTCCGGCCTGTTCGGCCTCCACCAGCTCTCCGTCGCGGGCACCGTTAGTGTCCCCGTCTCCCACGGCCCATTCACGTTCAGCGCCCTTGTCGATCGGCACGATCCGGCCACCCTGCGCACCCTTGCGGAAAATCCCCAACACCTTTTTGGGGTTGGTCCCGATGCGCCGGATCAGGCGGCCTTCGTATTGATAATCGTCATTCTGGACCTGCGTCAGCCGCGCCAGAATGCGGTCCCCTTCACCCAATGCGGGATCAGAGGGTTTGGTGATGATCAGCACGGGCGGCTCATTGCCCTCACCATGCCATTCCATCGGTTTTGCAAACAGATCGCCCTGCGCGTCTGGTCCTGTCACCACCAGCACGGATACCGGCGACAAACGGTCAGGGTCCTGATAGCTGCGCTTGCGCTTTTCCAGATGCCCTTCGGCTTCCAGTTCCTTGAGCATACGCTTGAGGTCGATGCGGGCCGCACCCTTGATGCCAAAGGCCTTGGCGATGTCGCGCTTGGCCGTCTGGGTCGGGTGCTGTTCGATCCATTCAAGGATCTCGGCTTTGGAGGGGATGTTGCTCATGATTAGGCACGTATCACGCGCTTAGGCGCGCGTCATGATCAAATCGTCGGCTGTGTCCACGTCACGCAGGCAGGCGGCTTTGGCGATGCGGTAGCCCGGCAGGGTCGCCTTGGTATCCGCCAGCGCATCCGCAGTGGACCAGCGGACCTTGCGAAACAGGCCGGGTGGCTGACGGCGGGGATGTTTCAGACCGATCAGCCAATAGCCCCCGTCAGGCGCGGGGCCAAAGACCGCGTCATGATCGCCCAGCGCCCCAAAGGCCTGCGCGATATGCTGCCGCCCGATGCCCGGAATATCCGCACCGATCACACAGGCAGGACCGGGGGCTGCGGCGCGCAGCATACGGGCCATGCGGTCACCCAGATCGCCCTGCCCCTGCGCCCAGCGCGGCAGATGCGCAGGCCAGACGCGGCTTTGCAGACCTTCGGCGTCGGGCGATACCGCCAGAACGGTCCGCCAGCGCGGGTCCGCGATACGGCGCAGCAGGGCGCGGGTCTGATGGCGAAACCACCATGCGGCAGCTGTCATGCCGATATCGCGGCCCAGCCGGGTCTTGACCCGTCCGGGGTGCGGTTCCTTGACCATGATGATCAAGGTACCCCTCACAGGTCGCGCACCATGTCACGGTGGTCTATTCCCGCGTCGTCATAGACGGGTCCAATGGCGGCAAAGCCCAAGGCCTCGTAGAAGCCCAGCGCATGGACCTGCGCGCCCAGCTTGGCCATGGTCGCCTTGCCCCTGCCGGCATCCAGGGCGCTGCGGATCAATGCGGCACCCAAACCGGTCCCGCGATGGGACTGCAGGACGCAAACCCTGCCGATCTTGGCCACGCCGTCGCGGATATGAATCCGCGCTGTCCCCACGGGGACATTTGATTCCATTGCCAAAAGATGCAGCGACTGGTCATCCAGATCGTCGATTTCATCGGCCTCGGACACGCCTTGTTCGTCGATAAAGACAACGCGCCGCAGGTGCAGGCAGGTGGCAATATCATCAGTCAGGGCAACTGTGACGCTCATGCAAAGTAATCCCTCAGGATGCGCCCATAGATCGCCTTGAGCTGGTGGATATGTTCGACGCGCACATGTTCATCGACCTGGTGCATGGATTGACCGACAAGGCCGAATTCGACCACGGGACAATGGGATTTGATGAAACGCGCATCCGATGTGCCGCCGGTGGTGGACAGCACCGGCGTCACGCCTGTTTCCGCCTCGACCGCCGTGGCGACCAGCGTCGAAAGGTCACCGGGCGGCGTGATAAAGCTTTCGCCAGAAATCTTGATCCTGGTTTCCACCTCGATGCCGAATTCCGCGCGTATCCTGGCTGCTTCCTCTTCGATCCAGGCGGTCAGGCTGGCACCGGAATGGATGTCGTTAAAGCGGATGTTGACCGCAGAAGTGCAAGAGGCGGGGATCACATTGGTGGCCGGGTTGCCGGTATCGACCGTGACAACCGCCAGGGTGGAGGGATCAAAATGGTCCGTACCCTGATCCAGTTCGTGGGACGCAAGCCGGTCCATCAACCGCACCATCGCAGGCAGCGGATTATTGGCGCGGTGCGGATAGGCGGAATGGCCCTGTTTGCCCGTCACCTTGAACCAGATCGTCATAGAGCCGCGCCGCCCGATCTTGATCATCTCGCCCATGGTTTCGGGGCAAGTGGGTTCGCCGACCAAACAGACATCCATCCGCTCGCCGTTTTTTTCCATATGCTCCAGCAGTGCAGTGGTCCCGTCGAGCGCGTCACCCTCCTCATCCCCGGTGATGGTGATGATGACCGAACCGTCAGGGGGCGTGTCACTGACAAAATCAATGGCTGCGGCTGCAAAGGCAGCAACACCGGATTTCATGTCCGTGGTGCCGCGACCATACATGATGCCGTCTTTGATTTCGGCACCAAAAGGGGGCATCGACCAATCATCGGGATTTCCGATGGGCACGACATCGGTGTGGCCGTTAAAGCCGAAAGACCGCGTATTGCCCTTGTTGCCCCAGCGCGCAAAGAGATTGCGAATGCCGCCGCGATCCGCCCATGCGCAGTCAAAGCCTGCGGCACTCAATGCCTCTTCGAGGATCTCCAGCGCGCCCTCATTGGCGGGTGTGACAGAGGCGCATTGGATCAGCTTGGCGGTCAGTTCAACGGGATCTACGGGGGGCATGGCGGCTCCTTTTCAGGGAAAGATCGGATAACCCCCTCCTTTTGTGGCCAAAAAGGCGCGGTGCCAAGGGGCGTCCGTGAGGAAATGCTTAACACTGCAGCGTGATCCTGCTAAGATTATCGCAATAATAAGGCCCGAGGCAGGGCATCAGCAGTACCCGCAGAGCGAAAGAGCACCTGAAAACAGGGCCGACATCATCTGCACCGGATTCACAAATTGCATCGGTGCCACGCGCCCGGCGCAGTGCTGATGATCGCCAATCGGGCCTCAGACATGAGGCAGGTCGATGATCGCAGCAGTACTTTTGCCAAGGAACGACTGGCGGGGCTTTTCGCACGGGAGGGCCGTGTGACATGACCTGGCTTGCGCTTTGCGACCATGATGAACGCCGCCTTTCACTGCGCGGCCTTGGGCTGGATAAACAAGACCAGCCGGTTTTGGATGATCACCCCGCCACGATGCTGACACGCGGCAGCATCATGTTTGAAACCCGCCTGACCGCTGACCGGCGGCCGCAGGTGTTGTTTGCCTACAAGACCACCAGCCCGGTTCTGCGCAGCCTGACGTTTCAGGCCATACCGGGCGGTGGCATTGCCATGGTTCAGGTCCAGGGAGACGAAATCAGACATGCCGCCATCCAGAATGCGAGTGGCGGGCGCACCGATGTTGTCCGGATCACCTATTCGTGGGACAGCGACGCGCAATGGGCGCGCATGGCGCTGGAAAAGCAGGAGGAAACGGGCGTCACCTCGGTATACCTAGAGAACCCCTGCCCGCTGTCGCTGCTCGACATCCGGGGGCTGATGCTGGGCCAAAGTGAGCAGACCTTTGCCTCTGACATGATATTCGCCGCCCTTTCCGATCAGATTGAGCCGCTGGGGCCAATGCCCACGCTTTTGCCCAGCGCGCCCCTGGCCACCCCTTGGGGCTACAAACCTGCAAAAACACTGATGCGCGGCGATACGGTGATCACAAGGGATGGATCGGTGGTGCCTGTGCTGCAATCTATCCGCCGCACCGTCCCCGCGCGCGGCAGCTTTCGTCCGATCCGGTTGCGCGCGCCCTATTTTGGCCTGCAGCAGGATATCATCGTAGCCCCTGACCAGCGGTTGCTGATTGACGGGCCAGAGGTTGAATATCTGTTCAATCAAGAGGCGGTTCTGGTCCCCGCACGGCATCTGGTCAACGGATTTGCAGCGCTGAAGGAACCCTGCGGCCAGCTGGTCAGCTATTGTCAGCTGCTGCTGCCGCGCCATGAAACATTGCTGGCCGCCGGAACATCGGTCGAGAGCGTCTATATCGGGCGGATCAGGCGCAAGCCGCAAGAGCTGCATTGCCGCTTGCTGAACGCCTTTGACAGATCATTGTTGCCCGAACATCCCCGCCCTGCACATCACGTTCTGCGGTGGTATGACGCCATCCATCTGGCCCGCCGCCGCGCCGCCTGATCCAGCGGCCCGCGAAACATCCGGCGACGACAGCGTTCAGCCAGACGCCCTAGTCAAAAAACGGTGTCATCTGGGCGACGATGACAGAATTTTCCTCAAGCGCGCGCTGCATCAGTTCACGTTCTTCATCGTCAATCTCATGGCCTTCGGCCTCGCGTTCGGCGAGGGTGCCGTAGCCCGTCACATCCAGCGGATTGGTATCGGCCTGCTTGAGAATGGCGACAGTTTCGCGCACCGCTTCGGCCTCATCCACACCAGAGGCAAAACACATCAAGGCCGCGCCGGTCGCCTTGTCGGGCAGGCCGTCGCCTTCTTTTCGACCGATCTCGACCAGCAAGGTATAGACCTGCTGGCGCGAAGGTTTCTTGGGTTTCTTTGGCTCAGACATAACAAGGGCCGCCTTTTTGAACAAAGGCAGCCCTATCGCGTTCATGGGATGTTGAAAACCCTTTTGAGGGGGTTCACCGCCAAAGGATCAATCCCGCAGCAATTCGTTGATGGACGTCTTGGAACGGGTCCGTTCATCCACGCGCTTTACGATCACCGCGCAATAGAGGTTCACACCGTTCTTGGACGGCATGGTACCTGCGACAACAACTGACCCCGATGGCACTTCTCCGTACATGACTTCGCCGGTCTCGCGGTCCACAATCTTGGTGGATTGGCCGATAAAGACGCCCATGCCCAAAACCGATCCTTCGCGCACGATGCAGCCTTCGACCACCTCTGAACGGGCACCGATGAAACAATTGTCCTCGATGATGGTGGGGCCAGCCTGCATCGGCTCCAATACGCCGCCAATGCCGACACCGCCGGACAGATGCACGTTCTTGCCGATCTGGGCGCAAGAGCCCACAGTCGCCCAGGTGTCCACCATGGTGCCGGTGTCAACATAGGCGCCGATGTTGACAAAAGATGGCATCAGCACCACGCCGGGCGCGATATAGGCAGAGCGGCGCACAACGCAGTTGGGAACAGCGCGGAAACCGGCCTCTTTCCACTGTGCATCACCCCAGCCTTTGAATTTGCTATCGACCTTGTCCCACCAGCCGGCACCTTGCGGCCCACCTTCCTGATGCTCCATATCCTTGATCCGGAAACCCAGCAGCACGGCCTTTTTGGCCCATTGGTTGACATGCCAGCTGCCGTCTTCCTGTTTCTCCGCAACGCGAAGCTTGCCTGAATCCAGCGCATTCAGCGTCTGTTCGATGGCATCGCGGGCTTCGCCGGTGGTGGCAGAAGTGATCTGGTCACGGGTATCCCATGCAGCTTCGATGGCGGTTTCAAGTTGGGCATTAGACATGGGACAGCGCTCCTGATGCTTTTGGACGTTGCAGGCCTATACCCGTGCCAGCCTGTCAGCGCAATCTTTCCCCGCCGATTTGGGTCAGCGCCGGGGATCAACCACAGGTTTCCTGCCCGCAGCCCGCTTGCATGTTCGCGTGATCCGCGTAACGGTGCCCAAAATAATCGCGGAGTTTTCCATGAAAGACGACCAACGCCGCCATCCGTTGCGTGACGCCCATACTGACATCACATCGGTCGAATCCGTCCCGGATACGGCGCAAACCCGCGCGCCCGCATACCGGTTGGCATTTACCGACAATGAATTCATGTGCCGCGATGAACTGCGTCCTGTGCGGCTGCAGCTCGAATTGCTCAAACCCGAAATGATGCTGGATGCCGAAGGGATCGTTTCAACCATCGTGCTGTTTGGCGGATCACGGATTCCTGAACCTGCCAAAAAGGACACGGCCCGCACCAAGACATTGGCAGAGCTGTCACATTTCTATGATGAAACCCGCGAATTCGCACGGCTGATGACGCTGAAATCACGCGACAGCGGCGGCAAGGAAGATGTGATCGTCACCGGCGGCGGTCCGGGCGTCATGGAGGCGGGAAACCGCGGCGCGCTGGATGCGGGCGGCCATTCCATCGGTCTGAATATCGTCCTGCCGCACGAACAGGCCCCCAACGCTTATGTCACGCCTGAATTGTGCTTTAACTTTCACTATTTTGCGATCCGCAAAATGCATTTTCTGATGCGCGCCAAGGCGATCTGCGTCTTTCCAGGCGGCTTTGGCACCATGGACGAGATGTTTGAATCACTGACCCTGATCCAGACAGGCCGGATGCAGCGCGTGCCCTTCTTGCTGTTTGGCAAGGCCTTTTGGCAAAAGATCATCAACTGGGACGCACTGGCCGATGCCGGTACCATCTCGGACGAGGACCTTGACCTCTTTCGCTTTGTTGAAACCGCCCAAGAAGCGATGGATCTGATCGACAACTGGGGCACCCCGACGACCCGGGATTCCATTCCCGGCAGATAGGGCACATGCGTAAAAGCGATGCCTCAGGCGTTGGGTTGCGCAGGGATGACAGCCACTTCGACATGATGCGGCAGGGTTTCAACCACCTGACCGTGATCGGTGTCCTTGATGGCATAGCCATAGCCCGCCAACCGGTGCTTCCACTCGCGTGCGGACAATGAAGATTGACGTTCGCGCAGAACAAGGTCGATGACCTTTTCGGCGATAAAGGGATCGTTATTGAATATGACTGACATTTTCTGTCTCCTGATTGGGTTTCGTCTGGAAACAATCTGGAACCGGACCATGGCAGCAGTGGTGCCAGATTGCGGCAGAACAGAGGTCATTTCATGCACATGACATGACCCCAGCCACCGCTGATCAGGGGGTATCGGCGTTCATATCAACAGTCTGCGCCACTGCCTCTTTTCACGGTCTGGGCAAAAAGTGAGATAAATGCGCCTTGCTCGACTGTGTCTGGAATGGCAACGCCGCGCGCCTTGCTGACCTCTGCCTGCGCCAATGGCGCGGCAAGGCCCAACGCCACAAGGCTACAGGCCGCAACCATGCCTGACCGCCCAATACCCGCCCTGCAATGCACCGCAACATTTTGCCCGCCCTGCAACAGTTCCGTGACCTGCGCGATCAGCTTGGCAAAACCGCTTTGCTCTGGCAGGCCAAAATCGGCAATGGGATGCGATAAAAATACCATGTCACGCGCGGCACATAGCTCGGCTTCACGCCTCATGCCCAGCGCATCGGCCTCTGCCCCCGGCAGCATGGACAACAGATGTGTCACGCCATTGGCCCTCAGATCATCCAGCACCTCGGCCAGATGATCGGCCGGGGGGCAGGGCATGATCCAAAGCCTGCCAGCAACGGGGCATGGCACCGGATAGATCTGTGCAGGCATTCAGGAAAGACCTGCGTCGGCCTCAATCTGCTTGCGGGACTTGCGGGCCCGTTCGGTCGCTGATTTCAGCTGACCACAAGCGGCCATGATGTCCTCGCCCCGCGGCGTGCGGATCGGCGATGCATAGCCTGCCTTGTAGATGATATCGGCAAAGGCCCTGATGCGGTTGTTCGAAGACCGCTTGTAGGGTGCCCCGGGCCATTCGTTGAACGGAATGAGGTTGATCTTGGCGGGAATACCCTCGATCAGCTTGACCAGACGCCGGGCATCATCGTCACTGTCATTCACCCCGTGCAGCATGACATATTCAAAGGTGATCCGCTCTGAATTGGACACTTTCGGATAGCTCCGCAACACTTCCAAAAGCGCTTCGATGTTCCAGCGCTTGTTGATCGGCACCAGCTGGTCGCGCACCTCATCGGTGGTGGCATGAAAAGAAACGGCCAACTGGCAGCCAATTTCCTGCGCGGTGCGCGCGATTTCGGGCACAACCCCAGAAGTCGACAGCGTGATCCGCCGACGGCTCAACTGAATGCCCTCCGGGTCCATGGCGATCTTCATCGCATCGCGCACGTTTTCAAAATTATACAGCGGCTCGCCCATGCCCATCAGCACGATGTTGGACAGCAGACGGGTTTCATCCTTGGGCGCGCCGATCTCGGGCCATTCACCCAGATCATCGCGGGCCACCATGACCTGACCGATGATCTCGGCCGCGGTCAGGTTGCGCACCAGTTTCTGCGTGCCCGTGTGGCAAAACGAACAGGTCAGCGTGCAACCCACCTGCGATGAAACACAAAGCGTGCCGCGCCCGTCCTCGGGAATATAAACAACCTCGACCTCATGACCCCCGGCTATCCGCACCAGGTACTTGCGCGTCCCGTCCTCTGACACCTGACGCGTCACCACCTCCGGCACATCGATCACAAATTTCTCGGCCAGTTCCGCGCGATACCCTTTGGCAAGATTGGTCATCTCGGCAAAGTCGCGCACCCCCCATTGATAGATCCACTGCCAGATCTGCCCCACCCGCATCTTGGCCTGCTTTTCTGCCGTGCCATGCGCAATCAACAGATCGCGCATCTTTTCGCGGGTCAGACCGACAAGGTTCATCGGCCCTTCGGGTAGTTTGCGCGGGATGGTATGGACGTCTTGGGTGATGGGTGCAGTGGCGGACATGACAACGACTCAATTCTATAGGGTTGTGCCCGCTATAATCCGCAAGCGCAGTTTTTGCAAAACCCGCGATACACCCCACGCCTGTTCACGCAGACACACAGCAGGTCAGCTTCATCTTGCCTTTAAACTCAATCCCCAGCAGCACCAGGCACAATCGTCGCAAAAGGCCGCCACCTGAAATCAAGCATTCAACACGGTAAGCGACAGGCCCTGTATCAGCTACTCAGCAAAATGCCTTATCCACCACAGCGTTTTGCCGCATCCTCTACCGCCGCGGTGAAGCCCAGCAGCGAAAATGTGTCCTTGGTATTCGTGCCCCGTCCTGACCGACCAGCCAAAACAGCATTGGCACCACGCTTCATGGCGGTGATGATCTTGGAATCATCATCCGTCGTGGCAGGCCATGCCCATTCGCCTTCCGTAAACAGTTCAAAAGTCGACCCCGCGATTTCCATCGAAACGGTAGAACCTGCCGCAAAAGGATAGCCACCGGTAAAGGCAACCTGACCGTTCGCGCCCGCAGAGGGGCGGTAGAACACCATCAACAGTGTCTGGCCCCGGTTCACGGCAACCACGCGCCCGTCACGGGAATTAACCGATTCTTTTGGTGTGGATACGCCCCAGCATTCCGTCGGATTGTCTTCTACGAAAACACTCCAATCCGTCTTGGCCGCAACACGGTTCGTACTCTGGTCCTGGGCCCATGCACCTGTGGCCAGCATTGCCGCCAAACCCATTGCACACCCAAATGTTTTCTTCATTCCCATTGTCCAGCCTCCAAGCTGTCCTTAACCTCAATGCCCATCAGACGCTCTGGCGATGCTATGCTCATCACTCATTTTCCAACCGTCTGTTATCTTCGTGTCAGAAAGCATATTAACGCGAAACAGGCGACAGACGAAACCCTGATTGGCAGGTTTTCGCTTAACTAAAAGGTGAATAATGACCCAAGCAGCCCCCTTTGCCGAAGTTTGGCGCGGCCCATTTCTGGAGAGCGTGCATTCCGGCCATGCGGTCATCTGCGACGACAGCGGCCAAATCATCCAAAGCTGGGGCGACGCCGGGGCCATTGTCCTGCCGCGTTCCTCCTCCAAGATGATCCAGGCCCTGCCCCTGATCACATCCGGGGCCGCCGATAAACACGGGTTGGGGACAGAACAGCTGGCCCTGGCCTGCGCCTCGCATCAAGGCGCGGCAATCCATACGGACCGCGTGGGCAGCTGGCTTGAGACATTGGGGATGGATGATCATGCCTTTCGCTGTGGTCCACAAGAACCCGATGACCTGCCCGCCCGCAACGCATTGATCCGCGCAGATCAAAGCCCCTGCCAAATCCACAACAATTGTTCCGGCAAACATGCAGGCTTTCTGACGTTGAACCGGCATCTGGGCGGCGGTGCCGATTATGTCGACCCAGACCACCCGGTACAGCAAGCCTGCCTCGAAGCCTTTGAGCGTACCACGCAGGAAACATCACCGGGCTACGGCATCGACGGGTGCTCTGCCCCCAATTACGCCTGCAGCCTGCACGGCATGGCCCGCGCCATGGCCCATTTCGCCGCCGCCCCCGATGGCTCCGCCGAAGCGCGGCTGCATCAGGCGATGCGCCTGCATCCTGAACTGGTCGCTGGCGAAACCCGCGCCTGTACCGAACTGATGCGCGCGATGGAGGGCAAGGTTGCGCTGAAAACAGGTGCCGAAGGGTTCTTCATCGCTATCCTTCCAGAGCAAAAACTGGGCATCGCGCTCAAGGCGGCATGCGGCACCACCCGCGCAGCCGAATGCGCCATCACCGCCCTGCTGGTGCAATTGGGCGTCTTGAACCCGGATCACCCTGCGGCCCTCAAGCGCATGAATGCACCGATCAAGAACCGCCGCGGGATCGTAACAGGCACGCTCAAGCCCGCGGCCACACTCATGTAATTCTCTTTTTGGCCTTAAACACCTCGGGGGGATCGGCGCTTGCGCCGATGGGGGCAGGGCCCCCGGCTCCCCTATCGGCTCAGACAGCGAAATCCGTTTTGGCGTAACCCTGCACATAAAGCAAGGCTGTCAGATCGCCAAAATTGATACGGACATCGCATTGCGCGGCCACAGACGGCTTGGCGTGCAGTGCCACGCCCAGGCCGGCGCGGCCCAGCATGCCAAGATCATTGGCACCGTCGCCTACCGCGATCACATCATGCCGCGTGATCCCCAGACGGGCGGTGATTTGCTCCAGCGCATCCACCTTGGCCTGTTTGCCAAGGATCGGCATCCCCACCTCTCCGGTCAGCTTGTCATTCTGCACAATCAGCGTATTGGCACGGTTTTCCGCAAAGCCCAGCTCTGCCGCCACTTTGGCCGTGAACGCGGTAAATCCGCCCGAGACAAGGGCCGCATGCCCGCCTTGCGCTTTCATCGTCGCGACCAGCGCGTGACCGCCGGGCATATAGGTGATCCGCTCTGCCAGCACCTTGTCGATCACGCCCGCGTCCAGCCCTGCCAGCAATCCCACGCGCTCGCGCAATGCGCCGTCGAAATCCAGCTCTCCGTTCATGGCGCGGGCCGTGATGTCCTTGACCCGCGCCCCGACGCCGGCCTCATCCGCCAGTTCATCAATACATTCTTGCTGGATCATGGTGCTGTCCATATCGGCCAGCAGCATCTTCTTGCGGCGGCCTTCGCGGGGCATGAGCACCAGATCGACGCCCATTGACTGACAGCTTTCCCAGACCTCCCAAAGGTTTGCGGGGGCTGCGGGCAAATCAAACTCCGCCGCCTCGTCGGGGGCCAGCCAAATCGCGTCACCACCGCCCCAGGCGTTGCGCAGGCTATCCACCAAAGCGGGCTCCAAAGAGGGCGATTGGGGAGAAGTCAGCAAAACGACTGTAAACATGGGCAAGTTTCCGATCCGCGTCAGGCTTGTCGCAAAAAAGCGAACAGGCGGCGGTTTAGCCTCCCTTTTTGGATTGTGCCAGAGGCTCCGTCCCCATAAACGCATCCACGGGACACCCTTCCCCAACGAAGGGCGCTTATCTGAAAGGGTAGCATCAATGGCTATTACACAACCGGCATCGCGGCCGGCAAATCCGCGGTTCTCCTCTGGCCCCTGTGCCAAACCCCCCCAATTCGATCTGGCAAACCTGTCTGACGCGCCGCTGGGCCGCAGCCACCGTGCCGCAGTTGGCAAATCCAAACTGCTGGAAGCGATCGAAACAACCCGTGAAATCCTGGGCGTACCGGCGGATTACCGCATCGGGATCGTCCCTGCCTCTGACACAGGGGCCTATGAGATGGCCATGTGGACCATGCTGGGTGAACGCCCGGTGCAGATGGTCGCATGGGAATCATTCGGCGCAGGCTGGGTCACGGATGTGGTCAAACAGCTCAAGATCGACGCGACCACCCATACCGCCGCCTACGGCGAGATCGTGGATATGGCCACGCTGAACTATGACAATGACGTCTGCTTTACCTGGAACGGCACGACCTCGGGCGTGCGGATGCCAAATGGCGACGCGATCCCGGCAGACCGTGCCGGTCTGACGCTTTGCGATGCGACTTCAGCCGCTTTTGCCATGGACCTGCCATGGGACAAGCTGGATGTGACCACTTTCTCCTGGCAAAAGGTGCTGGGCGGTGAAGCGGCGCATGGCATGCTGATCCTGTCGCCCCGCGCTGTGGAACGACTGGAAAGCTATACACCCGCATGGCCCCTGCCCAAGATTTTCCGCATGACCAAGGGCGGCAAGCTGATCGAGGGGATTTTCAAGGGCGAAACCATCAACACGCCCTCCATGCTGTGTGTCGAAGATTATCTGCAGGCGCTGACATGGGCGAAATCCGTGGGTGGCCTCAAGGGGCTGATCGCACGGGCCGATGCCAATGCAGGTGCAATTGCCGATTTTGTCGCTGCTCATGACTGGATTGATTTTCTGGCCGCTGATCCTGCGACACGGTCAAACACCTCTGTTTGCCTGAAATTCACCGATGATCGCATCACCGATGGCGCGGCCTTTGCCAAGTCGGTGGCCAAGCGGTTGGAGACAGCGGATGTGGCGCTGGACATCGGTGCCTACCGCGACGCGCCTCCGGGTTTGCGCATCTGGTGTGGCGGCACGGTTGAAACCTCTGACATCGAAGCGATGCTGCCTTGGCTCGCCTGGGCGTTCGAGACCGAAATCTCCTCCTGAAACAGGGGTGGGCAGGATGCCCACCTTACCCCCCATTCCGTAAGGTGGAGGCCTCCTCCACCCTTCCGACATATATCAAAGGACCAAACCCATGGCCCCCAAAGTACTCATCTCCGATAAACTCAGCGACGCGGCTGTTCAAATCTTCAAGGACCGCGGCATCGATGTGGATTTCCAGCCTGACCTGGGCAAGGACAAAGACAAGCTGGCCGAAGTGATCGGCAATTATGACGGCCTTGCGATCCGCTCTGCCACCAAGGTCACCGACAAGATCCTTGCCAATGCGCCAAACCTCAAGGTCATTGGCCGCGCGGGCATCGGGACCGACAATATCGACAAGGACGCGGCCTCAAAAAAGGGTGTGATCGTCATGAACACACCTTTTGGCAACATGATCACCACCGCTGAACACGCGATTGCGATGATGTTTGCCGTGGCGCGCCAGATCCCCGAGGCCAGCGCATCAACACATGCCGGCAAATGGGAAAAGTCCAAATTCATGGGTGTCGAGCTGACAGGCAAGACATTGGGTGTGATCGGCGCAGGCAACATCGGTGGCATCGTTTGCGACCGTGCGCGCGGTCTGAAGATGAAAGTCGTGGCCTACGACCCCTTCCTTGGTGATGAAAAAGCCAAGAAGATGGGCGTTGAAAAAGTCGAGCTGGACGAGCTGCTGGCGCGCGCGGATTTCATCACGCTGCATGTGCCCTATACCGAAACCACGGCGAATATCCTCAGCCGTGAGAACCTGGCCAAGACCAAGAAGGGCGTTCGGATCATCAACTGTGCCCGTGGCGGTCTGGTCGACGAAGACGCGCTGGCTGACATGCTGAAATCCGGCCATGTCGCCGGTGCCGCCTTTGACGTGTTCAAGGTAGAGCCCGCGACAGAGAACCCGCTGTTCAACCTGCCCAATGTCGTGTGCACGCCGCACCTTGGCGCGGCAACAACAGAGGCACAGGAAAACGTTGCCCTTCAGGTGGCAGATCAGATGGCCGATTACCTGCTGACCGGTGCGGTCAGCAACGCGCTGAACATGCCTTCGGTCACCGCCGAGGAAGCCAAGGTCATGGGTCCGTGGCTCAAGCTTTCGGGCCATTTGGGGGCCTTTATCGGTCAGTTGACGGATGAACCGATCAAGGCGATCAACATCCTTTATGACGGCTCTGTATCGCAGATGAACCTTGAAGCGCTGAACTGTGGTGTCGTGGCCGGCATCATGAAACGCGCGAACCCTGACGTGAACATGGTCAGCGCACCCGTGGTGGCGCGTGAAAAAGGCATCCAGATCAGCACGACCAACCAGGATAAATCAGGCGTCTTTGACGGCTATATCAAGGTCACGGTCGTCACGGACAAGCGCGAACGCTCTATTGCGGGGACGGTATTCTCTGATGGGAAACCACGCTTTATCCAGATCAAGGGCATCAATATCGACGCCGAAGTGGGTGCGCATATGCTCTATACCACCAACGAGGACGTGCCGGGCATCATCGGGACGCTGGGTCAGACCATGGGTGAGAACAACGTGAACATCGCGAACTTTACCCTTGGCCGTTCTGGCGTCAAAGGAGAGGCGATTGCCCTGCTGTATGTGGATGACGCCGTGCCGCAGCCGGTGATCAGCAAGCTGCAGGCCACGGGTCTGTTCAACCAGATCAAACCGCTGGAATTTGACGTCGCATAAGAACGTCGCATGACATCAATGCCCCGCACAGCAGCTGCTGTGCGGGGCATCCCCTTGATCGCTTTTCAACGCCAGCCCGCTGCAGTATGTCGGTTCCATGCAAAACCCAATCTACGCCATCGGCGACATTCATGGACAACTGGCCGAACTGAACCGCGTTCTTGACCTGATTGAGGCGGATGGCGGGCCAGATGCGCAGATCGTCTTTCTGGGCGATTACACCGATCGCGGCCCAGACAGCCGGGGTGTGCTGAACAGGCTGATCGACGGGCAGACGCAGGGGCGCAACTGGACCTTTCTGATGGGCAACCATGACCGGATGTTCAGCTGGTTCATGCAAGACTATCCCCTACATGACGCCCATCTGCCGGTTGAATTGTATTGGCTGCACCAGCGTCTGGGTGGCGATACGACGCTGGCCTCTTATGGCGTCGAATTCACGGCGCGTACCCGGCAAACCCTTGTGCGCGAATGGGCAGGTGCCGCTGTCCCCCAAGCCCATATTGATTTTCTGCGCGGGCTGCGTTTGTCCTATGAGACGGACGATCTTTTCTTTGCCCATGCCGGCATCCAACCCGGTGTGCCGCTGGCAGATCAGGCCGAACACGACCTTTTGTGGATACGGCAGGAATTTCACGAGATCACCACGCCCCATCCCAAGCTGGTTGTGCATGGCCATACGCCCGTCGATGCCCCGGTGCATTATGGCAACCGCATCAACCTTGATTCAGGGGCCGGTTATGGCAAACCGCTGACCGCCGCCGTGTTCCAGGGCACCCGGTGCTGGACGCTGCACGATACCGGACGCCAACCACTTTTGCCCTGATCCGCTGCACGCTAGGCAGCGCAGCCCTGCTTTCACGCCATGACGGCACGTCGGACTTGGTGCTGCCGTGATCGCGGCGCATACTGCGTCCGAACTGAATTCAGGAGGGAACATGTCACAAGATATCGTCATTTTGGGCGGCGCACGGACCGCGATCGGCACCTTTGGTGGCGCATTGGCCGGCACGACGGCCATTGATCTGGGCACTGCCGCCGCAAAGGCCGCGATGGCGCGCGCGGGCGTGGCGGCGGACCAGATCGGCCATGTGGTCTTTGGCAATGTGATCAACACCGAACCCCGCGACATGTACCTGTCGCGGGTGGCCGCGATGCAGGCCGGTGTGCCTGACAGCGTGCCTGCGATGAATGTGAACCGTCTGTGCGGCTCTGGCGTGCAGGCGATCGTGTCTGCCACGCAATCGCTGATGCTGGGGGACGCAGATTTCGCCCTGGCCGGTGGTGCCGAAAGCATGTCGCGCGCGCCCTATATTCTGCCCGATGCGCGCTGGGGTCAAAAGATGGGTGATGTCAAAACCCTCGATATGTTGTTGGGCACGCTGAACTGTCCCTTCGGGACCGGCCATATGGGTGTCACCGCCGAGAATGTCGCCGCAGAGCACCAGATCACCCGCGAGGATCAGGATGCCTTTGCCCTTGAATCGCAGCGGCGGGCCATGGCGGCGATTGCGGCAGGCTACTTCAAGGATCAGATCACACCCGTGGACGTGCGCGTAAAGCGCGACATGGTTGCCTTTGAGGTTGATGAACACCCCAAGGCCACAACTGCACAGGCGCTGGCCGGGCTGCGCCCCGTGTTCCAGAAAGACGGCAGTGTCACGGCGGGCAACGCCAGTGGCATCAATGACGGGGCGGCGGCGGTTGTTTTGGCCACGGCCGATGCGGCGCAAAAGGCCGGTCTGACGCCGCGTGCGCGGATCATCGGCTATGCCCATGCGGGCGTGCGGCCAGAGGTGATGGGCATTGGCCCGATCCCGGCGGTGGAACGGTTGCTGGCGCGTACCGGCCTGTCCGCGTCAGATTTTGACGTGATTGAAAGCAACGAGGCTTTTGCATCGCAGGCTTTGGCGGTCAGCAAGAAACTGGGATTTGATCCGGCAATCGTGAACCCGAATGGCGGCGCGATCGCGCTGGGCCACCCGGTGGGGGCCACAGGTGCCATCATCACCGTCAAGGCGATGTACGAGCTGGAGCGGATTGGTGGCAAACGCGCCTTGATCACGATGTGTATCGGCGGCGGTCAGGGCATCGCGCTCGCCATTGAGCGGATGACCTGAGGCACGCCTCAGGTCAGCGCATCGACCAACGCAATAGCAGCAGCAGCGGCCACAGCGCCCCCTGCTGCCGCCAGCACAAACCAGCGTTTGCGCGGACCGCGCGGCGGCGGTGTCGGATTGCTTTGCTGTAACAATGCGGCTTCGACCAGCGCGGGAAGACGCGGACCAAAGCGGGCCAGCACCATCGCGGTATTGGCCAGATCATTGACCACCGCACGCGGACCGATGGCTTTGGTGATGTAGCTGGTCACGATCGGGCTTGCCACTTCCCAGATGTTGATATTGGGGTTCAGCGACCGCGCGACCCCTTCGACCACGACCATCGTGCGCTGTAGCAAAATCAGTTCAGTTCGGGTTTCCATGCCAAAACGTTCTGTCACTTCAAACAGATAGCTTAAGAGACGCGCCATAGAGATATGGCTGGCATCCATGCCGAAGATCGGTTCGCCCACCGCACGCAAGGCGCGGGCGAATTCATCGACGTCTTTGTCGGCAGGCACATATCCCGCCTCGAAATGCACCTTTGCCACGCGTTTATAGTCGCGGCGGATGAAACCATAGAGGATCTCCGCGTAGACCCGGCGGGTATATTCATCAATGTAGCCCATGATGCCGAAATCATAGGCGATGATATTGCCGTTGGCGGCCACCTTCATGTTGCCCTGATGCATGTCGGCGTGGAAATATCCGTCGCGCAGCGCGTGGTTCAGGAACAATTGCAGCACCCGGTTGCCCAGGGCGACGCGGTCGTGACCAGCGCCATCAATCGCGGCGTTGTCGCCCATGGGCACGCCATCTGCCCATTCCAGCGTCATCACCCGGCGCGAGGAATGGTTCCATTTGATCGCGGGCAGCTGAAAACCCTCGTCGTCAACGGTGTTGGCCGCGAATTCGGAGGCCGCGGAGCTTTCGAGCCGCAGATCAAGCTCACCGCGCACGACACCGTCAAAATGTTCGATCACATCCATCGGGCGCAGGCGGCGCGAACCGGGCGAGAACAGTTCCACCATACGGGCAGCAAGATAGAAGGCATCAACGTCCTTGCGAAAGGCGCGTTCGACGTTGGGCCGCAGTACTTTGACAGCGACGTCCTCTCCTGTGTCCAGCAGCCGTGCGCGGTGGACCTGCGCAATAGAGGCGGCAGCGACAGGTTCGCTGAATTCAGAAAAGATCTGGTCGACGGGCCTGCCCAGCTCGCGCTCGACCTCGGCCTTGGCTTGTTCAATGCTGAAGGGCGGCAGTTTGTCTTGCAGAACGCGCAGCTGCACGGCCAGTTCATCGCCAACCACATCGGGACGTGTCGACAGAACCTGTCCGAATTTGATGTAGGCCGGGCCCAGCGCCGTCAATGCGCGGGTGGCGGGCGGCATGGAGGGATCGCCCTTGTAGCCCAGAAATTTGAACGGCAGGCCCAGCGTGCGGGCGACAAACCGCAGCGGGGCGGGTGCGTCAAAGGCATCCAGTACAACCTGCATCGCGCCGGTCCGTTCCAGCGTTGCGCCCGTGCGGATCAGCCGCCAGATGTTATGCGGTCCGCGCATCTGTTACAGCTTCCAGCCAGAGTGGAGGGCGGCAATGCCCATGGTCAGATTGCGATATTTTGCCTGTTCGAACCCCGCCGCGCGCACCATCCCGAGAAAGGTGTCCTGATCGGGAAAGTTGCGGATCGATTCGACCAGGTATTGATAGCTGTCGCGGTCATTGGCGATCAATTGACCCATGCGCGGGATCACGTTGAAACTATACAGGTCATAGGCCTTTTGCACCATCGGGTTGGGCAGCTGGCTAAACTCCAGCACCATCAGGCGGCCACCGGGGCGCAGCACGCGGTAGGCCTCGTTCAGGGCCTCTTGGGGGCGGGTGACATTCCGGATGCCAAAGCTGATGCTATAGACGTCAAAGGTATTGTCCTCAAAGGGCAGCGCCATTGCGTCGCCCACGACCCAGTCAAGGCTGTCTGCCATGGCATCGGCTTCGGCGCGTTTGCGCCCCTCTATCAGCATCCCTTCGGTCAGATCGCAGACCGTGGCATGACCGTGACCGGCACGTTTCAGGAATTTGAAGGACACATCACCCGTACCGCCCGCCACATCCAGCAGCTTTTGCCCGGCACGCGGTGCAAGCCAATCCATCATCGCCTCTTTCCAGATGCGGTGGATGCCCACGCTCATCACGTCATTCATGATGTCGTATTTGTTGGCCACGTCGGAAAACAGGCTGCGGACCATGCCTGCCTTTTCCTCTTCGCGCACGGTTTGTGCACCGAAATGAGTTGTCTTGTCCGTCATGGTCACCGCCTTGATATTGTCAAAGGTGAGATATAGCGCCAAAGACCCAGATACAAACCGCCATTTGCCGCAGCAGTGCCGCTGTTGCGTGGAAAGGATGCGAAAATGCCAGAACTGCCCGAAGTCGAGACGGTCCGACGCGGCCTTGTTCCCGTGATGGAGGGGGCCGTGATCGCGCAGGCCGATGTTAACCGGCCCGATCTGCGCTGGCCCTTTCCCCAAGGGATGGCCGCACGGTTGACCGGGCAACAGGTGCTCAGACTGCGCAGGCGGTCGAAATACATTCTGGCGGACCTTGCCTCGGGGGAATCACTGCTGATTCATTTGGGCATGTCAGGCCGCATGCTGATCTCTGGCGATCCATTGGGACAATTTGTCCATGACCATCCGCCAGCCGAAAAACACGACCATGTGGTGTTTCACATGGATAACGGTGCCCGCGTCACCTTTAATGATCCCCGCCGTTTTGGTGCGATGGATTTGCTGGATACGGCCACGGCCGATCAGCACAAACTGCTGGCCGCCATCGGGCCGGAACCTTTCGGAAATGATTTTCACGAAACCCATCTGATTGCAGCGCTCAAGGGGCGCAACACGCCAATCAAATCTGCGCTGCTGGATCAGCGGATCGTCGCGGGCCTGGGAAATATCTATGTATGTGAAGCGCTTTACCGGGCCCGTATCCACCCTGCCCGCAAGGCCGGACGCATCGCCACCGCGCGAATCGCGGCATTGGTCCCCATCATCCGCGAGGTCCTGTCAGATGCGATTGAAGCTGGCGGATCATCCCTGCGCGATTTCCGGCAGGCAGACGGAGAGCTGGGCTATTTTCAGCACCGGTTTGACGTCTATGGCCGCGAAGGGGCGCCCTGCCACAGCGAAGATTGCAGCGCACAGATTGCCCGGATCGTTCAGTCCGGACGATCCTCTTTCTACTGCAGTCAATGTCAAAGATAGCTTGAAACACCTTCAGGCCATGGTATTCACGGACGCCTGTGCGCAACAAAAGAGAGCATTCTGATGGCCTACGAAACGATCACGATGGATGTCGACAATCATGTCGCGTTTATCACGCTGAACCGGCCCGATGCGCTGAATGCGCTGAATGATGAACTGATGGGTGAACTGGCCGATTGCCTGAAGGGGTGTCAGGACAACGAAAAGGTCCGCTGCATCGTGATCACCGGTTCGGAAAAGGCGTTTGCCGCCGGTGCCGATATCACGATGATGAAGGACAAGAGCTTTGTCGATGTTTTTGCCGGTGATCTGTTCACACCCGAAACGGACCAGATCATGCGCGTGCGCAAACCCATCATCGCTGCTGTTTCCGGCTATGCACTGGGGGGGGGATGCGAATTGGCGATGATGTGCGATTTCATCATCTGCACCGAAACCGCAAAGTTCGGCCAGCCCGAGATCAATCTGGGCGTCGTCGCCGGTATTGGCGGCACACAGCGCCTGACCCGACTGGTGGGCAAGGCCAAGGCGATGGACATGAACCTGACCGGCCGTTTCATGGATGCCGCAGAGGCCGAAAGATCAGGCCTGGTTTCCCGCGTCGTGCCGGTGAAAAAGCTGATGGAAGAAACAATGGGTGCGGCGAACAAGATCGCCGAAAAATCCATGATCTCTGTCATGGTGGTAAAAGAGGCGGTGAACCGCGCCTATGAGGTGCCCCTGCGCGAAGGTCTGTTGTTTGAACGCCGCATGTTCCATTCGCTGTTCGCGACCGAGGACCAGAAAGAAGGCATGTCAGCCTTTATCGAAAAGCGCGAAGCACAGTTCCGCGACAAGTAACATCGGCCAAAGCCCCAAGGGTTTACATCTGCGGGGCTTTGGCTTTATAGGCCACTCCATACATGCGCGTGCAGCCCGCTCTGGCTAGAATCACCTCACCGGAACATCCGGCATGGGTTTGGCGTCACGCGCCGAATTTTGAATTGAACCCGAAGGTAGATCCTCATGGCAAATACACCACAGGCTAAAAAACGCGCCCGTCAGAACGAAAAGCGGTTTTTGATCAACAAAGCACGTCGTTCGCGTATCCGTACGTACCTGCGCAAAGTTGAAGAAGCGATTGCGTCAGGCGACAAATCTGTTGCGGCAGAAGCACTGAAAGCGGCACAGCCTGAACTGATGCGCGGCGTGACAAAGGGCGTTTTTCACAAGAACACCGCATCTCGCAAAATGTCGCGCTTGGCGGCACGTGTCAAAGCTCTGGCATAAATCCAATCTACTATCTTTAGTAGAATCGGCTAATTAACTGAAAATTAAGGCATCACTCCGTGATGCCTTTTTTTGTGGCTTTGTCTCGCCCCAAAGAGGCCATGAGATTCTTTCTGACTAATTCGTGAGTCAAGTTTGAAGATATGTTGAAGCGACCCCGTTTCACTTGCTAACATAGTCATGCGATTCACTTCGCTGGGGGACAAGCTTGGTCATCAAGCGCGCTGTGCGGTGCGCCAAAAGGCCAGGGGGTTATCTGCAGACACATGGTGTTTGACACGATGAATGGTTCTTTGCGCGCATGCGCAACGATCCTGTTTCCTGTTGTAAAGAATAGGATTTTCCAGTCCGGGGGCACCTCTGGGTGCAACGGTTTGGAAATCTTTTTTGTAAATGTCCATCGGACGCGGGCTGGTTTCTGTTTGGGACCAGATGGCTGCCTGCATCCTGTTGATACTTTGTTTGGGCGGACGGACGGCATGAAGAATTTGGGGACAAGGGCGGGACTATGACACAGGACGAATGGGTGAACATCAGGCAGCGGCTTTTGAAAACAGTTGGCCAGAACAATTACACCAGCTGGATTGAACCGATGGTGCCTGGCCCGGTCGCCAATGGGATGGCGACACTCAATGTCCCGACCAACTTCTTCGGCAAATATGTCAGCCAGAATTTCTCTGATCTGATTCTGCACGAAATCAACGCCGAGGGGCATTCCGCGTCGCGGTTGAACTTTGCCCTTGGGCAGTCTGCCCATGCCCCCACAAAACCAACACCGTCCGAGCGGCCAGCCTCAACGATCGCCAACAAGCCCAAGCGCGCTGACCTGACCACAACTGCGCCGCTTGATCCGCGATTCAGCTTTGACAACTTTGTTGTCGGCAAACCCAATGAATTGGCCCATGCCGCTGCACGCCGTGTGGCAGAGGGCGGTCCTGTGACGTTCAATCCGCTGTTCCTGTATGGCGGGGTTGGATTGGGCAAAACGCACCTGATGCACGCCATCGCCCGCGAGCTGAAGGAACGCAAACCAGAGATGAATGTGCTCTATCTGTCGGCAGAACAATTCATGTACCGTTTTGTTCAGGCCCTGCGCGAGCGCAAGATCATGGACTTCAAGGAATTGTTCCGGTCGGTCGATGTTCTGATGGTGGATGACGTTCAGTTCATCGCCGGCAAGGACAGCACGCAGGAAGAATTCTTTCACACGTTCAATGCGCTGGTGGATCAGCAAAAGCAGATCATCATTTCAGCAGACCGCGCACCCACCGAGATCAAGGATCTTGAGGACCGGGTAAAGTCGCGTCTGCAATGCGGTCTGGTGGTTGATCTGCATCCCACGGACTATGAGCTGCGTCTTGGCATTCTGCAGAGCAAGCTGGAAATCCAGCAGCAGAACTATCCCGGCCTTGAAATCGAAGATGGTATTTTGGAATTCCTGGCCCATCGTATCACATCCAACGTTCGGGTACTTGAGGGCGCGTTGACACGTCTGTTTGCCTTCGGCTCCCTTGTGGGCCGCGAGATCGACATGGATCTGACGCAGGATTGCCTTGCGGATATCCTGCGCTCAAGCGAGCGTAAGATCACCGTCGAGGAAATTCAGCGCAAGGTGAGCGAGCATTACAACATCCGCCTCAGCGACATGATCGGCCCCAAGCGGCTGCGCAGCTATGCGCGGCCCCGTCAGGTGGCAATGTATCTTTGCAAGCAATTGACCAGTCGGTCCCTGCCGGAAATCGGCCGCCGTTTTGGCGGGCGCGATCACACCACCGTCATGCACGGCGTGCGCCGGATAGAGGAACTCAAGCAGTCTGATTTCCAGATTGCCGAAGACTTGGAATTGCTGGGTCGGGCGCTGAAATCCTGAGCCAGAACATTTGGTTGGTTGATTTTACTTGAGGGGTGCCGGCACCCCTCTTGCATTCGGTGCTGCAAAGGCTCAAAACTCTTGCGCATACGTGCGAACCGGGTAGTCTGCCTGTCCCGGCAGTCCTAAGGAAGAGATCACATGAAATTCAGCATCGAGCGGGCCGCGCTCCTTAAGGCCGTCAGCCAAGCACAGTCTGTCGTTGAGCGTCGGAATACGATTCCGATCCTTGCCAATGTTCTGATCGAAGCCGAAGGAAGCGATGTTTCCTTCCGTGCGACCGATCTGGATATCGAAGTGGTCGACAAGATTGGCGCGCATGTCGAACGCGCTGGGGCCACAACGGTTTCTGCCACCTTGCTGCATGAAATTGTACGCAAACTGCCGGACGGCGCACTGATCAACATAACCGCAGATACCGCCGCGGGGCGCATGACGGTTGAGGCAGGCCGCTCCAACTTTTCTCTGGCCACTTTGCCGCGCGAAGATTTCCCGGTGATGGCATCCTCTGAATACGCATCGAATTTCAGCGCCCCTGCGCCTGTTCTGCGCCGCCTTTTCGACAAGTCAAAATTCGCCATCTCTACCGAAGAGACCCGCTATTATCTGAATGGCGTCTACATGCATATTTCCGATTCCGATGGGGCCAAGGTCTTGCGCTGTGTTGCAACCGATGGTCACCGTCTGGCGCGGATTGACGCGCCCATGCCCGAAGGGGCCGCCGACATGCCGGGCGTGATCGTGCCGCGCAAGACCGTGGGCGAGCTGCGCAAGTTGCTGGACGACGATGAAATGAAAATTGCCGTCTCTGTATCAGAGACCAAGATCCGCTTTGCCACGCCGGAAATCACGCTGACGTCCAAGGTGATCGACGGCACATTCCCTGATTACACCCGTGTGATCCCGCAGGGTAACACCCGCAAGATGGAAGTGGACGCCGCCGATTTTGCCCGCGCCGTGGACCGTGTTGCCACCGTCAGCTCAGAGCGGTCCCGCGCGGTCAAGCTGCAACTGGATGAAGATCGTCTGATCCTGTCCGTCAATGCCCCCGACAGCGGTGCCGCCGAGGAAGAGCTGGCTGTCGCTTACGCGGATGAACGGCTAGAGATCGGGTTCAACGCGAAATACCTGCTGGAGATCGCCAGCCAGGTGGACCGCGAGAATGCGGTATTCCTGTTCAATTCGTCCGGCGACCCGACCCTGATGCGCGAAGGCAATGATACGTCGGCGGTCTATGTCGTCATGCCGATGCGTGTATAAGCCCCGCTGCGGGACCCAACCGCCCGTCCAGGCCATGACGCTGAGGTCGGGAGGCGGTGCAAGGATGGTTGCGCCAGACTGGCATTTTCGGCAGCCCCAAGGCGCGGTTTGGGCCGCGTTCAGGTCCACGTGGTGAGCGGCCTTTATCTCTCTCGACTGACGCTGTCGCATTTCCGCTCGCACAAGCGGGCGGTGATCGACGTGGACAGACGCCCCGTAGCGATCCATGGACCCAATGGCGCGGGCAAGACCAATATCCTTGAGGCGGTTTCCCTGTTGTCGCCCGGACGCGGTTTGCGCCGGTCCAGCGCCGATGACATGACACGGCGGCCAGAGGCATTGGGCTGGAAGGTAACCGGGATCTTGCATGCGCTGCATCAGGTCCATGAGATTGAAATCTGGTCCGAAAACGGCAGTGCGCGCCAAACGCGGATTGATGGCAAGGCCGCAGCACAGACAGCGCTGGGGCGGATTGCGCGGGTGCTGTGGCTGATCCCGGCCATGGACCGGTTGTGGATCGAAGGGGCCGAAGGGCGCAGACGGTTTCTGGACCGCATGACGCTGAGTTTCCTGCCCGAACATGCCGAACATTCCCTATCTTACGAAAAGGCGATGCGCGAACGCAACCGCCTGCTCAAGGATATGGTGCGCGAGCCGTCGTGGTATGCCGCGCTTGAGACGCGTATGGCAGAGGCAGGGGCCGCTATCCATGCCGGGCGGCTACAGGCCCTTCAGGCCCTCGCACAGGCGCAACAGGAGGCTGAAACGGCCTTTCCCACCGCCACGCTTGAGTTGCACTGTGACATGCCCACCGAGACGCAGGCGCTTCGGACGGCTTTGGCGGACAATCGCGCGCGTGATCTGGCGGCAGGTCGCACGTTGATCGGGCCCCATCGGGCCGACCTTTATGCCGTCTATGCCGCCAAGGGGGTGCCGGCCAAGGATTGTTCCACCGGAGAGCAAAAGGCGCTGCTGGTCTCGCTGATCCTTGCCAATGCCCGCGCGCTTGCCGCAGATTTCGGCGCACCGCCCCTGTTGCTGCTGGATGAGGTCGCGGCCCATCTGGATGCCAACCGTCAGGCCGCCCTGTATGACGAGATTTGCGCCCTTGGCGCACAGGCCTGGATGACCGGCACGGGACCCGAACTTTTTGCTACTTTGGGCGACAGATGCCAGGTTTTGGAGGTCACCGAAGAGGCCGGTCTGTCACAGGTGACAAAGGCGGGCTAAGCGATCCCGTCGAAACACAAAATCTTGTGCCAATTGCGTGACAACCCCCCGAAAAACCACTATAAAAACCCCAACAAACAAGGGTTTTTCCGCATGTCAGAGCAAGAGAAGGCACCACAGGAATATGGTGCTGATTCCATCAAGGTTCTCAAAGGGTTAGAGGCCGTCCGCAAGCGGCCGGGCATGTACATCGGCGACACTGACGATGGCTCTGGTCTGCACCATATGGTCTATGAGGTCGTGGACAACGGCATTGACGAGGCTTTGGCCGGTCATGCGGATGCCGTGAACGTCACAATTCACGAAGACAGCTCCGTTTCGGTCAGTGACAACGGGCGTGGCATTCCCGTGGGTATCCACGAGGGCGAGGGCGTTTCAGCCGCCGAAGTCATCATGACCCAGCTGCATGCGGGTGGTAAATTCGACAGCAACTCTTACAAGGTTTCGGGCGGTCTGCACGGTGTTGGCGTGTCGGTTGTCAACGCGCTGTCAGACTGGCTGGAACTGCGCATCTGGCGCGAAGGCAAGGAACATGTGGCCCGGTTCGAGGGCGGTTTTACCGTCGAGCACCTGAAGGTTGTCGGAGACACCGACCGCACCGGGACCGAAGTGCGCTTCATGGCCTCGACCAATACATTTTCCAACCTGGAATATTCTTTTGAGACGCTGGAAAAGCGCCTGCGCGAACTGGCCTTTTTGAATTCCGGTGTGCGGATCATTCTGACCGATGAACGCCCCGCCGAACCCCTGCGCACAGAGCTGTTCTATGAGGGCGGCGTGAAAGAGTTCGTCAAATACCTCGATCGGCACAAAAGCTCTGTCATGCCAGAGCCGATTTTTATCGTTGGCGAGAAGGACGACATCGGCGTCGAAGTCGCGATGTGGTGGAACGACAGCTACCACGAAAATGTTCTGCCCTTTACCAACAACATCCCGCAGCGCGATGGTGGCACGCATATGGCAGGCTTTCGCGGGGCGCTGACGCGGACGATCAACAATTATGCCCAGTCTTCGGGCATCGCAAAGAAAGAAAAGATCAACTTTACCGGTGATGACGCCCGCGAGGGTCTGACCTGCGTGCTGTCAGTCAAGGTGCCGGACCCCAAGTTCAGTTCCCAGACCAAGGACAAGCTGGTTTCCTCTGAGGTGCGGCCCGCTGTTGAGGGTCTGGTGAACGAAAAGCTGGCCGAGTGGTTTGAGGAAAACCCAGCCGAGGCGCGGATCGTTGTCAGCAAGATCGTGGAGGCCGCCCATGCCCGCGAAGCCGCACGCAAGGCGCGTGATCTGACCCGGCGCAAGACGGCGATGGATGTGAATTTCCTTGCCGGCAAGCTCAAGGATTGCTCTGAAAAAGACCCGTCCAAGACCGAAGTATTTTTGGTGGAGGGGGATTCAGCGGGTGGATCGGCGCAAACCGGGCGTGACCGCCAGACACAGGCGATCCTGCCGCTCAAGGGCAAGATCCTGAACGTTGAGCGCGCGCGCTTTGACCGCATGCTGGGCAGTCAGGAAATCGGCAATCTGGTGATGGCCTTGGGCACCGGCATCGGGCGGGATGAATTCAACCTGTCAAAACTGCGCTACCACAAGATTGTCATCATGACGGACGCGGATGTGGATGGTGCGCATATTCGCACGCTTTTGCTGACGTTCTTTTACCGGCAGATGCCTGAGTTGATCGAAAACGGTCATCTCTATATCGCCCAGCCGCCGCTGTACAAAGTGTCGCGCGGCAAATCCGAGGTTTACCTCAAGGATCAGGCCGCGATGGAGGAATATCTGATCGCCCAAGGCATCGAAGGTGCGATGCTGCGGCAGGGTAACGGCGAAGAGATCAGCGGTCAGGACCTTGGCCGTGTGGTTGAACTGGCCCGGCAGATGCGACGGGTGCTTGAGGCGTTTCCAACCCATTACCCCCGCCACATTCTGGAACAGGCCGCCATCGCCGGTGCCTTTGTGCCCGGTGCCGTGGACCGCGACCTGCAAGGGGTGGCCGACAAGGTCGCCAAACGTCTGGACCTGATCGCGCTGGAATATGAACGCGGCTGGCAGGGCCGGATCACGCAGGATCACGGCATCAAACTGGCGCGTATCCTGCGCGGCGTAGAAGAAGTGCGCACCCTGGACGGCAAGATGCTGCGGTCCGGAGATGCAAAGCGATCCGGCAGCTTTACCGAGCATTTGCAGGACGTCTATGACCTGCCCGCGACCCTGGTCCGCAAGGACCGCACACAGCTGATCCATGGCCCCATGGACCTGCTGGACGCGATCCTGGCCGAAGGTGAAAAAGGGCTGTCGCTGCAGCGCTACAAGGGCTTGGGTGAAATGAACCCCGATCAGCTGTGGGAAACCACGCTGGACCCGGACGCGCGCACCCTGCTGCAGGTCAAGGTCGAAGATATGGCCGAGGCCGATGATCTGTTCACCAAGCTGATGGGCGATGTTGTTGAACCGCGCCGCGAGTTCATCCAGCAGAACGCCCTGAATGTCGAAAACCTCGACTTCTGATCGCATAGGACCTGTCAGGCTTTCCAAACTTATGGGAACAGCCTGACAGGTTTTTGGAAATTCGAATTATTTCAGACCGTTGCGGGCGATATAGCTGGCCAGATCAAGGATCAGCTGACCACGCGCGCGTGCAATCGCGCTTGCGCCCTGCGCAGGGTCAAAGGGCACGCTGAGGTCAAACAGGCCTGACCGCTCTGCCCTGCCATCACTGACAGCGACGAAATACTGGCCCGATGCCACGAACCGGCCAGAGGTCTGGGCAACCAGATCGGCAAACCGGATTTCCAGACGCGCCACTGGCAGCGCATCAAAAGGCCAGGGTTCAGAGGCAACGCGCCGTCCCGTCAGGCGCGCGAGGTCCTGGCTGAGCTCCAATGCGATGGCGCGATCCGGTGAATCAGCCCACAGCACATCGGATGACCCCGCAAGCGTGCCATCCTCGCTTTGCAGATAGATCTCATCTGCTGCGGCATAGCTGGGCAGGGACACATTGCGCACCTCGACAGATGCAAAGGCGATCTGTGTCTGCTCTGTCACCGCGGGCTTGCTGACCGCATATAGCGAAGGCGATCCGCAGGCCGCCAGCAAAAGCGGCACGAGAAGACAGAAAAAGCGGGCTGTAAGGGTCATGTTCTACCGTCCAAGCAAGAGCGAGTTGGGGTTACGTTCGATGGTCCGCGCCAGAGAGCCAAGGGCATCTGCCGCCTTTTGAATGTCGCGCAGCGCGTCCTGCACGGAGCGGCTGAGCTGGTCACCTTTGTCATAGCCCTGGATGGTGCGGCTGGCCTGGGCGAAAAGCTGGGTCAGGCGGTCCACGATCTGCGGCAGGTCCTGCGCCGATACCGCGATACTGTCGGCCGCGTTGCGGGCAGAAGCCAGCGTTTGATTGACGTTCTCGATCGCACCGCCCTCGCGCAGTTCCTGCAGGGTGTAATTCACCTCGTCCAGCGCGCGTTTCAACGACCCTGGCAGGGCCACCGCATCGTCGGTACCGACAACGCGATCTACCGATTGGGTCAGCGCAGTCAGCTCCGTGATCAGCTCATCCACCGCGAGGGTTTCCGCCTTGGCGGCGACGGCCTCAATCTGGGCAATAAGGGCCGGCACCCCTTCGACCGAGGTTTCAATCGCCCCGGCAGCAGAGGCGGCACCATCAAGCGCTGCAGATAGTTTCGCGGCCACGCGCTCTTGCTCAAGCTGGGCGACAAGCGTCTCGACGCGCACCAGCGTGGCGTTCAGCGACACGGGAATATTTTGCACATCCGTGGATGAAACCAGTCCCTGCAGTTCACCCAGCAACCCGCGCACATCCGCGGGCGTGTTCAACAGATCCTCGTTCGAAATCAGGTATTCGGCTGAATCGAGAAAGGTGATGGCGGAATTCAGCAGCTCTTCGATCGGCAGATTGTTGATGCGGGTAAACACACCCTCAACGGTCGCTGCCGCGTCAGAGGTTTCGTTTTTCGTGGTCGGCATGACGGGCAGGTTGGTGCCATCATCCCTCAGCCGCGCAGTCGGCGCATCTTCGACCATGACCAGTTCAACCTTCAGCCCCCCGGTCAGCAAGCTGGCCGAGGCCAGACCCGCCCGCAGGCCCGCAACAACACGGCTCTCAAGGAAAGTCAGCGCGTTTTCCGCACTCACGTCGCCGGGCAGGCCAAGGCGCGCAGGCTGGATAGACAGGTTTGCGTTCAACCGCACGCGGCTGTCCCCGAATTGGTCGACATTGACGAGGCCCGATATTGATTCAACTTCACCAATCTTTAGCCCGCTCAGTTCAACGGGTGCACCCACCGCAAGGCCCGAAATGTTGTCGTCAAAGATGACGCTGATCTGAAGCGGATCAACAGCAGAGGCGTTAAACAGCGAATTGCGCGCAGATTCCTTGTCCGGGAACACGTCAAAGACCGTACCGTCCTGAACCACGCCACCACCTGATACAAAAGTGTCAAAGGTGATCCCGCCCCCAACCAGTGTCGCGATAGAAGAAAAATCGATCTCTGCACCGGCGGGGCCAATGTTGACGCTAAAGCCGGATGTGTCCCAAAACCGCGTTGATCCGTTGATCAGATGGCGGTGCTCATCGTAAATCAGGGCCTCTACAATCGCGAAATTGCCGCGCGGCGCGATCCGGGCACGGCCAACGCGGCCAACTTCGATCCCCTTGAACAAGATCGGCGCATTATCGGTCAGTTCACCGTTTGCAGCAGTTCGAAAGGCGATTTCCAGCCCTGATTGGCCCGGCCGGATCAGCGGGGCCTCTGAGGCACCCTGAAAACGGTTGGCAGCGGGGCCGGGAAAATCGTCCCAAGAGGCTTCAATGTACACGCCGCTCAGCACGGTGCTTAGCCCGGTAATCCCCTGCGCGGTCACCTCTGGCTCAACAACCCAAAATACCGCACCGGCATCAACGAAAGGGGCCACTTCCTTGTCCAGTCGGACGCTGGCGGTAACCCGCTCCAACCCTTCGGAAAAGCCGACTTTTTCGACAACACCAACAGTGACATCGCGGTAGCGCAATTCGGTCTCTGATGCCTTGATCCCTGACCCGTTTTCAAATTCTATAACGATCAGCGGCCCACGGGCATTAAAGCTTTGCCAGGCCACGAAAAGTGCTGCGACAAGCGCCAGAAGCGGAATGATCCAGACCACCGAAGCACCGCTCAGGAATACCTTGCGCGTGGGCGATACCGAGACTTCTGGCAGCTCTTGGGTCATGTTGCGCTGTCCCTTTTTGTCTGGACGTCCCAGATCATTCGGGAGTCGAAAGCCTGTGCCGAAAGCATCGTGAATATCACCGAAAGAGCAAAGAATATGCTTGCCGGACCGGGGTTTATTGATGCCAATGTCTTGAGTTGCACCAGCGCCGACAAAATCGCAACCACAAAGATATCGATCATCGACCAGCGGCCAATATACTCAACGATTTCATAGATGAACTGACGTCTTTGGTTTGAAACGCGGGTCGGCTGTGTCACGCTGACCGCCAGATAGGCGACCGCCCAGAATTTGGCCAGGGGGATCACCACCGAAGCGATCAGAATGATCGCGGCAATGCCAAAGGCACCATGGTGGGCCAGTTCAACCGCGCCGCCGATGATCGTGCTTTCATCGGTCGAAAACAGGGTCTGGGTCTTGAGCATCGGATAGACATTTGCCGGAATGTAGCACAGCAGCCCCACAAACCAGTATGCCCAGACCCTTTGCAGGCTCATCGGGTCGCGCGATTGCAGCTTGTGACCGCATCGGTCACAGGTGCGGGTGCCCAAAGGCGCCGCTTTGGTGCAGCGCTGGCATGCGACAATACCCAAGGCGCGCGCGCTCAGGATGTTTTGGGATGTTCCAGACGATGCCATACTGACCATTTACACATGAAGCTGTCCTGCGCGATGACAAGGACAACAAGGATTCCAAACATCCAGAACGCAGGGCCAAAGCCCACGTTTGCCAGATCCGATATCTTGACCAGCGCCACAGCGCAGCCAATCGCAAAAATTTCGGCCATCGACCAGGGGCGCAGCGCCTCTGACAGGCGGAAGGCACCAATCGCATGACGTGCCGCCGGACGGTCCAGCACCAAAGGCACCAGAACATAAAGCGTCAGAACCACCCTGAGCAGTGGCACAAATATGATCAGGCCAGCAGTGGCCAGCGATAGAAACACCATCGGGCCGCCCGAAAACGCCAAGGCCGCATCAAGGATGGAAACCGCGTTTTTCGTCCCTGCCGCGTCGATCGTGAGAAACGGAAAGACCGCAGCGCCCACAATCAGAAACAGCACCGCCAAAGCGATCGCGATGATGTGCAGACCGGCATTGCGACGCGGCGCGATCAGCACCTTGTGACAGCGCTGACAGGCTGCCCTTTCACCATGCCCGGGCTTTTTCATCCGGTATACTGCGTCGCATTGCGGACAAACGATCACATCGTCCAGCACGACATCGATATCAGGGGCAGCGAAATCTTTCATCCCTTCAGGATATAGGATGTCCGCACCAGGTAACACGGGATTATGCGCGTTTTCCCCGCAAGAAGCGCCCTTTTGCGCATTATTAGCAGTTCTTGGGCATCTCAGCCGCAAGCCGCAGCAATTTGTTCAGGTGACAGGCCCAGTGCCGTCAATATTTCCACGCTATCAGCGCCGGGCGCAGCCGGGGAATAGGCCGGATCGCAAGCGGAGCGGCTGAACCGGGGAGCAGTGGCAGATTGCTGAACACCTCCCGGTGCCACATAGGTTTGGCGCGCGGCCAGATGCGGATGCGCCGCCGCTTCGCCGAAGGTCAAAACAGGTGCCACGCAGGCATCGCTGCCCGCAAACACTGCCGCCCAGTGATCGCGCGGGTGCGCCGCGAAAATTTCTGCAAATTCGGCCCTGCGCAGGTCCCATGTGGCTTTGTCATTCTGGTTCGCGCGATAGGTTTCAGGCAGGCCAAGCGTCTGCAGCAGCATCGCGTAGAACTGCGGCTCAAGCGCGCCCACCGCGACGAATTTGTCATCGGCGCAAGCGTAGCATCGATAGAACGGGGCTGCGCCATCTAACCAGTTGTCGCCCCGTTTCTCGGTCCAGCGGCCCTGGGCAAGCATGCCGTGGATCAACCCCATCATGGCAGGAACGCCGTCAATCATCGCCGCATCCACCACCTGCCCCTTGCCGGACACGCCCCGTTCAAACACGGCAGCCAGAATGCCAAAGATCAAGAACATCGTGCCGCCGCCATAGTCTGCAACAAGGTTCAAGGGTGCCACAGGAGGACGCCCCGCCTCTCCCATCGCATGAAGTGCGCCAGAAAGAGCCAGATAGGTGATGTCATGCCCCGCAATCTGTGAAAGCGGCCCGGTTTGGCCCCATCCGGTCATGCGTGCGTAGATCAAATTGTCGGGGCAGGTTTCAGGGCCCAGGCCCAGACGTTCCATCACGCCGGGGCGAAAGCCTTCGATCAGGACATCGCTGGCGGCAATCAGGCGTTTGGCGGCCTCTACGCCGGCTTCCGACTTGAGGTTCAGCACCACGGAACGCTTGCCGCGCCGGTTGATGTCGGTGGGGTCAGCAGGGCCTGCCTTGCGGTCAACGGCAATCACCTGCGCCCCAAGATCGGCCAACAGTTGCCCTGCCAGCGGGGCCGGGCCAAGCCCCGAAAATTCAATGACCTTGAGCGTGGAGAGTGGCCCCGACATCAGGCCGCCCCCGGCACCAGAACTTCGCGGGCACCTTCCACGAAACCATCAAGCGACAAAGGCCAGACTGTGCCCGGCCAGCGCAGCTCCATCTCGCCTTTTCGGGGGCGGTAGACAGCCGTGTAAAGCGTGCCAAAGCCCGCGTGAAAGGCGGTGGAATACAAGGGCGGCTTGAGGAAAGCATTGATGAATTTCTCCTCCGGGTCGCGGTGCAGCCGCAACCGGTGAAGCAGATAGCGTTCGCGTTCAACCGTTGCCGTGAAACGCGCGTGGCTGACCCATTCGACGTTCTCCTGGTGGTTGGTGGCCACGGCCGCATGGGTGATCAACGTCGGGCGGTCAGGGGCCATCATGGCGGTGGAATACTGTCTTTTGCGGTCGATCACGGTCACATTATAGCTCATGTGCGTTGGCACCCGTGCCAGCACCGCCATCGCCTCTTCGGTGGTCTCGCAGGTTTGCAGGACATAGCGCAGGATCAGCGGCACGCCAAAGCCTTCGCCGACAATGCGGCGCCCCCCGAAAGTCAAGGAAATCGCAAGGCCTGCGTCGTTCATGCCGTCAACCAGCCCCCACAGACCGTCAGAGGTGCCCAGCACCTTGCGGCCCAGCCAATTGGTATGCAGGACAAGCTGATCAAACGAGTTGGGATTGTAGTCATAGTTGCGCACCATGACCGGTTCCTTGCCCGCCCAGATCGCCTGTGAACAGCCAGACAGATAGGGCGGAGGATTATAGAAACTCAGGAACCGGGCCGCCAGATCGCCACCACCGGCAAGGGTGCACAGATCCTCATAAAGCGGCAAGAGTTCCGGCATGTGCTGGCGCAGGGCGCGCACGGATTTTGCGTAGGTTGGGCGCGCAGCTTCGCCTTCACGCAGCCACCATTTGCGATAGTCCGGCCAGTATTCGGCGAAAAGCCCGGACCATTTAGGTCCGGGCGTCTCTTCTGTCAGAGCGCGCCAGTACATCGGAGCCTTTCTGAAAGGTTATAGTATCTTGAACGCCGGATCAGAAAGCTCTGGTCCGGCCTGCGCGGTTGGCAATGGCTTGCCATTGACGCTTTGCTTGATTCCGTGAATCCACTTTTTCGCCCGCTCATTCAACTGGAAAGACTTGGTCATTGAACGGCCACGGGTGACCAGGATGCCAATATCGGCACCTTCGTACCGATAATCACCGGGCTGAAGGATGCGCAGGAAAAAGGCCTCGTTCTCTGATTCAACGGCACGGCGGTGATAGTCAAAGCGGTCATAGACCACGCGCCCGTCCTCAAGCATCTTGTAGATGCCGGTTTCGGGCGATGACGTGCAGATGTCGACAGAATCGTCGGTATGTTTGATCACCATCTGCGACCAGCTGTCGATCATATCAGGATCCGCCCAGCGGTCATTCAACTCTGACGTATCGAGGTCGAATTTCTTTTTCGAGAATTCAAGCAGGTGGAACAGGAACAATGGCGCATCCGCATGGGCAAAGGCCGCATGGTTGGTCATTGAGGATGCACCGGTGATGCGCGGGTTCAATTCACCCAGCCACAGATCGCCGGTTTTCTTGTCGATCAGAAAGTCGAGTTCAAAGTAACCTCTATAGCCTTCCTTGCGCAGCTGCTCGCCGAATTTGAAGGTAAGCTCGCGGGCTTTTTGACGGACTTTGGGTGGAAAGGCCGTGGACAGAATTTCATTGCCACACCAGCCGCCGCGATAGGGGGTCAGTTCTTTGAAACCGACAAGTTCGGTCATCAGCGGGCCAACGATCGTACCTTCCCTTGTGGCGCAAGCCTCGATCGCCGCGCCACGGCAATCGATCCGTTTCATGATCTTGATCTCACCCTCGCCGATGATCTCTGACTCGTGGCGGCGGAAATCAGCTTCGTTCTTGATAAAGAACGTGGTGTGCCCGGAATCGCCAAATGCAGATTGCAGGACCAGATCATGGCCAATGCCCGCTTTTTCGCAGGTTTCACGCAGGCTTTCATAAGACGGCACCTCGGCCAGCACATTCGGCACAGAGGGCACGCCCGCCTTGTTGCCGATGCGCACGGTTTCGATCTTGTTGTCCATCTTGGTGCGCAGCTTTGCCTTGGGGAACCAGACATCCGCGCCCAGTTCCTTTGAAAGCCGCTCAGTTTCCTCGTCAAACATCAGAAAAACGAACTTGGGCTTGCCGCCGCGCCGCTTGATAAAGTCGATGACCTCTTTGTGCTGCAGCAGGTAGTTGTTGATGTCCTCGATGGACTGGAATTCCGCATGCGGCTGTTCTGACGGGCAGAACACGTTCGGATGCTTGCCGCCATAGCAGTCGATATAGCAGATGTATTTGAAATTCTTGACCCATTCATCAAGGCCCAGAAGGTTAAAGTTGGTGGCCGAGATGAAATAGATCGGATCTTCGTTTCGGTGAAAGAACCGGCGAATTTCTGAGATGTTTTTTAGAACTGTAGCCATTGGTTTTGGTCCTTTTCCTAGTCCGGTTAAATTGGAAGTTTCTTAGCGATGACACCGTCAAGCGCATCCTGGGTAAAGACACGCATGCCCAGATCGGGCCGGTATCCGTGAATTTCGCTGACATCCAGCGCCCGCATGAATTGCAGGATTTCGCCACTGATCACCTGCCCCGGCACCAGAATGGGAAAGCCCGGTGGATAGGGGATGATAAAGGAGGCCGAAACGACAGTTTCGCCCGCCTCAACCGCATCTTTCAGCGAACCGTCAATTTCCAGATAGTCGCAATTGTTGTCATCATAGCTGAGGTAATAGGCGGTTCTGATGTCACCGTCGGGCGTGGTGTCAGCCTTGAACGCATCGTGGAAACGGCTGAAGTCAGGAAGCGGGGGATAATGTTCCATCAGATTGGCAACGCGCCTGTCAAAGCTCATCCGCTCCATCCGGCTGGCATCATCCAGCTTTTCGTCCAGTGACTTGGCGATCTCGACCAGCACCTCGATCAGATAGGCCACGCTGGAACGCGTGGTACCGATGTTGGTCATGAACAAGACCGTGTTGCGCGATGTCTTGTTGATCTGGATGCCGTATTTATCCATCAAGATATCGGTCTTGAACGTGTCACCGTCCCAGCCCGTGCCACCCACCGCCAGCGTCACCCGTGTGGGATCAAGTGAGAATTCATCTTTCTCCCAACAATCCCACATATCGGTCCAGCCCTGTTCGGTGTCGTAATAGCTGGTCACACCACTTTCGCGATGCTCTTCGGGTATCATGTCGCCTGCGGTCAAGACTTTGAAATACTTGGACAACAACGGATGGTCCGTGATGGCACGGCGCATCGACATGGCCGCTTCGACCTGGCGCTGAACAAATTCGAACCCTTCCAGTTCCACCTGGCGGCGGCCCACATCCAAAGAGGCGATGATCTGATAGTTCGGCGAGGTCGACGTATGGGTCATATAGGCCTCGTGGAACGATTGTTCGACCTCGCCTTTGAAGTCCTGGTCATTCACATGGATCATCGAACCCTGCCGCAGCGACGTCAGCGTCTTGTGTGTTGACTGTGTGGCATAGGTGCGCACCCGCGCGGTGGGCGGCGGGATCAACCGGGTGTTTAACAAGGTTTCTTCGTCAGCGCCTTCCAGCGCGGCCTGCTGTTCCTCATAGCGCTTGATATGCTGCTCGGACTTCAGCCGCTCGCGCAGCACATTGGCCGCGTTCATCGCGGTGCGCTGGCGGTAGGTCGGGCTGAACCGGGCAAAGGCAAACCATGCCTCGTCCCACAGGAAAATCAGGTCTGGCTTGATGGCCAGACATTCCTCCATCACGCGTTCAACATTGTAGACCAGACCGTCAAAGGTACAGTTGGTCAGCAGCAGCATCCGAACCTGATCCAGTTTGCCTGCTGCCTTCAGCTCAAGCAGTTGTTTTTTGATCTCATGCAGGGGGACGGCACCGTACATCGAATATTTGTTCAACGGATAGCTGTCGAGATAGCAAACCTGCGCACCGGCCAGAACCATGCCATAGTGGTGTGACTTGTGGCAATCACGGTCAACCAGAACGATATCGCCGGGTTTGATCAGCGCCTGCACCACGATCTTGTTACAGGTGGAGGTCCCGTTCGTGGCAAAAAACGTCTGTTTCGCGCCAAAGGCCCGTGCGGCCAGTTCCTGTGCCTCTTTGATGGGACCATGTGGTTCAAGCAATGAATCGAGGCCGCCGGATGTGGCCGACGTTTCAGCAAGGAAAATATTCGGGCCATAAAAGGCCCCCATGTCCTGAATCCAATGCGACCGCGTGATGGATTTACCCCGGCTGATCGGCATCGCGTGGAACACGCCTGTGGGTTGCTTGGAATATTCGACAAGTGCCGTAAAGAACGGCGATTTATTCCGCGCCTGTACACCACGCAGGATGTTCAGGTGCAGTTCCATAAAGTCTTCTTGATTATAGAACACCCGACGGCAGATCCCCAGATCAAGCCCTGCGATATCCTCAACAGAACGTTCAGTGACCAGATAGGCATCCAGCTCGGGGCGGACCTTGGCGACCATGCGGCACAGTTCCGGGCCATAGCTTTCGGGATCAAGCGCATCAATCTCCTGGCGGCCGCCGGCGCGGGCCAGATAGCGGGTCAGGATGTCCTGATCATTCTTGGATTTCAGCGTCAGACCGGGGCGCACCACGATGGCCTGAATATTGTGGTTGAACATCACCGCAATCAGCGCGTCTTCCAGGCTTTGAACCACCACGGCTTCGTAGATAAAGGAATCTTCAGAGCGGCGCATGCGGGTCACATTTGACTTGAGCCAGCGCTCTTGCTGTTCGTTCACGTTATCAACGATCAGGACTTCGAAATAGGGTTTTGCCAATGCGCGCGCCTCTGGCGGCAGCATCGCCTCGTCATCTTCTTCGTGATCAACGGTATCGCGGTCCAGCGGGATGTGGCGACGGCGATAGGCCCCCGTGGTCAGGGCGCGGGTCACGCGGTTAACGGAAAACGCAAGGTCTTCGTAGTTGCCATGTTCGAACTGGCGGCGCAGGTGGTCAAATGCTGCCATGCCCGGAAAGGCCCAATAGGGTTCGATCACTGCAAGCGACTGAAAGAGCACCTCAACCTTCGCGGTCAGGGCTTTTATTTCCTTGGCCTTTGGGTCCCGGGTCAGGGCAGCTGACGCTTCTCTAAGAGCGCTCCAGCGATCTGACCTTAGTTGAATGGCCGAGGAATATTCGTTCATCGAATGCATAGTCGCTTCTCCACTGGGCGGCGCGCACCTGCATGCGATCCCGGCGCTGCATGCGCCGGGATGTCTTGCAGCTGCTTATCCGCTGGATGTTTCTTCAGTTCCCGTCAGGACACCGGGTCTGACAGGAGGGTTAGGTATGGCTGCAGCCGGCGCTTTGGTTTCAGGGGCCAGGTTTGCCGATCCTGCCGATGGGTTTGGCAGCGGCTCGGGCGCAAAGGCGGGTTGGTTTTTCGCAAAGCCCGGCATCTCGCCCTGACCTTTGAATGTCGGCACATCCGGCACCCGCTGTGCGGGCACATCAACATGCAAACCAGCCCGGGTTCCCTGATGCGGGATTTCGAGCGGGCCCAATGTCTGCAGATAGGCATCCGTTCCGCTGTTGCGGTCATAAACGGAAAAATCGGTAGACCGGTCGCGGAAGGATTTCAGGACCTGACCCAGACCTTTCATGCCGGTTTCGCGCTGACGCCGCACCATGGACAGGTCAATCTCGATCGGGAACATGTCTTCTTGGCCTGCGGATTGGTGCAGCACCATGGAGGTTGGATCAACCACACAGGATTTACCCACGCCGCCCGCGCCCAGACCGTTCACGTCAAAGATATAGCACTGGAATTGCGCCGCCGTGGCACGCGCGATGGCCAGTTCAGCATCACGGTCAGTTGTGCCTGTGAGGACCGGATGCAGCAGCACCTCAACGCCCTGCGACGTCAACTGGCGCGTCGTTTCCGGGAACCACATGTCATAGCAGATCGACAGGCCAAAGCGGCCTACATTAGGTACGTCAAAGACGCAAAATTCAGTTCCCGCCGCAATCCCGGCCTCGTAGGGCCTGAACGGGAACATCTTGGCATAACGGCGGATCACTTCGCCCTCGGGGTCGATCACGACGGAGGTGTTGTAAACCCGTCCGTCGGTCGGATCCTTGAGGAACATGGAACCCGGGATCAACCAAACGCGGTGCCTGCGTGCTGCAGCCTGAAACCGTTCGATGGTTTCGTTTTCGGGCGGCAGGGCAAACCTGTCCAAGGGGCCAAAGGGGGCCAATTCGGAGAATAGGACCATCTGGGTCCAGGGGAAACGCGCCATCAGGATATCCAGCCGATGGATCATTCCGTCGACGTTGGATTCAAGGGCATTAACGTACATCTGCACGCCAGCGATTGCGAAAGGTGTCATATCTTAAAACTCCGTGAAACACGGCGCCGGGCGGGAGGTGCCACAGAAAACGCGCCGATATGCACACTCTTTACGCCTATCCAGGCCTGAGGAAAAAGGTGAAATACCTGCCCCATGGGTCCCGACAGGACCAATATGAGGATTGGTTCAAGATGACAGTTGCGGCCCGCTGAGTTTCTGGAAAATCATACACATCAATCGGTGGCAAGACCGAGGCCGCACAGGGCGCTGGGCCCCCGCTGGTGCAAGCATCTTCAATATCTTCACGCCATCCCTCCCGATTGCTCTTTCGCCTTTGCGCATCGCCGCAGAATGCATCCATGGCGATGCATTTCCTGACCACTGAAACCCCGCGATCATCCCTTTTCCGGCTGCGATCAGACTGCGTCAAACCTGCCGCGATAGAGCCTTTACATCAGCCTGGGAGGCTTTTCCCTGTTCTTCAAGGAAGGTTTTTCAGAAGTTTAATAGGCAATCTAACACATTGTTAATGAATAGTTATTTTTGCTGATTTAGTCCAGTGAACAACGAATTCTCCCTCCTTGACGGAGCAAGTGCTTGCGAAAAACACCAATCCCGTCACAGTACCGGAAAATCCATGCCGAGCGCGAAGAAGGAAACCATGATGCCAGACTTTGGATCAATGACCAGATTTACAACTTTCGCTGCCGTATTTCTGCTTGCGATACTATGTGCAGTACTGATGTTTGCCTGGTCGGGATGGTTCATATTGCCCTTTCTGGGCTTTGCCGTGCTGGCCGGAATGGGCATTTATGACATCACCCAGACCAAACATTCGATCCTGCGAAACTATCCCGTTCTGGGCCATATGCGGTTCTTTTTCGAAGGCATCCGGCCCGAGATCCGGCAGTACCTGATTGAATCCGATCAGGACGAAGAACCCTTTAGCCGCGATGACCGCAGCCTGGTCTATCAACGCGCAAAAGGTCAAGAGGATGCGCGCCCCTTTGGCACACGCCAGCGGGTCTATGATGCGGGATATTCGTGGATTACACATTCGGTTCAACCGGTGCATATTGACGATTTCGACTTTCGGGTGACCGTTGGTGGCCCGCAGTGCAGCAAACCCTATTCTGCATCGATCTATAATATTTCGGCCATGAGTTTCGGGTCCCTTTCGGCCAATGCGATCGAGGCGCTGAACACCGGTGCAAAGCTGGGCGGATTTGCCCATGACACCGGCGAAGGGTCAGTCAGCCGCTATCACAAGGCAGGTGGCGGGGATCTAATTTATCAATTGGCCTCTGGCTATTTCGGAAGCCGTGCGGCGGATGGGTCGTTCGATCCTGAAAAGTTCCGCGAAACCGCGTCTCTTGATCAGGTCAAGATGATTGAGCTGAAGCTCAGCCAGGGGGCGAAACCGGGACATGGTGGCATGCTGCCTGCATCCAAGATATCGCCAGAAATCGCAGAGGCGCGCGGCGTGCCGATGGGTCAGGATTGCGTGTCGCCAGCAGCGCATTCAGCCTTTTCCAATCCGATCGAGATGATGGAATTCATCGGGCAACTGCGCGAATTGTCAGGGGGCAAACCCGTGGGGTTCAAGCTGTGCATCGGCCACAGGCGGGAATTCATGTGTATGGTCAAGGCCATGTTGAAAACCGGGATCACGCCTGATTTCATCGTGGTCGACGGCACCGAAGGCGGGACAGGCGCAGCACCGGTGGAGTTTTCCAACCACGTCGGAATGCCGATGATCGAGGGGCTGACTTTTGTTCACAATACCCTGCGCGGTGCCGGATTGCGGCGCGACATAAAAATCGGCGCGGCCGGCAAGGTGGTGTCGGCCTTTGACATCGCGCGCGCCCTGGCGATGGGGGCTGATTGGTGCAATGCGGCACGCGGTTTTATGTTTGCAATCGGGTGTATTCAGGCCCAGGCCTGTCATACCAACCATTGCCCGGTCGGCGTGGCGACCCAAGACAAATCCCGGATGCGGGCACTAGATGTTCCCCACAAAAGCGAGCGCGTGGCCCGTTTCCACCGCAACACCATGAAGGCGCTGGCAGAAATGACCGGCGCGGCGGGTCTGGATCACCCCAGCAATTTTCTGCCCTATCACCTGATGCTTCGGCAGGGGGACAAAAGCATGGTTGAGGGCAGCGAAGTCTATGCCTATCTGCCCGAAGGTTTCCTGCTGGATGACAATGCCGAAGATTTCATGGGCCACAAAAGCCGCTGGGGACGGGCGCGCGCAGAGTCGTTTGCGCCGGTCATCAACACCTGACAGCAATATGCCCCGGCATGAAAAAAGGCGCGGCCCAGGGGCCGCGCCTTTTTGTTGAACCTGGTGCATTCCTTATCACTTAACGCATAGAAATCTATGATTTCAGGCAGCGCTGGTGGGATCAGGTTTCTTGCAAAAACACCTTAGGCCTGTTCGGCGACTGCTGCCTGAACAGCAGCTTCAAAGATTGCCAGGCCTTCGTCGATGATGGCGTCAGACGCTGTCAGCGGAACCATGACACGAATGGCGTTCCCGTGCATACCACAGCTCAGCAGCAGCAAACCGCGCTTGAGCGCATGGGCAACAACGCTTTTCGTAAAGGCCGCATCGGGCTTGGCCGTGTCAAAATCGGTGACGAATTCAACAGCAACCATCGCACCCAGACCGCGGATATCCCAGAAACGGTAGGGTGCCGAACGCGTGCCAATCGCCGCAAAACGCGACTTGAGCGTTTCACCGATCGAAAGGGAACGGGCCAGCAGACCTTCTTCTTCGATGGCCTCGATCGCAGCAAGGGCCGCAGCACAGGCAACGGGGTTGCCGCCATATGTACCACCCAGACCGCCCGGCTCCATCGCATCCATGATGTCTGCGCGCCCGATCACACCAGCCAGAGGATAGCCGCCCGCCATGGATTTTGCCACTGTGATCAGATCAGGCACAACGCCCGAATGTTCAATCGCGAACCATTTGCCGGTGCGGCCAAAGCCTGCCTGCACTTCATCCGCGATCAGCAGAATGCCGTGTTCGTCACAGATGTCGCGCAGCTGCTGCATCATGTCGAAAGGCACCGGCACGTAACCGCCTTCGCCAAGAACCGGCTCAATGATAATCGCGGCAACGCGGCTTGGCTGTGCGTCGGTCAGGAACAGGTTCTTGAGGCCGATGATCGCGTCTTCAACGGTGATACCGTCACGGGCATTCGGGAAAGGCGCCCGGAAGATATCTGCCGGGAAGGGACCCACGTCCTTTTTGTAGGGGGATACTTTGCCGGTCATGCCCAGCGTCAGCAGGGTGCGGCCATGGTAGCCACCGGTAAAGGCAATCACGCCCGGACGGCCTGTTGCAGCGCGCGCAATCTTGACCGCATTCTCAACAGCCTCGGCACCTGTGGTCACCAACAGCGTCTTTTTGGGCGCATCACCGGGGGCCAGCGCATTCAGCCGCTCTGCCAATTCGATATAGGGCTCATAAGGCACAACCTGAAAAGAGGTATGCGTGTAATGGTCTTCCTGGCTTTTTGCCGCCTCGATCACCTTGGGGTGACGGTGGCCTGTGTTCAAAACGCCGATGCCGCCAACGAAGTCGATAAAGCGGTTGCCTTCGACATCCCACATTTCAGCGTTTTCAGCATATTTCGCATAGATCGGCGCGGCAGAGGCCACGCCGCGTGGTACGGCAGCCTCACGGCGGGCAATCAACTGCGCATTTGTCAGCTCAGCGGCGGCAACGGCTTCTGACACAATATGGTCAACAACAGCCTTGGCTTCAGCAGCCGTGGTTTTCTTGGCTTTTGGGGCAGCCTTGCGGCTGGAGTTCTTTACAGTCTTGGACATTTTCATAATCCTATGATGAAAACACTGAGCGTTCGTTTAAAAAATCCTATCATACCGTTTAATATACTTGTCAATTCATCATTGCAGCCGCTGAGATGAATTTTGCGCTGTTGGCTCAATTTTGCCTGTGACAAGGTCCGGCGCTGTCGTTACGAACGATGCAGGCATGACGCAAGGATCACCGCGGTGGATATTGGACAGAAGCTAAAGACAATCCGAAAGAAGCGGGGGCTGTCCCAACGCGAGCTGGCCGCACGGGCGGGGCTGACCAATGGGACCATTTCGCTGATTGAACAGAACCGCACAAGTCCTTCTGTGGCCTCATTGAAAAGTCTGCTGGATGCGATTCCAATCAGCATGGCAGAGTTTTTTTCCACCATCGAAGATAGCGATACGCCCAAAGTCTTTTACAAGGCCAGCGAGTTTACCGAGATCGCGCCCGAAAGTGACGGCAAATTGTCCTTGCGAATGCTGGGCGACGCACAAAATCACGCGCTTCAGGTCCTACACGAGACCTATCCCCCCGGCGCTGACACCGGACCCGAAGAAATCTCTCATGAAGGGGAAGAAGCGGGAATCGTCGTGCGTGGATCCATCGAAGTGACGGTGGATGGTCAGGTATCGATTCTAAATACCGGTGACGGATACCTGTTTGACAGCCGCCTGCCGCATCGATTCAGAAACATCGGCAAAGACGTCTGCGAAGTGGTCAGCGCCTGCACCCCGCCCAGTTTCTAAGTACCCCTGCGCCGTGCTGGCCCAACAGCCGCGCGCCATTGGTGCGGGGCGGTTAGTTAAGGGGGGCGATGGATGCCGCGATTTGATCATCGGTCCGGCGCTTTGCAGATTTCTTGCCCTTGACGTCATCTTTCTTTGGACGATTTGTGGTCATCGCCATGATGATCACGGCAACAAAGACCATGCTTATCATGCCGCCCAAATAGAATTCAAAGATCATATGCTGCCTTTTGCTTTGCCACAGTGACAGCCCAACGCGGCTGTGGATAAAAAGTTCCCGGGCCATTTCACATGTTGCTGGATCGCAACATCAGGCGCGCGCCGCAGCAGGTGGTCGAACCCAACCGCGTTTCTTGAAATGCGCTTTAGTAGTCGTAAAGCTGTTTTGGCCCCTGATGGATCGGAAATGAGATGGACATCCTATAGGAGGTCTCAGTTTCCTCGATGTCGATCTGGCCGTTCAACTGGCGTGCAAAGGCATTGATCAACTTGCCGCCCAGGCCTGTCCCCTCTTGCTGCGGTGTGCCGCCGGTGGTGTTGTAAATCACCAGCTTGGCCTGATCAGGGCTGATCTGTTCCAGCGTGACAGAAATTTCGCCCTGCGCCTTTGCGCTATGGGCCACGTTTTTCAATGCATTTGTCATCGCCTCTGACATCAACAGGGTCAGTGGTGCGGCATCGTCCGCCTCAAGGGTGATCGGCGCGTAATTCTGCGTCACCTTGACGTTGGAACTGGGTCCCAGACCGACGGACAGCAACTGGTTTACAACCTCATGCAGCAGCACAGATGCATCAACCTGCGCCAGATTGTCGTTTTGGTAGAGATTCTTGTGCACGGTCGCGAGGCTCAGAATACGCTCCTGCAGGCGCCGCAGGACAAGGCTTGATTCACTGGTTTTCGCCTGACGGATTTGCATGTTCATGATGGATGAAATCAGCTGCAGGTTATTCTTCACCCTGTGATGCACTTCTTTGAGCAGCATGTTCTTTTCGCGCAGGCTGTCCTCCAATGTGGCCTCATCGCGCAGAATACTCTCGCCCATGCTGATAAAGGCGGCCTCCATCTCGACCAGTTCGGTCGGCACACTGGACCCAAGCGTGACGCGAGGAAGGTTCCTGTTCAGGGCAAAGCGGCGCATCTGACGGCCCAGTTTGCGGATGTGCCGGATCGCCAGACGGTTCAGCGCCCAGAATGCGACGATCAAACTGGCAGCCCACATCGCGATCGGAACAAAGGTGCCCAGACGTGTGCCGATTGACGGGTTGAGTATCGGGGTGTCCGTGGGCCAGACGCTGACCGCGAACACGGCATTCTGCACGATGGGGCGCACCGCGTAGACACGGGTGACGCCATTTTCATTCTCAGCCTGAAAGACTGCCGATTTCTGATCCGTGAATACAGACAGGGCCACATCCGCCGGCAGTTCGCTTGCTGCATTGGCCATACCGCGTTCTGTTGTAATGATTTCGCCTCTGCGGTTGAATGTCATCAGCGCCAAAGGCGTTACCGCCAATTCGGGTTCTTTGATGGTGGCGAAAGCGGCCGAGGGGATCGACATCGCGATGATCCCCAGAAAATCGTCCCCTTCCATCACCGGTGAGGTCACGACCGTCACGGGCTGTTGCGATATTGCGCCGATCTGCAGGGTCTGCGTGCGTCTGAAAGGCTCTGCAATCGCCTGCTGAAAGGCCGGGTTATCCGAAAAATCATGCACCTCATGGGTCGAAGAGCAGGCCATCAGACCGTTATGCTGAATAAAGCCAACCATCGTATAAAGCGTGTTGGCCCCCCTGTAGGCCGCAAAGAAGTCAGAGCATTCCTTTGGCGTTCTGCGATGTAGCGAAATGATGGATGCCAGTGCCTCGCTGGCACCAAAGGCATCTTGCAGGACATGCCGCTCCGCCATTGAGGCCTGTTCGGTGATCGCCAGCAGCGAAAGTTCGGCGTTGATCCGGTTCTGTTCGGAGATCTGCTGTGTCTGGCTGATCGCGATCAGGCCGATAGGAAACAGCGCCAGCGACAAGAAGAACAGCACGCGCACGGCAAGGCCGCGCAGGATATCACCCCTGAAGAAACCAGACGTCATCGTTAAAAGCTGGCGACCTTGGAGGCAGACAGGACCGACATTGTTGCGTCATCCGTCATTTCCATCGCTTCATTCTCATTGTGACCCAATATCTCGGCCAATTGGGCGCGGGCGCGGTTTGTGCGGCTTTTGATCGTGCCCACCGCGACGCCGCACATTTGCGCGGCCTCTTCATAAGAAAAACCGGATGCGCCCACCAGCAACAGCGCCTCGCGCTGCTCATCTTTCAGTTGGCCCAATGCCCGGCGAAAATCGGCCATCTGCATGTGCCCGTCATGGGCCGGCTTTTCAGCCAGGCTTTCGGTGAATACGCCGTCTACATCTGACACTTCGCGCCGGGCTTTGCGGCGGTTGGAATAATAGGTGTTGCGCAGGATGGTAAACAACCAGGCGCGCATGTTTGACCCTTTTTCGAATTTGTCGATATTGGTCCATGCCTTGACCACGGTGTCTTGCACCATGTCATCGGCCACGGCGCTGTTTCGGGTCAAACTGATCGCAAAGGCGCGCATCGCGGGAAGATGTTCAATCAACTCATCCCGTGGATCAGCATTGCTCATTTTGCTGATCCCTGGTTGCGGTCTTGCTGCTTGAGCTGGCTGAGCAAGTCTTGAAACCGGTCCGGAATACCTTCTTCCAGGGTCTGTTCGAAAACTTTCTTGAGGTTTTCGTCAATCGCCCGTTCGTAATCGTCTTTCTTTGGGGTATTCACAATATGACCTCTGGTTCACGCGTTGTGCACATTAATATTCTCGCCCACATGGAACCAAACGCAGACTTCAGGTGTTTTGTTCCCAGAAAGTTTATAAAAGGACCGCTTCGATGAGTGATGCATCACCAGATCAAGGGATCAGCGACCAGTTGGGGGCCAATATCCCCTATCTTCGCCGCTTTTCACGCGCCATGACGGGCAGTCAGAAAAGCGGAGACGCCTTTGCCGCTGCCGCCCTCGAAGCCATTTTGGCGGACCGTTCAGTTCTGGACGACATAGACGTAAAAACCGGTTTGTTCAAGGTTCTCTACGGGATCTGGGCCAGCGCTGGTGCCCCCATTGAGGCCGGAGAGAGCGGCGCGCGTGCCAAGGCGCAGGCGCGTTTGGCCAGCCTAACCAACAACAGCCGCGAGGCGCTGCTGCTGCACTCGGTCGAGGGGTTTTCCTTTGCAGAGGTCGCGATGATCATCGGCGTTGACCAAAAAGAAGCGCAGGATTTGATCGCCATTGCGCGACGCGAGATGGCAGATAGCGCGTCAGGCTCTGTCATGATCATCGAGGACGAGGCGATCATCGCCATGGATATCGAAGCCATCGTGGGCGACATGGGCCACCGCATCACCGGCATCGCCCGCACCCGAGATGAGGCGATCGCCCTTGCCCGTGCGGACAAGCCGGACCTCATTCTGGCGGATATTCAGTTGGCCGACAATTCGTCAGGGATTGATGCGGTGAACGACATCCTGCAAGAGATGGGCAGCAGGCCCGTGATCTTTATCACTGCCTTCCCCGAACGTCTGCTGACCGGTGACAAACCGGAACCTGCCTTCTTGATCTCAAAACCCTATTCGGTTGATCAGGTGATGTCCTCGGTCTCTCAGGCGATGTTCTTTTCGTCCACTGAAACGCTTTGCGTCTAAGTTCGCGATCGGCATCAGATTTCAAAAGCCCCGGCATTGTCCGGGGCTTTTGCGTTTCAAGATCCCGCAAAGCTGTCTTTGCAGGTTTCAGCCGTCGTTCGGCACCCCTTTGTCATGCAATTCGATCTGGGCGTTCAGTGCCGCCCCGTACAGTACCAGAAAACTGCTGATCCAAAGCCAGATCAGCATCGCGATCACCGCACCGATAGATCCGTAGACCTGGTTATAATTTCCGAAATTACTGACGTAATAGGAAAACCCGACCGACAGGATCACCCAGAACACCACGGCCACCATTGCCCCTGCGGACAGCCATTGAAACTGCGCACCCCGGCGGTTTGGGCCATAGCGGTACAGCATGCCGATCCCTGCAAACAGCACTGTCACGACAACCCCCCAACGTGCTGCCTCAACCGCGAAGCGGCCCAATCCGCCCAGCGGAAAGAATGCCAGCAGGATCGGGATCACCACAAGGCTCAGCAAGGACACAATGCCCACTGCGACCAGCCCGATGGTCAGCAGCAAAGCCCGCAAATAATGTCGGGCGGTGTTCCGGTCCCGTTTGTTATAGACCGCATTCAGGCCCGTGATCATCGCCCCCACGCCAGCCCGCGCCGACCACAGCGCCAGAATGAGCGAAATCACACCAGCCCGCCCCAAACTGCCGCTGGAGGCGGTCACGAGGCTGACCACCTGTGTGTTGATGATCTGATAGACATCTTCGGGCAACAGCGGGCGCATCTCTTCCAACTGCGCGACAACCACCGCCGGATCAGAGATCAGGCCCAAGAGCGCGATCAATGCCGCAAGCGCCGGAAACAGCGACAGCATCGAGAAAAACGCAACACCTGCGGAAATCAGCGCCAGATTGTTTTCGCCGACATGGGCGATGCTTGCTCTGAGAATGGCCCAGGACCCCCTGAGGCCCAGATTTGAAAAATGTGCCAAACTGCCCTACCCTTGATCTACGTTGCCAAACTCAATGCGTCCCTTGCCCAAGACATAAAGCACTATGAGAGATGCTTTGTCGGACAGGGTATCAGCAAGCACCGGTTGAAACAAACCAATCACCGCACCCAATGGAGCAGGGGCCCCTGTGACGCCGCAAGCCCCCTAAATCCGATGCGGCGGCCCCCGATTGGACGGCCACCTTGCCAATGGAAAGAAAGTTAGCGCGCATATCCTGCATTGACAGGCCCGTGGCGGTTTCTGTCTATGTCCCCCAAGCCACTTGGGCGACAGCCGGCACAAAGGACGCCTTGCATGATCACTTCTTCAGCGACACTTACCCAGGCCATCAGGGACCGCTTTGCCCATGTGGATGCATGCCCCTTTCAGGGTCCGCGTATCTTTTTTGAAAACGCAGGCGGGGCGCTGACGTTAAAATCGGTTGTCGAAACCTCTGGCACATTTGCGGCCATCCCCGACAATCAAGGGCGCGACAACCCGGCATCCCATGCCCTTGTGGATGTGATCACCCGGGCCAAGGCCGATATGGCGCTGTTTTTCAATGCGCCAGAGGGGCGGTTTTTCGTGGGTGAATCAGGGACCGAACTGACGTTTCGGCTGATCCGAACGGCGGTCATGGGCAGCGCGTCGGGTGGTGCCGTGATCGGATCATCGGTTGAACATCCCGCCTCGCGCAGTGCGGCCAAACATTGGGCGCAGATCGCAGGCAAACCCTATCTCAATGTCGCACATGACGATGCCACAGGTCAGGTGACGCCCGCCACCTATGCCGCTGTCATGACGCCACAGGTCCGGGTCGCCACGATCCTGCATACGTCTCCGGTCACCGGCATTGCAAATGACGTGGCAGGGATCAGCGCGGCCATCCGCGCCGTGGCCCCTGACGCTTTCATCATTGTCGACGGTATCCAGCACGCCAGCCACGGGCGTATCGACATCGCCAGCTATGACATCGACGGCTATGTCGTCTCTCCTTACAAGGTCTTTTCGCGCCATGGCTACGGGGTGGCATGGGTCTCTGACCGTCTGACGGCCTTGCCGATCGAGACTCTGATCAACGGGCCTGCAGGCAATTGGGAGATGGGCACCCGCGACACCGGATCTTATGCGACATTCACCGATGTGGTGCGCTATTTCGACTGGCTGGGTGGTGAGGTATCAGCCGAAACTGATCCACGTGCCCGGATCGTTGCAGGGGGTGCGGCCATTCACGACCATGAAAAGGCCCTGACCGATGCAATGCTGCACGGCATCGACAACCTGCCCGGTCTGGCGGAACTGCCCGGTGTCACCATTCTGGGCGGCGTGGACAACCCTGACCGCGAGGGACTGGTTTGTTTCGCCCTTGATCATCTGCCCGCAGCCCAGATTGTTGCCAAGCTGAATGACGAGGGCATTCGTACGCATCTGCGCAAAGCTGACCACTATTCCGGCAATATCCTGACCCCGCTGGGCCTTGAGGCGGCGGTGCGCGTCTCTTTGTGCCACTATAATACGCTAGATGAAGTTCGCAGGCTGCTGGCAGCCATGAAAGGCATTTCAGGCTAAAGCAATCCTTGCCAATTTCATCCAACCGGTGGACGATAAACTTATGAACACAGCACTCTCAGCCGCCATCGAGGCCAAGCGCGACGACCTGATCGCCCTGACCCAAGACATTATCCGCATTCCGACGTTGAACCCGCCGGGCCAGGATTATCGCCTGATTTGCGAATATCTGGACAAACGCCTGTCCGGTCACGGTTTCCAGACCGAACTGATCCGCGCCTTTGGCACCCCCGGCGACGGTGATAAATATCCCCGGTGGAACATCATCGCCCGCCGCGAGGGTAAACATCCCGGTGAATGCGTGCATTTCAACAGCCACACCGATGTGGTCGAGGTCGGCGCAGGCTGGACCTTTGATCCCTTCGGGGGCGAGGTCGCGGATGGCAAGATTTATGGCCGGGGCACCTGCGACATGAAAGGCGGGCTGGCCACCTCTATCATTGCGGCCGAGGCGTTCATCGAAACCTATCCCGATTTTGCCGGCGCGATCGAGATTTCCGGCACGGCGGATGAGGAATCAGGCGGCTATGGCGGCGTCGCCTATCTGGCGGAACAAGGGTATTTCAACCCGTCCCGTGTACAGCATGTGATCATCCCCGAACCTTTGAACAAGGACCGCATTTGCCTGGGCCATCGCGGCGGCTGGTGGGCCGAGATTGAGACAAAGGGCGAGATTGCCCATGGGGCCATGCCCTTTCTTGGCGATTGCGCCGTGCGCCACATGGGTGCCGTGCTGCAGGAGTTTGAGGACAAGCTCTTTCCCGCCATGGCCGCCCGCTATACTGAGATGCCCGTTGTGCCCGAAGGCGCGCGCAATTCGACGATGAACATCAACTCCATCCACGGTGGAGAGAACGAACCAGAGCCGGGTTTCACCGGATTGCAGGCCCATTGCGTGCCCGACAGTTGCCGAATCGTCATTGACCGGCGTTTCCTGGTCGAAGAACCACTGGATCAGGTCCGCGATGAGGTCACCGGCCTGCTGGAAGGACTGCGCGAAACGCGGCCCAACTTTGAGTATGAGCTGACAGAGCGCAACAGCGTGCTGCCCTCCATGACGGATAAGGAAGCGCCGATTGTAAAAACCGTCGCACAGGCCATTCAGGACGTGATGGGCAAGCCGCCCGAATATGTGGCCTCTCCGGGTAGTTACGACCAGAAACACATCGACCGGATCGGCAAGCTGAAGAATTGTATCGCCTATGGGCCCGGTATTCTGGATCTGGCGCACAAGCCTGATGAATACATCGGCATCGACGACATGATCGACAGCGCCAAGGTCATGGGGGCCGCGCTAGAGACGCTTTTGCTGCCGAAAGCCTGACGTCAAAACGCGGTCTCACTGCCCATCGCCAAACCATCCACGATTGCGGTAAGGGCCGCGCCCCGGTGGATTTCGGCAGCCGGCAGCCGCGTGGTCAGCGCATCCTCAACCACCTGCATCAGGCTTGACCCGCCCACAAATATCACCTTGGTCACGTCCGCGGGGCCCACTTTGGCATCAGCCAATGCAGCCTCGGCCGCAGCCCCGATCTGGTTTGCCAGCGGCGACAGTTTCTTGGTCATCATCTCAGTTGGCAGGGGCAATACGGCATTCCGCTTGAGCATCCCGACCTTGATCACCGGGTCCGCAACACCCGGTGTGTTCGCCATGATCTTGCCTGCCTCAACCGCAAATGCCAGATCATGGCCCAGCTCTTCCTCCAACACCTTGACCAGACGGGCCAGACGTTTGTCATGAACGGCGTATTTCTGCAGATCCTTGGCCGCGCGGATCGTATCCTGGGTATAGAGAAACGGAATTTTCGCCCATGTGGCCAGATCATTGAAGATCGCATTTGGCGCGATATGCGTATCATTGCCAAAGGCATGGCGGATCGGGCTGCCCATCCCCAGTTGCGGCATCACCCGCGCAATGCTGAGACGGCGGTCAAAATCTGTCCCGCCGACGCGCACCCCGTAGCTTGAAAGTATCTCGATACCCGTCCCGCCCTGCTGGCGGAACAGGGTAAAGTCAGAGGTGCCGCCGCCGATATCAACGACCAGCCCCAGATCACCGGGGGCCAGCACATCACGGTTGGCCAGTGCCGCCGCCTCCGGTTCGTTCATGAAACGCACCTCCTCAAACCCGGCACGCTGGTAGCATTCAGTCAGATCAACCAAGGCCTGCGCATTGCGCCCCTCGTCCTCGGAATGAAACCGCACCGGACGGCCCGACAAAGCATGGGTAAAGGTCTGTCCGCTCTGCGCTTCGGCGCGGTCTTTGACGCAGCGCAGAAACCGCGCGATGATGTCCAGAAAATCCATCCTTTCACCCAGCAACATCCGGCTTTCGCGGATCAGGCGCGTGCCCAGCAGGCTTTTCAGCCCGCGCATGTAGCGTCCGTCATCACCCCGCAGCAAAGCGTCGCTGGCCTGCGCACCAACCCGCATCTCGCGGGCTTCAAAATCAAAGAAGACGGCCGTGGGCATCGTCTGTGCCTGATCCTCAAGCGGAATCAGATGCGGCTTGCCGTTCAGGCATATGCCTGCAGCTGAATTGGATGTGCCAAAATCAATTCCCAAAGTGCCCGACATCACTACGCCCTTTACGTCAAAGAGCGCGTCTCTAGTCTGTCGGATGACCAAAGGCAACGCATCGCAGGGAACACTGGTCAGATGCGATTAAGTTGGTTAGCCTTTCGTTATAATCAATAAGGGAGATCGCAATGATCCATCTTCGCCAATTCCTCTTGGGTGTCAGCACCGCCGCTCTCATGGCCGGTTCCGCACTCGCCAAGGACGATATCACCGTCGCCCTGCAGCTTGAGCCGCCGCATCTGGACCCGACTTCGGCCGCGGCCGGTGCCATCGATTCGGTGCTGTACTCGAACGTGTTCGAAGGTTTGACACGATTTATGAGCGATGGATCGGTCGTGCCGGGCCTGGCCGCCTCTTGGGACATCTCTGAGGACGGGCTGACCTATACCTTCAAACTGCGGGACGGCGTGACCTTTCATGACGGCACCACGATGGACGCCGAGGATGTGAAATTCAGCCTTGACCGTATCGCCGCCGAAGACAGTGCCAACGCGCAAAAGGCGCTCTATGCCGCTATTTCGCAGGTCAATGTAATCGACTCGATGACGGTTGAGATCAAACTGTCAGAGCCAAACGGCAATATGATCTTTAACCTGGCCTGGGGCGATGCCGTGATCGTGGCCCCCGAAAGCATCGAGAATATCAAACAGCAGCCTATCGGCACCGGTGCCTTCAAATTTGACAGCTGGACACAGGGCGACAAGATCGAGCTGAGCCGCAATGACGCCTATTGGGGCACGGCCCCCGCGCTGGCCAAGGCGACGTTCAAGTTCATCTCTGACCCAACGGCGGCCTTTGCTTCTGTGATGGCCGAAGATGTGGACGTCTTTGCCGGTTTCCCCGCACCAGAGAACCTGCCGCAATTTGAGGCCGACCCCCGGTTTCAGGTTCTGGTCGGTTCAACCGAAGGTGAGACGATCCTGTCCACCAACAACAAACAGCCGCCGTTTGACAACGTGAAGGTCCGCGAAGCGATGGCCCATGCGATTGATCGCCAGGCCATCATCGACGGCGCGATGTTCGGTCTGGGCACGCCCATCGGCACGCATTTTGCCCCCCATAACCCCGCCTATGTCGATCTGACCGCGCAATCCAACTATGACCCGGCCAAGGCCAAGGCGCTGCTGGCCGAAGCAGGCTTTGCAGACGGGTTCGAGACCACGTTGCACCTGCCGCCCCCATCCTATGCCCGTCGCGGCGGCGAAATTATCGCCGCACAGCTGGCTGAGGTCGGCATCAAAGCTGAGATCACGAATGTGGAATGGGCCCAGTGGCTGGAAACCGTGTTCCGGGGCAAGAACTTTGGCCTGACCATCGTCAGCCATACAGAGCCGATGGACATCGGGATCTACGCAAATCCCGAATATTACTTTCAGTATGACAACAAGGCCTTCCAGGATCTGATTGCCAAGCTGAACGTCACGGCCGACCCCGCGATGCGCAGCGAAATGCTGGCCCAAGCGCAAAAGATCATCGCCGATGACTATGTGAACGGTTACCTGTTCCAGCTGGCCGCAGCCACGGTTGCCAAAGCAGGTGTGCAGGGCCTTTGGGCGGATGCACCGACACAGGCCACGGATCTGACCGGCGTCAGCTGGTCGGAATAAACCTAATCCACAAGAATACAAAAAGGCCCCTGCTTTGCGGGGGCCTTTCGTTTATTTTCGCCTCATGTACGCGGTTCAGTCGACCAGCGTCACGATCGTCTCCACCGGCTTGCGGACCTTCTTCATCGGTGCCAACCAATCGCCAGAGGCATCACGATACCCAAGTGGCAGCAAGACAACAGAGCGCAGGCCGCGTTCCTTCAACCCCAGGATTTCGTCAACTTTCGCCGGCGAAAAACCCTCCATCGGGGTGCTGTCAACTTCTTGTTCGGCGGCAGCGACCAATGCGATGCCCAGCGCGATATAGGCCTGGCGCGCGGTATGATTGTAATTCACCTCTGCATCGCGGGGCAGATAGCTTTTCTTGAGGTTCTCATAATAGGCGTTCAACATCGGAAGGTCGCCCCGCTCTTGCACGTTCAGCGATGTGACCGCGTCGATCCGCTCTGCCGTGTAATTGTCCCAGGCGGCGAAAACCAACAGATGGGAACCATCGGTGATCTGCGCCTGACCATTGGCGGCCTCGGCGATCTTGCTGCGCACCTCCGGATTGGTCACGACGATCAGTTCAAAAGGCTGCGTGCCACTTGAGGTTGGTGCCATGCGGATGGCTTCGATGATTGTATCGACCTTGTCTTGTGGAACGGGCTTGGAAGGGTCCATTTTCTTGGTGGCATAACGCCAGTTCAATTGGTCAATCAGGGTGCTGTCAGCCATGGTTTTGGTCCTATTGTCGGCACCTTTCAGGTGCGGTATACATTTAATACCGGGGATATATGAGGAACTTTATTCAACCACAAGAAGGCACAGAAAGCTGCCCCGGTCACAAAAAGGGAACCACCATGCTGGATACTGAAAAATGCCCCGACTGCCAACGTATCAACGAAGTTCTGTCGCGTGTTGGCGACAGGTGGAGTGTTCTTGTCGTTATCTCATTGGCCCAATACGGGACGATGCGGTTTAATGCGCTCAAACGGAATTTGGGTATTTCCCAGCGGATGCTCAGCCTCACCTTGCGCGGGCTGGAGCGGGACGGCCTTGTAAACCGCACCTATCACCCCACGATCCCGCCCAAGGTGGAATATAACCTGACCCCGATGGGCGAATCCTTTCGCGATCCGGTGTGTGTATTGGGGTCCTGGGCGCTGGAAAATCTGGCGTCAATCGACGCCGCCCGTGCCACATATGACGCGGAAGCCGAGAAAGCCGGCTGAGGGTCTGGTCCTGTCAGCGCTGCAATAACATCCTGATACCATCGCGCAGTTCATCACGAACAGCACCGGGGCGCGGTGCGTCCTTCAGCGTTGTGAACCAATGTTCGGGCGGGTTCTTGCCCCGGCGGTTCCCATCAAAACGCAGGGCCCGCAGCACGTCCTGCCCCGCCTGAGGCAGATCATCGGGGATCTTACGGTCATTCAGAACGCCCCAAACCTGCGTCCAAAGCCGCCCGACAGACCAGGGATTATAGCCACCCCCGCCCAGAACCAGCAGGCGTGGGGCCATGCCGATCAACCCGCGCAGCACGTCCAGTTGGGCGTTGTTGCTGAGCTTCATATGCGACAGCGGGTCTTCGTCCAGGCCGTCGGCACCACAGAGCAAAACAATCGCATCCGGTTCAAAGGCAGCCACCTTTGGCAAGATCAGCGTATCCCTGACAAAGGCCATTTCGCTGTCATTCAGCCCGCGCGGCACCGGCAGGTTGAATGCATTGCCGCCGCCATCGTTTTCTATCGGCCCACTGCGCGGCCACAAACGCGCCTCGTGAACCGAGATCATCAGACAGTCCGGATCCCCGCCAAAGCCCACTTCGACCCCGTCAGGGTGATGGGCATCAATATCAACATAGGCAATCCGGCGCACGCCGTGATGACGCAGGCTAAGCATGGCCAGCACCGGATCATTGAGATAGCAAAAACCGTTGGCGCGGTCTGGCATGCCATGATGCGTACCGCCCGCCGGATTATAGATCACACCCCCGTCGCGCAGCAGTTCGCCCGCCAGAATGGATCCGCCCGCCGCCGTGGCCGGACGGCTGAAAATCTCTGGAAAGACCGGGTTCGTGACACTGCCGATGTCATGCAGGCGGTGGTCCTCGGCGGTGGCACTTTGTGCCGCCTCTATCCGTTGCAGGGCGGCGATGTAGGCGGCTGTGTGCCAATGGACCAAGGCGGCCGGTTTGGCGCGGGGCGAGGTGATGAACTGGTCCTGCGGCAACCAGCCCAGCGCGCGGCTCAGGTCAATCACCGTGGATACCCGAGGCACCCGAAGCGGATGCCACTTGCCATAGGTGGAATGGCGGAAAATCTCGTGACCGATGAACATGGGGCGTTGCATCTGCCCAAGATAGGGCCCGCCTGACCCATTGCCAACGTAGCGCGTGTTGGCACCAGTGTTGAAACGATCAAACGGCACTGGACGAGGCTTGGCCAGCAGCCTAACGTCCGATCAATGCTGCGCTATACACTCAAACGCTTTCTGTCGCTGGTCCTCAGCCTTGCCGTTGCGTCGATCGTGATTTTCATCGTGATCGAAATCGCTCCGGGTGATCCTGCGTCCTTTATGCTGGGGATGAATGCACAGCCCGAAACACTGTCCGCCCTGCGCAGTGAACTGGGCCTCGATGTGCCCAAGGTTCAGCGCTATCTGGCCTGGGTCAGCGGCATGTTGACGGGTGATTTCGGCACCTCCTATACCTACCGCACGCCGGTAATCGACATGATCTCTGACCGGCTCTGGGTGTCCTTGCCCCTGGCGCTTTATGCGCTGGTGCTCAGCACGCTGGTTGCCTTTCCTGCCGGTATTTTCGCCGCCAGCCGTCGGGGGCGCGCGGGCGACATCGGCGTCATGGGGGCCACGCAGCTGGGAGTCGCGGTGCCGAACTTCTGGTTCGCAATGATGCTGGTCCTGATCTTTGCCATCAACCTGCGCTGGTTCGCTGCGGGCGGTTTCGTAGGCTGGGACAAGGGGTTTTTCGCAGGGCTGCATGCGCTGACCCTGCCGGCCATTGCGCTGGCCCTGCCACAGGCCGCAATCCTGGCGCGCGTGATGCGATCATCGTTGCTGGATGTGCTGGGCGAAGATTTCATGCGCACGGCAAGGGCCAAGGGCCTGACGGAACGGCAGGCGTTGTGGCGGCATGGGCTGCGCAATGCGCTGATCCCCGTGCTGACGATCATCGGCTTGCAGTTTTCCTTTTTGCTGGCAGGCTCAATCATCATTGAACAGGTGTTCTATCTGCCCGGCCTTGGGCGGCTGGTGTTTCAATCCATTTCCGCCCGCGACCTGATTGTCGTGGAATCGGTCGTGATGCTGTTGGTCTTTTCCGTGATCCTGGTGAATTTTCTGGTTGATCTGGCCTATGCCGCCGTTGACCCCCGTCTGAGGTCCCGGTCATGAAGCGTAACCTGATCCTTGGCGGTCTGCTGTCGGGCCTGTTTCTGTTTGCCGCGCTGATCAGCTTTGTCTGGACGCCCTATGACCATGCGGCCCTCGACATCCCGAACAAGCTGCAAGCGCCCTATGCTGCCCATCTTTTAGGCACAGACCATTTTGGCCGTGATTTGCTGAGCATGATCATGGTGGGCGCGCGCACCTCTATTGCCGTGGCCTTTGTCGCGGTTGGAATTGGCATGGGTCTGGGCGTGCCGCTGGGCCTTTGGGCCGCCGCGCGCCAGGGCACGCTGGTGGACGAACTGATCATGCGCGGCAATGATCTGGTCTTTGCCTTTCCCAGCCTTGTCATCGCGATCCTGATCACTGCCATCTTTGGGGCGGGCGCTGTGAATGCCATCATCGCCATCGGCATCTTTAACATTCCCGTCTTTGCCCGCATCACGCGCGGGGCGGCGCTGTCGCTGTGGCAGCGCGAATTCATCATGGCCGCCCGTGTGGCCGGCAAGAACGCAACCCGGATTTCCATTGAACATATCCTGCCCAATGTCACCAATCTGCTGATCGTTCAGGGCACCATCCAGTTCTCTTTGGGCATCTTGGCCGAAGCAGGGCTGAGCTATGTCGGCCTTGGCGCACAGCCGCCCACGCCCAGCTGGGGACGGATGCTGGCAGATGCGCAGACCCTGGTCAGCATCGCACCGCATATGGCGCTGGTGCCGGGGTTTGCGATCATCCTGACGGTGCTGGGGCTGAACCTGATGGGCGACGGGCTGCGTGACTATCTGGATCCACGGCTGCGGGTGGCGCGGTCATGAGCCTTCTGGATATTCGCAACCTGACCCTGTCGATCTATGGCACGGGCATCCTGCATGACGTGACCCTGTCAATCGCCCCGGGCGAGATTGTCGCCGTCACCGGCGAAAGCGGGTCGGGCAAATCCATGACCGCACTGGCCACGATGCAACTGCTGCCCAAGGGTGCGCAGACCACTGGCCAGATCATGCTGGGCGATCAGGATATCACCCAATTGCCTGAACAGACCCTGTGCGACATGCGGGGCAATGACATGGGGATGGTCTTTCAGGAACCAATGACCGCGCTGAACCCCGTGCAGACCATCGGCGCGCAGGTCGCAGAGACGATCCGCATTCATGACCGCAGCATCCCCCGCGATGAGGCAGAGGCGCAGGCGGCTGAAACGCTCACTCGCGTGGGCCTGCCCCAGGACCGCTTTCCCCTGTCGCGCTATCCGCATGAGTTAAGCGGCGGGCAGCGCCAGCGCGTTGTCATCGCCATGGCCATCGCCCTGCGCCCCCGCCTGCTGATCGCGGATGAGCCGACGACCGCGCTGGATGTGACCACACAAGCCCAGATCCTTGATCTGCTCAAAAGGCTGGCCAAGGAAGATGGCATGGGGCTGCTGATGATCACCCATGATCTGGCCGTGGTCGCCGATATGGCAGATCGAATTGTGGTGATGCGGATGGGCAGGATTGTCGAACAGGGCGAAACCCAGGCGCTGCTGCACAACATGCAGCATCCCTATACAAAAATGCTGTTTGCCGCATCGTCCCACAAGGTAGATCTGCCCCCGGCACCCGCGCCGAAACCTTTGCTGGAGGTTTCAGGGGTCACCCGTGACTACCGGCTGCCGCGCAAGACGCTGATGGGCAAGCCGGGACATTTTCGCGCGGTGGATGATGTGTCATTCACCATCCAGCGGGGCGAACGGCTGGGTCTGGTGGGCGAAAGCGGCTGTGGAAAATCGACCCTGACACGGGCACTTTTGGGTCTGGAACAGGTCCAGAGCGGCAGCATCACGCTTGACGGTGAACCTGTCTTTACGGGCAACCGCCCCAATCTGGCAGTCCGGCGCAAGATGCAGGTGGTGTTCCAGGACCCCTTTGGCAGCTTCAATCCCCGCCACCGCGTTGACAGGCTGATCACCGAACCCTTTCATTTGCTGTCCGCACCCCCGACCGGGGCCGACCGCAGCCGCGCCATCGGCGAGGCACTAACAGCCGTCGGCCTGACCCCTGCGGATGCGACCAAATACATTCACGAATTCTCGGGCGGTCAACGCCAGCGCATTGCCATCGCGCGGGCCCTGATCATCCGCCCTGACCTGATCCTGTTTGACGAAGCAGTCAGCGCTTTGGACGTCTCGGTGCGCGCGCAGATCCTTGATCTGCTGGCCGATCTTTGCGCCGCCTATAACCTGACCTATCTGTTCATCTCGCATGACCTGTCCGTGGTGCGCACGGTGACAGACCGGGTGCTGGTGATGCAATCGGGCCAGATTGTTGAGGAAGGGGCGACGGCTGATGTCTTTGAGAACCCGCAACACAGCTATACCAAGACCTTGATCGCGGCGGCACCCGTCCTGCCGGACATCACGCAATCCGTAACCTGAGGGCGCATCATGCACGCCGGACCAAAGAACCTTATCACCGATGTTGCGGGCCTGAAGGTCGGCAATGCGCAAGATGAAGTGTTGAAATCAGGCTCTACGGTGGTGCTGGGCGACACGCCCTTTACCGCCTCGGTGCATGTCATGGGGGGTGCGCCGGGAACGCGGGAAACGGATCTGCTCGCCCCGGACAAATCCGTGGCTGCGGTGGATGCGCTGGTGCTGTCGGGCGGGTCTGCTTATGGGCTGGACGCCTGTTCTGGCGTGGTGGACGGGCTGCGGGCCATGGGGCGCGGGTTCAAGGTGGGCCGGGCCACGATCCCGCTGGTGCCAGGTGCGATTCTGTTTGATCTGCTGAACGGTGGCGACAAGGATTGGACCGACAATCCCTATCGCGACCTCGGAAGCCGCGCCTTGCACGACGCCTCTGATCATTTCGACCTAGGCAGTATCGGGGCGGGCACCGGCGCTTTGACCGCGATGGTAAAGGGCGGACTGGGATCAGCATCGCTGGTGCTGGATGATGGTACCACGGTGGGGGCGCTGGTGGCGTCTAATCCCGTCGGTGCCGTGACCACGCCCGGTGACAGGCATTTCTATGCCGCCCCCTTTGAGATCAACGGTGAATTTGGCGGTCTGGGCAGCGATCCCGCCTCTGGTCTTGGGCTGAATTTGGAAAGCCGCAAGATCGCCGCCATGTCCATGCGCGAAAACACCACCATCGCCATTATCGCCACAGATGCGACCCTAACCAAGGCCGAATGCCAGCGTGTCGCCGTTGCCGCCCATGACGGAATTGGGCGGGCCACTGTGCCTGCGCATATGCCCCAGGACGGAGATCTGGTCTTTGCCCTGTCCACCGATGCAGGGCCTGCGGGCAATGTCGGGCTGATCGGTCATGCCGCCGCCCTCTGTCTGGCCCGCGCCATTGCCCGCGCCGCATTTGAGGCGACCCCGGCCCCCGGTGATCTGCTGCCTTGTTGGAGAACGCTCAATGCCTGAACTGGCTCTTGATGACATCACCCTGCATTATGAAATCGACGGCAGCGGTCCGCCCTTGCTGCTGTTGTCAGGCATGATGAGCGACAGTGCCGCCATGTCCCCGCTGGTGCCCTTGCTGTCAGACCGGTTTACCGTGGTGCGCCCGGACAACCGGACCACAGGGCGCACGACACCTTGGGACGCCCCTGCTGGCTGTGACCTGATGGCCAAGGACGCCATGGCGCTGATGGAGCACCTGGGCTTTGCCCGCTATCATGTGGCGGGCCATTCATTGGGCGGATTGCTGACGATGGAGATCGCCCAAGCCGCACCGGAGCGGGTGGCAACAGGCTCCGTCCTGGCCTCTGGCCGGGTACGCTCGCCGCGCACAGCGTCGTTGTTTGACACACTTTTGGCCATCCGCCGCGCGCCCATGGGCGAAGAAATGTGGCTGCGCGCCCTCTATCCCTGGCTTTTTGGCAATGCCTTCTTTGAGGACAAGCACAACACCGAAACGGCGCTGCAGGCGGCCTTGGCCTATCCATATGCCCAAACCGCCGAGGCCATGACCCTGCAGGTCAAAGCCTTTCAAAGCTTCCGCCCCAAGGCGAAACCGGCCGAAATCACCTGTCCCATGTTGCTGATCTATGCGGGCCAAGACCTGATGATCCCGGCGGATGTGGCACGCGCAAGCTTTGACAGTTTCCCCAATAGCACCCATGTGATCATTGATCACGCAGGGCATTCCATTGCCTGGGATGCGCCACAGGAAGTCGCCAGTCACATGGGCGACTTCCTGCAGAAAAACCCCATTTAGGCTCTGTTATACCGCATCGACCTGATTGGCGGGGGCGGCCTGCTCCAATGCGGGGATCGCCATGCAATTGGCGTGAATGCGGCTGATCGTCGGATAGGCGGCCATGTCCACACCAAAGCGGGCATTGTTCAGGACCTGCGCATAAAGGCACAGATCCGCCAGCCCGACGGTATCGCCATGACAGAATTCACCTGTCTCGGCCTCACCCGCCAGTCGCGTTTCCATTGCCAGCATCCCGGCATTGGCCCATTTGCGGAACCATGCGGCCTTGCCCTCAGCATCGACGCCATATTCGGTTTCAAGATGTTTGAGGATACGCAGGTTGTTGACCGGATGAATGTCCAGCGCCACGATATTGGCCAGACTGCGCACGCGCGCCCGCCCCCATGGATCGCCGGGCAATAACGCGGGCTCTGGGTAGACTTCTTCCAGCCATTCAAGGATCGCCATGGATTGCGGCAGCGCCCCTTGGGGCGTCACCAGCGTCGGCACCAACCCCGAGGGGTTCAGCGCCAGATGTTCGGCGCTGGCCTGTTCCCCCTTGAGCAACGACAGCGGGACATAGTCATAGGCCAACCCTTTGAGGTTCAGCGCCGCACGCACACGCACCGAGGTCGAAGAGCGAAAGTAGTTGTGCAGGATCAGATCGCTCATGCGCGTGGCCCGATTGTGACTTCAAGCTCGCCGATGCCTTCAACGCCACCGGTCATCACATCACCGGGCACCACCGCGCCCACGCCCGCAGGCGTGCCTGTCATGATGATATCGCCGGGCTGGAGCGCCATCGAGTGGGACAGGATCGACACATGTTCGCGCACCGACCAGATCAGATCGGCCAGATCGGCATCCTGGCGGATTTCGCCGTTCACAGCCAGCCAGATGCGGCCGGTTTCAACGCTGGGCACATCCGCAATCGGTTTGATCGGCCCAATCGGCGCGGATTGGTCAAATGCCTTGCCCCAATCCCAGGGGCGGCCCATATCCTTGGCCTCGCCCTGCAGGTCGCGGCGGGTCATGTCCAAACCCACGGCCGCACCCCAGACATGATCCATCACATCCTCTTGGGCGATCTCTGATCCGCCTTTGCCGATGGCGATGACCAGCTCAATCTCATGATGCAGGTTCTGGGTCAGCTTGGGATAGGCGATGGTGCAGGGCGTATCCAAGGCGGCATCCGCCGGCTTGGTGAAAAAGAACGGTGCCTCGCGGGTCGGGTCCTTGCCCATCTCGCGGGCATGCGCCTCGTAATTGCGACCGACGCAGAAAATCCGGCGGATTGGGAAACGGTCCTCGGTGCCTTGCACCGCTAGGCTGGCCTGTTTGGGGGCGTCAAATACATACATTAGTGATTTCCTCTGTGGTCGCGGAAAAGCCCCAGCTTTTCCTGAATGGGTCGGTCGGAGTAAGAGAACAGCACCGCGTCCTCGTCTGTTTCATGGATGATTTCATGCCAGCTGGGCACAACGAACACGTCGCGGGGTTTCCAGTCAATCACTTGATCGCGCACACGGGTGCGCCCTGACCCCTCAACACAGACATAGACGGTCGCATCGGTGGATTTATAGGGCGCGCCGCTGAACCCTTTGGGCAGCAGTTGCAGGCAGGTGCCAATTGTCGGCATCGCCCAGCCGCCATCAACCGGATTGATATAGCGCATCTTGAGTCCATGGGATGGGTCCCATTCTTCGGTCTTGCGCATCTGTTCCAGCGCCTCGCGCGAGCGGGCATAGGGATAGTTGAAAATCGGCGAGGTCGGCTTGGCCCGCTCATAGCCCAAGGGCAGCATGTTCGCGCCATAGCGGGCGGTGCTGTCATTAGTCGGGATGGTGATTTCCTGCTGATCCTCGCCCAGCCCTTCGGCAAAGGAAGCATCAAAGAACTGCACCACCGGAATGTCCAACCCGTCCAGCCAGAATATCGGGTCATCCGTGGTATTGCCGTGATCATGCCATTCCCAATTGGGGGTGATGACAAAATCACCAAACTGCATTTCGGTCTTTTCACCACCCACAGCGGTAAACCCGCCCGAGGATTCCAGAACAAAGCGCAGCGCAGATTGGGTGTGGCGATGGGCCGGGGCAATTTCCCCCGGCATCACGCATTGCACCCCGCAATAGAGACTGGTTGTGACCTTGCTGGTCCCCTTCAGGCCGGGGTTTTCCAGGATCAGCACGCGGCGCTCTGCCTCTTTGGCGGTGATCAGGCCTGCGGCCTCAATCAGGCGGGCGCGGACGCTGTCATAGGACCATTTGAAGGGGATGCAGGCTGATTTCGGCTCAGGCGTGATGATACCCGCCATGACCGACCACAGCGCACGCATGCTTTCGGGTTCAATGGCGTTATAGAACGCCTCGCGTTCGGGCGAATTTGGGGGGGCGGCGTGGCTCATGATGCGGGCTCCATTCGTTTGAGGGCTTGGCGGTCGATCTTGTCGGTACCGGTTTTCGGCAGGTCAGGCAGGAACACGATCTCGCGCGGGTATTTGTGGGGCAGCAATGCTGCTTTGGCGTGGCTGATCAGGTCTTTGCGCAGGGCGTCATCGCCGGTTGTCTTGGCCGATACCCAGGCCTTGATCGTCATGCGACCGTCGGGCAGCGGCAGGGCCATCACGCAGGCCTCGCGCACTTGCGGATGATCATTCAGCGCCCATTCGATTTCCAGCGGATAGACCCATTGACCCGAAACTTTGACCAGATCATCGGCCCGACCTTTGAAATAGTAAAACCCGTCTGCGTCGCGTTGAAAACGATCACCCGTGTCTAACCAGCCGTCTTTCATGGTCTCGGCGGTCTTGTCGGGGCGGTTCCAGTAATATTCAGCACCTGACAGGCCCATAACCTGCATCACGCCCTCTTCGTCGTCCTGCGCCTCGACCCCTTCGGGTGTCAGCAGTCGGATGGCATATCCTTCAACCGCACGACCAGCAGCGCCAGGTTTCTGCGTCGTCTCATCATTGCTGAGGTAGATGTGCAGCATCTCAGTTGAGCCTAACCCCTCGACAATCGGCAGGCCAAAGCGGTCCTTCCAATCGCGGGCCAGCTCGCGTGAGAGAACCTCAGCCGCTGAAACGCAGAGCCGGACGGATGACATATCCACCGTCTCGATCCCCGGATCATTGGCCAGCGCGGTATAGAGCGTGGGCAGCCCGAACAGGATCGTCGGGCGATGGGCATTGATCTGCTCAAAACAGCGCGTTGGCGTCGGACGGTCAGACAACAGGACCGATGCCGCACCCACCGCAAAAGGGAAAGTGACCGAATTGCCAAAACCATAGGCAAAGAAGATCTTGGGGATCGAAAAACAGATGTCATCGGCGGTGATCTTCAGCACATCACGGGCATAGGTATGGGCGGTATAGGCTGCATCCTCATGTTTGTGCACGACGCCCTTGGGTTTACCGGTAGAGCCGGATGAATACATCCAGAACGCCATATCTGTGCGCTTGCTTGGATGTTCTGACAGCTGCGCGGGCGCGTCCTGCCAGGGGCGGGTGCCTGCATCAAAGGTCGTGACAGCGCTCTGCGCAAACAGCGCCGCATGCCCCGGCGAATAGATCACGGCGGTGGCGGCGGAATCCTCAAGATAGAAATCAATCAGTTCTTGCGTTGACAGGGTGTTGATCAGCATCGGAACAAGACCCGCGCGCATCGCGCCCATGATCGCCGCAGGATAGACCGGGTGATCCTCAAGATAGAGCAGCACACGATCGCCCGGCACCGATCCGGCAGCCAGCAAGGCATTTCCGATCCGGGCCGCTTCTGCCTGCAGATCGCCATAGGTCCACCTGCCTGCATCATGCAGGATCGCCAGCCGCGCGGGGTCATTGTCCCACAGCAGGCGGGCGGCGTTATAGTCCTGCGGCAGGGCAAAACCGATGTTCTGGGCGATTGTTTGCGGCGTCATAGAGTGCCCTCCAGATCAATGCCTTTGGCGCGCAGGGTCGCCGTGAACGCGGGGGCCATTCGGGCCAGTCGTTCTGCCGACAACCGGCCTGCACGGCGGATATAGCTGAGCGCGAAAGGATAGGGGTCAAGCTGCATGTGGGTGCCGAAATCCTCGTACCAATCGGCACTTTGACGGGCGGCAGTGACGATCTTGTTCAACACCGGTTGGCGTTCAGACTGATAGGCAGGCAAGGCCGCAGTCACGTCCCAATCAGCCGCGCGCAGGGCCCGGGCCAGCGCGATCACATCTTCAAGCGCCAGCCGCGTCCCCGACCCGATCGAAAAATGCGCCGTGTGCAGGGCGTCACCGACCAGCACGCAATTGTCGTGATACCATGTCTCGCAGGACAGGTTGGGGAATTGCCGCCAAGTGGATTGATTGGGGATCAGCGCGGCCCCTTCCAGGTGATCGGCAAAAAGCGCCTCGCAGGCGGCGCGATATTCAGGTTCGGCCATATCGGCAAATCCTGACTGCGCAAATGTCAGGGGGCCCATTTCGATGATGAACGTCGCCCGCCCGGGCGCATAGCTGTAGTGATGCGCGTTCATCGGTCCATGGGGCGTGTCGATAAAGGTCTGCGTCAGCGCATCAAATTCACGGTTGGCCCCATACCAGACAAAGCGGTTATCCAGCGCCGTGATCTTTTCGCCAAAGGCCTGCGGGTTCGACCGGCGCAGCAGCGAATTCAGACCATCCGCACCAATGGTCAGATCCGCATCAGGCAGGTCGGACAGGGCATCAATACGCATGCCGTACTGCGGAACTATTCCCAGATCAGCCGCGCGCCTTTGCAGCAATTGCAACAATTCCAATCGCCCGATGCCAGCAAATCCAACGCCATCAATCGCGATATGCGCGTCACGATGGTTGACCACAATATCAGACCAGCGCTGCATATGCGGTTCAATCAGATCGGCGGTTTCAGGGTCATCACCGCGCAGGAACTCAAGCGCCTGATCAGAAAAGACCACACCAAAGCCAAAAGTCGCATCAGGCGGGTTCTGCTCAAACACACGCACCGTCAGATCCGCCCGCATCCGCTTGAGCAGGATCGCCGCATAAAGCCCTGCGGGACCGGCCCCAAGAATGTTGATTTGCATAGTCTCCCCCCTTGCGAGATATTGCGTAACACGTTACGCTATTCGTAATCAAGGGGGTTGTCATGACAGGTCAGGATCGCGGCAGAGGCGTGCAATCGGTTGAGGTATCGGTCACCCTGCTGACGGCCCTTGCGCGCAACGGGGCTGCCATGCCGCTGGGTGATCTGGCCCAGGCTGTGGGCATGGCCCCGGCCAAGGTGCACCGCTATCTGGCCAGCTTTGTCGACAGCGGCATGGTTCGACAGCGCAAGTCTGGCAGCTATGATCTGGGGCCACGTGCCGCCGAGATTGGCATCGCTGCGGTGGCGCGGATCGATCCGGTCAACCGCGCAGCCGATGGGCTGTCCGGTCTGGTTGAGGAAACCGGGCTGAGCGCCACATTGGCCGTTTGGGGTACCCATGGGCCGACCGTCATCCGCTGGGAAAAAGCAGCGACCGCGCTGGTCACCACCTTGGGCCTTGGGTCGGTGCTGCCTGTCACCCGATCTGCGACGGGGCGGATATTTCTGGGGTATTTACCTGACCGTTTGCTCAGCGGCCTTGTTAGCACCGAAGGCGCGACATTGGCAGATTTGGCTGACCTCAGATCGCATATTCGCACCATCGGTTTTGCGACGGCAGATCAGGAATTCATTCCCGGCCTTTTCGCGCTGGCCTGCCCTGTCTTTGATGCGCAGGGTACACCAGCCGCGGTGGTGACCCTTGTGGGGCTGGAGGGCGACATCTTGACCCCCGATCATCCCATTCGCAACCAGCTACGCGCCTTCTGTACCGCCTGAACGCAGCGCGCCGTGACCGGCCAGATCAGACAGGATCGGGCAATTTGGCCGGTTGTCCCCTGCGCAGGACCGCACCAGCTCTGACAGGATTTGACGCATGGTGGTTAGCTCTTTTAGTTTGCGGTCGATTTCTTTCAGGTGGTGTTGGGCGATGGATTTGACATCGCCGCTGGCCCTGTTCTTGTCATCGTAAAGCGCCAAGAGACTGCGACAATCCTCAACCGCAAAGCCAAGGGACCGGGCACGCGCCAGAAAGGCCAGCTTGTGCACATCCGTATCTGAAAAAACACGATAGCCGTTTTCCTCTCGGCGGGGGCGGATCAACCCGATGTCTTCGTAGTAGCGGATGGTTTTTGCCGGAAGGCCAGTCAAGGCGCTGACGGATTTAATGTTCATGCAGCTGCCTCCGCGCGGCGCAACCGCAGGGCATTGCCCAGCACAAAGACCGACGAAAACGCCATCGCCCCCGCCGCAAGGCCCGGCGACAGCAACACGCCAAAACCGGGATAGAGCACACCAGCCGCGACCGGGATCAACAGCACGTTGTAGCCAAAAGCCCAGACCAGGTTCTGACGGATATTGCGCAAGGTCTGGCGCGACATGTGAAAGGCCTGCACAACCCCCTGCAGATCGCCTGACATCAGCACGACATCCGCTGTCTCGATGGCCACATCCGTGCCTGTTCCGATGGCAATGCCCACATCCGCCTCTGCCAGTACCGGCGCATCATTGATGCCATCACCAACAAAGGCCACCTTGCCATGGGTGGTGCGCAGCTCTTTCAGCGCTGCCATCTTGCCTTCGGGCAAGACCCCGGAAATCACGGTTTCGATGCCAAGCTCATTTGCAACGGCCTGTGCTGTGGCCTGGGCATCACCGGTAATCATCGCCACCTTTAGGCCGCGTGCCCTGAGCGCTGCTATCGCTGCTGCACTGGTCGGGCGCAGCGGGTCCGAAACCGCAAGAAGTGCCGCCAATTGGCCGTCCTGCGCGGCAAAGAAAACCGTCTGCCCAGCGTTTTCGAGTGCTGCGGTCTGATCGGCAAATTGCGCGGGATCGGCCCCTTCCAGTGCCATCATGGCGGCATTGCCGATGGCGAGGCGGCGGCCCTCAACCATGGCACTGATGCCCCGGCCTGCATGGACCTGCATGTCGGCAATCTGGCCAAGGCTGCACCCTTGTTCATGCGCGAAATCCACAATCGCGCGGGCAACAGGATGTTCTGATTGGTTTTCAACCGCTGCGATCCGGGACAACAATGTTTTGCGGTCCATGCCATCCAGACAATCAAAGGTGGTCAGGGCAGGCCTGCCTTGGGTGATGGTACCGGTCTTGTCCAATGCGATCACCGCCACTTCGCTCAGGGATTGCAGCGCATCGCCCTGGCGAAACAGGACACCCAATTCGGCGGCCCGGCCGGTGCCGACCATGATTGACGTCGGTGTGGCCAGACCCATGGCACAGGGACAGGCAATGATCAGCACAGAAACCCCCACGACCAGCGCATGAGACAAAGCAGGTTCTGGACCAAAGATCAGCCAGATCAGGACTGTGACCACGGCCACAGCAATCACTGCCGGCACAAACCAAAGCGTGACCTGATCGACCAGGGCCTGAATGGGCAAACGCGCGCCCTGCGCCTGCTGAACCATGCGGATGATCTGCGCCAGTGTTGTCGCCTCGCCCACGCGTTCGACCTTGCAAACAAGCGCGCCGTGACCATTGACGCTGCCGCCCGTGAGCGCGTCGCCTGCCGCTTTGGCGACCTGCATGGGTTCACCGGTGATCATGCTTTCGTCGACGCTGCTGGTGCCCGAAACGACGGTCGCATCGGTCGGCACACGTTCGCCCGGCTGCAACAGAAATTCCTGCCCGACTTCCAACTCGGCCACCGGCACCACAACCCAATCCTCGCCGCGCCGCACCTTGGCATTATGCGGCTGCAGACCGATCAGCTTGCGAATGGCGGCACCCGTCTGCCCTTTTGCACGCAACTCAAACCAACGGCCCAACAGGATCAGGGTCACGATCACTGCTGCTGCCTCGAAATAGACCACCCTTGTCCCCTGTGGCAAAACCGACGGTGCAAAAAGCGCGATTGTCGAGAATGTCCAGGCCGCGCCGGCACCCATGGCGACCAGACTGTCCATCGTCGGCGCACGCCGCCAAAGTGCGGGAAATCCGGCCAGGAAAAACTGCCGTCCCGGACCGACCAGAACCGCTGTGGTCAGGATGAACTGAATGATCCAACTGGCTTCATGGCCAATCGTGGAGCCGACAAAGTGATGCCACGCCGGGAAAATATGGCCGCCCATCTCAAGCACGAACACAGGAAGTGTCAGCGCGGCGGCCGCCAGCATGGCATTGCGCTGCTCAAGGGCCTGCGCGGCCTTGCGCGCGCCCTCGTCCTCGACTTCTGCCTGTTGCTGGATATGGGCCGGATACCCCGCCTTTGCCGATGCATTGACCAAGGCGGCAGGGCTGGTCAGCCCCGGCACATAACGCAGCAAGGCGGTTTCATCGGCAAGGTTGACCTGCACCTCGACAACGCCCGGCACCGCCCGCAGGGCGCGGTCCACCCGGCCGACGCAGGATGCACAAGACATCCCAGTGATGGACAGGCGTACCTCTTGGGGCCGCGCGGGGTAACCTGCGGTCTCCAACATGGAAATGACCTCGGCAAAGGATGCAGCATCATCGACGGTGATCTGCGCTGTCTCTTCGGCAAGATTGACGCTGACTTCTTTTGCGTGATGGACCTTTTTCAACGCCTGGGTGACCCTGCTGGCGCAACCACCACAGGTCATGTTCTGCACCGGAAAAGTAACGGTCTCTTGCATCAAAGCTGTCCTTGTTGAGTCCCTTTGGAATGCAACATAAGGGTTCCGGTAACTGGAAGGTCAAGAGGTGCTGAATATTTCCTGAGGCTGGGCCAACAACCGCCGGAAGCGGGTCTTTCAGGCATCATTTTCAAGAAATTATCAAAGAAACGGCAAAAGCGCGCCAAAAGCACTGCGATGCACGTCACGATACGGCTATTAAGTCTTGAAAGTTGAGGTGCAGCCATCTTAGACGGGTATTTTAGCGCATAACATCCGCGCAGATCGATAGCACGACTTTGAATAGGGCAGGACATGGCAGCAAACGATATTACCCCGGTCATCTTGTGCGGTGGGTCGGGGACACGCCTGTGGCCTGTCTCACGGAAAAGCTTTCCCAAACAATTCATTGATCTGATTGGCGCAGGCAGCCTGTTTCAGCAATCCAGCAAACGTCTGTCGGGCGACGGTTTTGCCGAACCTGTGGTTGTTACCAACTCTGACTTTCGATTTATCGCCACGCAGCAGCTGCATGACGCAGGGATAACACCCGGCGCTGTGCTGATTGAGCCTGAGGCCCGCAATACTGCGCCCGCCCTGCTGGCCGCCGCCCTGATCGCCGCACAGAAGGACCCCGCAGCATTGCTGCTGGCCGCCCCGTCGGATCACTATATCACCCAGGCCGATGTGTTCTGTGCAAGTGTCCAGCGTGCTGTGCCTGCCGCACAGGCGGGCCAGATCGTTACCTTTGGGATCAAACCAGACCGTCCTGAAACGGGCTATGGCTATCTGGAACTGGGCATAGATACAGTGAATGGCGCATTGCCGCTGAAACGCTTTGTCGAAAAACCGCAGCTGGCCGAGGCGGAGCGGATGATCAGCGCAGGTGGCTATCTGTGGAATGCAGGTATCTTCATGTATACCGCCCAGACGCTGATTGATGCATTTGCCGCCCATGCCCCTGAAACGCTGAAACATGTTCAGGCGTCCGTCGACAAGGCGCAGCCCGATCTGGGGTTCCTGCGTCTGGACCCCGAAGCATGGGGCATGTGCGAAGACATCTCGATCGACTTTGCCATCATGGAAAAGGTCAGCAACCTCAGTGTCATCGCCCATGAGGGTGACTGGTCTGACATGGGCGGCTGGAACGCAGTGCACCAGCACGCCGAAAAAGATGCCAACGGCGTCGCGCTTCAGGGCAAGGCGCATGCGGTTGAATGCAAGGACACGCTGCTTCGCTCTGAATCCGGTGCGGTACAGCTGGTTGGCCTGGGGCTGGAAAACATCGTCGCGGTTGCCATGGCTGATGCTGTGCTGGTCGCCGACCGCAGCCGCACGTCCACATTGGGCGACGTGGTCAAGCAGATGCGCGCCGCTGCTGTGCCGCAGGCCGACAACTTTCCCAAGGATCACCGCCCATGGGGATTTTTCGAAACCCTCATTCTCAGCGATACCTTTCAGGTCAAACGCATCGTGGTCACACCTGGTGCCGCACTTAGCCTGCAAAGCCACAAACACCGCTCAGAGCATTGGATCGTCGTTGTAGGCACCGCCAAGGTCACGCTGGGTGAAACGCTGGACAGTCTGAACGTGCATATGGTTCAGCAGAACGAGTCGATCTACATCCCGCTGGGTGCGATCCACCGCATGGAAAACACTGGCGACACCCCGATGGAACTGATCGAAGTGCAGACCGGCAGCTATCTGGGCGAGGATGACATCATTCGCTACGAGGACATCTATTCACGCGGTCAGGGTGCAAAGGGGTAAGGCGCGCTCTTTTAATCGCTATGGGCGCTACTTGACCATATCCCTCAGATATTGGCCATAATCGTTCTTGGCAAAGAGCTCGGCGCGTTGGAGCAGGGCGTCGTCACTGATCCAGCCCTGATCATGGGCAATTTCTTCGAGGCAGCCGGTTTGCAGGCCTTGCCGCTGTGTCAGGGTACGCACGAAATTGCTGGCGTCCAGCAGGCTGGCGTGGGTCCCGGTATCCAGCCAGGCATAGCCGCGGCCCATGCGGTTCACCCGCAATGCGTCCTGGGCCAGATACATTTCCAGCAAGGATGTGATCTCAAGCTCGCCGCGCGGAGAGGGTTTGACTTCGCGGGCCATCCGGGGCGCATTGGCATCTAGAAAATACAGTCCGGTGACCGCATAATTGGAGGCGGGTTTTGCCGGTTTCTCAATGATGCTCTGCGCCATGCCCGCCTTGTCGAAACCGACCACGCCGTAGCGTTGCGGATCAGCCACGTGATAGCCGAAAACCGTACCACCGCTGGTCTGCTGATCCGCATCGGCCAGCAGTTCAGGCAGGCCATGACCAAAAAAGATGTTATCGCCCAGCACCATGGCGGAAGCGGCGCCATCCAGAAAATCCTCTGCCAGAATATAGGCCTGCGCCAGCCCGTCAGGCGAGGGTTGCACGATATAGGTCAGGGAAATGCCCCATTGGCTGCCATCGCCCAAAGACCGCTGGAATTGTGCCTGATCCTCTGGCGTGGTGATCATCGCAATTTCGCGGATGCCCGCCAGCATCAGCACAGAGATCGGGTAATAGATCATCGGCTTGTCATAGATCGGCAGCAGTTGTTTGCTGATCCCCATGGTGATCGGATACAGCCGCGTGCCAGAGCCACCAGCCAGAATGATCCCTTTGCGGTCGGTCATGTCCGTCCCCTCAAGTCTTGAATGATGTCGGTCAGGCTATCGCGCCAATCAGGGCGGGTGATGCCAAAGGTTGCCGTCGTGCTGCTACAGTCCATACGCGAATTGAGCGGACGGGCAGCCGGGGTCGGATAGGCCGATGTCGGGATATCCGTAACCGCACAGCTCAGTTCTGCGCGCTCGAAAATCGCGCGGGCGAAATCCGCCCAGCTGCAATCGGGTGCGCCTGAGAAATGGTAGGTGCCGCTTTTGTCGGGTGCTGTGATAAGCTGTGTCGCCATGGCATGACAGGCGGCGGCGATATCCTTGGCCCCCGTGGGCCCGCCAATCTGATCTGCCACCACGTTCAATGCATCCCGCTCCGCCCCAAGGCGCAACATGGTTTTGACAAAGTTATTGCCATGGGCCGAAACCACCCAGGAGGTCCGCAAGATCGCATGCACCCCGCCTGCAGCGCGCACCTTTTGCTCTCCCGCCAGTTTGGACCGCCCGTAGGCACCCAATGGGCCCGTGGCATCATCTGGTGACCAAGGTGCCGTGCCGCCGCCCGTAAACACGTAATCGGTGGAAATCTGGACAAAGGGTATCCCAAGCGATGCACAGGCCCGCGCCATCACGGCAGGGGCATCGGCATTGATCAAGGTTGCCAGCGCCTCTTCACCCTCTGCCTTGTCCACAGCCGTATAGGCCGCGGCGTTGATGACAGCCGTTGGCACATGGGCGTGAATGGCCGATGAACAGCTTTCCGGCGCGGTCAAATCCGCCACATCCCGACCGATGCAGACCGTACCTTCCAGACGAGCCAATTCCTGCGCAACTTGGCCAGTCTTGCCAAAAACCAGAATGCTCATGCCTTAACCCCCAGCCTTGTGCCCACACCGTCGCGGGCCTGCAGCGCGCGCCACCAGTCCTCATTGTCCAGGTACCATTGCACCGTCCGCTCCAGCCCCTCTTCCAAGGTTACCGAAGGACGCCAGCCCAACTCATCGCGGATGCGCGAAGGATCAATCGCATAGCGCAGATCATGGCCCGCGCGATCCTGCACAAAAGTGATCTGATCGGCATATGACCCCGTCTTGGGCCGCTTGCGGTCCAGAATGGCGCAAATGCTGCGCACCAGATCGATGTTGCGCGCCTCATTCTCTCCGCCGATGTTATAGCTGCGGCCCAGCGCACCCTGTTCAAGCACCAACAGCAGCGCATCAGCATGATCTTCGACAAACAGCCAATCGCGCACGTTCAGCCCTTGGCCATAGACCGGGATCTCCTTGCCCGCCAGCGCGTTCAGGATCACGACCGGCACCAGCTTTTCAGGGAAATGATAGGGGCCGTAGTTGTTGGAGCAATTGGTCAGGACGATGGGAAGCCCGTAGGTTTCATGCCAGGCGCGGACCAGATGATCGCTGGCCGCCTTGGAGGCGGAATAGGGCGATCGGGGATCATAGGGCGTGGTTTCCGTGAACATGCCCGCCGCACCCAGCGACCCAAAAACCTCATCGGTTGAGATGTGGTGAAAGCGGAACCCCTCGGGCTTGCCCGCGCCCGCCCAATAGGCCCGCGCGGCCTCAAGCAGATTATAGGTGCCGGTGATATTGGTATCGATAAAATCGCCAGGGCCGTCGATGGAACGGTCCACATGGGATTCAGCGGCCAGATGCATCACCATATCGGGCTGATGCTGCGCAAATGTCGCGTCCAGCATGGCGCGGTCGCGGATGTCCACATGGGCGAAATGATAAAGCGGGCTGTCCGCCACCGGCGTCAGGTTCTCCAGGCATCCCGCATAGGTCAGCGCATCGACATTCACCACCTCATGGCCCCGACTGATGGCCAGCCGCACAACCGCAGAGCCAATAAAACCGGCCCCCCCTGTGACTAGGATCTTCACGTGGCATCCCCCAAGGTAAAGGGGCTGTCAAATGCGGCCATAAACGGGGCCTTTTCATCCTTGTCCGACAGGATCGCAGGGCCGCTGAGCCCCCAGTCAATCCCGATGTCCGGATCGTCAAAGCGCACCGCACCGTCACATTCCGGCGCGTAATAATCACTGCATTTATAGATGATTTCAGTATCGGGCAGACGGGTTGCAAAACCATGAAGGAAACCTTCGGGGATCAGCAGCTGCAGACCATTTTCCGCGCTCAGCTCATAACCGACCCATTGGCCATAGGTCGCACTGCCCTTGCGGACATCAACGACCACATCAAACAGCGCCCCGCGCCCGCAGCGCACCAGCTTGGCCTGCGCATTCGGGGGGGATTGAAAATGCAGCCCCCGCACGGTGTTCACGGCGGCCGACACCGAATGGTTGTCCTGCACAAAATCAATGTCGATGCCATGCGCGAGCATCTTCTGGCGGTTCCAACTCTCAGAGAAAAACCCGCGCGCATCACCAAAACGCGGCGGGTTTATCAATACAACTCCGGGCAGTTTGGTCGGCGTTACGAAATCCACAAAAGCACTCTTTCCTGATCGGCATGTCTGTCGAACATCACACTACAAGGGTCAGAGCAATTTGGTGCCGGTTTTACAAGTTTTTCTTGGTTTTCTTTGCCGGTGTTGCCTCTGTATCCTCACCCAGCACCTGGGCAAGGACCTCTGCATCGCTGAGATGTTCGGGCACTTGCACCCGGCCCAATCCGGGCAGGACGACTGTGCGGTAGGCTGGAAGGCTTTTTTTGGACTGGCTCATATCATTTCCCCAAGGTTGAAAGCGTGAACAACCGGTTCGACCCCAAACGGTTCTCAACAAAGAGCCGCGGTGCCGCACCGGTATTGTCGATCGACAGATTGATGCCGCCCGCAGGCCCGGTTGTCCCATCCAGCGGACCGGTGAGGTAATTCATCGTCCCCGGCGGGCTTGCGAACATCTGGCCAAAGTTGCTGGCCCCCGTCAGCGTCCCCGTGATCGCCACCAGATAGAAACGGCCCTCAAGGTTCACACTGACCCACATCATGATACGCGAGGGGTTTGACCACGGAATTGCAACCGACCACGCTGTATTGTTCAGAATGAACACATCCTCGAAAAACACCTGACCGCTTTGGAATTGAACGGCCGCAGTGCTGGCTTCAATGCGCATCCCGGTGCGAAAGGTGCTGCCATCGGCGCTGACCTTGATCGCGAAATCGTCCGATCCTGCCGTCCCCATTTCGGCCCGCCCCGAAAAATCCGTCTGGAACAGCAGGCTTGCCGTATCGCCAGTGCCCGCCTTGTTCAGCTTGAGCTGATGGCCCGCGCCATCATGGTTCAATAGCGTCGCCTGGGCGGCGACGGCCAATTTGTTGGTATTATCCGCAGTGGTATTGACCCCGACGGCGGGAATGTTCTGAAGATTGACGGTGCCGCTGGTCGGCTGCCAGACTGTCAACGCCTTTGTGTCCCGAAAGCTGTAAACAGAAGATTAACAAGCGTCGCATTTTGCGGATAGCTTTCCGGGACAATCCGCATAAGGTCACGAAAATACCCTCTGAAAGGAACACCTCATGCATTTTGGCCTCAGCGAAGAACAAGAGATGATCGTCTCAACCGTCCGCAGTTTTGTGGAAAAGGAAATCTACCCGCATGAGGCCGAAGTGGAGCGGACAGGCCAAGTCCCACATGAGCTGGGCCAATCCATCAAGCAAAAGGTCATTGATCTGGGATTTTACGCCTGCAACTTCCCTGAGGAAGTCGGCGGCGCGGGGCTGTCGCATGTGGATTTCACTCTGGTTGAACGCGAGTTGGGGCGCGGCTCTATGGCGCTGACCCATTTCTTTGGGCGGCCGCAAAACATCCTGATGGCCTGTAACGCAGAACAACGTGAACGCTATCTGCTGCCTGCGGTGCGCGGCGAACGGATGGATGCGCTGGCGATGACAGAACCGGATGCCGGTTCAGACGTGCGCGGTATGAAATGCAGCGCCGTGCGCGATGGCGGGGATTGGGTGATCAACGGCTCGAAACACTTTATCTCGGGGGCGGATCACGCGGATTTCTTTATCGTCTTTATCGCAACCGGTGTGGATGAAACCCCAAAGGGGCCGAAAAAGCGGATCACGACATTCCTTGTGGATCGCGGGACGCCGGGGTTTGAGGTGCGCGATGGTTATAATTCGGTCAGCCACAAAGGCTACAAGAACTGCATCCTCGATTTCGACGATTGCCGCCTGCCTGATGCGCAGGTGCTGGGCGAGGTCGATGGTGGTTTTGCGGTGATGAATGAATGGCTTTATGCCACGCGCATCACGGTTGCTGCCTTCTCGGTCGGACGGGCGCGGCGCTGTTTTGACTATGCGCTGCGCTATGCAGCCGAACGCAAGCAATTTGGCCAGCAGATCGGTAAATTCCAGGGGATCGGGTTTCAGATCGCTGATATGATCACGGAAATTGACGCCGCTGACTGGCTGACCCTTGCCGCCGCTTGGCGCTTGGACCAGGGGCTGCCTGCAAACCGCGAGATCGCCTCAGCGAAACTCTATGCCTCAGAGGCTTTGGCACGGGTCACCGACGCCACCTTGCAAATCTACGGTGGCATGGGGCTGATGGATGATTTTCCCATTGAACGCTTCTGGCGCGATGCCCGGGTTGAACGCATCTGGGACGGCACCTCCGAGATCCAGCGCCACATCATCTCGCGCGATTTGCTGCGCCCACTGGGGGCGTGAATGACGCGCTCTTTGGACCGCTTGCTGCGCCCGCGCTCTATTGCTGTGGTTGGCGGGGGCGCATGGTGCAAACAGGTTGTGCTGCAATGCCAAAAGATGGGGTTTGCCGGTGATCTCTGGCCCGTGCACCCCAAGGCGGACCAGATCCAAGGACTACCGGTTTATCGCAGCATTGACGCCCTGCCGCAGGCCCCTGATGCGACATTCATCGGCGTAAACCGCGAGGCGACGGTTTCGATTGTCGATCAATTGTCCCAAGGTGGTGCCGGAGGGGCGGTCTGTTTCGCCTCTGGTTTCCTTGAGGCGCAGGCCGAAGATGCAGGTGGTGCTGATCTGCAATCCGCCTTGCTGGCGGCCGCAGGCGACATGCCGTTTCTGGGGCCGAATTGTTATGGCTATGTGAACTATCTGGATGGCGCGCTGCTCTGGCCGGATCAACATGGCGGCAAACGCGTGGATCGCGGGGTGGCGATCATCACGCAAAGCTCAAACATCGCGATCAACCTGACCATGCAGTCACGCGGCCTGCCGCTGGCCTATGTGGTGACGGCGGGCAATCAGGCACAATCCGGCATCGCCGACATCGGCATGGCGCTGCTGGCGGATGACCGTGTTACCGCCCTGGGCCTGCACATCGAAGGCATCGGTGATCTGCGCGCCTTTGAAGCATTGGCCAGCCGTGCCCGAGAGCTGAACAAACCCATTGTCGCGATCAAAGTGGGGCAGTCTGATCAGGCCCGTGCTGCCACGATCTCTCATACTGCATCGCTCGCGGGCGAGGACGCAGGCGCGGCGGCGCTTCTGGCGCGTCTTGGCATCGCCCGCGTGCACGCACTGCCCAGCTTTCTGGAAACCCTCAAGCTGATGCATGTCTGCGGGCACCTGCCGCAAAACACACTGGCCACGATCAGCTGTTCGGGGGGCGAGGCCAGCCTTGCCGCCGATAGTGCTCTGGCCCATGCAGTGACCTTTCCCCCGCTGAACGCGCGGCAGTCAACCGATCTGCGCGCCGCCCTTGGCCCCCGCGTCGCATTGGCCAATCCGCTGGACTATCACACCTATATCTGGCGCGATGTGCCTGCCATGACCCGGGCCTTTGCCGCCATGGCAGATCCCGGCATTGCCATCACCATCCTGATCGTCGATTTTCCCCGGGCAGACCTATGTGACCCGTCAGACTGGGATTGTGTTATCGCATCGGCCATCGGGGCAGCGCGTGAAACAGGAAGGCTATATGGCATGGCCGCGACCCTGCCCGAACTGATGCCAGAACATGTGGCACAGCAGTTGATGGCAGCCGGGGTCATCCCCTTCTCTGGTCTGTCCGAAGCACTGGCCGCCTGCGCCGCTGCCGCAACCCCGCTGCCGATTCCAAGCGATCCGATCTTGCTGCCCAACGACCAGACAGATGCAACCGTCTTGAGCGAAGCAGAGGCCAAACAAGTCTTGGCAGACCACGGGTTGCGCATACCAAAATCGCAAAGATGCGCCACAATGGCCCGAGTTAGAGACTGTTCTGTGACCATCGGCTACCCTCAAGTACTTAAGGGTGAGGGGGTTGCGCATAAAACCGAAAGTGGGGCAGTAAAGCTCAACCTCATGAGCGCCGATGACGCCTATGTTGCTGCCAGTGAAATGACCGCCACGGGGTTTTTGATCGAAGAAATGATCACCGGCACCGTCGCCGAACTGTTGATCGGGGTGGTCAAAGACCCCGCCCACGGCTTTGTCCTGACCCTTGGCGCGGGCGGAACCCTGACCGAAATACTCCAAGACAGCATCTCGCTGCTATTGCCAACCACTGACAGTGCAATCCAAGCAGCCCTGAGCCAGCTCAAGATTGCACCCCTCCTGAACGGCTATCGCGGGGCAGCGCCCGCCGATATGGCCGCAATCCTGCGGGCGATCCGGGCCGTACAGGACTATTGCATTGCACATCGCGACAGCCTGCAAGAGATTGAGGTAAACCCGCTGATCTGCACCCCGGCAGACGCCATCGCCGCCGACGCCCTGCTGCGCCGCAGTCTTTGAAAGGACAGCCCATGTCAGACAACCCTGTCAAAACCCACCGCGAGGGTGCGATCCTGCAAGTGACGCTGGACCGGCCCAAGGCCAATGCGATTGATCTGCAGACATCCCGCATCATGGGCGATGTCTTTGCCGCTTTTCGCGATGATCCGGAACTGCGCGTGGCAATCATCACCGGTGGCGGTGACAAGTTCTTTTGCCCGGGCTGGGACCTCAAGGCCGCATCTGACGGGGATGCCGTGGATGGCGATTACGGCGTGGGCGGCTTTGGCGGCATCCAGGAACTGCGCGGCTTGAACAAACCTGTCATCGCTGCGGTGAACGGAATCGCCTGCGGGGGCGGTCTGGAACTGGCGCTTTCTGCGGATATGATCATCGCCGCTGATCACGCGACCTTTGCCCTGCCTGAAATCCGGTCTGGCACAGTGGCTGATGCGGCCTCGGTGAAACTGCCCAAACGCATTCCCTATCACATCGCGATGGAACTGCTGCTGACAGGGCGCTGGTTTGACGTGAACGAGGCAAAGGGCTGGGGCCTGATCAACGAAATCGTACCAGCAGATCACCTGCTGGACCGCGCCTGGGAACTGGCGCGCCTGCTGGCCTCCGGCCCGCCGCTGGTCTATGCGGCGATCAAGGAAATCGTGCGCGATGCCGAGGATTCAAAATTTCAGGACGCCATGAACCGGATCACCCAGCGGCAATTGCCGACAGTCGACATCCTTTACTCCTCAGAGGACCAACTGGAAGGGGCCCGCGCCTTTGCCGAAAAGCGCGATCCCGTCTGGAAGGGAAAGTAGGCACCAACAACAGCGTTTTAGGAAGAAAGATACCAACCCCTTAACGCTGCCGAAAATCAGAGATTTCAACGCGTTAAGGGGCTAGTTCTATAGCAGGTATTCCAAGAACCGCCTTAGGTTTTGGCCTCTGCGTTCTTTTTGTCATCCGTCGCATCATCGGACGGGTCAGTGATCAATGTCGCATCCTCGATATCATCAATCGTTGCCAACGGACCGCCGCCATCAGCACCAGAATTATCCTCGACCGCGCCCACGATCAGCGGCAGCATCTGCACACCACCGGGCATGGCCACTTCGGTCAGGGGCGGGGTTTTCCATGACAATGTGTCAAAGCTCTTGCAGTTGCCACAGATGGGCGTCCATTCCGCGTGGATATTGTGGCAATTGTCACAGATCCACTGCGGTCCACGCGACACGGTCAATGCGCGCGCCAACCAGCCTTTGACCACGGTATCGGATGCCCCTTCGCCGCGCTCAATCGCGGCCATCAAGGTTACAGAGCGTGCGGTAGGATCCTTTTCCACCAGATCGCCCAACGCGCGACGTGCCGCCGGAAAATCCTCATCTGCGATATGCAGCTCGGACTTCAGCATCCTGGTCTCGGGGTGGTCAGGTTGCGACTTGGTCAGCGCGGCAAAGCGTTTGATCCGCTCGGCCGGTTTTTCATCCGGTGCAATCGCGGCAAAAGCTGCGGCCAGATCAGGATGGGGATGCACGCTCCATGCTTTGGCCAGCAGGCGTGCGGCGTTGCGGGGTTTGTTTTTCTCAATATAGCCTGTCGCGGCCATCACGGCAGCCGGGATCAAATCGGGTGACAGACGGTTCGCTTCAATCGCCGCCTCGCGGGCGTCGATATCATTGCCCTCGTTAATGATCTCCTTGGCCTCGGACAGGGCCAGAACCGCGTCACGGCGTTTGTGCACGTCGCGGGGCAACTGCCCGTTCTTGAGCTTTGTACTCAGGGTTTTGCGCGCGCCGGTCCAGTCTTCTTTCTCGGCTTGCAGCTGCAATAGAACATCACCGGTCTCTGCATGTTTCGGCTTGAGCGCGAATGCCTTTTCAGCCAGTTTCAGCGCGGTCTCCGTATCACCCTCTGCCAGCTTTTGTTTCATGATGCCGCGCACACCGACAAAACGGGTGGCTTCGTCAGTGACCAGCTTGCGATAGGTCTCTTCTGCCTTGCGACGGTCGCCTGCCAGTTCAGCGGCCTGGGCGGTCAACAGATTGGTCAGGGCCGGTTTGTTCAGGTATTTGTCCGCCTTCTGCGCCTTGGCGAGGGCGATCTTGCCTTCTCCGCTGGCCAGGGCCATCAGCCCTTCGGCCAGGGCGTCAAAACCTTTGCGCTCGCGGTTGCGGTCAAAATAGCGCGACAATGCGGTTTCATCCCCGTTGAGGAATTTCAGCGTCGCCACCAAAAGCGAAAATACCTTGAGCAACAGCCAGACCGCGATCATCAGAACGATCACGGCGATCACCGACTGAAGCGGCCCAAAGCTGTATTCGGTGCCCATCACGGTCACCTGAATGCCCCCCTGGCTTTCCAGCAAATATCCCGCACCCCAAGCCATCGCTGCAATCGCGGCGACAAAGGCAATAATCTTGATCAGTGACCAGAGCATAAAATCAACTTCCTCAGTTTGCCGTCAGGCTTTGGGACAGGTCCTGCACCGCTGCTTCGGCTTGGGCGCGTGTGCGTGCCTTGGTCAGCCAGCCATCCATGGCAGCCTGCGCTTCGGGCGGCAGTGTATCTATTTCGGTCAATGCATCGGCAATCCGGCCCTCGCGCACGGCGGCCTCTGCGCGTGACAGGACCGCATCAGGGTCGGACCCTTCGCGCGGGGCAACAGACCTTGCGCCCAGCTGCCGACGCAGGAACGCACCCACGCCTGCATCTCCACCGTCCGTGCCTGCGGCACGGGCTGCGGTCAATGCCGCGCGGGCCGCATCAGCAAAGTCAGTTTGCAGGCTCAACAGGTTCGGCACACCTTCGGCTGCATTGGCTGTCAATGCCTCGGGCAGGTCGGCCACATCATTTGCCGCCAATTGGGCAACCGCATCTTCATACCCTGCCCCTGTATTCAGGGCGGCGGTGATCTGGGTCAAAGAACCTTGCAAGGCGGCCTGCCGGGCGGCATTTGCCGTCGCTTGTTCAACACTCAGGGCATTGTCCAAAAGGCGGGCGATTTCGTCCTTTTGCTCTTGTACCGAAGCTTGCAGCGCGGTCAGTTCATCGCGGTAGTCCGGCTGCGGCGCAGTGCTGCCTGCTGTCGCGGCAGGGCGGCTTTCGATCTCGGCCAAACGGTCCTCAAACAGGGAAACGGTTTCTGTCAAAGACGCCAGACTATCCTGGATGCCGCTAAGGTCAGGCGATTGCGGGGCGGCAGAAGTCGCATTTTGCAGTTCTTCAATCTGCCCTTTCTGGCGCGCAACGGCCTGTTCCAGATCGGTGGTATCCGATCCTGTCATGCTCATCTGTGACGCGGCAAAGCCCAGACCCGCTGCAATGACCCCACCCAGAACCAGTGGCAAAACTGCATTTCCGCTTTTCGCGGGGGGCGGCGGGGATACGGGTTTTGCGGTAGGTGTTGATGGGGGTGGTGTGGTTGCTTTGACCTCGGGCTTGGCAGCGGCTGGCGCTTTTTGCTCTGGCGTATCGGTCACGGCGGGCTTGTCTGCCACGACCGGCTTTGCATCAGCTGGCACAGTTTTGGGTTCAGCAGCGGCTGGCTTGGCCTCCGATTTGGCCGTAACGCTGGTGTCTTTTGCGGTTTGCGCTTTGGCAGGCTCTACCTTGGGCTTGTCGGCAGGGGCGGCGACCGCCGTCTGTTCCGTCTTGGCAGATGCAGCCTGGGTTGCCTTTGACGGGGCATCCTGAATTGGCGCGGCCTTTGGGGCTGGCGTTGTTTTGTTGACAACCGCCGCCTTTGGCGCGGGCGTTGATGGCTTTCTGCTGGATGCCGGTTTCTTTGGTTTCGCCACTCTGCTTACCCTTCTGATTCTGACCATGGGTCAGACTGATTTACTGATCTTACTCGGCATACCGCCCCGCATTCAACCTAAGCTATGCGCATGCAACAGCATTTCAATGTCTTGTCGCATGGCATCGCCCGTTGGTGCCTGCGCGATAAGCAGCTGCTTGAGGTTCAGATGACGAACCGTATCTGCCACGGCCGGGCTGATGGCGATTGCCCGAACATTCCGCAATTCTGCTGCCTGATCAGCAAATTGCCCTGCGGTCCGCGGCGAAAACAGGGGAAGGATCACTGTCGCTTCCCCTTTTAACAGCGCCTGCGCCCGATCTGAAAGCGGTAGCAGCACCTGATCGTACAGTGCTGCGGTCTCTGTCTTGATGCCGGCTTGGGTCAGGCGTTCAGCGATATTGCCACGCCTGTGGGTCCCGGACAGATGCAGCAGCGGGGCCTGTGCGCCTGTGTCACAGATGGCGGCGACCAATGCATCGGCATCCTGTGCCACCTGCATTACATGCCAACCCTGATCCGTAGCTGCCCGTGCAGTGCCTGCGCCCACACAATAGGCGCGCCGCCCCTGCCCCAGCCCGGCAAAGGCAACCCCATTGGCAGAGGTAAAGATCACACCGCGATAGTCGGCCAAATTGGCACCGCTCCGGCACGGACGAATTTCCATCAGCGGCGAAATGCACACCTCCACGCCACGCACAAGCGCCGGGTCCAGCCGGGCAACAAGCGCCTCGGCGCTGGCCTGCGGTCGGGTCAGCAGCAAGGACGGGCTATCCATGAAGGCTCTCAGCATTGTTTGCCATGGGTAGTGGTGTTACCTGCGGTACAGCGCCCTTGCAATGGAAAGCACCTATGCCACAGCCCGTGACCCTATTGGGATTGGAAAGCAGCTGCGATGATACCGCAGCCGCCGTGGTGCGCGTGGACAAGCACGGAAAGGCCGTGGTGCTGGCGTCAGTGGTGGCCGGACAAACCGATTTGCACGCAGCCTTTGGCGGTGTCGTGCCAGAGATCGCGGCCCGGGCCCATGCCGAAAAACTGGACCTTTGTGTCGAACAGGCATTGGCGCAGGCCGATATGCCGCTGGGTGATGTGGATGCCATCGCGGTGACCGCCGGGCCGGGGCTGATCGGCGGTGTCGTATCAGGGGTGATGTGCGCCAAAGGGCTTTCTGCCGCGACGGGCAAACCGCTTTATGGCGTCAACCATCTGGCCGGTCATGCGCTGACCCCGCGCCTGACCGATCAGGTGCCCTATCCTTATCTGATGTTGCTGGTCTCTGGCGGACATTGCCAGTTCCTGCTGGTCTCGGGCCCGGATGACTTCAGCAGGCTGGGGGGCACGATTGATGATGCCCCCGGCGAAGCCTTTGACAAGGTCGCGCGTCTGATCGGTCTGCCGCAACCGGGCGGGCCGTCCATCGAAACAGCGGCCAGGTCGGGCGATGCCAAACGCTTTGCCTTTCCCAGACCCCTGATGGACCGTGACAGCTGTGACATGTCCTTTTCCGGGCTCAAAACGGCAGTGCTGCGCACCCGTGACACATTGGTCGCCGCCCAAGAAGGGCTGAGCGTGCAGGATCAATCCGATCTGGCGGCAGGTTTTCAGGCGGCCGTTGTGGATGTGCTGGCCGCCAAAACGCGCCGGGCCTTTGAGGCCTATCCCCAAACGGGTGCACGCAGCCTCTGTGTGGCGGGCGGCGTTGCGGCCAATCAATCGGTACGCCATGCGTTAGAGGGTGTTGCCGCAGAATTCGACGCCGCCTTCGTGGCACCGCCCCTGAACCTGTGCACGGATAATGCCGCCATGATCGCCTATGCCGCCGCAGAGCAGTTACAGCTGCGCGCGCCGGATGATTTCACCCTTTCCGCCCGTCCGCGCTGGCCGCTGGATACCGTCCAGCCTTCGATGTTGGGCAGCGGCAAGAAAGGGGCAAAGGCATGAGCGTGGCAGTCTTGGGTGCCGGGGCCTTTGGCACTGCGCTTGCGATCTCTCTGGCACAGGGCGGTTCCGTCACGCTTTGGGCGCGCGAACCCGACGATATGCAAAACAAGCGTGAAAATGCCCGCAGGCTTGCCGGGTTCCGCTTTCCCGATGCGCTGCGTGTTACGGGCGAACTGGCACAGGCGGCAGCGGCGGATATTCTGCTGATTTCGGTGCCGATGCAAAAGCTGCGCGGGTTCCTGTCAGAGAACGCCGATTTTCTTGCGGGCAAGACCCTTGTCGCCTGTTGCAAGGGCATTGAGCTGTCCAGCGGCCTTGGCCCTGTTGCGATCATTTCCCAGGTCTTGCCCAGCGCCACGGCTGCCATTCTGACCGGCCCCAGCTTTGCCACCGATATCGCAGGTGGCTTGCCCACGGCGCTGACGCTGGCCTGCGCGGATGATCACACGGGCCAGATGCTGCAAGAGGCGCTGACCACCGCCAACCTGCGGCTTTACCGGACGACCGATACCATTGGCGCGGAATTGGGGGGGGCGATGAAGAACGTGATTGCGATTGCCTGTGGTGCCGCGATCGGCGCCGGTCTGGGCGAAAGCGCGCGCGCCGCCGTGATGACCCGTGGCTATGCGGAAATGCAGCGGCTGGCCGCCTATCTTGAGGCTGACCCAAAAACGCTTTCTGGCCTTTCGGGCTTTGGCGATCTGACACTGACCTGCACCTCTGATCAGTCGCGCAACTACCGTCTGGGCCTGTCGCTGGGCAAGGGTCAGCCCTTTGACCCTTCGGTGACCGTCGAAGGGGCTGCCACCGCACAGGCGGTGGATACCCTTGCGCGTCAAGCTGGCCTTGATATGCCTATCACCCAAGCTGTGGCCGGGCTTCTCGACAACCGGCTGGATGTCAAAACCGCGATGCAAAGCCTGCTGACGCGCCCATTGAAGGAAGAATGATATGTTTGTTGCCCTGATTGCCCATGACAAACCCGGTGCCCTGGCCATCCGCCAGGAAAACCGCCCCGCGCATCTGGACTATCTGAAATCCACCGATCTGGTCGCGCAGGCGGGTCCGCTGCTGGATGCCGATGGCGCGATGATCGGGTCACTGATCATTCTTGATGTCGAAGATATGGCGCAGGCGCAGGCCTGGGCCGATGGTGATCCCTATGGCAAGGCCGGATTGTTTCAATCTGTCACCCTGACCCATTGGAACCGGGTGATCGGCTGATGGCCTATTGGCTGTTCAAATCAGAGCCTGATGGCTGGAGCTGGGACAGTCAGGTGGCCAAGGGTGAGCAGGGCGAAGAATGGGACGGCGTGCGCAACTACCAGGCCCGCAATTTCATGCGTGAGATGAAGATCGGCGACCTGGGATTTTTCTATCACACCCAGAAAGAGAAATCCGTCGTCGGCATCGTCGAGGTCATCGCAGAGGCCCACCCGGACAGCAGCACCGACGACCCGCGCTGGGAATGCGTGGACGTCAAGGCGGTGCGGCCCTTCGTGGTTCCCGTGACCCTGGCACAGATCAAGGAAGAAGCGCGGCTGGCAGACATGATGCTGGTCAAAAGCCCCCGGCTTTCGGTGCAGCCGGTCACAGCGGCGCAATGGAAGGCCGTCTGCGCCATGGGCAAAACGACACCATAAAGCGCGCATCGCATGACTTGGGTCCATCATAGGTGCCCGTCTTGCCTTGAGTTGCTGAGATTATAAACGGCCCTGTCTTTGATCAGGCTTGTTTACGAAAAAAGGGTTCTGACATGAATGCCAGAACCCTTTCTCACCCCGTGTGCTCCCATACCACCACACACGTATCGAAATATGTTCTGGCCATCCTGGCCTGTCACCCCGTCTGTAGCAAAAGACCCAATCTTGGCCAAGCATTTGATGTCTGTACATTAAATCAAATGCAAAACGCCCGCAGCTTTCGTGCGGGCGTTTCAAAAACTTGTGTCGACCGGTTCAGCCGTAGACGGATTCTTTGCCGAAATGCTTGGTCAGCATGTAATACATGACAGCGCGGTACTTGTTGCGCTCTGACTTGCCATAGGTCTCAATCGCCTTGTTGATCCCTTCCATCAGGTCTGGCCCATCGGGCAGGCCCAGCTTTTTCATCAGGAAGTTCTTCTTGACCAGCTCAAGCTCGCTTTCCTGGCTTGAGGCAACGGTTTGCGCATCAGCGTTGTAGATGGATGGCCCGCAACCGATGGTAACCTTTGTCAAAAGGTCCATATCCGGCGTCATGCCGCATTTGGTCTTCAGATCTTCTGCGTATTTCGCGATCCATTCGTCTCTCTTGCCCATTCGAAGGTCTCCCATATTATTGGCTGATCGGATTTGTGATCTGAATGAAAGCCTAAGGGCATTTGCATTCTCGACAAAGGGGAAATGTTAAATCTGCTCCCCTCTAAATCAAAGGATTGGCTTTGTGATAGGTTTGATCAGTATCATAGGGTCGCGATACACCTTTTTGTCAGCGTCAAAGGATCAGGAAAATGAGCGATAAAGTCAGTTTTACGCAGATGAAAGACGGCACCAAGGCCGATTATGAACTGCTGGAAAAGCTGGAAAAGCCCTATCTGGCGCTGACCGCAGACCGCGTTCTGGACGAATTGCGCCGTCAGGGTGATGTGTCGTTGGAGGGGTACAGGATCACCCGGATGGACCACGGGTTGCAGTCTGCCACCCGCGCTGAACGCGACGGTGCCGATATTGACTGGATCGTTGGCACCTTGCTGCATGACATCGGGGATGGTCTGGCCCCGCAAAATCATGACCGGTTCTCGGCAGAGGTGATCCGCCCCTTTGTCCGTTGGGACGTGGCATGGGTGGTCGAACACCATGGCATTTTCCAGATGCTCTATTACGCCGATCATTATGGTTGGGACAAGAACGCGCGTGATCAATTCCGGGATCACCCCTGTTTTGACAGCTGCGCCAGCTTTTGTGAACGCTGGGATCAATCTTCTTTTGATCCAGAATACGACGCCAAACCGCTCAGCCATTTTGAACCAATGGTCAGAGAGGTATTTGCCCGCAAGGCCTATGATCCGGGCGTGGTGCGCGAAGGGTTTTTATCGCCCCTGACAGCCTAGGACCGGATTGTTGGTGCGTCAGTTCAGGACAACACCATCGCGTCCGCCGTGGTTGGTGCGTCTGTCGAATTCGATGTCGATGCGGTTGTACTTCTTGATGATCGCCTGCCCGCCGATGCAGTTCGCGCGATCAATCTCATAGGCGGCGTCAATGCCATGCTGCCCATGCTGGCGCTCATGGGTCATCAGGTTGGCCACCATGGTATCAAAGGATTTTCGCAGTTTCGGCGGCATCGCCGCGGGGTTGATATGCCGGGGCATTGTATAGGTCACCTCGACCTGCACCTTGCAGGCCGCGCTCCAGCGTACAAACCACGCGGTATAGCCCCAATATCCCTTGGGACCCCGATTGCGCATTTGCTGTTTCAGACCGACGGCAGTCGTGGCGTCAACAGCGTAGGTTTTCATCTTCTCCGTCACCTTTGGTGCCGCCAGCGCCGTGGTTCCAATGAACCACGACGCCAGCACAACAATCAAGGCAAGGCGGGGACCACCCATCGTCAGTAACGGTAGTGTTCTGGTTTGAACGGGCCATCGGGGCTGACGCCGATATAGGCGGCCTGCTCTGGGTCCAGTTTGCTCAGCTTGACGCCGATCCGGTCCAGATGCAGACGGGCAACCTTTTCGTCCAGATGCTTGGGCAGGATGTAGACGTCGTTCTTGTACTCATCGCCCTTGGTCCACAGTTCGATCTGCGCCAGCACCTGATTGGTAAAGGAGGCGGACATCACAAAGGACGGGTGGCCCGTGGCGTTGCCAAGGTTCAGCAGACGGCCCTCGGACAGCAGGATCAGACGGTTGCCATTCGGCATCTCGATCATGTCCACCTGTTCTTTGATGTTGGTCCATTTGTGGTTCTTCAGGGCAGCGACCTGAATTTCATTGTCGAAGTGGCCGATGTTGCCGACAATCGCCATGTCCTTCATCGCGCGCATATGTTCGATGCGGATCACATCCTTGTTGCCAGTGGTGGTGATAAAGATATCGGCCGTGCCAACAACGTCTTCCAGCAGCACAACTTCGAAACCGTCCATCGCCGCCTGCAATGCGCAGATCGGGTCGACTTCGGTCACTTTCACGCGTGCGCCCGCACCCGCCAAAGACGCAGCCGAGCCTTTGCCGACATCGCCGTAACCCATGACGACGGCAACCTTGCCGGCCATCATCGTGTCGGTCGCGCGGCGGATGCCGTCAACCAGCGATTCCTTGCAGCCGTATTTGTTGTCGAACTTGGATTTGGTCACGGAATCGTTCACGTTGATCGCAGGGAACGGCAGCTGGCCCTGTTTCACCAGTTCATACAGACGGTGCACACCGGTGGTGGTTTCCTCGGATACGCCAACGATCTGGTCGCGCATTTTTGTGAACCAACCGGGGCTGGCTTCCATCCGCTTCTTGATCTGTGCCTTGATGACGACTTCTTCGTCAGACGTGGGAACGGCAATGACCTCTTCGCCTGCTTCGGCACGTGCACCCAGCAGAACATAGAGGGTCGCATCACCCCCATCGTCAAGGATCAGGTTCGGGCCTTCCTCGAACATGAAGGATTTATCAAGGTAATCCCAATGCTCTTCCAGTGACTGGCCCTTGATCGCGAAAACCGGTGTGCCGCCTGCGGCAATCGCGGCAGCAGCGTGGTCTTGGGTCGAAAAGATGTTGCAAGACGCCCAGCGCACATCTGCGCCCAGCTCAACAAGTGTCTCAATCAGAACAGCGGTCTGAATGGTCATATGCAGCGATCCGACAATCCGCGCACCCTTGAGCGGTTTGCTTTCGCCATATTCGGAACGCAGCGCCATCAGCCCCGGCATTTCGGTTTCAGCAATGTCCAGTTCCTTGCGGCCGTATGCAGCAAGGTTGATGTCTTTTACGATATAGTCGTTTGCCATGAGGCACCTCATCCAAGATGTTTGGACGCCGCCTATCACTTTTGCCTGCCTGTCTCAACATGCGATGGTGACGCATGGCTTATGCGTTCTTAATCCGCGATTGCGCCGCCCCCGCTTCTTTGGTTTCTTGGCCGCGCAGATGATCCCGACACCAAAAAGGCACAGCAACATGGCACAGCAACCCAGAGCATGGCAGCGGATGCTTTCAGGCCGCAGACTGGACCTGCTGGATCCCACGCCCGTGGACATAGAGATAGAGGACATCGCCCATGGCCTTGCCTTTGTCGCGCGGTGGAACGGCCAGACCCATGGGGATTACGCCTATTCCGTTGCAGAACATTCACTGCTGGTTGAAACCCTGTTTGCACGGATGAACCCAAAGGCCCCGGCGAAATGGTGCCTTGCAGCGCTTTTGCATGATGCGCCCGAATATGTGATCGGGGATATGATCTCGCCGGTAAAGGCGGCGGTCGGGCCGGGCTATGGTGCCCTGGATGACCGGCTGACGGCCGCCATTCACTTGCGCTTTGGTCTGCCTGCGGTGATCCCGGCATCGGTCAAGAAACAGATCAAGAAGGCGGACAAGATCAGCGCATGGATGGAAGCCACCCAGATCGCCGGATTTTCGCCGGACGAATCCTCAAAGTTTTTTGGCCGACCAGAGGCAGGGCTGATCAGCGACCTGCAGATTGTTCTGCGTCCGCCGGTTGAAACCCGCAATGCCTTTACCGCCCGGCATGACCGGCTGCTGGAACAGATGACATGATCCAGGTGCGCCGCCCCATCGCGCTTGACCTTGGGGCGATGGCCGGCCTGCTGAATGCGATCATCGCACAGGGCGGCACCACGGCCCTGACCCGCCCGGTGACAGGCGATGATCTGGCGCAGTGGATGGCCTTTGCGCCGGACCGAAATGCCTGGCATGTTGCCGTCGATGCCCAGGAAAGGCCGGTTGGCTTTCAATGGATCGAACCCGAGGCGTCATTGCCCCCGCAAGCGGCAAATATCGCGACATTCGTTCAGATCGGCCAGACCGGTCTGGGCATCGGATCAGCCCTGTTTGACGCGACCCGCAAGGCGGCAAAAGAATTGGGATATGTCTGGATCAACGCCAATATCCGCGCCGACAACGAAGGCGGGCTAATTTATTATCAAAGCCGTGGCTTTCAGGATTACGGCATCATCGAAGGCTACCGGATGGGCAACGGACAGCTGGTGGACAAACGCCTGAAACGGTTCGATCTATAGCACCAGGTCCGCCGCACCCCAGGATCCGGTATTCGCAACTGCGCTTTAACGCGGGGACCGTTTGGCCAGGATACGCTGCAATGTGCGGCGGTGCATGCTGAGCCGGCGCGCGGTCTCTGATACATTGCGATCACACAGCTCATATACCCGCTGGATATGTTCCCAACGCACACGGTCCGCGCTCATGGGGTTTTCGGGGGGTGGCGGCATGTCGTCACCCGTGGCCAGCAGGGCATTGGTGATGTCATTGGCATCCGCAGGCTTGGACAGGTAATCGGTTGCACCGATCTTGACCGCGGCGACAGCCGTTGCAATCGCCCCGTAACCGGTCAGCACGACAACACGCGCATCCGCCCGGCGTTCGCGCAGTACCTCTACCACATCCAGACCGTTCCCATCCTGCAGTCGCAGGTCGACGACCGCATAGGCGGGCGGGCGGGCCGTGACGATGGCGCGACCCGCGGCCACGCTATCGGCCATCTCAACGTCAAAGCCGCGCTTTTCCATGGCCTTTGCAAGCCTGCGCAAAAACGGCTCGTCATCATCCATCAACAAAAGCGACTTGTCTGGACCGATGCTTGTGTTTTCCTGTGTCACGTCTGTTTGCTCATTTGCCTGTTATCCCTGAACCATATATGGGCCGCAGGCGCTGCGCGTCAAATCGCTCAAAGCCGGTCGAGGAAACATCCGATCTGATCTGCCATCTGCTCTGGCCGTACCTCGCGGCGGAAATATTCGACAAATCCCTCTTCGGGCAGCACCAGGTAGCTAAAGGTGGAATGGTCCACCAGGTATTCATCGTCCACTTTTGGATGCGCCTTGTAATAGGTGCGATAGGCCTGACTGGCTGCTTTGACCTGTTCGGCCGATCCGGTCAGCCCGATCATGCGCGGGTGCATCACTTCGGCGAATTCACCGACGACTTCGGGTGTGTCACGCTCAGGGTCGACGGTGATGAAAACGGGTGTGACGATCTGGCCGCGCTGCTCAAGGATCTCAACGGCTGACGCGTTTCGGTCCACATCCAGCGGGCAGACATCGGGGCAAAAGGTATAGCCGAAATAGATCAATGCGGGCTCTGTGATTACATCCTTGTCGGTCACCGTCTCGCCCTTTGCATTCACCAACTCAAAAGGGCCGCCCAGATCACCGGCAACCGTCGTTGTCCGGCATTGGGCAAATCGGTCGCTGCCACCACCCTGAAAGGCAAACCAGGCGGTTCCCGCCAAAAACGCCGCCGCAACTGCTGCTGCACCAAAGGCAATTTTACGGTTCATTCATAGCCTCCTGCGCCAAACAGCGCTCTTGATCGTTTCCTGTGGCATCACCTACGCTACATCGTTCCAAACGCAACTGACAAAAAAGAAAAGGCGCGCAGATGACGCAGGCCAATATCCGCCCCCTCTCGGGGCGCACCCGGGCAAACTGGATCCGGCTGCGGACAATGATCCTGCTGCGCTGGGTTGCCATTGCTGGACAGCTGATCGCGATCACGGTGGCGCAGCTGGTCTATGGGATCCAGCTGGAGCTTGGGCTGTGCTATCTGGCGGTAGGTGCCTCGATGATCGCCAATCTGGTGGCGACCTTTGTCTATCCCGAAAACAAAAGGCTGTCAGAGTTTGAAAACCTCTGGATGATCATGTTCGATCTGCTGCAGATCGGCTTTCTGCTGTATCTTTCCGGGGGGTTGAACAACCCCTTTGCGCTGCTGCTGCTGGGGCCTGTGACGATCTCTGCAACCGCGCTCAGCCTGCGGTCAACGCTGGTTATTTGTTCCACCGCCATTGTTCTGGTCAGCATTCTGGCCCTCAGCCACCTGCCCCTGACCACGCAGGATGGCACTGTTCTGGCCATGCCGGACCTGTTCATCTTTGGGCAATGGACCGCACTTGTCATCGCGATTGTGTTCACCAGCGCCTATTCGCGCAGGGTCACGACCGAAGTGCATTCCATGGGCGACGCGCTGGCCGCAACCCAGATGGCACTGGCACGCGAACAAAAGCTGACAGATCTGGGCGGCGTCGTTGCCGCCGCTGCGCATGAACTGGGCACGCCACTGGCGACGATCAAACTGGCCAGCGCCGAATTGCTTAGTGATTTGCGCGATAGCCCCGAACTGGCCGAAGATGCCGCGCTGATCTGTGAACAGGCCGACCGCTGCCGGGATATTCTGCGCGACATGGGCCGCGCGGGCAAAGATGACCTGCACCTGCGGCAGGCCCCGCTTGAGGCGGTGCTGCAGGAATCGGCCGATCCGCATATGGACCGGGGCAAGGAGGTGATCATTTTTCAAACCGTCCCAGAGGATGAACGCAAATTCCAGCCCATGATCCTGCGCAAGCCAGAGATCATCCACGGGCTGCGCAATCTGGTGCAAAACGCCGTGGATTTCGCCAATGATACTGTTTGGCTGGAAACGGCGTGGACCGATACAGAGGTGTCCATTCGCATCATGGATGACGGACCGGGGTTTTCGATGCATATCCTAGGCCGTATCGGCGACCCTTTCATGCGCGCAAGGAACAGGCCGCGCCGGTCCGTGGCGCGCCCCGAATACGAAGGCATGGGCCTTGGGCTGTTCATCGCCAAAACGCTGTTGGAGCGTTCCGGCGCGCAGCTGCGCTTTGCCAATGGGCCGGGCGGCCCAAAGGGGGCGAAAGGAACCGGTGCCGTGGTCGAAGTGATCTGGCCCCGCAACGCGCTGGAGGCAGAGACGGTCCCGCAGGGTCAGCCGATGGGAGAAAACCGGCATTTCCCCGGCTGACACAACGTATTGTCCAAAAAGTTAAGACCTTCAGCCTCCCAATTTAACCCTTCATTAACCTCTATCCCCAAGAGTGTCGCCTTATGATCCTGATCAAAGGCCGATCTCATGCTGACGCTTCCGGACCTCCTTGTCATCATCGGGACATCCATCACCACGGCCACGCTGGCAGCTGTGTTGCTGGGCCGCAAAAAGGCCGTGGCATCAGGACCGTTGCAGCTCGCACCGGAACCGCTGGCGCTGCTGTTTGACAATGGCGTATTGCATCATGGCACGGCTGCCGGGCTCAAACATTTTGGCCTGCTGCCCGGCATGCATCTTTGGGATGATCTGCGCGACAGGCTCTTGCCGCAATTCCCCGATCTGCCGGAAACCGCAGGCAGGGGGGCATCCGGCAGCATGACCCTGATCGGGACAACCGCCGATCCCCATTCCCTGCTGGAAATGAAATGGCGCGACGGTCTGTGCTGGATCGATGTGACAGATCAACCCGACAGTTCACAGACTACGCTGACCACCGCCGCAGATCTGATCGCCTACAAGCGGTGTTGTGACATGATGCCCCATCCTGCCTGGGAAGAGCGGGCCGATGGCAGTCTGGGCTGGCGCAACCGGGCCTGTGACGATCTGCTGACAAAATACCCACAAGAGCCGGGCAAGCCCCCTTTTGATCCATCATCGGGCGACGCCGGCAACCGCGCCTTTATCGAGGGTGCGAATGGCCAGCGCGAATGGTTCGATATCGAACGGCATCAGGCGGGGTCCACAATATTTAACCATGCCACCTGCATCACCTCGCTGGTTGCGTCAGAGAGCGCGGAAAACACCTTTGTCCAGACGCTGGCAAAAACCTTTGCGCATTTGTCCATCGGCCTGGCGATTTTTGACCGGCGGGGGCAGTTGGGCATCTTTAATCCCGCGTTGGTCGACCTGACGGGGCTGCAGCCCCGGTTTCTTGCGTCACAGCCGACGATGCAGTCCTTTTTCGACCAGCTTCGGGAAAACCGCAGCATGCCAGAGCCAAAGAACTATCGCACATGGCGACAAGAGATTGCTCAGGTGATCGCCGCGGCCTCTGGCGGGCAATACCGTGAAACATGGACATTAGAAGACGGCCGGACCTATGCGGTGCAGGGGCGCCCCCACCCCGACGGGGCCACCGCCTTCATGATCAAGGACATCAGCCCGGAAATCACCCTGACCCGCAATTTCCGCATTGAGGTCGAAGTATACGAGGCCATGATCAACAGTATTGATGACGCCTTAGTGGTTTTTTCATCCGCCGGGATCGTGACCTTCAGCAATGCCGCCTATCGCAAGCTATGGGGGCATAACCCCGAAACCTCTTTTGCTGATGTGACCATTCACGATGCCATCGCCCTGTGGAAGTCCAAGGCAAAAACCAAACAGGACTGGGCAACGCTGACACGTTTCACCACCACGCTGGGCCCGCGCGAACCCAAGGAACTGACACTGCAGCTGCCCAAGGGGGTCGCACTGACCTGCCAGATGAGCGCGATCACATCGGATACCAGCCTGATCCGGTTTGCGGCCAGCAAAAAGGGGGCGTTGCCCGACGTGGTCCAGACACTGCAAAAACAATCAATACCAGGGCAAATGTGACCCCCCAACTGCACGCTTTTGACTTGCGCTGGGTGGGGTGCATTGTCACCATGGGTTATGTCTGTGCAGCGCCTTTCCTTTACCGTCTCGTCGCCTGACGAAACCACTCAACGCGCCACCGCGCTGGGCCAGAACCTTGGCGCGGGCGATGTGCTGTTGCTCGACGGGGACGTGGGTGCCGGCAAGACCCATTTCGCGCGCTCCTTGATCCAATCCCTGCTGTCCCGGCCAGAGGATGTGCCCTCGCCTACTTTCACATTGGTGCAGACATATGCATCGGATCGGAGCGAGATCTGGCATGCGGATCTGTACCGTCTGACCTCCACCCACGAGATTGAGGAATTGGGCCTGACCGATGCCTTTGAAACCGACATCTGCCTGATCGAATGGCCCGACCGTCTGGGCGAACTGACGCCCGAACATGCCCTGACGTTGCATTTTACCCCAGGTGCCGCCGAAGATACCCGCAAGATCACGGCGGAGTGGACCCATGATAAATGGCGGGCCAAGCTGAAGGGCTGGTCATGACGCGCGACCGACAGGCTGACATCACCGCCTTTCTGGACCAGTGCGGCTGGGCCGATGCCAGACGCCTGCGGGTGGCGGGCGATGCATCCAACAGAACATACGACAGGCTGACGCGGGCCGATGGGACCAGCACCATTTTGATGGATGCGCCGCCAGACACCGGCGAGGATGTGCGCCCTTTCATCGCAATCGCAGATCATTTGCGGTCCGGTGGCCTGAGCGCGCCAAAGATCTATCACCGTGACGAGGCCGCAGGCCTGTTGCTGATCGAAGATTTCGGCGATGCCCTGTTCGCTGATCTGATGGCCCAAGACCCGGATCAGGAAATCCCGCTGTACCAGGCTGCGGCAGATGTTCTGCTGCATCTTCGGGACATGCCCCCGCCCGAACTGACGCCCTGCGATGCAGATTGGCTGATCGACATGTTGCAGCCCCTGTTTGACTGGTATGCCAAGGGCGCGGAACCGGATCAGATAAAGGCATTCAAAGATGGCTTTCGGCCGCTGGCCATCCAGGCAGGGACTGCGCCAAAGATAACAATGCTGCGCGACTATCACGTGCAAAACCTGCTGCTTTTGCCCGATCGTCGCGGGGTTCGGCAGGTCGGTATCCTTGATTTTCAGGATGCGATGCTGGCGCATCCGGCCTATGATCTTGTCTCCATCCTGCAAGACGCCCGCCGGGATGTCAGCGCAGATGTCGAACAACAGATCATCGCCTATTACCTGTCTCACAGCTTGATCGCCGCCGATGACTTTATCGCCTGCTATGCCATTCTTGGCCTGCAACGGAACCTGCGCATCCTGGGTATCTTTGTCCGGCTCTGTCTGCACAGCGGCAAGGCGGGCTATGTCGATTTTATCCCGCGTGTTTGGGGCTATGTGATGCGCAATCTGGCGCATCCCGCGCTGTCGCCGCTGGCCCCGTCCCTTGGGGCCATCCTGCCTGAACCCACCCCTGAATTCCTGGAGCACCTGAAACGCCAATGTCCGCGCAACGCCACCCCGTCATGATGTTTGCCGCGGGCTTTGGCACGCGGATGCAGCACCTTACCAAAGATCGCCCGAAACCCCTGATCGAGGTGGCGGGCAAGCCGCTGATTGATCACGCACTGGCACTGGCCCATGCGGTCGGCGCGGGCCCCATCGTCGCCAACCTGCATTACAAGGCAGACCAGCTGGAGGCGCATCTGCATCCGCGCGGCGTACAGACCATCACGGAACAACCCGATATCCTCGAGACGGGCGGCGGGTTGCGCAATGCGCTGCCGCTGCTGGGGCCAGATCCGGTGATCACCATGAACACCGATGCGATCTGGGCGGGTCCCAACCCGCTTTCCCTGATCATGGACGCCTGGCAGCCCGACAAGATGGATGCATTGCTGGTCTGCGTTCCCAGGGATCAGGCCGTCGGGCATTCGGGAACCGGTGATTTCATTCTGTCGGAAACGGGCCAGATGACACGCGGCCCCGGTGCGGTCTTTGGCGGCATTCAGATCATCAAGACAACAGCACTGCGCAGCATCGCAGATGAAAAATTCTCTCTCAATGTGGTGTGGAACATGATGTTGGCACAAAAACGGCTTTATGGTCTGACCTATCCCGGCAGATGGTGTGACGTGGGCCACCCCGGCGGGATCGCCCTGGCCCAGGACATGCTGAAAGCCGCTGATGTTTGAACCAGGCGAAACCCCCCGACTGTTCGGCGTCGCACCCGGAGTGGATTTTCCCGCCGCCCTACTTGCCGGTCTGAAAGACAGGCTTGGGGGTCAGCCCCCGCATGCAATGGCGCAGGTTGATCTGATCGTGAACACCCGCCGCATGGGGCGGCGCTTGCGGGATCTGTTTGATCAAGGACCACCGGGATTCCTGCCGCGCATCCGGCTTTTGACCGAATTGGATGGGATCGTGCCGGGCCTGACGCTGCCGCGCCCCACGCCCCCATTGCGCAGACGGCTGGAACTGATCCAGCTGATCTCTGGCCTGTTGGAGACCGATCACAATATCGCGCCGCGATCGTCCCTTTATGCCCTGTCAGACAGCCTTGCCGGGTTGATTGACGAAATGCAGGGCGAAGGGGTCAGCGTTGAGGATATCAAATCTTTGGACGTCACTGACGAATCCGGTCATTGGCAGCGGGCGCAACAGTTTCTGGCCATCGCGCATGGGTATCTGGAGCAGATGTCGGGCAGACCCGACAGCGAGGCCCGACAGCGCCAGCTGGTCCTGCGCATCGCGGCCCATTGGCAGGAAAACCCGCCGCAAAATCCAGTGATCGTCGCCGGCTCTACCGGTTCGCGCGGTACCACATCCCTGCTGATGCAGGCGGTGGCACGCCTGCCGCAGGGCGCATTGATCCTGCCGGGCTTTGACTTTGACATGCCCACCGACATGTGGGGGATGCTGTCGCACAGGCAACCGCCAGAGGATCATCCGCAATATCGCTTTGTGGACCTGATGAAAGCGCTGGATGTGCCGCGCTCTCGCATCACGGCCTGGTCTGATCTGTCGCCGCCATCGGCCGCACGCAATGCATTGGTGTCGCTGTCCTTGCGTCCCGCACCCGTGACCGACACCTGGCTCAGCGAAGGGCGCAAATTGACCGCGCTGGATCAGGCGACCCAATCGCTGACATTGATTGAGGCCCCCACCCCGCGGCTGGAGGCGCTGGCCATTGCCCTGCGCCTGCGCAAAGCGGTGCAAGAAGGCAAAACCGCCGCCCTGATCACACCAGACCGGATGCTGACCCGGCAGGTCACCTCGGCGCTGGACCGCTGGAACATTCTGCCAGACGACAGCGCGGGCACGCCCTTGCAACTGTCGCCTCCGGGGCGGTTTTTACGGCATGTCGCTGCTTTGTTTCAGCGCAAGATGGACGCAGAGGCATTGCTGACCCTGCTGAAACACCCGCTGACCCACAGTGGCGCGGGCCGAAATATGCATCAGTTGAACGTGCAACGGTTCGAATTGCAGATCCGCAAGGACGGCCTGCCCTATCCCGACAGCGACGGAATTACCCGCATCGGAACCGCCGCCGCCGCGGGGATCGAGGACAAGGCAGGCTTCTTGGTCTGGACCGCTTGGGTGGCCGAAACCTTTGGCGATCATACTGTCAAAACACCGCGCCCGCTGACGGACTGGGTCACGTCCCATCTGGATCTGGCCGAAAGGATCGCCGCCGGACCCGCACAGGATACTGCCCAGGATGCCATTCGTGATGCCGGGCACGAGCTGTGGCGCAAAAAGGCAGGGCGCAAGGCCCGTGAGGTGATGGAAAACCTGCACGAACATGCCGAACACGGCGGTGAGATGTCCGCCTCTGATTACTGTGATCTGCTGGGGGCGCTGCTGTCCACAGAAGAGGTGCGCGATGTCGAAGGGCCCCATCCCCATGTGATGATCTGGGGCACGCTGGAGGCGCGGGTGCAGGGGGCCGAACTGGTCATTCTTGGCGGCCTGAACGATGGCACATGGCCCGAAGCACCGCCGCCCGATCCCTGGCTGAACCGCCAGATGCGTCTCAAGGCCGGTTTGCTCCTGCCAGAGCGCCGCATCGGCCTGTCTGCCCATGATTATCAACAAGCCATCGCCGCACCCGAAGTCTGGCTGACCCGCGCCATCCGCTCTGATGAGGCAGAAACCGTACCGTCGCGCTGGTTGAACCGGCTGGAAAACCTGATGAACGGGCTGCCTGACACAAGCGGTGCCGCCGGGTGGCAGGCGATGCGCGACAGGGGCCGCTACTGGATTGGCCAGACAGAGGCGCTTGAGGCATTTGAACAGCGCCCGCGTGCGCCCCGCCCCTCGCCGCGACCACCTGTGTCGGCGCGCCCCCGCGCCATGTCAGTCACAGAGATCAAGCGCCTGATCCGTGATCCCTATGCGATCTACGCCAAACATGTGTTGCGGCTGAAACCGCTGAACCCGCTGGTACAGCCCCCCGATGCGCTGGTCCGCGGGATCGTGGTGCATGAGGTCATGGAAGTTTTCATCAAATCGGTCTGCGTGGACAGCAGCCGCCTGACCCGCACCCATCTGATGGAGATCACAGATGCCGTTTTGCAAGAACAGGTGCCATGGCCCGCCGCCCGCCTGATGTGGCGCGCGCGCATCGAACGGATCGCCGATTGGTTCATCACGCGCGAAAAGATACGCCAGACCTATGCCACCCCGATGCTGTTCGAAAAAGCCGCCGAAGGCACGCTTGAATTTCCCGATCTTGGCTTCAAACTGCGCGGCTATGCCGACCGAATTGACCAGACGGATGCGGGCGACGTGTTGATCTATGATTACAAGACCGGCACACCGCCGTCGCCCAAAGACCAAGAATTCTTTGACAAACAACTGCTGCTTGAGGCCGCGATGATCGAAGAGGGTGGATTTGAAAAGGTGGGCCCGGCCCATGTTGCCAATGCCATCTTTATCGGGCTGGGCAGCAAACCCGTCGAGGTCGCCGCACCCTTGGAAAAAGAGCCGCCCAGCGCGGTGCTGGAAGGGCTGCGCAGCCTGATTGCCAGCTATCTGTCGCCTGAACAGGGCTACACCTCTCGTCGGATGATGCAAACGGATGCCGCTGCCGGAACCTATGATCAATTGGCCCGCTTTGGGGAATGGGATGCAACTGCGGCCTCCTGTCCACAGGATCTGACATGAATTTTGATGACGCCACCCGCGCCCAGATCGAAGCCGCGCGGCCCGATGTGTCAACCTGGCTGGGGGCGAATGCCGGGTCGGGCAAGACCCGCGTGCTGACAGACCGTGTGGCACGCCTGCTGCTCAGCGGGGTTGAACCGCAACATATCCTTTGCCTGACCTACACAAAGGCCGCCGCATCAGAGATGCAGAACCGCCTGTTCAAACGTCTGGGCGAATGGGCCATGCGAGAGGATGATGCCCTGCGACACGCCATGGCAGAGCTGGGCATCGAAGGGCATCTGGATGCGGATCAACTGCGCAAGGCGCGCACCTTGTTCGCGCTGGCCATCGAAACGCCGGGCGGGCTGAAAATCCAGACGATCCATTCGTTTTGTGCATCTTTGCTGCGGCGTTTTCCGCTGGAGGCGCGCGTCAGCCCGCAATTCACCGAAATCGAGGATCGCGCAGCCGATCTGCTGCGCGCCGATATCGTTGATGAAATGTCCGACGGACCACAGGCCGCATTGGTCAGCGCCATCGCAAGGTTCTACACCGGCGAGGATTTCGGCAACCTGACGCGCAGCATCGTGGGCATGCGCGATGCGTTTGAACAGCCCATGGACCGGGCCGATATTCTGGCGCTGCTTGGCCAGCCGGCCACATTGACGCAGGAAACGCTGGTGGCTGACGTCTTTCTGGGCAGCGAGGCGGATCTGATTTCCGGGATCATTCCCGCCTTGCTGGCCAAGGGCGGGAACGACGCAAAGGCAGGGAAAACCCTGCAGGACATCGCATGTTTTGATCTCAGCGCCCTGCCCGTGCTGGAAAGCCTGTTCCTCACTGGTAATAATGCCAAAGCCCCATTTACCGCCAAGATTGGCAGCTTTCCGACAAAACCGACGCAAAAGGTTCTGTCCGCCAGCATGGACCAGCTGGAAGCGCTGATGATGCGCGTCGAAGATGCGCGCGATGCGCGGCTGGCGCTGAACACCGCTGACAAATCATCGGCGCTGCATGAATTTGCCCGTGCCTTTCTGTCGCGGTACGAAACCGCCAAGGAATTGCGCGGTTGGCTGGATTTTGACGATCTGATCCTGCGCGCCCGCGCATTGCTGACCGACAAGAACCTGGCCGCATGGGTGCTTTACCGCATTGACGGCGGTATTGATCATATCCTGGTGGACGAGGCCCAGGATACCTCTCCGCGTCAATGGGATGTGATCGAAAAGCTGACCGATGAATTCTACAGCGGGTCCGGCGCGCGCACGGATGTGGCCCGCACGCTGTTTGTGGTGGGGGACAAGAAACAGTCGATCTATTCCTTTCAGGGGGCAGACCCCCTCGAATTCGACCGCAAGAGCCTGCTGTTCGAGAAAAAGATCACCGATGCCGGACAGATCTTTCAACATCGCAGTCTGGATTATTCCTTCCGGTCATCCAGTGCGATCCTGCGCCTTGTAGACACTGTTTTTGATCCCCGCAGGCGGCCTGACTTTTCCAAGCAGACACAGCATATCGCGTTCAAGGCCACTTTGCCCGGGCGCGTGGACCTGTGGCCCTTGGTCGAACCGGCCGGCCGGGACGAAGAACGCCCCTGGACCGATCCGCTGGACCGGCGCAGCGCGCAACATCACACGGTCATTCTGGCCGATCAGATCGCCGCACAGATCAAGGCGATGATCGACCCCGAAAACCCCGCCTTCATCCCTGATGACGGCCCAGTTCGGGGCACCTGCATCAAACGCCCGGTCCGGGCCGGTGATTTCCTCATTCTGGTTCAGCGCCGTTCGGCACTGTTCGCCGAGATCATCCGCGCCTGCAAGGCTGCGGATCTGCCCATCGCCGGGGCCGACCGGCTGAAGGTCGGGGGGGAGCTGGCTGTCAAGGATCTGGCGGCGCTGTTGTCGTTTCTGGCCACGCCAGATGACAATCTGTCGCTTGCAACCGCCCTGCGTTCGCCCCTTTTTGGCTGGAGCGAGCAGGACATCTATGACCTTGCCCACAAACGGCAGGTCAAAAGCCTGTGGCAAGCCATGCGCGCGCGCAAAGACGACTACCCACAGACCCTGGATATTCTGAATGACATGCGCGGTCAGGTTGATTTTCTGCGGCCCTATGATCTGATCGAACGAATTCTGACCCGCCATGGGGGCCGCAGGAACCTGCTGTCCCGCCTGGGACCAGAAGCCGAAGACGGCATCAACGCCATGCTGACCCAGGCCCTGTCCTATGAGCGGAACGATGTGCCCAGCCTGACAGGGTTTATCGAATGGATGCAGACCGACGATCTGGAGATCAAGCGTCAGATTGACAGTGCGTCAAACCAGATCCGGGTGATGACGGTTCATGGCTCCAAGGGGTTGGAAGCCCCGATTGTGATCCTGCCGGACACGGGCAGGCGGGCCGTGACGATCAGGGATGAAATCATCAAGCTGGATGATGTGCCCCTCTGGAAGCCCGGCGGCTCCGATTTGCCCCACGCCCTGCGCGACCGTGTCGAGGCAATGAAGGAAACCCAATATGCCGAACGGCTGCGCCTGCTTTATGTCGCGATGACGCGGGCAGAGAAATGGCTGATGATTGCCGCCGCCGGAGGTGTGGCAAACGACGGGTCAGACTGGTTCCAGATCGTTGAAGAGGCGATGGGGCATGCCAATGCGGTTGAGGTTGGATCAACCGGGATCAGACGCTATCAAGAGGCCGATTGGGACGGATTGGACATTACGACCACGCCGGATGAACCAATCAAAACCCCCGTGTTAGAGCCGGTTTTCGAAACCACCCCGCCGATTTTCTCGCATGAACTTGCGGTGCTGTCGCCCTCTGATCTGGGGGGTCCCAAGGCGCTGCCCGGTGATCAGGGCGAGGATACGGAAACCGCGATGGCCTATGGCTCTTTGATGCACGTCCTGCTGGAACGTCTGCCCAATATCGCCGAACCCGCCTTTTCCCAAGAAGCCCAAAGGCTGACCGAACAGGCAGAACCCCGGGACGCCGCCCGCGCCATCGCGGAGACGGTGAATGTTCTGAACACTGCGGCATTGGCCCATGTCTTTGCCCCCGACACCTTGGCAGAGGTGCCGCTGACCGCACAGGTTGGCGGGATGCGCATGCACGGGATCATCGACCGGCTGATCATCTCGGACGACAATATCCTGCTGGTCGATTACAAGACCAATCGCACCGTGCCGGGCCACCCGTCGGAATGCCCTGTCGGCATCCAGCGTCAAATGGGGGCCTATGCCGCCATGCTGGCGCAGGTCTATCCCGGACGGCGCATCGAAACAGCGATCTTGTGGACCGCAACCGCGACACTTATGCATCTACCCCACGATCTGGTGACAAACGCCCTCCAAAGCTCTCCCTACCTTGACGCCGCGCATTCGCGTTCATAGGTTCTGCCCAACGCAACGCTTCTCAGGAGAGCATCATGGCCACGGTCGCAGTAACAGACGACACTTTCGACGCCGAAGTGAAGAATTCCGATATCCCCGTTGTGGTGGATTTCTGGGCAGAGTGGTGCGGCCCCTGCAAGCAGATCGGCCCATCGCTGGAAGAACTCTCTGCAGAGATGGACGGCAAGGTCAAAATCGTCAAAGTGAACGTTGACGAAAACCCCAATTCCCCCGCCCAGATGGGCGTGCGCGGCATTCCTGCCTTGTTTATTTTCAAGGACGGTCAGGTCGTATCGAATATGGCAGGTGCCAAACCAAAGGCAGCCCTGCAAAGCTGGATCGAAGACTCCATCTAATCCTTGCTTGATTGAGCCATCCAAGGGCGTCCCATCGGGGCGCCCTTGTGCTGTGCGCCCAGTGGTCACCGGGACCGGCAGGCAAACGGCCCTGCCCTTGCGTGGCCGTACCATGGAGGCCATATAAACCATGAACAATGGAGACCCCTATGGCACATGACGATTTTCCCGGCTGGCACGGCACCACGATTATTGGTGTGAAAAAAGGGGGCAAGGTGGTGATCGCCGGTGACGGGCAGGTCAGTCTGGGCCAGACCGTGATCAAGGGGACCGCCCGCAAGGTGCGCCGGCTGTCGCCCGGCGGGTTTGACGTGGTCGCAGGCTTTGCCGGATCAACCGCCGATGCCTTTACCCTGCTGGAACGGCTAGAAGCCAAGCTGGAGGCAACACCGGGGCAATTGCAACGCGCGAGCGTTGAGTTGGCCAAGGACTGGCGCACCGACAAATACTTGCAAAAGCTGGAAGCGATGCTGATTGTCACCGATGGCAATGATCTGCTGGTGATCACGGGGGCCGGTGACGTGTTGGAGCCTGAACATGACGTGGCGGCCATCGGGTCGGGTGGCAACTATGCGCTGGCAGCCGCCCGCGCCATGATGGACAGCGACCGCGATGCAGAAGGCGTGGCGCGGGCGGCAATGGCCATCGCCGCCGACATTTGCGTCTATACCAACGGCAAACTGACCGTAGAGGAAATCTCCAAATGACCGATCTGACCCCACGCGAAATCGTATCGGAACTGGACCGGTTCATCATTGGTCAGAACGATGCCAAACGCGCCGTTGCCGTGGCCCTGCGCAACCGCTGGCGGCGCAAGCAATTGGGCGACGACCTGCGCGATGAGGTCTATCCAAAGAACATCCTGATGATCGGCCCCACCGGCGTCGGGAAGACCGAGATCAGCCGCCGTCTGGCCAAACTGGCCCGTGCGCCATTCCTCAAGGTTGAAGCCACGAAATTTACCGAAGTGGGATATGTCGGCCGCGATGTGGAACAGATCATCCGCGATCTGGTCGATGCCTCTATCGCGATGACCCGCGAACACATGCGCGAGGACGTCAAGGTCAAGGCGCACAAGGCCGCCGAAGAGCGCGTGATCGACGCAATCGCCGGGACAGAGGCCCGCGAAGGCACCCGCGAGATGTTTCGCAAGAAACTGAAGGATGGGTTGCTGGACGATACGATGATCGAACTTGAGATGGCCGATACCTCAAGCCCCTTTCCGATGATGGATATCCCCGGCCAGCCCGGCATGGGCGCGGGCATCATGAACCTCAGCGATCTTTTCGGCAAAGCCATGGGCGGCAGGACCACAAAGAAACGTCTGTCCGTCGCCGAAAGCTATGAAATCCTGATCGGTGAGGAAGCAGACAAGCTGCTGGACGATGAAACCGTGACCCGAAACGCGATTGACGCGGTTGAGCAGAACGGCATCGTGTTTCTGGATGAAATCGACAAGGTTTGCGCCCGCTCTGACGCGCGCGGCGGTGATGTCAGCCGCGAGGGGGTGCAGCGCGATCTGCTGCCGCTGATCGAGGGGACAACCGTCAGCACAAAACACGGACCGGTCAAGACCGACCATGTGTTGTTCATCGCATCGGGCGCTTTTCACATTGCAAAACCCTCTGATCTTTTGCCGGAACTGCAGGGCCGTCTGCCCATTCGCGTCGAACTGCGCGCCCTGACCGAAGAGGACTTCGTGCGCATCCTGACCGAAACCGACAATGCGCTGACCCTGCAATACACGGCCCTGATGGGCACCGAAGAGGTCACCGTTTCCTTTACCGAAGACGGGATCAAGGCGCTGGCCAAGATTGCCGCCGACGTGAACCATACGATCGAAAACATCGGCGCACGCAGGCTCTATACTGTGATGGAACGGGTGTTTGAGGAATTGTCCTTTACAGCACCGGACCGCGCCGGCGATTTGATCGAGGTCAACGCCGCCTTTGTCGAGAAAAACCTGGGCGAGCTGACCCGTTCAGCGGACCTGAGCCGTTACGTGCTGTAACGGACAACGCTGCGGCAGGCGGTACAAAGCTGACTGGATTTCGCGCAGGCGGGCGGTATAAGCACAAATGGCTTATCTCCGCTTCCTTCGTGCCAATTGGTTGTTTCTGCTTGCCGGTTTTCTGCTGACATTCACTTCTTCCTATGGGCAGACCTATTTCATCTCACTGTTCGCCGGTGAGATTAAGGCCGATTTCGGCCTGAGCGACGGACAGTGGGGCGGGATCTATACCATCGGCACGACGATGTCGGCGGTGACGATGATCTGGGCCGGTGTATTGACAGATACGTTCCGTGTCAGGGCCTTGGCCTTGGGGGTGATGCTGGCGCTGGCTGCGGCCTGTGTTGCCATGGCGGTGAATACGTCGTGGATCCTGCTGATCGGGGTGATTTTCGCACTTCGGCTGACCGGGCAGGGGATGATGTCCCAGCTTGGGGCTGTTGCCATGGTCCGCTGGTTCGAGGCGACACGCGGCAAGGCATTGTCACTGTCGTCGATGGGTTTTGCTGCGGGGCAGGCGATCTTGCCGATTGTGTTTGTCGCGCTGTTTGCCGTGGCACCCTGGCGCAACCTTTGGATATTGGCGGCGGCGATTGTCGTGCTGACGATCCCTTTGCTGCTGATGCTGCTGCGGCAGGAACGCACCCCGCAATCAATGGCCGCCCAGGCGCAAATCGCCGGTATGGGCAACCGCCACTGGACCAGGGCGGAAATGTTGCGATCGGGGCTGTTTTTCCTGATGATCCCGATGATCATTGGCCCGTCCGCATGGGGCACCGCCCTGTTTTTCCAACAGGTCCACCTGGTCGAAGTCAAAGGCTGGGAACTGGTCGCCTTTGTCGCCTTGATGCCGGTCTATACCCTGACGTCCGTCGCATCGACCTTTGTGTCGGGCTGGGCCATCGACCGGTTTGGCGTCAGCCTGATCGTTCCGTTCCAGATGTTGCCCTTTGCGGTGTCCTTTGCCGTGCTGGCCTATGCCGATACGATCTTTATGGCCGGGATCGGTCTGATGATCTTTGGCGTCGGTCAGGGGCTACAGGCCACCGGGTCTTCTACCTTTTGGGCTGAATACTTCGGCACCCGGCATATTGGGTCAATCAAATCGGTGGCGGCGGCCCTGATGGTATTCGGCTCTGCGATCGGGCCGGGGGTCACCGGGGCGCTGATCGACCTTGGTATTGATTTTCCACAGCAAATGCTGCCAATCGCCGTCTATTACCTGATTGCGGCCGCGCTGGCCTCCTATGGTATCATGCGGTACCGGCCGACCCTGGGGCGTTAACGGTGTCGTCTGAGATAGACGTAATAGGCCCCGCCGCCGCCATGGCTGATATGGGCCTGACTGACCTGCAAGACCGCGTGTGACAGCGGTGGCATGGACAGCCATTGCGGCACCTGATGGCGTAACACACCGTAGCGGACGGGAATTGGCCCGCCTTCGTCGCGCTCTTTGCCCTTGCCCGTGATCACCAGAACCAGACGTTTGCCCGCCTTATGCGCCGATAGGACAAAACCCGTCAGCGCCGGATGCGCACGGTCAAGCGTCATACCGTGCAAATCAATGCGCCCTTCGGGTCTCAGCTTGCCGCGCTTGAGTTTGCCAAAGGCCTTTTGGTCCATCTGAACAGGTGATTTTCTGATCTGATCGGGCAGGGACGGCACCAGATCATGGGTGCTGCGCCGGGGTTTGCCCTGCGGCTTGCCCAGCAGCACTGACTGCGATTTGCGCAGGGCGGGCAGGGACGGCGCGGGCGCGTCAATCTCGGGCGTGAAAAGCGATTTCAGGTCAAGCTTTTCGGTACGGTCCGTCACCCTGCGCCACAGCGCCAGATCATCATCGCTCAGACCTCTGGTTTTATGCGCCCGCTTCATATCGCGCTTTCGGGCAGCAGGGCATAGGCACGCTGAATTGGCATCAGCACCACCATGCGGCCGGGATCGCGCAGGGTTCCCGCCGCACGGCCCGCATCGTCACCAGTGCCAAAGAACACATCGGCACGCTGTGCACCCTTGATCGCGGAACCTGTGTCCTGTGCGATCATCAGGCGGCGCAGCGGGTTGGCACCGTCTTTTTCAACCCAGACCGGCGCACCGAGTTTCACAAAGGACGGATCGACCGCAATGCTGCGCATTGCCGTTACTGACCTGTTCATCGCGCCCAGCGGCCCCTGATCTGCAGGCACCTGACTGACCTCACGGAAAAACACATAGGAATTGTTGTGAAACAGCAGCTCGCGGCCCTCTTGCGGATTGCGGCGCACCCAGTTCTTGATCACCTCCGCGCTGACCTGATGCGGATGATAGACGCCGCGCCGGACCAATTCGACGCCGATAGAACGGTAGGGATGCCCGTTCGACCCGCGATAGCCAACGCGGATATAGCTGCCATCGGGCAGACGAATGCGGCCAGACCCCTGAATTTGCAGAAAAAACAGCTCCACAGGGTCATCGACCCAGGCAATCTCAAGGCCACGGCCCGTCATCACATCGCTGCTCAGGATCTCCCGTCGGGTCAGCCATGGGTTTGACTGCATTGCCTCTGGCGGCATTTTATATACCGGAAACCGGTAGCGCGCAGAGCGGTAGCGGTCGCCATCCAACTCTGGCTCAAAATAGCCGGTGAACAGCGCCTCCTGGCCGTCATCAATCACCACGGGGCGAAAGAAAAGCTCAAAGAACTGGCGCGGTTCGGGGTCTGCTTCGGCAAATTGGCACAACGCGCGCCAATCCGCGTCTTTCATATCGCGGCAGGTGTTCAGAAATACCTTGAGGGCTGCGGCGTGATCATCCTGTTCCCAGCCATCAAGCTGTTCAAAACTGATTACATCGTAAGACACATCTGTGGCGTTGGCGGGGGTCATCGCGATGATCCCCGCACATATCGATGCCACGACAACATCGGTTAGCCGTCTGTAGAAACCAACAACCAATTCGGATCATCCGAGCCCATGATACGGGCAAAGACCCATGTGTCTTTCTGGCGCTTCACTTCCGTGAGGCTGCCTTCGACGATATCGCCCGCCTCGTCGCGCACTGCCGACGTCAGTTCACCGACAAAACGGATGGTCAGCTCTGCCTCTGATGTGACGGGGTCCAAAGTGGCATTCACCAGCTCCGTTTCACGCACGCCAATGAACTCTGCCTCGATGGTCAGGCCCTGATCTTCGCGTGCGGCAACAGCATCCACAAAGCTTTCGTAGATGTCTTCGGACAGGAACGGCTGGATTTCGGCAAGGTTGCCGCGCTCATAGCCCATCACGATCATCTCATAGGCACCACGGGCACCGCCAAGGAAATCGCTGACGCCGAAAGAAGGCTCAATGCGCTTCATCTGGGTCAATGCCTGTCCGGCAGGGCTTTCTGCGGGAACGTGATCTGTAATATCAAGATCAGGACCGCCTTCGATCACCTCAAAGGCGGGGCCGGTGCTACGCTTGACGGTTGTCTGATCCGTTACGGGGGGTTTTTCAAAACCTTCCCGTGTGCCCAGCACGTTTTTAAGACGCAGGATCAAAAATACGGCAATACCGGCCAACACCAGAAGCTGTATCATAGGTGAATTCATCGGAACCTCATTCGGTCTAAATATGGAAACGCGTCGTTGTTGACCTTATGTAGGTGCTAGACCGGGTTGAGTCCACTCTACCCCCTGTAAAAGGATACCACTGTCATGTGGCTTTTGATCGCATTTATCGCAGTTCCCATGATCGAGATCGCATTGTTCATCCAAGTCGGAGGGATGATCGGTCTGGGATGGACGCTGGCCATCGTGTTGATAACGGCAGTTCTGGGCACCTGGCTGGTACGGACGCAGGGGATGATGGCTCTGGGACAACTCAGCAATTCATTCTCTAATGTGCGGGAGCCCACCGAACCCTTGGTGCATGGGGCAATGATCCTGTTTGCCGGTGCCTTGTTGCTGACACCGGGGTTTTTCACCGATGCGGTCGGGTTTTTGCTGCTGATCCCCAGCGTGCGGCAGTCCGCGTTCCGGGCCATCCGCGCGCGCGTGAATATCCACAGCTTTAGCAGCAGCACCAAAACCGGCGGCAGCAGAAAGACCGAAACCTATCGTCGCGGCACAACCCGGCACGATGACGTGATTGACGTCGAATTTCACGAAATTGACGAAAACGACGACAAAACACCCGGTTCATCCGGTTGGACAAGGCATTGAGGGCGGTTGACCCTTCTGATAAGCCCGCTTGAAATTCATTTTTGACGGAGATTCCGATGGCCGAACAAGCAGCACCCCCCGTCCAGCCGCAGATGCGCGTGCTGGGACAGTTCATCCGCGATATGTCGTTTGAAAACATCATGGCCCAGCAGGGCGGTGGTTCGGACATTCAGCCTGACGTGCAGGTTCAGGTAAATCTGGATGCAAAGAAACGCTCTTCCGAGAACCAATACGAAAGTTCGATCAAACTGAACGTTTCGTCCAAGGACAAAACCGGCGACACCACGCTGTTCGTTCTCGAAATTGATTATGTCGGCATCTTCCACGTGGAAAACGTGCCGGATGACCAGATCCATCCTTTCCTGCTGATCGAATGCCCGCGGATGATTTTCCCATTCCTGCGCCGCATCGTCAGCGATGTCACCCGCGACGGCGGCTTCCCGCCGCTGAACCTTGAGAATATCGATTTTGTTGCACTTTACCGCAACGAGATCGCCCGCCGTCAGGCCGAAGCGGCCCCCAAGGCAGACGCCTGATTTTTACCAAAGACTGTCGCCGCCCAGTTTGCTGACAAATTCGGCATGGGCGGCGGATTCTTTTTCAGACAAGCGCGATGGCAGGGGCCTTGCCCGTGGTTTCGGCGTCCAGCTTGTTCCCGCTTCACCGGATGATCCGCCCGACTGGGTCGACAGCGCGAAATCAGGCTGACGCCCGCCAATCAGCTCAAGATAGACTTCGGCCAGGATTTCACTGTCGAGCAAAGCGCCGTGCAGGGTGCGCGATGAATTGTCGATCGAAAACCGCCGGCACAGCGCATCCAATGACGCAGGAGAGCCGGGAAACCGTTTGCGCGCAATGGCCAGCGTATCAATCGCCTGTTCCCAGGGGATTTGGGGCAGGTTCATCCATTTCAGTTCCGCATTGAGGAATTTGATGTCAAAGGCGGCATTGTGAATGACCAGCTTGGCATCCCCGATAAAATCCAGGAAGGCGCGACCGATCTGGGCGAACTTAGGCTTATCCGCAAGGAATTCATCGCCCAGCCCATGCACCTCAAAGGCCTCTTGGGGCATGCCGCGTTCGGGGTTGATGTATTGATGATAGGTCCGGCCTGTCGCCACATGGCCCATCAGTTCAACAGCACCGATTTCAACGATCCGGTCACCGCTTTCGGGATCGAAACCTGTGGTTTCGGTATCAAGTACGATCTCACGCATGGATCAACCTTTCACGAATGTCTTTGACCACCGAACGGACCTGTTCGGCCGCATGTTCGATGGTGTCTGTTTCTATCACATAATCGGCGCGCGCACATTTTTCAGCCGCTGGCAGTTGCTTGGCGCGGATCGCCTCAAACTGCGCTTGGGTCATGGTGCCGCGTTCCATAACCCGTTGTTTTTGGGTCTCATCATCGACGATGACACAGGCCACGGCATCAACCCTTGCGTTCCCGCCGGTTTCAAACAGCAGCGGAATATCCAGCACCACAATATCCGACGTGGCCCCCGCGAGAAATGCAGCCCGGTCCGCACCGACCAAGGGATGAACGATCTGTTCGATCTTTTTCAACGCGGTGGGATCGGCACCAATGATCTCTTTCAGCTTGGGCCGGGACACGGCCCCGTCGATCACAGCACTGGGAAAGGTCTGTTCAAATGCAGGTACAGCAGCACCGCCTGCAGAATAAAGCCGGTGCACAGCCGCATCCGCATCCCATATCTCACAGCCCTCTTCGGCAAACAGCCGGGCCGTGGTCGATTTGCCCATCCCGATGGAGCCGGTTAACCCAAGCATGAACATCAGCGCAACGCAGCCGCACGGGTGGCACGGTCCACTTCTGGACGGGTGCCAAACCAGCGTTCAAATGCAGGCACCGCCTGATGCAGCAGCATCCCCAGCCCATCAACCGTGACACAGCCAATTTGTTCGGCTGTCTCAAGCAGGTGGGTTTTCAGCGGCGCATAGACCAGATCGGTGACAACACTGTCTGCCCGCAATCCATCCAGAGGCACGCGCAGCTCAGGCTTGCCCAACATCCCCAGCGAGGTAGTGTTCACCACCAGTGATGCATTTTCCAGCATGTTGCCCGCCCTGACCCAATCAAAGATCTGCACGCGATTGCCAAAATCCGATCGCAGCTTTTCGGCACGCACACGGGTCCGGTTGGACAGCAGGATTTCAGGCACCCCGGCATCCAGCAACGACGTGATGACCGCCCGCGCCGCACCCCCGGCACCCAGAACAGCGGCGGGCCCGGATTTTGCCGACCAATGCGGCGCACCATTCTTGAGGTTTTCGATAAATCCGTATCCATCCGTGTTATCCGCATGGAGTTTGCCATCTTCGCGGAAAATCAGCGTATTGGCCGCGCCGATCAGGATCGCCCGATCCGTGATCAGGTCAGCGATAGACAGAATGGCCTCTTTATGCGGTATGGTGACATTCACCCCCACGAAACCCATCTTTGGCAGGGTGCGGATCACACGTTCCAGATCGGTGCTGGCAACATCCATCGGGATGTAGAACCCCTTGATCCCGTAGGTCTTGAGCCAATGTTGATGCAGCTGCGGGGATTTTGAATGGGCAATGGGTGATCCAATGACCCCTGCCAGAGGTATTTTTGGCAAACTCATGTGCTCAGGTCTCCGCGTAGGGTCAGGTAGTTTATCAGTTCCAAAAGTGGCATACCCAGCACGTGAAAGTAATCCCCCTGCACGTTTGAAAACAGGCGCACCCCTTCTTCTTCCAGCTTGTAACAGCCAACCGCATGGCGAATGCTGTCCCAGTTCCGGTCTACATAATCTTGCAAATAACTGTCGCTCAGCGGGCGCATCCGCAATCTAACCTGTCCGACATGACGCCAGATCGGCTTGCCATCCTCGCAAATGACAGCGGCAGACAGCAGCGCATGTCGGTCCCCGCTTAGGGCGCGCAATTGTTGCAGGGCATCCGCGGGATCAACGGGTTTGGACAGCATCCTGCCCTGATGGTCCAGAACCTGATCACAGCCCAAAACCAGCGCACCGGGGTTTTTTTCGCTGATCTTGCGCGCCTTCATTTCGGCCAGGGTATCGGCAATGTCGCGCGGCGGTGCCTCTTCGGCGACAAGCGCGTTCTTGATCATTTCTTCATCCACGCGCGGCACTTCGACCCGATGCGCGACACAGGCCTGACGCAAAAGCTGCGCTCTGACGGCGGAACCTGATGCAAGGATAAGGGTCTGTGGCATGTGGATAACCTTGTGGGTGTCATTAAGGAGTTATTAGGAAGTTTTCGGACAGAATGCGAGGATAAGGCGCAAGGCCGGAACATCACCAGTCTTTTGCACCTTTCCAGCCATTCCATGCACCAGTGGACAAGGAAAACTTTGTCTTGGGCAGGAATCGTCTGATTTCACTGTTGCACGCAGAATATACACAGGCGGGGAATGGGAACTATTTCATAGTCCACTGATTGATAACGTTATTTTCCGAACCTGCGGCTATTTATACCCATCTTGGGGATTGTTTTCATCCAGCTTGGGATAACTGGTGTAAAACCCGTTAATCCACAGAAATCCTGCGCCCTACTAACATCATCATCTTTCTTATCTTCTTTTATATTAATAGAAGGGCACAGAGAACGGAGTGGGATATGTCAGACTTCCTTGCGCTCGCTTACCCTTGGGTCAAAGCGATACATATCATGGCGGTGATATCATGGATGGCTGCGCTGTTCTATTTGCCGCGTCTGTTTGTGCATCACACGGAACAGGCGGGCCTGACAGGTCCGACCCATGATTTGTTCACCATGATGGAATTCAAACTGGCCAGCGTGATCATGCGTCCGGCAATGATCGTGACCTGGATCTTTGGTCTGTTGCTGGTGCTGACACCGGGGATCGTGGATTGGTCTGCGGTCTGGCCCTGGACCAAGGGGATCAGCGTGGTGCTGATGACGGTCTTTCACGTCTGGCTGATCCGGCGGATGAAGGGGTTTCAAGCCGGTGAAAACAGTTTGACGGGTCGGCAATACCGTATGATGAACGAAGTCCCGACAGTTTTGATGATTGTGATTGTCTTCTCTGTGGTCGTTAAATTCTGACAGATTGACTTGGGTCACGGCCAAGCTTATACGCATTGCACCCTCCCGTCCGGGAACGGTGCCTCGCTTTATCATTCAAATATCGAACAGTTTGCTGATCTTTGGCGGCTGCACAGGATCATTCCATGACAACTGATACGCTGAACCTTGCCGATCTTAAG